>Ga0213872_10000890_pt1 | contig 21520 bp, 17 predicted proteins | sample VelepicomBERX_R2_FD_160071 | JGI IMG/M metagenome (GOLD analysis project Ga0213872, IMG submission 160071) | Rhizosphere microbial communities from Vellozia epidendroides in rupestrian grasslands, the National Park of Serra do Cipo, Brazil - RX_R2 | ecosystem: Host-associated > Plants > Roots >...
CCTGATCGGCGCCGGCGCCATCGCCGTGATCGCCATCTGGACGCTGATCAACCTCGCCAAGCCGATGTGGAACGGCATCAAGGCCTCGATCGCCGCCATGGGCGCCAGCCGCGGCGACGAGAGCGGCTTGCCGCGCGAGGAGCGCGACATCCCCTTCCACTATGTGGTGGGTGGTTCGATCGCCCTGCTGTTCCCGCTGGCCGCCCTGTTCGTGATCTTCATCCATGGCACGCCTCTCTCCGGCCAGATCGTCAGCCTGGTGGTGATCTGCACCGTCTTCGCCGCCTTGGTGGGTTTCATCACCGCCGCGGCGTCGGGTTACATGGCCGGCCTGATCGGCAGCTCGAACAGCCCGGTTTCGTCGCTGTCGATCCTGTCGACCATCGCCGCTTCGCTGATGCTGGTCGGTCTGGTCGGACGATCCGAACTGCTCGACCCGGCGATCCGCTCGACCGCCATCGCGCTGGCCTTGTTCACCACCGCGGTGGTGCTGTCGATCGCCACCATCGCCAACAACAACCTGCAGGACCTGAAGACCGGCCAGCTGGTGCATGCCACGCCGTGGCGCCAGCAGTGGGCCCTGGTGATCGGCTGCGTCGTCGGCGCCGCCGTGATCCCGCCGGTGCTCGATCTGCTGCAGCATGCTTATGGCTTCGCGGGCGCTCCGCTCGATCCCGGCATGGATCCCAACAAGACCCTGGCGGCGCCGCAGGCCCTGCTGATGTCCACCCTGGCCACCGGCATCCTGGCCGGCGAGCTGGATTGGAGCATGCTGGGCATCGGCGTCCTGGTCGGTATCGGCCTGGTTCTCGTCGACGAGACCCTGAAGCGCACCACCAAGAAGCTGCGCCTGCCGCCGCTGGCGGTGGCCTTGGGCATCTATCTGCCGGTCAGCGCCACGGTTCCTGTCTCGATCGGCACGTTCGTCGCGCTGATCGCCGACTATGCCCTGGCCCGCAAGGCCAAGGCGTCGGGCCAGACCTTCGAGAAGGTGGCCGCCGCCCCGCAGCGCCGCGCGCTGCTGCTGGGCTCGGGCATGATCGTCGGTGAAAGCCTGCTCGGCGTCGGCAATGCGCTGATCATCACGCTGACCGGCAACCAGGCGCCGCTGGCGGTGGTCGGCGACGACTTCGCCGGCACCGCCGAATGGCTGGCGAGCGTCGCCTTCCTGGGACTCTGCCTGTTCAGCTATCGCTGGATCATGGGGAAGGCCGAGAAATAGGCCTCACATAAAACTATACGGGTCGATATCGACCTGAACTTTGATTTGGCTGGGCAGTTTCACGCTGCCCAGCCAAAATTTTATGTAGGCCTGCAGGTTGGTCTGTTTCGCTGCCTTCAACAGCAATCTCCGGCGATGGCGGCCGCGCAGCAGGGCCAGCGGCGCCGGAGCGGGGCCGAGAATCTCGACGGCGGGATCCTTGGGGGCGATGCGCGCCAGTTGCTGCGCCACTTTCTCCACCATCGCGGAATCCTCGCCCGACACGATCAGCCCGGCCAGCCGGCCGAAAGGCGGCCAGCCGCCGATCCGGCGGTCGTCGGCTTCGGCGCGGGCGAAGCCCTGCGCGTCGCCCTTGGCCAGGGCCTGCATCACCTTGGCCTCGGTCTGGTAGGTCTGCAGCAGCACCCGGCCCGGATGTTCGGCGCGGCCGGCGCGGCCCGCGACCTGGCTCAGCAATTGGAAGGTGCGTTCGGCGGCGCGCAGATCGCCGCCGGCCAGGCCGAGATCGCCGTCGATCACGCCGACCAGGGTCAGCAGCGGAAAATGATGGCCCTTGGCGACGATCTGGGTGCCGATCAGCAGATCGATCTCGCGCCGCGCCATCTTCTCGACCAGCTCGGTCGCCGCCTTGGGGCCGGGCAGCAAATCGCTGGCCATGATGGCGATGCGGGCATCGGGAAACAGCATGGCCGCTTCCTCGGCCACCCGTTCGACGCCGGGACCGCAGGCGGCGAAGCTGTGTTCGGCCTGGCAGTTGGGGCATTCCTCGGGCTTACGGGCGTGATAGCCGCAATGATGGCATTGCAGCCGTCCGCCCGCTTTGTGTTCGACCAGCCAGGCGGTGCATTGCGGGCATTGCAGCCGAAAGCCGCAGGCCTTGCACAGGGTCAGCGGCGCATAGCCCCGCCGGTTGAGGAACAAAAGCGCCTGCTCTCCGGCGGCCAGGCATTCCTCGACCGCCTTTTGCAGCGGCGGCGAGATCCATTGCTGGCGCGGCGGCGGATCCTTGCGCAGATCGACCAGCGTTACCTCGGGCAGGCTGGCCCCGCCATGGCGCGAGGGCAGGACCAGCTTGCGATAGCGCCCGGCCTCGACATTGGCCGCGGTTTCCAGCGACGGCGTGGCCGAGGCCAGCACGATCGGCAGCCCGCCGAGATGGCCGCGCACCACCGCCATGTCGCGGGCGTGATAGCAGACACCCTCTTCCTGCTTGTAGGAGCCGTCATGCTCCTCGTCGACCACCACCAATCCCAAAGCGGGGAAGGGTAGGAACAAGGCGGAGCGGGCGCCGACCACCACTTTCGCATGACCGCGCGCGACCGCGCGCCAATGGCGGCGGCGTTGCGCCTCGCCCAGATCGGAATGCCAGACGGTGGGGGCGACGCCGAAGCGTCGCTCGAAACGCTCCAGCCATTGCGCCGACAAGGCGATTTCGGGCAGCAGCACCAGCGCCTGTTTCCCGGCGGCGAGGGCTTGGGCGATCGCCTCGAAATAGACCTCGGTCTTGCCCGAGCCGGTGACGCCTTCGAGCAGGGTGACGGCGAAACCGGCGCCGATCTGGCCGCGCAGCTCCTGCGCCACCGCCTGTTGCTCGGGCGACAGGACCGGGCCGGGATGATGCGGATCGGGCTGCGGCCCGGCCTCGATTTCGCCGGCCTCGATCTCGGCCAGGGCGCCGGCGGCGACCATGCCCTTGACCACCGAGGGGCCGACCCCGGCGGTGCGGGCGAGGTCGGCGGCGGTCTGCGGCACCCAGGCGCAGTCCAGCACCCGCGACCGGGCTTTGGTCAGCGCGAAGCCCTCGGGTTGCGGATCGGTGGCAACCAAGCGCGGCGGCGGGGGTTTTTCGGGTTCCAGCGCCTTCGGCACGCTCATCGCCATTTTCAGCACGGCGCCGGGCGGGGCCAGGCAATAGGCGGCGACCCAGTCGATGAAGCGCCGCGACGCTTCGGGCAGGGGAGGCAGCGGCAAGCTTTCCTTAACGGGGCGGCACTTAAGCTGGGACTGCGGATCGGCGGCCGGTCCCCACACCACGCCGGTGACCGTGCGGTTGCCGAGCGGCACCCGGACGAAGGCGCCGGGAGCGAGGGACGGATCGTCGCCAGCCAGATAGTCGAGGGGACCGGAGAGGGGCAGCGGCAGCAAGACCGCGATTCGCTCGCCGGGTGTGAGCTTCGTCATATCCCACCTTAACCAGGGGTGAGAGACAACAAAAGAGGGCTCGCTCCCATCGTCGAACACTGGCATAAGACGAAGGAACTTTTGGGGCCGGATCGAGGCGAGATGACGCGTAAGACTGAATCTGCAGACCGGGACGGATTGCCTCAGCGGGTCGACGAGGACCTGGTGGTGGCTTACCTTGCCGATCACCCCGATCTGCTCGTGCGCCGCCCCGAACTGTTGACCAAGCTGATCCCGCCCTCGCGCTTCGACGATGATTCGGTGGTCGACCTGCAAAAAGTCATGATCCGCCGCCTGACCGAAGAGCTGGAACAGATGAAGGGCTGCGCCGAGCATCTGATCGCCACCTCGCGCAGCAACATGTCGATCCAGAGCCGCACCCATCAGGTGGTGGCCTCGATGCTGGCCGCCGGCGATCTCGAAAAGCTGCTGCGGGTGGTGGCCGAGGACATGCCGGCCCAACTCGACCTCGACATCGCCCTGCTGGCCTTCGAGACTGCTCCCGACGGGTTGCCGCCCGGCCTGGTGGCGATGAGCGCCGGCTCGGTCGAAGGCGCCCTGGGCGCCGGCGACGTGCTGCTGCGCGCGCAGCGCTCGGCCGACCCGATCATTTTCGGCGACGCCGCCACCCTGATCAATTCCTTCGCGCTGGCCCGCATAGCGCCCGCAGCGGGTCCGATCGGCATGCTGGCGCTGGGCTCGCGCCATGATCGCACGTTCCATTCCAGCCAGGGGACCGAGCTGCTCGCCTTCCTGGCCGGCGTGCTGGAAGACTGCGTCAACCGGTGGTGGCCCGTCTCCCCATAATGATGAGTGGCGATGCCGGGCTGGTCGAGGCGCTCGACCGCTGGCGCCGCTGGCTGGCCGACGAACGCCGCTTGTCGCCGCATACGCTGGACGGCTATGGTCGCGACATAGCCGCTTTCCTCTCGTTCTTGACCGGCCATCTCGGCCATGTGGCAGGCCTGTCCGATCTGGCCGATCTGAAACCGGCCGACGTGCGCGCCTATCTGGCCAGCCGTCACCGCGAGGGATTGGCCAAGACCTCGCAGGCGCGGGGCTTGTCTGCCCTGAAAAGCCTGTTCCGCTTCCTCGACCGTCAGGGCTTGGTCCACAATGCGGTGTTCGGCGTGGTGCGCGCGCCCCGTCTGCCGATCAGCGTGCCGAAACCGCTCGGCGTCGAAGAGGCGCTTGAGACCCTGTCGGCGGCGGGCGACATCCAATCCCAGCCCTGGATGGCGGCGCGGGATGTGGCTCTGTTTTCGTTGCTCTATGGCTGCGGCCTGCGTCTCGGCGAGGCTTTGTCGCTGACCCGCGGCACGGCGCCGGTCAGGGGCGACGCGATGACCATCACCGGCAAAGGGCGGAAACAGCGCCTGGTGCCCTTGCTGCCGGCGGTGACCGAGGCGGTGGCCGACTATCTGGCGCAATGCCCGTATGCCGGCGGTAAGGACGAACCTTTGTTCGTCGGCGCGCGCGGCGGGCCGCTCAATCCCGGCGTCGTGCAGCGCCAGATGAGGCGTCTGCGGCCGGTGCTCGGCTTGCCCGACAGCGCGACCCCGCATGCGTTGCGGCACAGCTTCGCCACCCATCTGCTGGCGGGTGGCGGCGATCTCAGGACTATTCAGGAATTGCTCGGCCACGCCTCGCTGTCCACCACGCAGCGTTATACGGCGGTGGACGGCGCCGCGCTGGCTGCCGTTTACGATAAAGCGCATCCGCGCGCCCGCTAAAACGAGGATTGCCCGTGAAGAAGATCTATCTCGCCGGTCCCGACGTCTTCCTGCCCGACGCTCTCGATGTCGGGCGGCAGAAGAAGGAGCTGTGCCGGCGCTTCGGGTTCGAGGGCTTGTTTCCGCTCGACCAGCAAATGGAGGGCGAGCCGAGCGGCACCGACATCTTCCGTGCCGACATGGCGCTGCTGCGCGAGGCGGAGATCGGCTTGTTCAATCTGTCGCCCTTCCGCGGCCCCAGCGCCGATCCCGGCACGGTGTTCGAGCTGGGCATCATGATGGCCATGGGCAAAAGGGTGTTCGGCTATCGCAATACCGAACTGCTCTATCATCAGCGGGTCGAGGAGGACGGCTACATGATCGAGCGGTTCGGCCTGGGCGACAATCTGATGATCGACTGCGCCATCCTCGAAGCCGGCGGCATCATCTCGGCCGAAGCCGAGCTATCCCTGGCGGCGATGGATTCGTTCCAGCTCGCCCTCGAGGCGGCGTGGCGCCAGGTAAACGGTGTCATGGTGGGTTAAACTAAAGGATGGAATCGCGCCGCGCCTTCTCGTTATGATGGCAGGTCAACGGAGGAGGGTTCGTATAATGCGTCGTTTCATGGGATTCGCGGTCCTCGGTCTGGTCGCTCTGGCCGGTTGTTCCACGCCACCCAATACCAAGGCACCCGCCGCCGCCGTCAATGCTGACGCGGAGCAGCAGACCGCGACCGCCGCCGCCAAGAAGCCGAAGAATTGCATCGTCGGAACCCGTCTCTGCACGCACGAGCAGCAGGTCGATCCGTCCGTCCAGGGCATGAGCAATGACGCCCTGGCCGATACCGAGCGCGGACACCCGATGGGCTGGAGGGGCCCGAACTGATGTCATTCAGACACGCGGTTCTTTCGCTGGCGGCGATCCTGGCGCTGTCCGCTTGCCAGGATGCGCCCCCCAAATCGCCTCAGGCGGCCGCGGCCGTTCGCGCGGCGGCTCCGCCGAAATATGTCGAGACCGGCACCCGTCTGGGGACCGACCATCCGCAGGTCTATCCGGGCCTTGGCGTGATGAGCCAGGGCGCCCTGCAGGACGCCATCGGCGACCATACCGGTCCTGGCTATAACCAGGACATGATGAACCGCGCCCCGCAGTAAAAAAGGGCACGCCGTTTCCGGCGTGCCCTTTTTGTTTAGCGGGTCTTCCGCTTACAGATGGATCGCGCGGCCGGCTACGCCGAGCGCCGCTTCCTTGACCGCCTCGGCCAGGCCCGGATGGGCATGGCAGGTGCGGGCGATGTCTTCGGCGGCGGCACGGAACTCCATGCCCAGCACCACTTCACCGATCAGATCGCCGGCCGACGGGCCGATGATGTGGCAGCCCAGCACTTCGTCGGTCGCGGCGTCGGCCAGGATCTTGACGAAGCCGTCGGTGTCGCCGTTGGCCCGGGCCCGCGAGTTCGCCGTGAAGGGGAACTTGCCGACCTTGTACGCCACGCCTTCGGCCTTCAACTGCTCTTCCGACTTGCCCACCGCGGCCACTTCCGGCCAGGTGTAGACCACGCCCGGAATGGCGTTGTAGTTCACATGGCCGTGCTGGCCGGCCAGGATCTCGGCCAGGGCCACACCCTCATCCTCGGCCTTGTGCGCCAGCATGGCGCCGCCGATCACGTCGCCGATGGCGTAGATGCCCGGGACGCTGGTCTGGAAATGGGCGTCGACCGGAATGAAGCCGCGCTTGTCCACCGCGATCCCGACATTTTCCAGGCCGAGATTGGTGGTGTAGGGGCGGCGGCCGATGGCGACCAGAACCACGTCGGCGACCAGCTCGGTGGCGGCGCCGCCGGCGGCCGGTTCCAGGCTCAGGGTGACGTCCTTCTTGCCCAGCTTGGCGCCGGTAACCTTGGTGCCCAGCTTGAACTCCAGGCCCTGCTTCTCGAAGATGCGCTGGGCCTGCTTGGAGACTTCGCCGTCATTGGTCGGCAGCACGCGGTCGAGATATTCGACCACGGTGACCTTAGCGCCCAGGCGGTGCCAGACCGACCCCAGTTCGAGGCCGATCACGCCGGCGCCGATCACCACCAGGTGGCCGGGGACCTTGGTCAGTTCCAAAGCACCGGTCGAGGAGACGATCTGCTTCTCGTCGATCTCGACGCCCGGCAGCGGGGTGACGTCCGAGCCGGTGGCGATGATGATGTGCTTGGCCGAGATCTTGTCCGAACCGACCGAAAGCTGGCCGGGGGCGGTGATCTTGGCTTCGCCGACGATGTAGGTGATCTTGTTCTTCTTGAACAGGAACTCGACACCCTTGGTGTTGTCGTTCACCACCTTCTGCTTGCGGGCCAGCATCTTGTCGAGGTCGAAACCGACCTTGCCGACGCTGATGCCGTGATCCGCGAAATGCTTGGTGGCGTCCTCGTAATGATGGGAGGACTGCAGCAGCGCCTTGGACGGAATGCAGCCGACATTGAGGCAGGTGCCGCCGGGCGGGCCGCGGCGGTCGATGCAGGCGGTGTTGAAGCCGAGCTGGGCGGCGCGGATCGCGGCGACATAACCGCCGGGACCGGCGCCGATGACGACGACGTCGAAGGAAGAATCGGCCATTTAGAAGGTCCTCTTTCAGTCGTCATCCCCGCGCAGGCGGGGATCCAGGGCAGTCTGGACTCCCGCTTTCGCGGGAGTGACGGTTAGCGTGATTACATGTCCAGCAGAATACGCTGCGGATCCTCGATGCACTCCTTGACGCGCACCAGGAAGGACACCGCCTCGCGGCCGTCGATGACGCGGTGATCGTAGGACAGCGCCAGATACATCATCGGGCGGGCCTCGATCTTGCCGTCGGGCATCACCATCGGGCGCATCTGGGTCTTGTGCATGCCCAGGATGCCCGACTGCGGCGGGTTGAGGATCGGCGTGCTCATCAGCGAGCCATAGACGCCGCCATTCGAGATGGTGAAGGTGCCGCCGGTCATGTCCTCGATGGCCAGCTTGCCGTCACGCGCCTTCTTGCCGTAGTTGCCGATGGTCTTTTCGACTTCGGCGAAGCTCAGCGTGTCGCAATCGCGGACCACCGGAACCACCAGGCCGTTCGGGGTGCCGACGGCGACGCCGATGTCGTAGAAGTTCTTGTAGACCAGCTCGTCGCCGTCGATCTCGGCATTGACCGCCGGCCATTCCTTCAGCGCGGTGACGCAGGCCTTCACGAAGAAGGACATGAAGCCCAGCTTCACGCCATGCTTCTTCTCGAAACCGTCCTTGTACTGGGCGCGCGCGGCGTTCAGCGCGGTCATGTCCACCTCGTTGAAGGTGGTCAGCATGGCGGCGGTGTTCTGCGCTTCCTTCAGACGTTCGGCGATGCGCTTCCTGAGGCGGGTCATCTTCACGCGCTCTTCGCGCGGATCCTCGGCACGCGGGGCGCGCGGAGCCGACGGAGCCGGAGCGGGCGAGGCCAGGGTGTTCAGCACGTCGCCCTTGGTGACGCGGCCATCCTTGCCGGTGCCGGCGACGGACGACAGATTGCTCTCGGCCATCAGCTTGGCGGCGGCGGGCGAGGCGATGTCGCCTTTGTTCGCGGCGGCGGGCTGGATCGGGGCGGGACCTGCGACCGGCTTCGGCGGCACGGTGGCGGCCGGGGCAGCCGCTTCCGGCTTCTTGGCCGGAGCGCCCGAACCGGCGCCGATGGCGCCCAGCACGGCGCCGACGCCGACGGTGTCGCCGACCTTGGCCATGATGTCCGACAGGACGCCGGCGGCGGGCGCCGGGACCTCGACGGTCACCTTGTCGGTTTCGAGTTCGACCAGCGGCTCATCGGCGGCGACGCTGTCTCCGACCTGCTTGAACCACTTGGCGACGGTCGCCTCGGTGACCGATTCGCCCAGGGTGGGAACTTTAATGTCCGTGCTCATCGCTTAAACCTCAATCAAGCCGTTGCTTTTTTCGGAGGAACCATGCCGCCCAGCTTGGTGGCTCGGGCGAAAGGCTGCAGGAGTTTGGTGACGTCGGCCGACAAAGCCTGGTCGACCAGGCGGGCCTGCTCCTCGACGTGATTCTTGTGCGAGCCGGTGGCCGGCGCCGCCGCGGAATTGCGGCCCACATAATGGGCGAGGCCGGACTTGTGGCCGATCTCTTCCAGCACATAGTGCAGGCGGCGATCGACGAAGGTCCACGGGCCCATATTGGCCGGCTCTTCCTGGCACCACACCACCTCGGCGTCGTGATAACGCTTCAGCTGGGCGACGATGGTGTCCTTCGGCCAGGGATAGAGCTGCTCGATGCGGATGATCGCCACATCGTCGATGCCGCGCTTGGCGCGCTCCTCGAACAGGTCGTAATAGACCTTGCCCGAGCACAGGACGACGCGCTTGACCTTCTTGTCGGCGACCAGCTTCTCGGTCTCCGGCAGGACGCGGCGGAAGCGCGAGCCGGGCAGGAAGTCGGCCAGCGGGCTGACCGCCAGCTTGTGACGCAGAAGCGACTTCGGCGTCATGATGACCAGCGGCTTGCGGTAGTTGCGGCGCACCTGGCGGCGCAGCGCATGGAAGTAGTTGGCCGGGGTGGTCAGGTTGCAGACCTGCCAATTATCCTCGGCGCACATCTGCAAATAACGCTCCCAGCGCGCCGAGCTGTGCTCGGGGCCCTGGCCCTCCATGCCGTGCGGCAGCAGCATCACCAGGCCGGACATGCGCAGCCACTTGGACTCGCCCGAGCTGATGAACTGGTCGGCCACCACCTGGGCGCCGTTGGCGAAGTCGCCGAACTGGGCTTCCCACAGGGTCAGCGCCGAGGGTTCGGCCAGCGAATAGCCGTACTCGAAGCCCAGCACGCCCTCTTCGGACAGCAGGGAATCGATGACCTCGTAATTGGCCTGGCCGTCCTTGATGTGGTTCAAGGGGACGTAGCGGGCTTCGCTTTCCTGGTCGTTCAGCACCGAATGGCGCTGCGAGAAGGTGCCACGGCCGCAATCCTGACCCGACAGGCGCACCGGAGTGCCCTCGACCAGCAGCGACCCGAAGGCCAAGGCCTCGCCGGTCGCCCAGTCGACGCCCTGGCCGGTCTTGAACATCTCCTGCTTGGCTTCGAGCTGGCGGGCGATCTTCTTGTTGAGATTGAAGTCGCCGGGCACGGTGGTCAGACCCTTGCCGACCAGCTGAAGCAGGTCGGAGGTGATGTCGGTGTGCTCGTCGCGCAGTTCTTCTTCGTCGGTCAGCGCACCCAGGCCCGACCATTTGCCTTCGAGCCAGTCGGCCTTGTTGACCTTGTAGGACTTGGCCGCCTGGAAGTCGCTTTCGAGGCCGGCCTGGAAGTCGGCGCCGATCTTGTCGGCTTGCTCCTGGGTCAGCACGCCCTCGGCCACCAGCTTGGCGGAATAGATCTGCCGGGTGGTCGGGTGGCTGGCGATGGTGCGGTACATGATCGGCTGGGTGAAGGCCGGCTCGTCGCCCTCATTGTGGCCGTGGCGGCGATAGCACACCAGATCGAGGACCACGTCGATCTTGAACTGCTGGCGGAACTCGATGGCGATGCGGGCGGCGTGCGCCACCGCTTCGACGTCGTCGCCATTGACGTGCAGGATCGGCGCCTGGACGATCTTCGCCACGTCGGTGCAATAGGGGCCCGAGCGCGAATATTGCGGATTGGTGGTGAAGCCGATCTGGTTGTTGATGACGATGTGCAGCGTGCCGCCGGTGCCGTAGCCCTCGAGCTGGCTCATGGCGAAGCATTCCATCACCACGCCCTGGCCGGCGAAGGCGGCGTCGCCGTGGATCAGCAGTGCCATCACCGAATCCTTGGCGGTGTCGCCGCGCTGGGTCAGCTTGGCGCGCACCTTGCCGAGCACCACCGGATTGCCGATTTCGAGATGCGACGGATTGGCGGTCAGCGACAGATGGACGTTGGCGCCGTCGAAGTCGCGGTCGGCCGAGGTGCCGAGATGGTACTTCACGTCGCCCGAACCCTGCACGTCCTCGGGAGTCGCAGGATTCCCCTGGAACTCGGAGAACAGCGCCTGATAGGGCTTCTTCATCACGTTGGTGAGCATGTTGAGGCGGCCGCGATGGGCCATGCCCAACACCACCTCGCGCACGCCCAGCTGGCTGCCGCGACGCAGGATCTGGTCGATCGCCGGGATCAGCGCTTCGCCGCCTTCGAGGCCGAAGCGCTTGGTGCCGGTATATTTCATCTGCAGGAACTTCTCGAGGCCCTCGGCCTCGGTCAGACGCTCGAACAGGGAAACCTTGTTGCGCTCGGAGAACTCGGTCGTGTTCCGGTCGCCCTCGATGCGCTTTTGGATCCAGGCCTTCTGCTCGGGGTCCTGGATATGCATGAATTCGACGCCGATGGTGCCGCAATAGGTCTTCTGCACGGCGGCGACGATGGTCCGCAGAGACGCGGTTTCCATGCCGAGCACGTTGTCGATGAAGATCGGGCGGTCGAGATCGGCCTCGGTGAAGCCATAGGAGCGGTAATCCAGCTCCGGATGGGTCTTGCGCGGCTGCAGGCCGAGCGGATCGAGATTGGCCTGCAGATGGCCGCGGACCCGGTAGGATCGGATCAGCATCAGCGCGCGGATCGAATCGAGCGCGGCGCGGCGGACTTCCTCGGCGGAGGCGCCACCCGCAGCTGCCGGCTTCTTGGCGGCGGCCTTGGGGTCCACTTCCTCGGCGGCGCCGATCACCTTGTTGCGCTGCTTGTTCCAGGGCGCGCCCTGCAGCTCCGCCAGGACCGCGCGGCCATCATCGTTGAGGCCGCCGAAGAACTGGGCCCAGCTGGTGTCTACCGAGCCGGGATCTTCGGAATAGCGGGCATAGAGTTCGGAAACGTAGGTGGCGTTGGCGCCGGTCAGAAAGGAAGCTTGATCCATTTGAGACAAACAGGCGCGGTTTGTCGCCGCGCCCCCTCTAGCGACGTCACCCGTGGATCCGGGTGACGTCATTCGTAGCAAAAAATTACCTAAATTCCCAGGTCTCTCAGGGAATTAGCGGCCAAGAACCTTGACCATGGTGCTGCCGAGCGAGGCCGGGCTGTCGGCGACGGTGATGCCGGCCGAACGCATAGCCTCCATCTTCGAGCCCGCATCGCCCTTGCCGCCCGAGATGATCGCGCCGGCATGGCCCATGCGGCGGCCCGGGGGAGCGGTGACGCCGGCGATGAAACCGACGACCGGCTTCTTGACCTTCGACGACTTCAGCAGCGCCGCGCCGTCTTCCTCGTCGGAACCGCCGATCTCGCCGATCATGATGATCGCCTGGGTCTCGTCGTCGGCCAGGAACATTTCCAGCGCGTCGACGAAGTTGGTGCCGTTGATCGGGTCGCCGCCGATGCCGATGCAGGTGGTCTGGCCGAGGCCGGCCGCCGTGGTCTGCGCGACGGCTTCATAGGTCAGCGTGCCCGAACGGGACACGATGCCGATCTTGCCGCGCATGTGGATGTGGCCCGGCATGATGCCGATCTTGCACTCGCCCGGGGTGATGACGCCGGGGCAGTTGGGCCCGATCAGGCGGGTCTTCGAGTTCTTCAGGGCGCGCTTGACGGCCAGCATGTCGACCACCGGGATACCCTCGGTGATGCAGACGGCCAGCTCGATCTCGGCGTCGATGGCTTCCAGGATCGCGTCCGCGGCGAAGGGCGGCGGAACATAGATCACCGAAGCATTGGCGCCGGTCTTGGCCTTGGCTTCCGCGACCGTGTTGAACACGGGCAGGTCGAGGTGGCTGGTGCCGCCCTTGCCGGGGGTCACGCCGCCGACCATTTTGGTGCCGTAGGCGATCGCCTGTTCGGAGTGGAAGGTACCCTGGGCTCCGGTGAAGCCCTGACAGATGACTTTGGTGTTCTTACCAACGAGAACGGCCATTTACGCAGCCTCCTTCACGGCCTTGACCACCTTTTCGGCGGCATCGGCCAGATTGTCGGCGGCAATGATCGGCAGACCCGATTGCGCCATGATTTTCTTACCCAGTTCGACGTTGGTGCCTTCGAGGCGGACCACCAGCGGAACGTTCAAGCTCACTTCGCGGGCCGCGGCGACCACGCCTTCGGCGATGACGTCGCAGCGCATGATGCCACCGAAGATGTTGACCAGAATGCCTTCGACGTTCGGATCCGACAGGATCAGCTTGAAGGCGGTGGTGACGCGCTCCTTGGTGGCGCCGCCGCCGACGTCGAGGAAGTTGGCCGGCTCGGAGCCGTACAGCTTGATGATGTCCATGGTGGCCATCGCCAGGCCGGCGCCGTTCACCATGCAGCCGATCTTGCCGTCCAGCTTGACGTAGTTGAGGCTGTGGCGGGCGGCTTCGAGCTCGGACGGATCTTCTTCCGACTCGTCGCGCAGCTCTTCGACGTCCTTGTGACGGAACAGCGCGTTGTCGTCGAAATTGACCTTGGCGTCGAGCGCGATGATCTCGCCGGCGCCGGTCACGACCAGCGGGTTGATCTCGACGATCGAGCAATCGAGGTCGATGAAGGCCTTGTAGAGCGCGCCGATGAACTTGACGGCGGTGTTGACCTGCTTGCCTTCCAGGCCCAGGCCGAAGGCGATCTCGCGGCCGTGATATTGCTGGTAGCCGGTGACCGGGTCGATGGCGACCTTGAGGATCTTCTCCGGATGGGTCGCGGCGACCTCTTCGATCTCCATGCCGCCCTCGGTCGAGGCCATGATGGTGACGCGCGAGGTGGCGCGGTCGACCAGCATGCCGAGATACAGCTCGCGCTTGATGTCGCAGCCTTCCTCGATGTAGACGCGCTTCACTTCCTTGCCGGCCGGGCCGGTCTGATGGGTGACCAGGACCTTGCCCAGCATGCCCTTGGTGTTCTCGCGCACGGCCTCGACGGACTTGACGACGCGAACGCCGCCGCCTTCGGACTCATGGCCCTTGAACTTACCCTTGCCGCGGCCGCCGGCATGGATCTGCGACTTGACGACCCAAACCGGGCCGCCCAGTTCCTTGGCGACCTGCTCGGCCTCGTCGGGGGTGTAGGCGACCCCGCCCTTCAGCGTGGCGACGCCGTATTTGGCCAGAAGCTTCTTGGCCTGGTACTCATGGATATTCATCAGGAAACTCCCCTGAAATGTAAAATGCCAATCCCCGGGCCGGGGCCCGGGGATGAACCGCTAGGCGCGGATCATTTGGGCATCAATTCCTTCGACTTGGCGATCAGGCCGCGGACGCTGTCGACCGACTTGCCGAACTCGGCCTTTTCGGCGGCGTTCAGCTCGATCTCGACGATCTTCTCGACGCCGTTGGCGCCCAGGATGACCGGCACGCCGACATAGATGCCGTCGAGGCCATAGGCCCCGTCGACCCAGGCGGCGACCGGCAGGACGCGGCGCTTGTCCTTGAGGTAGCTCTCGGCCATCAGCACGGCGGCGGCGGCGGGAGCGTAGAAGGCGGAGCCGGTCTTCAAGAGGCCGACGATCTCGGCGCCGCCGTCACGGGTGCGCTGAACGATCTGGTCGAGCTTCTCCTGGGTGGTCCAGCCGGCCTTGACCAAGTCGGGCAGCGGAACGCCGGCGACGGTCGAATAGCGGGTCAGCGGCACCATGGTGTCGCCATGGCCGCCCAGCACGAAGGCGGTGACGTCTTCGACCGAGACATTGAATTCTTCGGACAGGAAGTAGCGGAAGCGGGCGCTATCGAGCACGCCGGCCATGCCGACGACCTTCTTGTGCGGCAGGCCCGAGGCCTCGCGCAGCACCCACACCATGGCGTCGAGCGGGTTGGTGATGCAGATGACGAAGGCGTTCGGGGCGTACTTCTTGATGCCGGCGCCGACCTGGGTCATCACGCCGGCATTCACGCCGATCAAATCGTCGCGGCTCATGCCCGGCTTACGCGGGATGCCGGCGGTGACGATGATGACGTCGGCGTCTTTGATGACCGAATAATCGCTGCCGCCGCTGTAACGGGCATCGACGCCCTCGACCGGGGTGCTTTCGGCGATGTCGAGGGCCTTGCCCTGGGGAATGCCGTCGGCGATGTCGAACAGGACGACGTCGCCCAGCTCCTTCAAGCCGATCAGGTGGGCGAGGGTACCGCCAATATTGCCGGAACCGATGAGTGCGATTTTCTTGCGGGCCATGGGAATGCCTCTCGAATGGAGAAATTCAGGAAGGGGGCGGGCTTTTGGTAGACCTTTTTCGATAACAGGGCAAGGGGGGAAACCCGAGCTTTTGCCCCCTCAGCCTTGCTTCTGCCGCATGGCAGCAACCCAAAAATCCGGACTGGTGTCGAACTACTGGCGAAACACGAGGCCTTGGGCCTGGGTCGGAAGCTGGAAGGTGGGGGGCAGCGGTTCCTTGCGCCCCATCGCCGAGGCTAATTCGTCGATTTCCTTAATGCGGGCCTCAAGATAGCTCTTCATGTCGTTGTCGATTCGTGACAATGCCATGAACATGTCCTTGGCCCGCACCGGCGAGATCAGCTGCTTCATGGCGGCCTGGCCGAGCTTCGCCTTGGCGGCCTCCGGCTGGGTCAGGCCCATCAGGGAGAGGCCGGCCTTGTTGTTGAACGACTTGATGATCGCGTACATGTCGTTCGGCGCCAGGCCGGACAGCAACAATTTGAGGCTTTGCAGATCGTTCCTCAGCACGGCGTGATGCATCACCGTGTTGCCGTCGATGTCCTGCTGGAGCAGCAAGGTCAGCAGCGGATTGCAGGGCGCCGGCGAATTCTTCGAGATGACGACGTCCTGGCGCACCAGCTCGCCGCGCTGGGAAACCTTGATCACCAGATTGTCGTTGAACAGCAGGCTGGTGATCTTGGTCATGTGGGCGGGCTTGTTGGCGAACAGCGCCTTGAACAGCACGCCCTCGCCATTGCGGTCGCGGCGCAGCAGCATGCGCGCCAGATGCTGCTGCGAGAAAGTCTTCTTGGTCGAACTGTCGGGCGCCGGCATGTTGAGGACCGTTTCCGCCGTGTTGTTGACCAAGAGCTTGATCATGTCGTCGAACATGGCGTGGCTGGCGATGGTGATCAGCTTGAAGAAGGCGGTGCCGCCGGTCTGCACGTCGACATATTCAAAGAACAGGCGGCAGGTGGCGGCGCGCAGGGTGGTGTCGGCCTGGGGCTGCACCGCCTGGTGCAGCACGTGCTGGGACAGCAGGCCCTTATTGTTCTCGATGTCGCTGGTGAAGATCATCGACATCAGATGGTGGCGCTCGACCTCGTCCTTGGCGCGGATATTGACGGCGTTCTCGACATTCTCGATCGACAGATGCTTGGTCTGGATCAAAGCGTTCAGCGACTGCCAGCGCGGCTCCGGCAGCAGCATCTTGGTCAGCGGCGAGACGCCTTCCTTGTTGCGCTTGGAGAAGTCGATGTCCATCGACAGGAGGACGCGGGCGATCTTAAGCGTCGCAGCACCTTCGTTCTGGCGCAGCGTGTCGGCCAGATAGTGCCAGATGCCGTTGCCGGCATTGTCCTCGATATTGAGGTACTCGTAGATATAGGATTGGTGGCCGCTATCGGTCCATTGCTGGATCATCGTGTCGAAGATCGCCGCCGATTCCATCACGTCGTTCTTGGACAGGCGGAATTGCAGGTAGGACTGGTTGTCGTCGCCCCGCGCCTGGAACAGCCGTTCGGAATTGTCGTTGAACTTCATCCATTGCAGGAAGAAATAGCTGAAGCGCCCGCCCGACATCTTGGCCTGGCGCGCCAGTATGTCCCCATGCAGTTCGGCGACTTTCACAACCATTGGAGGATGGCCCCCGCACGGACGTTCATGCTGTAAACCTTATCATGGTAGATGCGATTGCGTAAGATAATCAACGGATTGCATCTCCATCAATCGACTTACTGTACGGTGAAATTCAAAGGAGCCGTCGCCGGTCGGATAGAGCGATTCGGGCGGCGCTTGTGCTGAACAGAGGAAGGTTACTTTGTGCTCATAAAGCGCGTCGATCAAGGTTACGAAACGCTTGGCGCTGTCGCGGTTGGCCGGCGACAGCAGCGGAACCTCGTCCAGGATCAGCGTATGGTAAAGCGTGGCCAAAGCCAAGTAATCCGCGGGGCCGAAGAAGCCGCCGCAGAGTTCGGCGAAGGTGAAGCGCGCCACCCCGTCCGCCGCCGCCGGCACGGTCCATTGGCGGCCCAGCACGACCATCGCCTCGGGCTTGCCCGGCTTGCCGCCTGTCAGCTGGGTGAAGGCGGCGTCCAATTTCTGCCGTGAACCATCGAGCGGGGCGAAATAGACCTGCATGCCCTTCTTGCGGCCCAGCCGGTAATCGCGCGAGCTGTCCAGCTGCAAAAGGTCGAGGCGCTGTTTGATTTCCTTGATGAAGGGCAGGAAGCGATCGCGCTGCAGCCCGTCCTTATAGAGATCGTCCGGCGCCCGGTTCGAGGTGGTCACCACCACCACGCCGAGCTGGAACAGGGCGTCGAACAGGCGCCCGAGGATCATGGCGTCGGCGATGTCGGTGACCTGCAATTCGTCGAAGCAGAGCAGCCAGTTCTTGTGGGCGATCTCGCGGGCGATGTCGGGGATGACGCTTTCTCGATCGCCGTCGCTGTTATCGCGCTGCCAGGCGAAGATCGCGGCATGCACTTCCTGCATGAAGGCATGGAAATGGACGCGGCGCTTCTTCTCGACCGGGACGGCGGCGAAGAACAGGTCCATCAGCATCGACTTGCCGCGCCCGACGTCGCCGAAGATGTAGAGCCCCTGCTTGGCCACTCCGTCGGCCTCGGCGTCGCCCGGGCGCCATTGCAGGGTTTTGGGCGAGCGCGTCCCGAACCCGAAGCGCGCCAGCCAGCCCTGCTCACCCTGTTCGGGGTGGTAGGCGGCCAGCGCCTTGGCGAGGCTGGCCAGCTTTTCCACGGCGAGCGCCTGGGCGCTGTCCGGTTTGATCTTACCTTGGGAGAGGAGGTCTCGATATTGCTCTAAAACGCTGGGCTGGGACATCAACCGTCTGCTGTGATCTTGGCGATGAGTTCGGCGAGGGTTGCCTGTGCCATGTCGTTGTCGACCTGGCAAGTCCCCGCCGCCTCATGGCCGCCCCCACCATATTTCAAGGCTAGCGATCCGACATTGGTCCGCGAGCTGCGATTGAGGATCGATTTGCCGATCGCGAACACGGTGTTCTGCTGCTTCACGCCCCACAGCACATGGATGGAGATGTTGGTTTCGGGGAACAGCGCATAGGGCATGAAGCGGTTGCCGACGAAGATGGTCTCTTCGCGGCGCAGATCCAGCACCAGCAGGTTCTTGTGCACCGTGGCGCAGCGGCGGATCTGCTCCTTGAACTTTTCCTCATGCTCGAAATAGAGGTCGACGCGCTCCTTGACGTCGGGCAGGGCCAGGATCTGCTCGACCGTGTGGTCGTGGCAGTAATCGATCAGGTCCATCATCAGCTGGTAGTTCGAGACGCGGAACTCGCGGAAGCGCCCCAGGCCGGTGCGGGCGTCCATCAGGAAGTTCAGCAGCGCCCAGCCGGTCGGGGCCAGGATCTCGTCGCGCGAATATTGCGCGGAATCACCCTGATCGACGGCGATCATCATGCTGGTGAAGAAGGGCGGGAAGATGTCCTCGCCGCCATAGTAATTATAGACGACGCGGGCCGCCGACGGGGCCTCCGCCTCGAGGATGTGGTTCGCCTTCGAGCCGACGCGGATACTCTCGGACAAGTGGTGGTCGAAAGCCAGGTGGACGCCGTCGACATAGGGCAGGTTGGTGGTGATGTCACGGTCGGTGATGGCGATGGCACCATCCTGCATGTCCTTGGGATGCACGAACTTGATGTCGTCGATCATATCGAGATGCTTCAGCAGCACGGCACAGACCAGGCCATCGAAATCGCTGCGGGTGACAAGACGGAATTTCTGAGTGTTCGTCATGACTTTTCCCCCTTCCCGAGAAATTTCCCGGCTTCCGGAGCATAGCCGCGCGGGGCCGTCGACAACAAGAGCCCGCTCCGTTAAGTTTGACGGATAATGAAAAACTTGCCTCTCCGTCCCTTTCTGCTGCTCGGGCTCACCCTGGCGTTGACCGCCTGCGAAGCCGAGAAGCCGTACATCCTGTCCGATTACCGCCTTCATCAGCGGGGGGTGGTGCAAGCATGCTTCAACGAGGAAAACGCTACCGTCGCCGATGCGGTGAAGGTCGCCGAGGAAGTCTGCCGTCAATATGACCGCACGGTGGCGGTGCAGCTGGTCCAGCCCTATCAATGCAGCTGGAGCGCGCCAACCCAGGTGACCATGAGCTGCGTCGCCCGGCCGGGCGAAAATCCCGGCCCGGTTCTGCAGCACGGCGCGCCGATGCGGCATGACACGCCTTTGCCGGCGTGGTGAGAGGAAGTCTTCATGTCCGCGTTCCTGGGCAGGCTGCGCAGCCTGCCGCTTTCCTTTGCCGAGTTCGTCGTGATGATGGCGGCCTCGATGTCGCTTTACGCCATGGCCATCGACACCATGCTGCCGGCGCTGCCGGCCATGGGAAAAGGTTTCTCGGTCACCGACGATAACCAGCTGCAATTCGTCATCACCTTGTTCATGGCGGGCGGCGGACTGGGCCAGGTTCTCTACGGCCCGCTGGCCGACCGCTTCGGGCGCCGCCCGGTGCTGCTGCTGGGCTTGGGCCTCTATGGCTGCGTCGCCCTGATGGCGGCGGCAGCGACCAGCATCGACATGCTGCTGGGGCTGCGGCTGCTGCAGGGCTTGGTGGCGGCTGCCGTCAGCGTGATCCCGAAATCCATCATCCGCGACCGCCACGCCGGCGCGCAGATGGCCAAGGTCATGTCGATCACCTTCATCATCTTCCTGATCGTCCCCGTGATCGCTCCCACGGTTGGCCAGGCGCTGCTGCTGGTGATGCCCTGGCGCGGCATCTTCGTGGTGCTGGCCGGCGTCGCCTGTCTGATAGCGGCCTGGATTACCCTGCGCCTGCCCGAGACCCTGAACCCCGACCATCGCCGCAGCCTGCATCCAGTCCATATGCTGCGGGCCGCCTGGGAGGTGGTGACCGAGCGCACCTCGATCTTCTATACCCTGGCGACCAGCATGCTGATCGGTTCGCTGATGGCCTATATCAGCACCTTGCCGCAGATCTTCGCCGACTTCTTCCATCTGCCGACTCTGATGCCGGGCATCTTCGCGCTCTGTGCCGGCACCATGGCGGTGACCTCGCTCTTCAATGCCCGCTTCGTCGAGCGGCTGGGCATGCGCCGCGTCTCGCACAGCGCGCTGATCGTCTTCGTCCTGGTTACCGCGATCCATTCGGCGGTGGCGGCGACGGGGCATGAAAGCCTGATCCTGTTCGCGGTCCTGCAGGCCGCCACCATGGGTTGCTTCGGCCTGGCGGCGTCGAACTTCAACGCCATCGCCATGTTCCATATGGGCAAGATCGCCGGCAGCGCCTCTTCGGTACAGGGATTGATCGCTCTGGTCGGCGGCGCGGTGATCGGGTCCGTCATCGGCCATCAATGGAACGGCCAGGCTACCTTCCTGCCGGTCGGCGCATTGGTATGCGGCGTGGCGGCGTTGGCTTTTGTGAGCATTGGGGAGCGGGGGCGCTTGTTTTTTGATCCGCCGCATGAACATCACGGCGCAGGGACGGAAGCGCCTTCGGGCGGGCATTGAGTCCGTCCTGCGGCTTATTTTGAAACGCAGAGCGGCTAAAGCCTACGCAGAGTAGCGGCTTCGCCGCTCACGCAGAGGCGCAGAGGCGTTGTGCGGGCGCCGCAGGCTATACTCGAAACCGTAGGCTTATGAGAGGTTAAAGCGGCTTTGCCGCGCCCCCTGCGTAGGCGAAGCCGCTCTGCGAAAGCGCGGAGCGCGCCTCTGCGAAGGCTTTAGCCGCTCTGCGTTTCAAAATAAGCGCCAGTACAAAAAGAAAAGACGGCCAAGGCGCAACACCCTGACCGTCCTAACTTTCACCCAATCACTTCAAGGATTACAGCCGGCGCTCGGCCATCTTTTCCTTGATGCTGGCGATCGCCTTGGCGGGGTTCAGGCCCTTCGGGCAGGTCGTCGTGCAGTTCATGATGGTGTGGCAGCGATAGAGTTTGAAGGGATCTTCAAGCGCGTCCAAACGCTCGCCGGTGTGCTCGTCGCGGCTGTCATGGATCCAGCGCGCGGCTTGCAGCAGCACGGCCGGGCCGAGATAGCGGTCGCCGTTCCACCAATAGCTCGGGCACGAGGTCTGGCAGCAGAAGCACAGGATGCACTCCCACAGGCCGTCCAGCTTGGCGCGGTCCTCGGGGCTCTGGCGCTGCTCGGTATCGGGCGGCAGCGGGGTCTCGGTCTGCAGCCAGGGCTCGATCGAGGCCAGCTGCGCATAGGGCATGGTGAGGTCGGGCACCAGATCCTTGACCACCGGCATCGACGGCAGCGGGTAGATCTTGACCTCGCCCTTGATGTCCTCGATCGGCTTCAGGCACGCCAGCGTGTTCTGGCCGTCGATGTTCATCGCGCAGGAGCCGC
>Ga0213872_10000891_pt1 | contig 21502 bp, 21 predicted proteins | sample VelepicomBERX_R2_FD_160071 | JGI IMG/M metagenome (GOLD analysis project Ga0213872, IMG submission 160071) | Rhizosphere microbial communities from Vellozia epidendroides in rupestrian grasslands, the National Park of Serra do Cipo, Brazil - RX_R2 | ecosystem: Host-associated > Plants > Roots >...
TTTCATCCGTTTTTCGTTTGCGCCCTTCGCAAAAAAGCGCGCACTTTGTGCTCTACACTCGTCTGAACCAGCTGCCGCATGCGCGGCTGGGCGTCGTTGTGGCCAAGCGTTTGGCGCCGCGCGCGGTAACGCGCAACACCATCAAGCGCGTCACCCGTGAGCTGTTCCGGGTGACTGGCCTGCCGGCCATCGATTGCGTGGTGCGGCTGGCCAAGCCGGTCAACAGCAAGAGCGGCCCGGCCACTTCGGCCAAGCTGAAGGCGGAGCTGCGCCTGGAGCTGTCGAAAATGTTCGCGGCGCAAAAGCGCATGGCCTTGCCAAAAGCACCAGCGCCCCCACCTGTGGCGGCACCATGACAAAACTGTTGCGCTTCCTGCTGCGCGCTTATCAGCTGACGATTAGTCCGCTGCTGGGCGCGCGTTGCCGTTTCTATCCCAGCTGCTCCAGCTATGCGATGGAAGCGCTGGAAGTGCATGGCGCAGCGCGCGGCAGCTGGCTGGCTGCCAAACGCGTATGCCGCTGCCACCCATGGAATCCGGGTGGCCATGACCCAGTACCTCACTCTCACTCCTGAAAAAGACCCGAATGGATATCAATAAACGTACCATCCTGTGGATCGTGTTCGCAGTCTCGCTGCTGATCCTCTGGAATAACTGGCAGGTGTCCAATGGCCACGCGTCGATGTTCGCGCCGCCGCCAGCGCAAAGCGCCAAGGCAGCCGACGCCAAGTCGTCCGCCCTGCCGGCATCGGCTTCGGCAACCGCCGGCGCCAGCGCCGTTGCCGCCGCAGCCGGCGCGCCGACCGTGAACGGCGAACCGTTCAAGAGTGAGCGCATCACCATTACCACCGACGTGATCCGCGCCGACATCGACACCCTGGGCGGCACCATCAAGCGCGTGGAACTGCTCAAGTTCAAGGACGGCGTTGACCCGACCAAGAACCAGGTGCTGTTCCAGCAGGACGGCAACAAGACCTACCTGGGCCAAATGGGCCTGGTCGGCGTGCCGGATGCGCCTAACCACAACAGCGGTTTCGTCGCCAAGCCAGGCGCGCGCATGCTGAACGATGCGAATCAGGTGCAGCTGGTGCTGGAAGCAGACCAGGGCGGCGTCAAGCTGACCCGCACCTTCACCTTCAAGCGCGGCGACTACGTGGTCGACGTGCGCAATGAAGTGACCAACACCGGCGCCGCACCGATCAAGCCGGAGCTGTACCTGCAGCTGGTCCACGACGGTAACAAGCCAGAAGGCGACTCCTACTTCAACAGCAGCTACACCGGCCCGACCATGTACACCGAGGCCGATCACTACAAGAAGATGAAGTTCGACCAGCTGGAAAAAGCCGCCCAGGAAGCCGTCAAGACCGGCAAGCCGATGGTGCAGGACCACCCAACCAAGGCCGATAACGGCTGGGTCGCCATCTCGCAGCACTTCTTCGTGTCCGCCTTCGTCCCACAGGACAAGCTGACCCGCGACATCTTCACCAAGAAGATCGACAACAACCTGTACGCCATCGGCGTGGTACAGCCGCTGGGCACCATCGCTCCTGGCGCCACCGTGACCAACGACGCCAAGCTGTACTCCGGCCCGCAGATCTCCAAGCAGCTGGAAGCCGTGACTCCTGGCCTGGAACTGGTCAAGGACTATGGCTGGCTGACCATCATCGCCAAGCCGCTGTTCTGGGTGATGGATAACATCCACAAAATGATCGGCAACTGGGGCTGGACCATCGTGGTCTTCACCATCCTGCTGAAGCTCGCCTTCTTCCCGCTGTCGGCTGCCGGTTTCCGCAGCATGGCCAAGGTCAAGCAGGTCACGCCGAAGCTGCAAGCCATCCGTGAGCGCCACAAGAATGACCCGGCCAAGATGAACCAGGCCACCATGGAGCTGTACAAGACCGAGAAGATCAACCCGCTGGGCGGCTGCCTGCCGATCCTGGTGCAGATGCCTGTGTTTATCGCCCTGTACTGGGTGCTGCAAGCCTCGGTTGAGATTCGTGGCGCCGCATGGATCGGCTGGATCCACAACCTGGCCGCACCGGATCCGTTCTTCATCCTGCCAGTGCTGTACGCGATCTCGATGTTCATCAGCACCCGCATGAACCCGCAGCCGGCTGACCCGATGCAAGCCAAGATGATGATGTTCATGCCGCTGGCATTCTCGGTCATGTTCTTCTTCTTCCCGTCCGGCCTGGTGCTGTACTGGGTCGTGAACAACGTGCTGTCGATCGGCCAGCAGTACGTGATTCAGAAGAAGTTCGCCGCTGCGAAGTAAGGCGCGGCAGCCCTTGTTGTAAAAAGCCCGCGCTCGACGCGGGCTTTTTTTATATACAATCACTTTATGAAACTCGATTCCTCCCCCATCGCCGCCATCGCCACCGCACCGGGACGCGGCGGCATCGGCGTCGTGCGCGCCTCCGGCAAGAACCTCAAGCCCCTGATCGCCGCCCTGTTCGGCGACACCGCGCTGCAGCCGCGCCATGCGACCTACATCCCCTTTACCCAGGCCGACGGCGGCATCATCGACCAGGGCATCGCCATCTGGTTCAAGGGCCCGCATTCCTACACCGGGGAGGACGTGCTGGAGCTGCAGGGCCACGGCGGCCCGATCGTGCTGCAGATGCTGCTGGCCCGCGTGCTGGAAGCGGGCGCCGGGATGGATCTACGCCTGGCCGAACCGGGCGAGTTCACCCGCCGCGCTTACCTGAACGACAAGCTGGACCTGGCTCAGGCCGAGGCGGTGGCGGATTTGATCGACGCATCGACCGAAGCGGCGGCCAAATCGGCCTCGCAGTCGCTGTCCGGCGCCTTCTCCAAAACCGTGCAGGCGCTGGTGGAACGGGTCACCAATCTGCGCATGCTGGTAGAGGCAACCCTCGATTTTCCTGAAGAAGAAATCGACTTCCTGGAGAAATCCAACGCGCGTGGCCAGTTGTCCGGCATCGTGGAAGCGCTGGAGCTGGTGTTCCGCCAGGCCGCACAAGGCGCGCTGCTGCGCGAAGGCCTGAACGTGGTGCTGGTGGGCCAGCCCAACGTCGGCAAGTCCTCGCTGCTGAACGCCCTGGCCGGATCGGACGTCGCCATCGTCACCCCAATCGCCGGCACCACGCGCGACAAGGTCACCGAGACCATCCAGATCGAAGGCATTCCGCTGAACGTGATCGACACGGCCGGCATCCGCCACGCCGACGAAGCGGTCGACGTGGTCGAGCGCATCGGCATCGAGCGCACCTGGAGTGAAGTCAGCAAGGCCGACGTCATCCTGCACCTGCTGGACGCCGACCAGGGCCCGACCCGCGCCGACGAAAACATCGTCGCCGAATTCCCGCAAGGCGTGCCGGTGCTGCGCGTCTGGAACAAGATCGACCTGTCCGGCCACAAGCCCGCCGTGGATGCCGCCGATGACGCCACCCACGTCTACCTGTCGGCGCATGAACACATCGGCATCGACCTGCTGCGCGCCGAGCTGCTGCGCATCGCCGGCTGGCAGCAGACCGGCGAATCGCTCTACCTGGCGCGCGAACGCCACCTGATCGCGCTGAAAAACGCTGGCGCCCACCTCGCGCGCGCGGGCGAGCACGCATCGCAGGACGACCAGTCGCTCGACCTCTTCGCCGAAGAGCTGCGCCTGGCCCAGGCCCAGCTCTCCAGCATCACCGGCGAGTTCACCCCGGACGATCTGCTGGGTGTGATTTTCAGCCGTTTCTGCATCGGCAAATGAAGCGCACCGGGCCAGCCGTTCTTGCCGCGCTGGCCCTGTGGGTGCATGGCGCCTGTCTGGCTGCCGCCACGGCCTTTGTGCATGTGAATGTGGTGCCGCTCGATGAGGAGCGCGTCCTGCTGGACCAGACAGTCATCGTGGATCAGGGACTGGTCGCCGCAATCGGCCCCAATCTCTTGCCGCCGTCTGGCGCGCAGATCATCGATGGCCACGGCGCTTTTCTTTCGCCTGGCCTGGCCGACATGCATATGCACGCCGATACGCGCGCCGACATGTCGGTCTTCCTCGCCAACGGCGTGACCGCCGTACTGAATATGGGCGAAGCGGCGCACAGCTTTGTCGGCCGTACCAAGCCTGCCGCCAATCGCGGTGAAATCCCTTCGCCGTACATCTACACTGCCTTCCGGCTGGATGGCAGTCCGCGTTATGGCAGCTTTGTCGTGACCACGCCAGCAGAAACGCGCATGGCGGTACGCCTGGCCAAGGCCAACGGCAATGACTTCATCAAGGTCTACAACGATCTCTCTGCGGAATGCTTCGATGCGCTGATCGACGAAGGCAAGCAGGCAGGCATGCCGGTTGTCGGGCACGGCGTCGAGCGCGTCGGCTTGCGCCGTCAGCTGGCGGCAGGGCAGCTGATGGTCGCGCATGCGGAAGAATTCCTCTACACCGTGTTTAAAAGCGAAGGCAATCGGGCGCCGGACGATGCGCAGATTCCCGAGGTGGTGGAGATGGTCAGGCGCAGCCATGCTTTCGTCACGGCGGACCTCATCACCTACGCCACCATCGCCCGCCAATGGGGCAAGCCGCCCGTCGTAGAAGCCTTCCTGCGCGCGCCCGAGTCGAAGTACGTGTCGCCGCAGGAGCGCATTTCGTGGAAGCAGAGCGGCTACGTGGAGCGCCAGGGCAGCCTGGATGAGCGGCTGGCCTTCCTCGGCCGCTTCGTCAAAGCCATGAGCGATGCAGGTGTGCCGCTGATCACCGGCACCGATGCCCCGGCCATTCCCGGCATCGTGGCGGGCGTTTCGCTGCATGATGACCTGGACCTGCTGCTCAAGGCGGGCTTGACGCCATACCAGGCGCTGACGGCCGCATCGCGCACGGCGGGGCAGATGATGCAGCGCGCCTTTCCCGGCACGGTGCCGTTTGGGACCGTCACGGCAGGCGCGCGCGCCGATCTGATTTTAAGTGCTACAAACCCCTTGAACGGCCTTGATACCTTGCGCCGGCCGCTGGGCGTTATGGCAGGCGGAAAATGGTACAGCCAGGCGCAGTTGCAGGATCTGCTCGGCAAGGTCGCCCAGCGCTATCAGGACGCAGCCTTTTACTCTCAGGAGAAACGCCAATGATTGAGGGAGCTTGCCTGTGTGGCGCGGTGCACTGGCGCTTCGATGGCCAGTCCGATGGCGCCACCGCCTGCAACTGCACCGCCTGCCGCCGCTATGGCGTGCTGTGGGCGTATGATTACGAGAATGAAGGCATCCATGTCAGCGGCCAGACGCAGGCCTACGCGCGCGGAGAGGCGCTGGAATTTCATTTCTGTCCCACGTGCGGCAACCTGGCCTTCTGGCGTGGCAAGCGCCTTGATGAGCAGGGGCGGCGCCGCATCGCGGTGAACCTGCGCCTGGCCGAGCCGGAAGCGGTGGCTGCGATTCCGATCGATCACTTCGATGGCCTCGGCACTTTCACCGATCTGCCGCGTGATGGACGCTGTGTTGGAGACTACTGGTTCTGAGAAGGGAGTACGCCATGCCGACTGAATCCCGCAAGCCTGTGGTACTGGCGCCCGGTGAAGGCCGGGCTTACCCGATGGGGCGTTTGTCGGCGGTATTCAAGGCCGACGGTGCGGAGTCGGCCAACCGCTATTCGATTTCCGAGTGGTGGCTGGAGCCCAACACGCGCGGCCCAGGCGCGCATGTGCATGACGAGGACGATATCTTCTACGTCCTCGGCGGCACGCTGCATTTCTGGGTAGGCGATCGCTGGATCGAGGCGGGTGCTGGCTCTTTCGTACTGGCTCCCGGCGGCGTGCCGCATGACTTCGAAAACCGCAGCACCGAACGCGCCGGCTTCCTCAACTTCTCCGCCCCCGGTGGCTTCGAACCCGAAATGCCCGCCATCGCCGACTGGTTCCGTGAGCGCTCTCCGGAAGATACTATCGTCGATTAACGCGACGTTTTCGTCTGGCTGCATGAATTGCTATTTGCATTGCAGCGCGAAATTCTTGTTTCGACACAATCCTGTCGCCGATTCTATAGGTGGCCAACTTGAGAAGCTCTTCAGTAATCTCCGGTGCATCATCGGGATCAATGAACTCGTCCTGAATAGAGTTTGATTTCGCGTCCATTTGCATACCTCATTGAAACCACGCGCATCGCATCACCGCGCGGTGTCCATACCACCATTATCCATCGGTTGTCCAAAAGCCCGAAAGTCATAGCTCGCGGTTCACCGTAGTTTTTGCGAAGGTCGGGAATATCTGTGGTCGGCCCTGAGAACACTTCGCTAGCCCGAGCAAAATCCAAACCGCGCGTGACCAAGGTCTGGTCACGCTTGGCGCGGTCGAATTCGATCCGCATAACCCAGTGTGTTATGCGAAACGTGGAAGGTCAAGCAAGCTGATCGCTGCGAAATGCATGGCCCCCTCCGCGCAAAAAGGACATTGTCCTGCGCTGCGAGAAAGGAGGATTTGCGCTACAGCAGAGTGTGAACTACGCCGCCGCGTCTTCCTCGGGGCGGTCGACGATCACGCAGTCGCGGCCGGCGTGCTTGGCTTGGTACAGGCAGCGGTCGGCGGCCGCCAGCAGGGTCTCGGCATCGAACAGGCGCGCCTTGTCGAAGGTCGCCACGCCGATACTCATCGTCACATGCGGACGCGTCGCCTTCGGCGCGTGCGGCAGGTTCAGCGCGGCGATGCGCGCGCGGATGCTTTCGGCCACCTGCGCGGCCTGCTCCGGCCCCGTATCCGGCAGCACAGCGGCAAACTCCTCGCCGCCATAACGCGCCGCCAGGTCGGCCGGGCGCTGCAGGGTTGCGGCAAACGCTTCCGCCACCGTGATCAGGCAGGTATCGCCCTGCTGATGGCCGAAGTGGTCGTTGTAGGCCTTGAACGAATCGATATCCATCAGCAGCAGCGACAGCTGGCTGTTGTTACGCTGCGCGCGGCGCAGCTCGCGGTCCAGCGCGACGTCGAAGTGGCGGCGGTTGGCGATGCCCGTCAGGCCATCCACATACGATTGCGCGCGCAGCGCTTCCGCCTGTCCGCGCAGCTGGCGCTCGCGGCCCACGGTGCTGCTGATGTCGCTGACCTCGATCAGCACATAGCGCTCCTTGCCCTCGGTGAACGGCGTCACCGACACCGCCTGCTCCATGCGCTCGCCGCCCCAGGTTCCGGTCGGGAATAAGGGGAAGGGCGTACGGTTCAGCGCGGGCGACAGCTGCGAGGGCAGATTGCTCTGCAGCGCGGTCTGCACCGCCTGCTCCAGGCGCTGCCCGCGCAGCTCGGGGAACAGGTCGAACAGATCGCTGCCCAGCACGCGATTGGCCGATTGCCCGGAATGGCTGGCCAGCCACTGGTTCCACAGCACCAGGCACTGGTCGCTGTCGATCACCATCAGGCCGACATTGGCCAGCCCCAGCACGCGCAGGGACAGTTGCGACAACACGCCGCTGGATGGCTGGGGAACAAGTGTGTTTTCTTGCATGCTATTTTCCGGGCAGGCTGAGATGGTCATGGATTATAAGCGCTGCAGCGCCGCCGTCTACTGTTGCCGGCGCTTTCTGCCTTGCTTTGCAACACTATCATTTGCGGGATTTCAATTGAAAAAATTTCCAAGAAAAACGCCGCTATCAGCGCGGAAGTATGCAGGTGTGACAGCCTGCATCACCGGCGATTTTTTTGCCATGCCAGCGCAAGCGAACGGGGCGACTATGCTGTTATGATTGGTCGTCGCTGTACAGCATTGAGAATTCTCATGCCCACGATATTCCGCTGAAGTAACCTTGCTACGTCACTGAGTCAGCCTCATAAGGAGTGCACCTTGGAACCGATACAAGAGAGTAGGCTGGACGACAATTCCGGCGCCTCACCGCCGCCGCCGGCTTCGTCCTCCATGACGCAGGCGGCCCGTACCCGCCACGCGCTGCCGCCCAAAGGATCCTGCTGGTATTGCGAAAAGCCGCTCGATAACGTGCGCCGCTTTTGCGACAAGGAATGCGCCGACGCGTTCGACGAAGAAAAGGAATACACCCGCTGAGCTGCGGCGTCGTGACGATAATAATTACGACATTAGCTTGGGCCTGAGCGCTTCCAGCGCCGCCTCAAAATCAAACTGGTGGGCTGCCGCCGCCACCTCCTGAAACACCGCCACCCCCAGACTGGCCGCCAGTACCGACGCTGATTGCTCCAGCATGTCGATGGCCGCGCCATTGCCTTCATCCAGCAGATGCGCCAGATGCTGTATCAGCAGCTGTGCCGAGGCCTGCGGTGCCGACGACGCCGCAGCGGATGCGGCAGCCGTGGCGACTTCACTGTTGTCCAGGACGGTTTCGATCATGCCGAGCAAAGTGCCCATGGCCTGTTCCAGTGACGCCAGCGCTTCCATGCAGGGCGTGCTGCCTTGCTGGCAGCTGGCCTCCAGCGTTTGCGCCGCAGTGTGTGCCTGCTGCGCGCCGATCATGCCGGTGGCGCCTTTGAGGGTATGGGCCAGGCGCCGGCCCGGTTCCACCTGGCCAGCTTCCAGTGCCTGGCGGATGCGTGTTGCCGCCTGCTGATAGTCCTGGCGGAAGCGCCGCAGCAGCTGCATGTACAGCGCGCGGTCGCCCATCAGCCGCTCCAGTCCCTCGTCCACCGAGAGGATGTGGCTGCGGCTGGCATCAGGCGAGGAGTTCATGGCGTGCGCGCTACGTAACAAATGAATTCGTTACGATAACAGAGCCTTGCCTTGCTTGTCCTTCATTTGGTTGAAAAAGACCAACTGCGACTCACCGCCACGCCATCCACCGTACCGCTGAAGCTGACATCGTAAGTGGTGCCCGAGGCCAGTACCGCCAGCGGAATGATGGCCGCTGCCGAGGCCGGCGTGTCGCTATCGCTGGCCTTGCTGAGCAGGCGGGTCGCCAGCCCCGTGCCGCCGTGCGGCTTGATGGTAAAGCTCTGCACGGTGAGAACCGACTTGAGATCGGCATGCACGCTGACGGGATAGCCCACTTCGTTCTGTCCCGGTACCGGGTCGGGCGATTCCGTATCGCTGAGGAAGTTGACCGGCACCTTGTCCTGCCCGCTGAAGGGATAGACCACCACATTGCCCCGTCCCACGCTGGCGCCATAGCCTCCGCTGGTGGCCATGTCGGCGGTGAAGTAGACGTAGGCATTGCTGCCGTTGCCCGCCGCCGAGCCGGTGCCGATGTCGCGGAACAGCGGCTCAAAGATCACAAAGCGGTGGTAGATCGCCGTGATCAGTTCTTCCGCCTGGTAAAAGCCGGAGCTGTTGGAGGTGGCCGAGATCACTTCCCCGTAAGCATACGGCGGCACCAGCGCATAGCCCGCGTTGGCGATGCGGTCGCCCGGCGTGGCGCCGGTAAAGCCTGGCTGTCCGGCCGTCTGGGTATGGGTGACGGTGTTATTGGTCAGCAAATAATTCGAATGGCCCTGGGCCGCCACGTCCAGCCTGCTGTTGTGGACCAGGGCCGCCAGCCCGATCTGCGCACGGCGGTAGTTGATCCAGTTGGCCCCGTCGGTGGCCGTGTTGCCGGTCATGGCAGGCGCACCCGGCTCCTGCGTCAGCGTGCCGGGATTGGAGCCGGGGCTGCCGGTCTGGCTGGTGCTCGAACCCCCGCCACCGCCGCCGCAGCCAGCCAGCAGGGCTGCAGCCAGGCAGGCGCAGGACAGCATGCGCCAGTGCAGACGGTTTTCCATAGCAAGCTCCAGTTCTGTTGAGTCCCGTTCCGATTCTATGCCAAATTCCGGTTCACCCGCATACCGCAGGAAAGTCGTCGCGGCCACAGGGTAAAATGGCGCTTTTTGCAGATTCCCATTTGCCACTGATGACGTCTCCACGCCCGCGCCTGCAGCGCGCCAAGTTTGCCCTGCCCAGTATGGTTACCCTGCTGTCGATTGCCTGCGGCTTCGGCAGTATCGTCATTTCGGTCGACAACGCCGCCATCGGCAGCGCCCACGACTACCAGCTGGCCGCCGTGCTGCTGGTGCTGGCGGGCGTGTTCGATGCGCTGGACGGCCTGGTGGCGCGCGCCACCAATACCAGTTCCGACTTTGGCATGCAGCTGGACTCGATCGCCGACGTGATGAACTTCGGCTGCGCGCCTGCCATCCTGCTGTATTGCTATGGATTTGTGCTGTCCGGGATGAACGATCCGATGCTGCTGCGCATCGGCGGTATCGCCAGCTTCTTCTTCTGCGCTTGCGGTGCGCTGCGCCTGGCGCGCTTCAATGTGAATGTGGGCCGTACCGATCCGCGCTACTTTGTCGGCATGCCGATTACGGCAGGCGCCGCCTGCGTCGCCTCGGTGGTGGCGGCCTGGCCCGATCCGGCCATGACGCGCTGGCAGGGTGCCTTGCTGGTGCTGCTGCTGTTCGGCGTGGGCAGCCTGATGGTCTCGACCATCCGCTTCCCTAGCACCAAACAAAAGAAAAGCATGGCGGCGCTGCTGCTCCTGCTGGTCAACCTGGGCCTGCTGGCCTGGCTCAAGACCATGTACTTCGTGCTGTTCTTCGCCGTGTATATCATCGCCACGCTGGCGCTCAACCTGGCCTGGCAGACGGGCTGGCAGGGCATCCCGCGCCCTGCCGTGTTTGAAGACTGACGTTTATGCGACCTCGTGCCCGCGCGCGGCACGCAGGATCTCGAACCAGTGGCTGCGGCTCAGGCTGAACTGAGTCGCCTGCACCGCTTCCGCAATGGCGGCGATGCGGCCGCTGCCCGTCAGCGGAATCGGACGCGACGGCAGCTGCATAATCCAGGCAAACACCACGCTGCCGAAGGGGCGCTGCAGCTCATCGGCAATACGCTGGATCACTTTGCTCACGCGCTGCGCCACCGCATCATCCAGGTTGAACAGGCGGCCGCCCGCCAGCGGCGACCAGATCATCGGCGCCACGCCCTTGTCCTGCAGGCCGTCAAAGGTTTCATCGAACATCGGGTCCACGAACAGGGGCGAGAACTCCACCTGGTTGGTGGCCAGCGCGATGCGGCGGTTCAGGCTCTCGAACTGATGGCGGCTGAAGTTGGATACGCCAAAGTGCTTGACCTTGCCTTCCTTGCGCAGGCGCTCGAAGGCGCCGGCCACTTCATCGAAATTCATCAGCGGATCGGGACGGTGGATCAGCAGCAGGTCGAGGTAGTCCGTACGTAATTCACGCAGCGAATTCTCCGCCGACGCAACGATGTGGCTGGCGCTGGTGTCATAGTGCTGGATGGTGTGGCGCGGGCGCGCCTCCGAAATCAGCTTGATGCCGCACTTGCTGACCAGCTGGATGCGCTCGCGCAGCGAAGGCTGCAAGGCCAGCGCCTCGCCAAACGTGGCTTCCACGCCATAGCCGCCGTAGATATCGGCGTGGTCGAAACTGGTGACACCCAGTTCCAGGCACTGCTCGATCAGGGCCACGCGCTGTTGCGGCGTCAAATTCCATTCATGCATGCGCCACATGCCGGCAACGATGCGCGACAGGGTCAGGCCGCCGGAATAGGTGGTAATGGAAGGACAGGAGGCTGGGGTGCTCATGAATGACTTTCGGTTAGTTAAACGCAGCTGCCGATTATAGCGACAAGCGGGGCAAAATTTTGACCTGGAAAGACTTTCAGCCCCATGTTTCATTGTATTATCGGTAAACCCTGAAGCATTACCGCACGGAGGATGGAAGTGGGTCTGTTATCGTTTTTGAAATCCAAGCCGGATGCCGAACCGGCGCCAGCCAGCGCTCCTGCCGCTGCGGCGCCTGCGCCCGCACCGTCGGCCAGCGCTGCTGCCGATGCCAACGCCCTGGTGCACCGGGCCGAAATCGTTGACGAAAAACACCGCTTGTGCGGCTATCGTTTTTCCGTACCCGCGACCGGCGGACGCCCGCCGATGCCGGAACCGTTGCTGGTGGAAACCCTGGTTGCCGCCGGCCTGCCCGACTTTGCCCAGCGCCGCATGGCCTTGGTGCCGATTTCTTCCGACGCGATTGTCTTCAGCCGCCATGTGCCGCTGATGGCGCCGCATACCGTATTCCTGCTGGACCGCCAGGCTGGCAACCTGCCCGCCGAGCAGCTGGCCGGCCGCATGTCCGCGCTGCGCGAGACGGGCAGCCAGGTAGCCCTGCACGGTATCCGCCAATTGGCCGAGGATGCTTCCCTGCTGGCGCTGTGCGACCTGCTGGTGCTGCATCTGAACGACTACACCTTGCCTGAATTCCAGTCGCTGGTGCGCGAGCTGCGCGCCGGCTATCCCAAGCTCAAGCTGCTGGTGGATGGTGTCAATTCCTGGGATGAGCAGCGCATGTGCCTGGCTTGGGGATGCAGCTACTTCATGGGCTACTTCCTCACCACGCCGGACAAGCTGGATCCGGACGCCAAGGTCGACCAGGGCCGCCTGACCTCGATCGAACTGCTGAATCTGCTGCGCACCGATGCCGAGCTGCCTGCCCTGATCGAAGTGGCCAAGCGCGATCCCGGCATGACCTACCAGGTGCTGCAATGGGCCAACGCGCCCGGCAGTGGCTGCACCACCAAGGTGACCAGCCTGAACCAGGCCTTCATGGTACTGGGCCGCAACCAGCTGTATCGCGGCCTGACGGTGTCCATGTTCCGCCTGGGTGCGGGCGCCAACAAGGAGCGTGACGAGTCGCTGCTGGAAGTGGCGCTGACCCGCGCCCGCTTCCTGGAAACGGTAGACCAGGGCAAGCTGCCGCAAGCCAAGCGTGATGAGCTGTTCCTGGTTGGTATGCTGTCCCTGTTTGACGTGCTGCTGGGCATCCCGATGGCCAACCTGGTGGGCAAGATGCATCTGTCGGACGATATCCGCGATGTGCTGCTGAAGAGTGAAGGTCCGTACGGGCCTTACCTGATGCTGGTGCTGCTGCTGGAGCGCGACAAGATCGACCGCGCCTTCGAGATCGCCGGAACCCTGGGCATTGACCCCGAGTCGATGGGAGAGACTGGCCAGGCGGCCTTCAAGTGGGCGCAGGAATCGCTGCAGCTATCAGGCAGCGACAGCGACGCATAAAAAAAACCGGGGTCAGTACCGGCAATCGGACACGGGCTCTGCCGTAAGTTCCATTACGGCAGAGCCCGTGTCCGATTGCCGGTACTGACCCCGGTTTGGGTTTTACTTCAGCCAGAGACGGATCGAGTCCCAGGCGCGGCCGAAGATGGAGGCTTGCTCCACCGGCTCCAGCGCGACCACCGGCAGTTCCAGCAGCGGCTTGCCGTCCACCATCATCTTCAGTACGCCGACCTTGCTGTTCTCAGCCAATGGCGCGACCAGTGGATCCTTGCGTTCCAGCACAGGCTTCATCTTGGCGGCAACGCCCTTCGGCACCGTCACCAGCATATCGTTCGGGAAGCCGATCTTGACGCTGCCCTTCGAACCCTTCCAGATCTCCGGCGTGGCAATCGCCTGGCCCTTGGAGTACAGCTTGACCGTGTCGAAGTTCTGGAAGCCCCAGTTCAGCAGCTTCTGGCTTTCCTGGGTACGCGCGCCGTCGGACGAAGTGCCCAGCACCACGGCGATCAGGCGGCGGTCCAGCGCGCCGGTCGGACGGTGGGCCGAAGCGATCATGCAGAAGCCGGCCGCTTCCGTGTGGCCGGTCTTCAAGCCGTCCACGGTCGGATCCAGCCACAGCAGGCGGTTACGGTTCTGCTGAGTGATCTTGTTGTAGGTGAAGCTCTTCACCGAGTCGATCTTGTAGAACTCAGGGAAGTCCTGGATCTCATGGCGCGCCAGCGTGGCCAGATCCTGCGCGGTGGAATAGTTTTCCGGGCTAGGCAGGCCGTGCGGATTGGCAAAGTGGGTCTGGGTCAGACCCATGCGCTGGGCTTCCTTGTTCATCATCGCCACGAAGGCCGACTCGTCGCCCGCCACGGCTTCCGCCAGCGCCACGGCCGCGTCATTGCCCGACTGGACCATCAGACCGTACAGCAGGTCATTGATGCTGACCGGCGTGGCCGGATCGATGAACATCTTCGAGCTGCTGGTGTCCACTTTCCAGGCGTGGGTCGAGACATTGACCATCTGCTTCAGGTCGATCTTCTTGTCGCGCAGCGCGCCAAACGTGACGTAGGCCGTCATGATCTTGGTCAGCGAGGCCGGCTCGACGCGCGCGGTAGGGTCTTGCGAGGCGATGATCTGGCCGCTGGTGGCGTCCAGCAGCAGCCACGATTTGGCGGCGATGGTCGGGGCGGGCAAGGTTTGCGCCACGGCAGCCGACATCATGAGCACACTGGTGGCCAGGGCCGCAATGATTTTCTTCATGGATTACTTTGCTAGGTCAAAAAGGTGAATTATAGAGCCTTAGTCCGCCGCTGCGGCGTCCGTTTCAGCCGCATCCGCGCCGCTGCGCCACAACTGGGCTACCCAGCGCTTGATGTGCTGCAGCTTGCGGTGGAAGAAGTGGTCGGCGCCGGGAATCACGATCACGGGGATATCCTGCGGGCGCAGCCAGTCCAGCACGTCCTTGAGCGGAATGGTGTCGTCGTTTTCGCCGTGGATCAGGATGGTGTCGGCCGGGATATCGGCCATCTGCCACTTGCCCGCTGCCGCGCCCACCAGCACCAGGCGCTCGGCCGGAGTGCCGGCGGCGGCCAGGCGCTGCGCCAGGTGCGACTGCACGAAGGTGCCGAAGGAGAAGCCCGACAGCGCCACCGGCAGGCCGGGATACAGCGCCGTCATATGCGCATGCAGGATGGCCATGTCGTCGGTCTCGCCCAGACCGTTGTCATGCACGCCTTCGGAAGCGCCCACGCCGCGGAAGTTGATGCGCGCGGTGACATAGCCCAGGTTGACGAAGGTACGGGCCAGGGTCACGGCAACTTTATTGTCCATGGTGCCGCCGTACAGCGGATGCGGGTGCGCCACCAGGGCGATGCCGCGCGGCGTATCGGCCGGGTGGTCGATCACACCTTCCATCAGGCCGGCGCCGCCGGTCAGGGTGATTTTTTCAGAGCTCTTGTTCATGGGTTCAGATTTTCAGGCGGTCGACGACTTTGCCGTTGACCAGATGGCTGTCGATGATCTCATCGATATCGCTGTTGTCGACGTAGGTGTACCAGGTGCCTTCCGGGTACACCACCATGACCGGGCCTTCTTCGCAGCGGTCCAGGCAGCCCGCCTGGTTGATGCGGACCTTGCCCGCGCCGTTCAGGCCCAGCTCCTTGCAGCGCTGCTTGGCGTGTTTTTGCGCCGATTGCGCATTGTGGTCGCCGCAGCTGCCGCGGCCGTCGGTACGCTGGTTCAGGCAGAAAAACACATGGTGTTTGAAGTAAGGGGTATCGCTCATGGCAGTCTCGATTCGGTGCGTTGGTCCGTAATGATACAGCTTATGCCCGATTCAGCTTGTGCGAGGGCAGCCACAGGAACCAGATGGTGAAGAAGGGCCACAGCAGGGAAAGGAACTGCGCGGCGCCGTTAAAGTTCAGGAATTTGCCCTGCACCCAGGTCTGCAGCGTCGCCACAAAATAGGGATTGGCGGGCGTGGTATTCACGATCAGCAGGCAAAGCAGCAAGGTGGCGGCGGCCAGGCGGCGCTGCGCCACGTGCGGCGCAAAGGTCAGCCCGGCCAGCATGATGGCGCCGATCAGGAAGCCGCCTTCCGCACCCGGCGTCACCCACACAAAGGCGTTCTCCGGCGAGAAGAACAGCGCCGTCGCCAGCGCCTTGACGACGATGGCGGACGCCACCAGCAGCATCACCAGCAGCCCGCGCGGGGCCGGCTTGCGCAGCAGGCAAAGCAGGGTCAGGGCCGCACCTACCATGCCGCAGGCGGTGATGATGGTCTCGGACAGCCAGTACTGCTCCACCGTCAGCACGGTATCCGGGCGTAGATAGCTGGCCAGGTCGATCTCCGTGTCCAGCAGGGTGGAGAGCCAATCCGACAGGATCGGCAGCAGCTGCCCCAGCCCGAACAGGAAGCTCTGCGGATAAATCTGCGCCAGCGGCCACAGGGCCAGCAGCACCAGGCCCTGGCTGGCATGCGGCGCAAACCATTGCTGGCGCAGACGATACAGCGGGCTCTGGTCCATCAGCTTGCGCACCGTGAGCACGCCGACGACAGCGCCCAGCGCGCAGCCGGTGGCATTGGTGTAGAAGTCCAGGTTGGAGGATACGCGGCTGGGCAGGTAGGTCTGCACCGCCTCCATGGTCCCCGACAGCAGCGTTCCTGCCAGCGCTGCCAGCGCCAGCGCGGGCAGGTTCCTGAAGCGCGGGTACAGCGCGTAGACGATCAGTGTCCCCAGCGGCATATAGCCGATCACGTTGGTGATGGCGTCGAACTTGGTCCAGTAGTGCGGCAGCGCCGTATGTTCCAGGAAGATGAACGGCGACAGGCCCTGGTTATGCCAGCCCGAAAAGGGATACCAGCTGGCGTAGACAATCAGCAGCACATAGGCCAGCAGCGCCGCCCGCGCGAGCGGCGACGTCCGGCCTGGACTGGGCAGCGGCTCCGTCATTCCTTCCGTAGCGGCAGTGCCGCCAGCCAGGCCAGGATATCGGCGGAGACGCCGTCGGCGGCGTCGGACAGGGCGCGCGCGCCGCCGGCCGCATCGGGCGAGGGGGCGGGCGCGCTGCGTTCAAAGGTCTTCTGGTCCACCAGCTTGTGGCCGTGGAACACCGAAGCGCGCAGGCTGATATGGCCGCTGCTTTGCGTGGCCGTGTCGAAGTTCTGCACGAAGTCGTCCGCCTCGATGCGCAGCAGCGTGATGCTGGCGGCGGCGTCGGTGGCCGACAGCACCTTCACGCCCGACTGCGCAATGCGCGCCTTGATGCGCTGGGTCAGCAGCTGCAGCGGCGTATTGGTCCACTGGTTGTAGGCGTAGGGGCGCGACTGGCGCGCATCGGCGTACAGCAGGCGGTACTGCATGCGTTCGGTGTCCAGCGAGGCCGGGCCGCTGACATCGGCCACGATAATCGCCGGCAGCGGCGCAGCCCCAGCCTGTGCGGCCTGCGCTGGCGCGGTCGACACCGGACCAAAGTCAAAGCTGGAGACAGGCTGACCGGGGCTGGCGCAGGCCGCCAGCAGCGTCGGCAGGGCCAGCACGGCGGCCAAGCGGAGGGCACGAATTGGATGGGTCATCTCGATGTCCTTATTTTTGTGCGGAGAAGCCGGCTTCACCGGGGCCGGGCGGTGTGCCCGGTGCGCCAAACAGGATGCTTTGCGGGCGCTCATTCAGCTTGTTCATGGTGTTCTTCAGCGCGCGCATGGAGGAGCGCGTTTCATCGCTGAGCGAGATCACATGCGGCAGCGCGTCCAGCTCCACGCCGCTGGTGACGGCTTCCAGCGACAGGCCGACCCGGTCCACCGTATTGCTGGCGCGTTCGATCGGACCGCCCGGCGCCTGCAGGCTGGTGGTCAGGCGGTCCGCGTTGGCGGCAAAGGCGGCGAAGGAATTCAGCGTCTTCTGCGCCTGCTGCGTCAGCGCGGGCAGCTGGGCGATGGTCGGCTGCAGCTGCTGCGGCAGTTCGCGGTAGGCCTTGGCCGTCTCGCTGACGTCCGAGAAGGCGGCCAGGATGGTCTTCTGGTTGTCAGGGCTGAGCAGATTGTTCAGCCGTGTGGTGACTTCCTCCGCCTGCGCCAGGATCTGCTTGCCGCGCTTGTCGATCTGGTCGAACAGGCCGGGACGCAGCGGAATGCGGCTTGGATTGTCCGCGCTGGTGCCCAGCAGCGGCGATCCGACCTGCTCGTCGTCCAGCTGAATGTAAGCCAGGCCGGTCACGCCCTGATAGCCCAGCACCGCGTAGGTGGTCTTGGTGATCGGCGTTTCCGGGTTGATGTTCATGTTGACCAGGATCTGCCCCGGCAGCTTGGGATCGAACACGATGCTGGCCACCTTGCCCACATCCAGCCCGCGATAGCGCACGGCCGCCTGCTGGTTCAGCCCCGGCACGGCCTGGGTGGTGGCCAGCTGGTAGGGCACGCGCTCCACGCGGTCGCGGTTGAACCAGAGGCCGAACAGCACCGCCGCGACCAGGAGCGTGATCGTGAAGAAGCCGGTCATGAGTGCGTGTGATCTGTTTTCCATCAGGTTTGCTCCTTGCTGTCATTCGGGATGCCCAGCGCTTCCAAGGCGCGCCGTCCACGGTCGCCGAGGAAGAATTCTTTCACAAAGGGGTGTTCAACTTTCAGCAGCTCTTGCGTGGTGCCGAGTGCTACCACATGTTTTTCCGCCAGCACGGCGATGCGGGTCGACAGCGCGAACAGGGTATCCAGGTCGTGCGTCACCATCACCACGGTCAGTCCCAGCTCGCGGTGCAGCGATTTGATCAGCGCCACAAAGCTTTCCGAGCGGTCGGGATCCAGGCCGGCGGTGGGTTCGTCCAGGAACAGCAGCTGCGGTTCCAGCGCCAGCGCGCGCGCCAGCGCGACCCGCTTGACCATGCCGCCGGACAGGTCGGATGGCATCTTGTTGGCATGCTCCGGACCCAGGCCGACCATATTCATCTTCAGCAGCACGGCGTCGCGGATCAATTCGGGTGGCAGTTTTTTCAGCTCGCACATGGGCTGGGCGATGTTCTCGAACACCGTCAGCGCCGAATACAGCGCGCCCTGCTGGAACAGCATGCCCCAGTGATTGCGCAGCTGCTGCAGCGCGTCCGAATCGACCTGGCTGATATCTTCGCCGAAGATGCGCACGCAGCCGCGCGAGGGCTGCTCCAGTCCCAGCATCTGGCGCAGCAGCGTGGTCTTGCCGGAGCCGGAGCCGCCGACGATGGACATAATTTCGCCCTGCTCGATTTTCAAATTGAGGTTCTGGTGGATCACGGTGCGGCCGAACATGGTCCACAGATTGGTGATCTCCACCACCGGCACGCTGCCGTCCAGCGTCAGGACGCCGTCGCCTTCCGGGCAGCCGCAGTCGGATGTCGTCGTGTCGATCATCGGAACCCCACCCCGCTGAAGACGATGGCAAACACGGCATCCGCCAGGATCACCACGGTAATCGCGGTGACCACCGAAGTCGTGGTGCCGCGTCCCAGGCTCTCCGTATTCGGCTTGATGCGCAGGCCAAAGTGACACGACAGCAGCGCAATCAGCACGCCGAACACGGCGCCTTTTAACAGCCCGATCATATAGTTCGCCAGCGGCACCGCGTCCGGTAGCTTAAGCAGGAAGTATTGCGGCGACAGGTTCAGTTCCACCAGGGCCGAGGCCATCCCGCCGATCAGCGCCATGGTGTCGGTCCAGATCACCAGCAGCGGCATGGAAATCGCCAGCGCCACCACTTTCGGCAGCACCAGGCGGAAGCCATGCGAGATGCCCATCACCAGCATCGCATCGAGCTCCTCGGTCACCCGCATCACGCCCAGCTGCGCGGTGATGGCGGACCCGGAGCGGCCCGCCACCAGGATCGCCGCCAGCAGCGGGCCCAGTTCGCGGATCACGCTCATGCCGAGCAGGTTGACCAGGAAGACGTCGCCGCCAAAGGCGCGCAGCTGCTGCGCCGACAGGTAGGACAGCACCACGCCGATCAGGAATCCCACCAGCGCCGTAATGCCCAGCGCCTGGAAGCCGGCATGGAAGATATTGGCCGATATTTCGCGCCATGGCCCGCGCATGGGCTTGCGCAGGAAACGCACGCCGTCCAGCGTCACCTGTCCCAGCAGCGTGATAAAGCCTTGCAGGTGCTCGAAGAAGGTCATCACCCCAAAGCCCAGCATCATCACCGAATTCAGGCGCTGCTTGCGCTGCGGCTGCATGGCCAGCGGGCCGACCTGCTCCAGGCGGCGGAAGAATTCTTCCAGGCGGGGCGACAGGGTCAGGGATTTGGGGCGTTTCTTGCCCCAGGCATTCCAGAACAGCTGGGCGCCGATGTGGTCCATGCTGTCGACTTCCGACAGATCCCAGGCCAGGTCGGACTTGCCTTTCAGGGATTTGAGCTTGGCGCTGATGGCCTTCATTGCCTCGCCCTGCGCCAATGCGTGGACTTGCCAGGTGCCGACGGCGGTCACCGACGGCCCGGCAGCTGCACCGGAATTGAATGTGAGAGTTGGCTCTTGGGCGATAGGCATGGCGTCAGTTTAAGTCATTCCCGCGCAGGCGGGAATCCCATTGCGGCTTCAGGCGGCCAGGTGACGCACCTGGCGTGCCGGCGCGGCGGTATCGGCAGCCTTCGTGGCACTGGCGCGCGAGCCGGCAGGCGCCACGTCGCTGGCCAGCAGCGCGTCGGCGTCGGCCTTGCTCATGTCGCGCGTCTGCAGCCATTTCGACACCAGCGCCACCAGGCGTTCCAGTGCGATCCGGTGGGTGGCGTCGGTGTTCGCATACAGCCAGTCGGAGAATGCCATGAAGCTGGCGAAGGCGTCATCCTCCAAAAGAACGGGTAGCGTATGGCCAAAGCGGCCCGAGTTGGCCACCAGATCCCAGTAGCGTGCAAAGCGCACCAGCCGCTGCATGGTGGCAAAGTCGATGTCCTTGTTGGCCAGGATGGTGTACGGCGAATAGGGCTCGAACACCATATTGAATTCCTGCGTATGGCGGATGATCGGCGTGCCGCGCAGGCGTTTCAGGATGCCGAACTGGATCTCGTGCGGGTTCAGCGCCCACAGCTTGTTGAAGCCTTCGGCAAAGCTCTCCACCGTTTCACCGGGCAGGCCGGCGATCAGGTCCACGTGCATGTGCGCATTGGAGCTGCCGGACAGCCAGCGGATATTGTCGGCGGCCTTCTGGTTATCCTGCTTGCGGCTGACCAGCGCCTGTACGTCCGGATTGAAGCTCTGGATGCCGATCTCGAACTGCAGCGCGCCGGGCGGGAATTTGCTGATGCCTTCTTTCAGCGCCTCCGGCAGATGGTCCGGCACCAGCTCGAAGTGGGCATACACCGGATCGTCCGGGTTCAGCGCCAGCTTATCGAGGAAGAATTGCATAATCTTCAAGCTGGTCTTGATGTTCAGATTGAAGGTACGGTCAACGAATTTGAACAGCCGCGCGCCGCGCGCATACAGAGAATCCATTTCGGCCAGGAAGGCGTCCAGCGGGAAGGGCCATGCCGTCTTGTCCAGGGCGGACAGGCAGAACTCGCATTTGAATGGGCAGCCGCGCGAAGCCTCTACATAGATGGTGCGGTTTTTGATGTCGTCATCTGTATAGAGATGGTAGGGCAGCGCGATCTCCGCCATCGGTGGCTGCAGGCCGGCGTGGATCTTCATCAGCGGCTTGGGGCCGTTGAGGATTTCGCCGCACAGCTTGGGGAAGGTGACATCGCCCCAGCCGGTAATCACATAGTCCGCCAGGCGGATGATCTCCTGCTCACCCGTTTCGTGCGATACCTCCGGGCCGCCCAGCACCACTGTTATATGCGGCGCGACGCGCTTGAGCAGCGCGACCACGCGGGTGGTCTCTTCCACGTTCCATATATAGATGCCAAAGCCGACGATCTTCGGCGCGTGCGCCAGGATGCGCTCCACCAGGTCAGTGGTCTTGGCGCCGATGACGAATTCCTGGATGCGTGTCTGCTCCTGCAGCGCTCCCATGTTTGCGAGCAGATAGCGCAAGCCCAGCGAAGCGTGGGTGTAGCGGGCGTTGAGGGTAGTGAGCAGGATGGACATGACAACCGCGTAAACAGAATAAACCGAT
>Ga0213872_10000892_pt1 | contig 21461 bp, 14 predicted proteins | sample VelepicomBERX_R2_FD_160071 | JGI IMG/M metagenome (GOLD analysis project Ga0213872, IMG submission 160071) | Rhizosphere microbial communities from Vellozia epidendroides in rupestrian grasslands, the National Park of Serra do Cipo, Brazil - RX_R2 | ecosystem: Host-associated > Plants > Roots >...
CGGGTGAGGGAGCGCGCCGCGCGCTTCTACGACGTCGTGCCGCTGGCCAATCTCGTCCTGTTCATGATCTTCCCCGATCTCGGCGGCTTCCAGATGGGGCCGCGCTACTGGTTCAGCGGATTCGCCGTCATGCATCTGACGGTGGGAAGCGAGTTTGCCCGGACCGGACCTCCCGCCCGCCGCTTCGCCGTGGCGTGCTGCGTACTGCTGGGGATGCTGGGGCTGGCGCGCTTGCCGGGACAGGTGATCTTCTTCTCGCGCGTGCTGCACGAGCGCGCCACCGTCTATCGCCTGGGCGCCGACCTGCCCAAGGATCGCCGCGCCATGATCCTGGTACCCGATTTCCCCAGCGCCTGGGACGAGCGCTTCGACCGCACCGGGCTCAACCGCGCCTGGGATTTCGCCCGCAACGGTATCGCGGTGGACGGGCCGGTTCTCTATGGCCGAGGCGATTCCGACGACGCGCCGCAGCGCGCCTGCCGGCTTTATCCCGATACGTCGCTCTATCGCTTCCGGCTCGACCGCGAGCGGCCCGAGGGCGAGCTGCTGCCGCTCGGCTGCCCGGTCAGCCGGCCCGATTCAGCAGCTCGGTGAAGGCGCCGCCGGCCGCTTGCAGATCGGCATAGCGTCCCTGCTCGATGATGCGGCCCTTGTCCATCACCAGCACCCAATCGGCATCGCGGATGGTCGACAGGCGGTGGGCGATGACGAAGGTGGTGCGGCCCTTCATCAGGGCGGACAGCGCCTTTTGCACCTTGGCTTCGGTGACCGAATCGAGGGCGCTGGTGGCCTCGTCGAGGATCAGGATCGGCGGGTTCTTCAAGAGCGCCCGGGCGATGCCGATGCGCTGGCGCTCGCCGCCCGACAGGGTCCGCCCGCGCTCGCCCACCAGGGTCTGGTAGCCCTGCGGCTGGGCCATGATGAACTCGTGCGCCTCGGCCAGGCGGGCGGCTTCCTCGAGCTGAGCGTCGGCGGCGTCGGGCCGGCCGACCCGCAGGTTTTCGGCGATGGTGCGGTAGAACATGGTGCTTTCCTGGAACACCACGCCGATATTGCGCCGCAGACTGGTCAGGGTGACGTCGCGGATATCGGTGCCGTCGATGGTGACGCGGCCCGATTGCGGGTCCCACAGGCGGTGCAGCAGGGCCATCGCCGTGCTCTTGCCGGCGCCCGTCGTGCCGACCAGCGCCACCATGCTGCCGGGCGCGACGTCGAAGGTGAGGTCCGTGACCGCCTGCTTGTCGCCGCCATAGGACAGGCTGACATGCTCGAAGGCGACCCGGCCTTCGACGCGGCCCATCTCGACGGCGCCCGGTTTCTCGGTCACCGCCGATTTGGCGTCGAGCACGCTGAAATAGTCGGACAAGGCGGGCCGTTGGAAGAACAGCGTGTTGGCGAAGCCCATCGCCTGCTCCAGCCGGCCGATCAGCAGATTGGCGAAGCCCATGAAGCTGACGATTTCGCCCACCGTGGTCTGGCCGTGCAGGAACAGCCAGGTGCCCAGGGTGAAGATGGCGATCACCGTGAGCGTCGAGGCGGCGCGGGTCAGCACGCTGACCATCGCCCACCAGGTCAGCACCGGATATTGCGCCCGGAGCACCTTGCCGATCACCTGTCCGAGCTGCTGCACCTCGATCGCCAGGCGCACGAAGCTCTGCACCAGCCCGACATTGCCCAGCGCGTCGCCGGCCCGCTCGGCCAGTTCGGAATGGAATTCCTGCACCTGGCGCTGCGCGCTCTCGGTCCGCGACATGACCAGGATCGACAGCACGGCGAACACCACCAGCAGCGCGATCAGCACCAGCCCCAGCCGCCAGTTGAGGAACAGCGACAAGGGCAGCAGCACGATCAGGGTGATGAAGGTGGAAAGATGCTCGCGGAAGAAGGACAGCCAGATGGCGAACAGATTGTCGGCGCCCTGCAGCATGATCTTGATCAGGCGGCCGGAATGGGTGTCGAGGTGATAGGCCAGCGGCAGTTCCAGCACATGCTCGAAATAATCCGCCACCGCGGCGAGGCGCCGGCGGTGCGCCATGCGGTCGGCATGCAGCGAGACCAGGATATTGGCGACGATGCCGCCTACCCCGACCAGCGCCCATAGACCGAGCAGATGGAAGCTTTCGTGCCAGATCTCGTCGGCGCTCTTCTTGGCGGCATCCGACAGGGTGTCGACCACCTTGCCGAACATGATCGGTTCGACGAACAGCAGTCCGGCGACCGCCAGATTGGCGAAGGCGAGGACGATGGCCAGATTGCGCTCAGGCTTCAGCCTGCCGAGCACGCGGCCATAAAGCGTAAAAAAGCTCATTTGCTATTTGCCCTCATGCGCCGGGCGCGCACTCCGTGCGCTTGGCTTCCGCGCCAAGCTATGTTGCCTGTGTGACAGTCGCTGTCGGCAGCGCGGGCGTGCAGTCGCACGCCAGCAACGAATTTTCCAAATTCGTTGCTCATAGCCAGCTCATGACCAGAGTGAACAGTTTCTCGACCCCGCCATAGAGCCAGATCGCCAGCGCCGCGCCGCCGATCATCGCCAGCAGGGCGAGATAGAGCCGCCACGGCACCTGCTTCTCGGCATAGGGGTCGTTGAGCGAGCGCTCGGCGCCCTCGGGCAGCTTGGCCACCGCGGTCAGCGAGCCGCCAAACGGAATGTTGATCTTGACCCGGGCGTTGATCGCCCAGCCATTGGCGTCGAGCAGCGGCGCCAGGTTGCGTTGCCTGAGCTTGACATAGGCGATCACCATCGACGGGCCGGAAATCGCCAGGATCACGCCCGCCACCGCCAGCGGCATCTGCCACCAGGCGAGGTCGAGGAAGGTGGCGAAGACATGGGCCAGCGCCGTGCCGATGGCGCCGATCGCCAGGCCGATGGCGGCGAACACGCCGGCGAAGCGGCCGATGTCGAACGGCGTCGCCGCAACGACGGGCGCCGCGGCGGGAGCGGGCGCTCCGGGACGGGCGGGCGCGGCCGGCGCCGGCGGGGCGGCGGGCGCCTTCAGGGCGTTGTTGGCGGTGGTGGTCAGGGCCTGGCTGAGATCGTCATGAACGATCTTCGACTTGGCCTGGGCCAGTTTCTCGACCTGCTCGCCGACGAAGCGGCCCATCTGCTTGTAAGGGGCCAGGAAGGCCTGATGCATGCTGATGGGATGCTCGACGATCTTGATCACCGTGGCATCCCAGTCGCGTCCCTGCCGATCGTAGAACAGGCCGTTGCGCCCGACCATCAGCTGGTCGGAATCTCCGGCCGTGAAACAGGCGGCGATGAACATGGTCTCGGCGGTGACCGGGCGGCGGCATTCGCAATAGGCCAGATAGATGCGGCTCAAGGGCGCCATCGCCGCATGCTTGGCGACGTCGTCGACCTTGATGCAGAGATCGCAGCTGCGGCCGTCGAGATAGAGCGTGCCGGCCTGGAAGGTGGCCTTGTTGCGCTTGGTGTAGAATTCGCGGAAGGCGACGAAATTGTTCAGCAGCGACAGGAAGTCGCGCTTGAGCAGGGTCAGCCGCAGCACGTCGTCGATGGCGCTGGCCTCGTCCTCCAGCGCCTTGTCCTGGGCGATCAGCCGGTCCAGCTCGTCCTTGCGATTGGCGCGGGCGATCTGGCGCACCCGCTCTTCGCCCAGCGTGTCCAGCGCGATCGCCGGCTTGGCCTCGCGCCAGGCGCGGTGCGCGGCGAAGCGGGCCTTGAGCCCTGTCCACTCGGCTTCGCCGATCTCGGCGGCGTCGCCCAGCAGAGGGGCCGTCACCTGCCGGCGGAACGCCTCGATCTCGTCGCGCCAGGCCGGGTTGATCCGTTCGCCCAGCGGCAGCGGCCGCTCGGGGGCGATCTCGGCCAGAGCCATGCCGCGCAGCAGGTCGCGGCACTCGGCCAGCGGACGCTGGGCCAAGGGTGCGAAGAAATCCTCGTCGGGATTGGCGGCTTCGGCGGCCACCGCGCTGAAGGCGGACAGGCGGCAGCGCTCGAAATAATCGTCGATCTTGTCCTCGACCGCCTGCAGGGCGAGGAAGGCGTCATAGCTTGCCTCGCCCAGCGGCAGGACGGCGGGATCGCTCTCGGCGAAGCTCCACCACCTGTTGAAACGGCCGATCTCGGCGGCGAAGCCGTCCACCGTCTCCTGATCGACGCCCTGCTTGCCCGAGCGATCCCGGACCGGGCCATAGACGGCGATCAGATCCTCGATCAGCGCCGCCGTGTCGGCATCGGTCGCGGCCGATGCGGGGACCACGCCGTCGCCATTGAAATCGGTCTGGTCGAACAGATGCTCGGTGTCGGCGGCGTCCTCGATGGCGATGGCCTCGGCGTCGGGCTTGCCGCGACTGGTGAGAATGCGCCGCGCCGAGGCCAGAAGCCGTCGCCCCTCGGGGGTTTCGGGGGTGATCGCCGACAGCGGCAGCGCGTCGGCGGTCACGGTCAGGATCTCGGGATCCTTCAGCACCAGCCTCAGCCAGCGCACCGTTTCGATGATCTCGCTGGCGCGGATGCGGCCGTCATGGTCGAGGTCGAGGATGGCCAGCGTCTTGGCGTCGAACTCCATGCCGCCGACCGGGCAGGCCAGCGCCACCCATAATTTCATGTCGAGCTCGTCGAGCGCCAGAATGTCGGCGCCGCTCTCCACCCGCACCTGATCGAAGCCGCCGGCCCGCAGGAATCGCCACGAATGTCCAGCCAATCCGTCCCCTCCCCTTGCCGGTCAATCCCTTGATCTATACCTGCGGCCCGGCCATTTGTCTCGTCGACAAACAGGGTGGATTTTGTTAGCTACCACGGCATGAGCGCTTCGCACCCCAGCATCTTTCGCGAATATGACATTCGCGGCATCGTCGGCCAGACCCTGTTTCCCTCGGACGCCTACAAGATCGGCCTCGGCTTCGCCGGCCTGGTGAGGGAGGCGGGCGGATCCGCCGTCGCCATCGGCCGCGATGGCCGCCTGTCCAGCCCGGCCCTGGCCGACGCCCTGGCCGCCGGCCTGATCGCCGGGGGTGCCAAGGTTACCGATATCGGCCGCGGGCCGACGCCGATGCTCTATTACGCCAGCCATCATCTGGCCGCCGACGGCGCGGTGATGGTTACCGGCTCGCACAATCCGCCGGATCATAACGGCTTCAAGATGATGCTGAAGAACAAGCCGTTCTTCGGCCCGCAGATCAAGCGTCTGGGCGCGCTGATGGCCGGGATGGCCGATCCCGCCACCCTGGTTCCGCCGGCCGGCGGGGTCGCGGCGCGGTCGGTGTTCGACGCCTATGTCGTCCGCCTGCTGCAGGACTTCCGCCCGGGACGGGATCTGACGGTGGTGTGGGACCCCGGCAACGGCGCCACCGGCGAGGCCGCCCAGGCGCTGACCGCCAAGCTGCCCGGCCGCCATGTCCTGATCAACGAGACGATCGACGGCACTTTCCCGGCACATCATCCCGATCCCACCGATCCGCATACCCTGACCCAGCTCGTCGCCCGCGTTGCCGCCGAGAGAGCCGATCTCGGCGTCGCGTTCGACGGCGACGGCGACCGCATCGGCGTGGTCGACGGCCAGGGTCGCATCCTGTGGGGCGACCAGATCCTGGTGCTGCTGGCCGAAGAGGTGCTGGCCGAGCGGCCGGGCGCCGTCATCATGGCCGACGTCAAGGCCAGCCGGGCCCTGTTCGACCAGATCGCCGCCCTGGGCGGGCAGCCCCTGATGTGGAAGACCGGCCATTCGCTGATCAAGACCAAGATGGCCGAGACCAAGGCGCCGCTGGCCGGCGAGATGAGCGGCCACATCTTCTTCGGCGACCGCTATTACGGCTTCGACGACGCGCTCTACGCCGCGATCCGGCTGCTGTCGATCGTCGCCGGCTGGAAGGATCAGACGCTGGCCGCGCGCTATGACCGCATGCCGAAGCTGGTCAACACGCCGGAACTGCGGTTCGACTGCCCGGACGAGCGGAAATTCTCGGTGATCGAGGCGGTGAAGACGCGGCTGGAAGGCGGCGCCGGCGCGGTCAATGATCTCGACGGCGTTCGCGTCAGCCATGCCGACGGCTGGTGGCTGCTGCGGGCTTCGAACACCCAGGCGGTGCTGGTGGCGCGCTGCGAGGGCAAGGACGATGCGGCGCTGGTTCGGCTCAAGGGCGAACTGGCCGGACATCTGGCCGCTGCCGGCATCGCCGTTCCCGACGGGTTGTAAGCGGCTTCCCGCGCTTGACAAGGAAGCGCGGGATCTGGCACCACACGAAACCTTTTATCTCAACATCCCCCGCGGTCCGTCGCGGGGCATCTGCTGAATGGACAGCCCAATGGCACATATTCCGGTCAACAAGGAAACCCTGGCGAAGAAGCGTCTGAAGCCTCTCTCCTCTTTCAACTTCCTGGCCGAGCAGCCGGTGGTCGAGGTCGTCGCGGGCGAGTTCAGCAGCGTTGCCGCGACCTATCCGATCTTCTTCCTCGAGCGCGAGGGCAATTATCAGCCGGTCGCCCTGCTGTCGCTGATCAGCGGCCAGAACATCTTCGTCGAGCCCGACGGGACCTGGAGCGGCTATTACATTCCCGCCGCCTTCCGCCGCTATCCCTTCATGGTCGGCAGCGTCACCGTCGACGGCAAGCCGACAATGTCGCTGATGGTCGACGAGGATCTGATTTCCGACACCGAGGGCGAACCGCTCTACGGCGCCGAAGGGGCCGACGAGGCGGAGACTCCGGTCGGCCGCGCCGTTCGGCTGATCTCCGAGACCGACCGCCATCACGTCGCGACCTCGGCCCTGATGTCGCAGCTCAAGGAATTCGGCCTGATCCGCAATTCCGACCTCGAAGTCACGCTGGCCGGCCAGAAGCGCAACGTCACCGGCCTGTTCGGTATCGACGAGAAGAAGCTGCAGGAACTGCCGGACGACAAGTTCCTCGAGCTGCGCCGCAGCGGCGCCCTGTCGCTGGCTTATATCCAGATGCTGTCGGTCGGCCAGACCCAGCGCCTGGTGGTTCGCCATGAACTGCGCTCCGCGCGCGAGCGCGGCGAGACGAACAAGATCATTAGAGACTGATCGGAACGACGGGACGGGTTCAACGAGCAATGAGCGGAACGACCTTTTATCCCGTCATTCTTTCCGGTGGATCGGGCAGCCGGCTGTGGCCGCTGTCCCGGTCGCTTTATCCCAAGCAGCTTCTGCCGCTGTCGTCCGACCGGACGATGATCCAGGAGACGGCGCTGCGTTCTTCCAAAGGGCGTTTCGCCGATCCCGTGGTGATCTGCAACGAGGCGCATCGTTTCATCGTCGCCGAGCAGATGCAGGAGATCGGCATCAAGCCGCTGCGCCTGGTGCTCGAGCCGGTCGGCCGCAACACCGCGCCGGCTATCGTCGCGGCGGCGCTGATCCTTGAACAGGTCGACCCCGCCGCGATCCTGGCGGTCTTCCCCTCCGACCATGTCGTTGCCGATCGTGACGGCTTCCTCGCCTCGCTCGACCAGGCCGGACTCGCCGCCGAGGCCGGCCATCTGGTTACCTTCGGCATGAAGCCGACCGCGCCCGAAACCGGTTATGGCTATATCCAGCAGGGCGAGGCGCTGACCGCCGGCAGCTTCCGGGTCGAACGCTTCATCGAAAAGCCCGACCTCGAACGCGCCAGCGCGATGGTGGCCCAGCCGGGCTATTTGTGGAACAGCGGCATGTTCGTCTTCAAGGCGTCGGTCTTCCTCGGCGAGATCCGGCGTCTATGCCCCGACATCCTGTCCGCCGTCGCCGCGTCGCTGGAAAAGGCCAAGATCGACAGCGACTTCCTGCGGCTGGAGGAAGAGTCGTTCGCCGCCTCGCCCTCGGCCTCGATCGACTATGCGGTGATGGAACACACCGCCACGGCCGCCGTGGTGCCGTCCGATTTCGGCTGGAGCGACGTCGGGTCGTGGTCGGCGCTGTGGGAGATCACCGCCAAGGATGACGGCGGCACCGTCGCCGCCGGCGACGTCATCGCCGTGGACTGCCGCGACAGCTATCTGCGTGGCGACGGCGTTCTGGTGGCCGGCGTCGGCCTCAGGGACATCATCGTGGTGGCGACCGAGGATGCCGTTCTGGTGGCCGATCGCGGCCGTGTCCAGGAAGTGAAAAAGATCGTCGAATCGCTGAAGGAGAAGAAGCGCAGCGAGGGCGATTTGCACCGCAAGGTCTATCGTCCGTGGGGCTATTACCAGAGCATCGACGCCGGCTCGCGCTTCCAGGTCAAGCAGATCACGGTGAAGCCCGGCGCCAAGCTGTCGCTGCAGATGCACCACCATCGCGCCGAACATTGGGTGGTGGTCGAGGGCACGGCGGTCATCACCCGCAATGACGAAACCTTCCTGCTGCGCGAGAACGAGTCGACCTTCATCCCCATCGGCACCAAGCATCGCCTGGAAAATCCCGGCAAGGTGCCGTTGAAATTGATCGAGGTGCGCTCCGGCACCTACCTCGCCGAAGACGATATAGTGAGATTCGAAGACAGGTATGGACGTGTTTGATGCCCTCAGGCGCCGGGCGCCGGCTCCGCCGGCTTGGCTCACGCGCCAAGCCATGTTGCCTGCGTAACCACGGCCGTCGGCAGCGCGGGGCGGCAGTTGCCGCCCTGGAATACGGTATCAGTACTCCCAGTCGCTCTCGCTCTGCTTGATGTAGTCCTGCAGGGCGCGCTCCAATTCGGGGCTCAATTCGTCGCCGTGATCCAGTCCCGGCACCGGAATTTCCTTGGCCAGCACCGCCGAAGCCACCGCGCGCACGCCGCGGTCGATCTCTTCGGCCATTTCGCGGTAGAAGCGCGCTTCCTCGACCTTTCCCTCGATATCGGCGAGGTTGGGCTGCACCAGGTCCAGCACCGTCATGAAATAACGGGCGCGCACTTCCGCCTGCAGCTTCACCAGATCGATCAGCTCGTCCTGCTTGACCTCGGTCAGGCGGGCGACGAAGCGTTCACGGGTGATCTTCTGGCGGAATTCGTCGACCAGGGCGACGAATCGCTCGGGCGTCAAGCCGCGGCGGAGATTCATGAGGCCAGGATCCCCGTCTGCATCTGCGGTGCGTCCGCCTCGACCAGCCAGCCGACCTCGGTGTCGATGTCCCATTCCGCATGCCGAGCCAGTTTGCGCAGATTGGCGAGCAGGCGGTGAACTTCGTTCCGGCTCATCACCATGACGACCGGGGAGCCGTCCAGCCCCTCGAAGCGCAGCTGAAACGAGGTCGGGTGGGCATTGATGTCGAGCTTGTTCAGCAATTGCCAGGGATGCTCGGCATGTCCGGGCGTCGCCGCGGCATCGCCGGCGGTGACTTCCTCGCCCGGCTGCAGGGCCGACAGATGTTCCCATACCAGCATATCGGTCTTGTGGCTGGCCGGCACGCGCGGCAGGACCGGGCTGGATTGCACCAGGATCTGCGCGAGGCCCTGGATCACCCGGCGCACGATACGCCGGGTCACCAGCATGGTGACCGTATGATCGGCCCCGACGAAATCCATCACCAGCCGGTCCTCGGCGGTGAGGAACCCCATGCGTATTGTTTTTACCGACGTCATTCGACCAATCCGTCCGGAACCGATCATCCTCGTCAGAAGATGAAGGGATCATCCTCCACGATGCCGAAGGCGCGATCAAGGTCGAGCGTGCCGGACCTTGTCGCTTCGCGCTGGCGGTTGCGATCGGCCTCGCGCTGCGCGATCCGCGACAGGGCGTTGATCCGCGACAGGGACAGAAGGTGGGTATAGATGAGACCCAGCCCTCCCAGGTCCCTCAGCCGAACCAGATCGTCGGCGGGGAGGGCGCGGATTTTTGTCTCGTCCACCCGGAAGAGGCCCGACAAGGTCCGCTTGGCGCCATCCGGATGGGCCACTTCGATGGCCCAGGGAATGAGCAGATCGAGCCGGCTCAATTCGGCGCAGATCGCCCGGGCCGTCGCGGCCTCCGTTTCGTACTGGCTCAGGATTGCCTTTACGGAGTCGACGAGGGAGGACGGGGTGCCGTCCGCGTTGAACAGCGCTGTGCCTTCGGCCTCGTTGATCAGCCCATAGGAATCGTCGATGCACAGAAGCAGATTGGCGGGATCGCTCTCCACCCGGGCCAGGCGGAAGGGGATGCAGCGCCAGGCGCCCGGCACATGGCTTCCGGTCCATCGTCCCTGGGCGTCCAGCATCAAGTTGGTGTCCGATTGCAGGGCGGTCAGTGCCGCCAGAGTCATCGTCACTCCGTCCCGCAGGAAGACGATCGGCAGCTCGTGGCAGAGCGGCGCCAGATCGCTGATGTAGAGGGGGACGGCGGCGCTTCGGGATGCGAAGGCGAGGGATTTCAGCGGCCGGAGCTTGGCCCTGGCGTGGGTCACGGGGCTGAGGGGAACGAGAGGCACGGCGTCATCCAACTTGTTAATTTTTCTAGGGTCATCATAGCAGACGCGGCGCAACGGGCATCCGCATTTTGCCTTGTGATACGAGGGATCGGCTCGGATGTACAGTAACTGTTGAACTTTTGGTTCCTGTTGCTATATAGTTAACGAAACCGCGAGTGCTGAGGACTCGCTTGTTCCGTCTTTGAAAGGGGCCAGGCAATGTATTCACATCCCCAACAGGCCGCCGGGCATGACGTCCAGGCGCTGCGCCGCGAAGCCGGACGTTGGCTCAAGGATCTGCGCGTCAAACGCAATCTGACTCAGCGCGAACTGGCCGATCATGTGGGTGTCGAATACTACACCTTCGTGTCTCAGCTCGAGGTTGGCCGCGGCCGTATTCCGCCGGATCGCTACGAGGTCTGGGCCAAGGCGCTGGGGCTCGAACCCGCCGATTTCGTCAAGCAGCTGATGCGTTTCTACGACCCTGAAACCTACCGGATTCTATTCGGTTGAAGGTCATTGCGGTAGGCAAGCATCAGGCGTTCTGATAGTTTGCCTATCGTGAATAGGCACTTTTTGACGGGTGAGCAGGCAAGTTGAGCGCGAACGTCTTCGTTTTTCCCGGCCGTGCTAAAGGGCCGCAGCCCTGGACCAACGACGAGTTGGCCGAACTCTATCGGGTCGTTGACCTGCTGGGGCGCGCCGGTCTGTCGGTGGTCGCCGATATGGGCATGTCCGACGAAGGTGATCCGTGGTTCGTGTTTTGCCGCGCCGACAATGGCGAGGTGATCGCTCATTTCGCCCGCATCGACGGCCACTTCATCGCCGCCAGCATCGCCGTGGATGAAACTTATCGCGGCGCCAATTTCCGCCAAATCGTCGATCGCATGGTCAGCAGCCAGCCCCTGGTCGTTCCGGCCTCCGGTTCCGTGAGCGGCGGATCGACCCTTCTGCTGCATCCCGCGGTGCTGTTGACCGCCTTCGTCGCCACCGCACTGGCCCATTCCGAGAAGATCATGGCGCAGGACTGGCTGCGTGCCGTCGAAGCGCAGTGGGACCACGCCAAGACCGTGGCGCTGAACGAGGTCAAGCATATCAAAACCGGTTGGCTCGATACGCTGCAGACCCTGTGGAAGCTGCCGCTTCACGACAGCCGCCTGGGCCATGATTCCGCCAAGGAGGGGCAGGCCCTGACGCTGGCCTCGATGATCGCCATCGCGCTCGCGGCGCTACAGCCAATCGTCGAGAAGGTGGCGGTGATCTCCCAGATCGTGGCCGACGAATTCCCGGGTCACGCCACTGCGGCGTCCCAGGGTCAGAATTCCCACACCGTTCTATCGATCCAGGACGGCTCGGTGGTCGAGATCTCCGGCCAGCCCAGCGAACACGCGACATCGCACTCCCATTCCGGCGACGACGCCCCGCAGTTGCACAAGCTGGTCGCCGCCTCGGCGGATGTCGCCGCCGATGGTCAGAAGGCGACGATCGACACGTCGCACGCCGTGGCCGCAGCCATGGTCCAGAAGGTCGCGCCGCCCGACGATGGCGGCCATGTCTCCGCTTCTCCCATCGAGATGACGGCGGACGTCAACGGCGCTTTCATCCTGATGCAGCAGAAAGCCGCCGTGATGGCGCAGCAGCAGCAGACGGAGTCCGTGGCCATCCACGTCGATAGCGGCGCCTATCTCACGCCCTCCATCAGCCTGCAGGACGTGACCCCGGAAGCACTGCAAATTCTCCATCTCAGCAAGCCGGACAGCACAAGCTCGACGGCTAGCAAGACGGACGTGCAACCGGCGGGCGATGTGGCCCAGGTTGTCCCGGACAATCCGCAGGCGGGCAATCAGCCTCCTCCGGTTCAGGTCGCTCCGCCCCAGCCCGCGGGTCCTCAGGTTCTCAACGAGGCCGACGTCCCGGTTGCGGTTCTCATCCAGGCGATCTCGGATTTCGCCTCCGGTGCCGCCCATACGGTTTCTCAGCCGGGATCGATCGTTCTCAGCAGCGCGCTGCAGAATGAACTCGCGCCGATGTTCGGCTCCAGCAGCAGTCTCAAGGTCGTGTTTTTCGACGGCGTCAACACCTCGGCGCCGGATGTCTTCCTCTTTTCGCCGGGCGTGATCTTCGTGGCGGAGAGGGACATTTCTGCGACAACTCATTTTTCCAACGATGGCGGCAATCTCATATTGAACCTGATCGGGGGGGCGCAGATTACCCTGGTTGGTGTTACGACTATCGAGCACGCCGCCGTTTGACTCTATGATGCGTATCCCTTTGACCGCCATTCATCGGATTTGGCGTCTCTTGCCGCGTGAAGCCCGCCGCCGCCTGTTCATTCGGGCGACGTCGATGATGGTTCCATCCCGCGGCGAAGCGACCTCCCATCTTCCGGTCGTCGTCGCCGGTGTTCTCAGCAGCGCCACCGGTCTGGGCGAATCCGCGCGTATGAATGTCGACGGGCTGCGCCATGCCGGTCTGCCCTTTTCGACCGTCGATCTCAGCGGCTCCGTCCTGGCCGATGCCGACCTGCCGGCCTATCTGCCGCCGGATCAATTGTCGCCCGAAGGCCCGGGAACGCTGATTTTGCACACCCCCGGATCGACGCTGCCTTACGCCCTGGTGCGGTGCGGCCGCAGGCTGGTGCAGGGCAAGCGCCTCGTCGGGTTCTGGCATTGGGAACTGGCCGGGCTGCCGGCCGACTGGCGCTATGGCTGCGAGCAGCTCGACGAAATCTGGGTGCCCAGCCAGTTCTGCGCCGACGCGGTGCGCAAAAGCTTCTCGGGCCCGATCCGCATCATTCCGCATCCGGTCGATGTCGAAGGGGTACGCCGCAAGGGGCGCTCGGGTGAGACCTTCACCGCGCTCACCATCTTCAACATGGCGTCGGGGCTCGAACGCAAGAACCCCCTAGCCACCGTGCGCGCCTTCAAGAAGGCATTCGGCGCCGATCCTTCGGCCAAGCTGGTGATCAAGGTGGTCAATCCCGACCATTACCCCGACGGCATGGCGATGCTGCTGGCGGAAACCGCCGGCGCCGCCAATATCGAGGTGATGGTCAAGGTGATGCCACGCAAGGGCGTGATGGAGCTGATCGCTAAGGCCGACGCGGTGCTGTCGCTGCACCGTTCCGAAGGGTTCGGCATGCTGGCCGCAGAGGCGATGCTGATCGGCACGCCGGTCGTCTCCACCGACTGGTCGGCCACCGCCGAGTTCGTATCGGCCGATTGCGGCATGCCGATTCCCTATCGCCTGATCCCCGCCAACGATCCGCAGGGCTGCAGCCACGATCCGTCGCAAAGCTGGGCCGATGCCGATGTCGACGCCGCCGCCGCGGCCTTGACCCGCCTGCGCACCGACCGCGATTTCGCCCAGCGCCTGGCCGATCGCGCCCGGCTGGTGGCCGAGCAGCGCTTCTCCGTCGACAACTACGCGCGGCTGATCCGCGCGGCGCTGATGGTCGAGGAGCCGGCGGTCGAGGAGATCCCGGCGCTGGTGTCTCCGAGCCGCGCCGTTCGGTAAGTCCCCTCACCCCGACCCTCTCCCACAAGGGGAGAGGGAGATCAGACAGCCCCTCGCCCCTTGCGGGAGAGGGAGGGGCCCAGCCGCAGGCTGGGAGGGTGAGGGGTAAAATCCCCGCCGTCCTCTCACAGAGCCTCTTCGGCGTGCCTTTCCAACTGCCGCACGAAACGCTCGCCGATCGCCGCCTGGGCGAAACCGGCGGTGTATGCCGCCACCGACGCCGCATAGGCCCGATACCCGCCCTGTCGCCAGCTCTCGGCGGCGATCTCGTCCGCCACTTCGTTCAGGGCCTGGGCGAAGGCGGCGACGTCGCCGGTGGCGACCAGGCGGCCCAATCCGTTGCAGATCGCCGGGGTGTTGGAATTGTCATAGGTAACGACCCGGTTGCCGTGCGACATCGCCTCGATGATCGGGACGCAGAACCCCTCGTGATAAGTCGGCAGGGCGAAGATGTCGGCCTCGGCCAGCAGGCGCCGCTTGAGCTCCTCGTCGGCATTGAAATGGAAGGCGATCGACAGTCGCCCGCCCGACCCGGCGGCCAGCACCGACGCCGTCCGCTCGAGCTCGTCGAGCAGCTTCTGATCGGAAAACGCCTTGTTCCCCATCAGGTCGAGCTTGATCCGGCTTTTGGGCCGCTGAGCCAGCAGGGTCTCGACCGCCGCCAGCAGCTCATGCGGCCCCTTCGAGCGCACGAAGCGGCCGAGGAAGGCGATGCGCAGAATATCGTCGTCAAAGCCGGGCTTGGATTCGGGCACGCCATGCTCGACCGGCACCGCCAGCGGCAGCACGGTGGCCGGCGTCTCGATGCCGGCGCGGCGCAGCACGTCGAGATTGACGGCGCTGTCGCAGATCACACGGTCGGCGGCGGCGATATAGGCCATCTGCGCCATCGAACGGTCGATGGTGGCATGCGCCTCGGCGCCGACCACCTCTTTCGGCGTGACGTTGTGAAACACCACCACCTTCTTCTGCCGGCCGTTCATCGCCGGCAGCAATTCGAACAGCGGCGAGTGGATGCCGAAATGAAAGACCACCAGATCGCTGTCCTGGAAATGCCGGTCATTGGCGATCTCCTCGGCGGCGGTGACCGGGGCATAGGGCATGTCGGGGTCGTCGCAGGCCATGGCGTAAAGGCGGATATCGCCATAGCCCTGCTGGCGCAGCGCGCCGATCTCCGAGCGCACCGAATTCGAGATGGCGTCATGCTTGACGCAGATTCCGTTGACGTACGAGACCTTCATCACATGGCGCAGCGGCGGCCGGCGCCGAGCCAGGTCGTAGAGCGGCAGGCTGTTCTCGGCCATGCGGCGGTCGGTGAATTTCGCCTCGAACAGCGCCCGACCGGCCGCGCCCATCGCCTGTCGCAGCGCCGGATCGCGGGCCAGCCGCAGGATCGCCGCCGCCAGGGCTTCGGCGTCGCCCGGCGGAACCACCAGGCCGGTTTCGGGGGCGATAATCTCGGGCATGCCGCCGATATCGCAGCCGATCACCGGCTTGCCCTGGCGCATCGCTTCCAGGAACACCAGCCCGAAGGACTCGTAGCGGCTGGGGCTGAGGAAGATGTCGCATTCGGCATAGGCGCGGTTCAGCGCCGCGTCGTCCACCTTGCCTTCGAAGCGCACCCGTGCGCCGGCGGCGCGTCCCGCCTCGCTCTGCTCGAAGGCCGTGCGGTAGGTCTGTCTCTTGGGCCCGGGCAGGCTGTCATCGCCGACGATGCGGAAGGTCAGTTCCGGCGCCTCGCGCAACACCAGCGGGATCGCGTCCAGCAGCACGTCGATGCCTTTGCGGTGCTCCAGCCGCCCGACGAACAGGATCATGGTTCCTTCCGCCGCGGCGGCGCCCTCGGGCCGGCCGGGATCGGCGAGGCCGAGCGGCGAGACCACCACCTGATCGTCGTCGAAGCGGAAATCGTAAGCCGCCTCGATATCCCGGCGGATCGCCGCCGAAATCGAGCGCACGGCATTGGCTTTCTGCATCAGCTCGCGTTCCAGGGCCAGCATCGGCGTGCCGAAGCCGTCCATCCAGCGGCGGTCGGCCTCCAGCTCGGGGTGCCCCTCCAGCCAGAATCGCAAGCTGGTCTGCAGGCTGACCACCAGGGGCCAGCGCCCTTCCAACAGGAAGGCGGCGCCCTGGCAGTCCCAGATCGGCGTCTCGACGACGTCGATGCGGTGATGGCTGCCGATGCGGCGCACCTCGCCCAGGGCGGTCGCCGACCAGTCCCAGATCTGCTGCGGGATGCGGCGCTCGGTCGCCGCCTTGCTCAGCGGCTGGCGGCGCGCCACGATGCGATGGACCCACACTCCGTCCTCGAAATCGACGCGATCGAGATCCTCGGAACGGGCCACCACATGCACCAGATGCCCCATCGCCGCCAGCGAGACCGCCAGATCCTTGTTGAAGGTGGCGATGCCGCCGCCATGATCCGGCGGATAGTCCTGGGTCACCAGCACCACCGTGCGGCGCTGCCCCTCCGGCACGATTACCGGATAGGGGGTGAACGCGCCCTGCCATTGCGCCAGGGCGGCGTGGGTGATCATCGCCTTGGGCCCTTCCTCGCCGCGGGCGCGGCCCACGGCGACGGCCTTCTCGACATCCTTCTCGAAGATCTCGACGTCGGCCTTGGTCAGATAGCCGTTCTCGGCGCACCAGCGCACATCGTGGCGCTGCGCATTGATGAAGCGCTCCTGCTCGCGCTGCAGGCTCTCGTCCGGCAGGTAGTCGCGGCCATGCTTCAGGGTGAAGTAGATCTTGTTCTTCATCACCGGATAGCGGTACTTCAGCACCCGCTTTTCGGTGCGGACGTTGCTGGCGGCGAATTTATGATGGACGTAGGCATTGCCGAGCTGGCGGATCAGATAGCCGGCGTCGATCAGCCGCAGGCAGACGTCGGTCTCGTCGAGGAAATATTCGAACTCTTCGTCGAAGCCGCCGATCTCCAGCAGGGCCGAGCGCCGGAAGGTGGCGTTGGTGCCCAACAGATGCGGGAACTGGAAGCTGCCGGGGAACGAGCGCTGCGGCATCGGCCCCGGGATCGAGGTGTCGGCATTGCCGAGGCGGTCGACCACGCAATATTCGCACTGGAAACTATAGCCGGTATGGTCGTAGACCCGGCCGCCGGCGCCGCCCACCTCGTCGCGGTCATAGGCGGCGGCGATCTGTTCCAGCCATTCCGGCTCGGGGACGCCGTCATCGTCGATGAAGGCGACGATGTCGCCCGACGCCATGCAGATGCCGATGTTGCGCGACATCGACAGATTGGGCAGCGGGCAGCGCCCGATGCGGATCTTCGGCACCCAGCTCTCGACCAGCGCCTGGGTGCCGTCGGTCGAGGGGCCGTTGACGACGATCACCTCGAACTGGCCGGTATAGGTCTGCCAGCGGAAGCTCTCCAGCGTGTGGCGGAGACTTTTTTCCCGGTTGAGCGTGTTGATGACGACCGAGATGCGGGGCAGGGGGGATGTCATCGCTCAGCGCTGCCGGCGTTCGAGATCGGCCAGCTGCGCTTCCAGCCGCTCGACGTCGCGGCGCAGCTTGCGCAGCGCCACCGGCACCGAGGCGATCAGATTGTCGCGATCGGCATCGGGTGACGACACCGCCGCCGCCGTCGCGGCTTGCTGCAGTTCGCCGTTCAACTGCCCGGTGCGCTCAGCCGCCGCGGCGATGCGATAAAGGGCGGCGGCCATCCGCACATAGCGGCCGATCACCGGCAGATGAGCCAGCCAGCGGAGGAATTTGCGGATAAGTCTTTTGAGCATCGGGAACCGATCGTCGGAGAGAGTGCGATGTAGGTAGCCGAGAGAGCGCGCGATTGCAACCCGCCGCGCCCTCGGTTATAGCGTCCAAGTGATTCGGGGGATACTTGGTGTCGCGAAATAACGGCTTCACGCTGCTGCGCCTGTTCTGCGCTTTTCTGGTCCTGTTCACCCACAGCTACGTCATGGTCGGTCACGGCGAGGAGCCGTTGTTCAAGCTGACCAGGCTGATTCCTTTCAGCGCCATCGGCGTCGACGGCTTCTTCGCCATCAGCGGCTATCTGGTATGCGGCTCGCTGCTGCGCGATCCCCGCCCGCTGGCCTTCCTGCGCAACCGCCTGCTGCGCATCGTTCCGGCTTTGGCCGGGGTGGTGCTGGTCAGCGTGCTGCTGATCGGGCCGTACTTCACCAATGATCCCGACTATTGGCGCAGCGCGGTCACCTGGAAATATCTCTGGACCGCGACGATCTACGGCTATCACGAATTTCTGCCCGGCGTGTTCAAGGGCAATCCGGTGGCGGTGGTCAACGGCTCGCTCTGGACCCTGCCGATCGAGTTCACCTGCTATCTGCTGCTGCTGACCCTGTCGTGGTGCCGCGCCCTGTCGGCTCGAACCCTGGTCGCCGTGATCGCGATGATGCTGACCCTTTATGTCGGCGAGGCCTTCGCCCCCTTGCGCTACCTGTTCCAGATGGAGCTGTTCCAGGTCAACCGCTTCGGCGTGCTGTTCTTCGGCGGCGCCCTGCTGGCGGTGCTGGGCGACCGCCTGCCCGCCAGCCGCATCGCCGCTGCTTTGGCTGTCGCCGCCGTCGCCGCCCTTCTGCTGTTGGAACCGCGCTGGCAGATCTCGATCCCGCCTTATCTGCTGTTGCTGCCCTACATCATGATCACCGGCGCGCGCACGCTGAAAAGCGTGGCCTGGATGAACCGCTGGGACGCCTCGTACGGCTTCTACGTCTATGGCTTTCTCACCCAGCAATGCCTGGTGGCGCTGCTCGGGCGCGACATCAGCGCCCGCCATCTGACCGCGCTGGCCACGCCGATCGTGCTGGCCTGCGGCTTGGCGTCCTGGCTGCTGATCGAGCGGCCGGCCTTGTCCTTCAAGACCAAGAAAGGCGTCAGCGAGTAACGCGGCGCTGCCAGATGGCGGAAATCCGCTCGAAGAGCTGAGCCGCCGATTCTTCCCAGGAGGTGGCGGGAATCGCGTCGGACCTGGGTGCCGTGCCGTCGCGCAGCTCGTGCAGCCAGCGCCGCCAGTCGGCGACGAGATCGGCGCCGAAATAGCGCACGCTGTCCCCGGCCACTTCGCGGAACACCGGCAGATCGCGGGCGAGCACGGGCAGTGCGTAGCGCCCGGCCTCGAGCAGCGGCAGGCCGAAGCCTTCTCCTTCTGACGTCAGCAACAGCCCGTGCGCGGCGGCGTAGAGGCCGGCCAACTGGGCGTCGCTGGCGGCGGGATACCAGAACAGGCGCCGATCCTTCTCGGGATGACGGCGGATATACTCGACCAGCCGTTCGACCATCCAGCCCGGCTTGCCGGCGATCACCAGCGAGAAATCCTCGCCGGCCGCCCACAGGCGTTCGGCGGCGGCGACGGCGGCGGCGTGGCCTTTGCGCGGTTCCAGCGTTCCGACCATCAGGATGACCGGACCGGGCGGCGGCGCGCGCCAGGGGGCGTCGGCAGCGGCTTCCGCCCGTTCGAAATCGCCGCCCAGCCGGAAATGATCGATCTGCAGCTCGGGCGCGGCGTCGGGGCGGTGGTGTCCGACCCAGCGGCGCAGGCTGTCGGCCACCGCGGCGGAGATGCAGACGGCGCCATCGGCATCGGCCACGCAATCGAGCCAGCGCGAGAAAGTGGCGTCCGCCTCCGGCGCGAACCATTCGGGGCGTTCGACGCACAGCAGGTCATAGACGACATAGGCGGTGACCGCGCCCCGCCGGCGGATGGCTTCCAGCGCCGCGCGGTGGATCGGCACCACGGTCGGCTGAAGATCGAGTCCGACGAAGCAATCGCCCGGTTCGACCGCCAGCAATTCATCCTCGCCTTGCGGCGCCCGGCCGAGAAAATCGGCGGTGAAGCGCCGCGCCAGGCGATAGGGCTGATCATGGGCGGCATGGACTGGCTCGATCCGCCAGCCGGGCGGCGGCGAGTCCAGCCAGCGGCGCAGGATGTTGCGTACCACCCGCTGGATGCCGGTGCGGGCGTCGCGCACCGCCAGTTCCGAGACGTCGACCCAGAGGTGCCGCGTGGCGGCGGCTGCGGAAAAAGCGCCGTAGGGCACCAGCCGGTCGGCGCGGCGGGCGTTCATCGGCGCGTCGTCGAGCTGGGCTTGGGCGCCGAGGACGTCCAATGTGCGCTGCCGGTCGAAGCGCAGCAGCCCGCCTTCCTCGCGCACCGGCTCCACCCGCCATCCCGCCGGCGGCGAGGCGGCCCAGCGCCGGATCATCTCGGCGCGCTCCGGCTCCGAGGCGTCGGTGACATCGACCAGCAGGCTCGGTTGCGGCGCCGGGCGGGACAGGGAACGGGCGTAGAAGCCTTCGATCGCCGCGGCATAACGGCTCGCCACGGTTTTGGGAGCGTGCTCTGCCTGGATCAGGCCGACGGCGGCGGCGCCCAGGCGTTTGCGCTCCTCCGCATCGCGCCACAACCGGTCGATCGCGGCCGACAATTCCGCGTCGGTGAACGCGTCGGGGATCAACAGAGCCGTCCCGGCCGGCGTCTCCGCCCAGGCTCCATGGGCGTTGACGATGGTGGCCAGCCCGTGGTTTTGGCAATCGAGCAATCCGCCCGAGGTCTCTCCCCGGCTGGCGCTGCGCAGCTGGACGGCGAGATCGGCGGCGGCCAGATAGTCGCGATAGGTCTCGCGCGGCGCGTGGTCGGTGACGGCGACGCGGCCGCCGGCGGCGTCGATTTGTCGCGACAGAGCCTGGCCATATTCGTTCGCGTCCAGGGCGCCGACGAAGACCAGGCGGGTGTCGCCGGACCGCCCGGCTTCGGAGGCCAGGAAGGCATCGACCAGCCGATGGTTGAGCTTCAGCGCGCCGGTTCCGCCGAAGCTGCAGATCAGGAAAGTGTTTTCGGCCACCCCCAGCGCCCGGCGCGCCCGGGCTCGATCGGGGGTCGGAACCGGGCTGCGCAGGTGGGGAACGATCTCGACCTGGTCCTCGGCAAGACCCAGGAACCAGCGCGCGATGATGCCGCGGGCGAAAGCGGAGTGGACGATGGTGCCGCGCGCCGCCGCCAGCACCTCGAACGACCCGGGGAAGGACATCACCGCCTCGTCGCGGTTCCCGGTCAGCGCCGCATAGCCGTGCGAGGCGTAGAGCGCCCGGTCCCAGGCGCCGGGCGCGGCGCCGGTGCGCTGCAGATGGGCGAAGATGTGGCCGAGATGAACGTCATGCAGCGCGACCACCCCGGGATGGCTCTCCAGCAGCGGAAACATCCAGGCGTGATGGTCGGAATTGCCGATATGGTAGAGGATCCGATCGAACCCGGCGTCGAGCTGCTCCGCCGAGGTGATCGTCTCGATATCGTAATGACGGGCCAGCTCGGGCAGCAATTCGGCGGAATAGTCGGCGATCCCGCTGGCCGCCGGCGGCAGCGGCGAGACATAGGCGAGGCGCGGCTTGCCCTCGGTCCGCAGCGGCGCCGCCTTGCGCCGTTGCGACACCATGTCGCCCAGCGCGGTCAGCGCCTTGCCGGCGGTCGCCTCCCAGGTGAAGGCGCGCACTCTCTCCAGCCCATGGCGGCGCAACTCGCCGCGCCAGTCGCGGTCGGCCAGCGCGGCCAGCAGCCGGGCGGTGAACAGCGGGCGGTCGCCGGGCGGGAACAGCGCGTCGGCGCGGCCGATCACTTCGGGCAGGCTGCCGCCGTTGGAGGCGATGACCGA
>Ga0213872_10000893_pt1 | contig 21456 bp, 21 predicted proteins | sample VelepicomBERX_R2_FD_160071 | JGI IMG/M metagenome (GOLD analysis project Ga0213872, IMG submission 160071) | Rhizosphere microbial communities from Vellozia epidendroides in rupestrian grasslands, the National Park of Serra do Cipo, Brazil - RX_R2 | ecosystem: Host-associated > Plants > Roots >...
CCGGCACCAGCAGGCGCGTGCCCGCGATGCAGGCCTGGCCATTGTTCATGAAGGCCGCGCTGATCGCGGTGGGAATCGCCTTCTCCAGGTCCGCGTCGTCCAGCAGGATATTCGGCGACTTGCCGCCCAGTTCCAGCGTCACCCGCTTGAGCGTTTCCGCCGCCGCGCGCATGATGCCCTTGCCCACCGCCGTCGAGCCGGTGAAGGTGATCTTGGCGATATCGGGATGCGTGCTGAACTCCGCGCCCACCACGTCGCCGCGTCCATTGACGATGTTGAACACGCCCGGAGGCAGGCCCGCCTCGTGCAGGGATTCAATCAGGATCTGCGTCTGGATCGCACTCAGTTCGCTCGGCTTGATCACCGCCGTGCAGCCGGCCGCAATCGCCATCCCCAGCTTGTTGGCGATGAAGCCCGAGCTGGCGTTCCACGGCGTGATGATCGCCACCACGCCCAGCCCCTCCATCATCACCTTCGACTTGCCCACCGTGCGCACAAAGTCGTACTGCTCCATGGTGTTGCGGGCATTGCGGAAGCCATTGGCCGTATGCTGCACACGCCAGGCGCTGGACTGCGCCGGACCGCCGTATTCGTCGATGATGGCCGCCGCCGCGTCGTCGGCACGCCTCAGCACCGCCTGGTGCAGGCGCTCCAGCCATTCGGCCCGCTGCGCCAGGGTGCTGCGCGCCATGATGGGCAGGGCGGCTTTGGCGGCGGCGATGGCGCGCCGCGCATCCTCCGCATCGCCCAGGCGCACGCGCCCCAGCAGCGTGCCGTTGGATGGGTTGATCAGGTCCGCCATCTCGCTGCCCTGCGGCGTGACGAATTGGCCGTTGATGTAAATCTGGTCGATGATGCGCATGAGAGCTCCTGTGTCTGATGTGTCCAGCCATTCTAGGAAGCCGCCCGGGCGCGCATCAGTGGGCTTTCTGCCGGATGTTTGCCTGATCCTGCACCGCAAAATGCATTTCATACCCTTAAATTAACGTTTCAGGCCATTTGTGCAGCGCTGCGATGTCATTCCACTTACAGTAATGTTTCACCAACTTTTTCAAGACAGGCCAAAAATGACAACGAAGACCAAGCTGGGCGCCAGCGCCCTGTTGTTCTCCCTGATCCTGGGCATGGCCCATGCCGCTGACGCGCCTTCCGACCTGGAAGCCCGCCGCGCAGCGCTCAATCAGCTGATTACCGAGCAGTGGGACTACACCATGCGCACCAGCCCGGAATGGGCTTCGATGATTGGCGATAAACGTTTCAACGACAAGCTGTCTGACTTCTCGCAGACCTTTATCGACGCCGACCTGAAGGCCAGCGCCGACTTCCTCAAGCGCTTTGAAGCCATCGATACCACCGGCTTCCCCGTGCAGGAACAGCTCAACAAGGAGCTGATGGTGCGCCAGCTGCGCCTGACCCTGGACGGCGCCCGCTTCAAGGACTGGGAGATGCCGCTGGCGCAGAACTCCGGCATCCACATCGACGCGCCGCAGATGGTCACCATGCTGTCGTTTGAATCGGTCAAGGACTACGAGGACTACATCGCCCGCCTGCACGCCCTGCCCAAGCTGTTCAGCCAGACCCAGGTCCAGATGGAGAAAGGCGTGCATGATCACCTGATGCCGCCGCAATTCCTGATCCCGAAAATCGCCCAGCAGTGCGCCGACCTGGCCAATATGAAACCGGCCGATTCGCCCTTCGCCCAGCCGGCCAAGAAATTCCCCGACAGCTTCTCCGCCGCCGACAAGGCCCGCCTGAGCAAGGAGATCCTGGCCGCAGTGCAGAAGGACGTGCTGCCCGCGTATAAAAAGCTGGCCGTGTTCGTGAAGACCAAGTACCAGCCATACGGCCGCAAGGACGTCGGCATGTGGTCGCTGCCGGATGGCGCCGCGCGCTATGCCTACAAGGCCAAGTTCTCCACCACCACCGAACAGACTCCGGAAGAAATCCACCAACTGGGCCTGGCCGAAGTGAAGCGCATCGAAGCGCAGATGCTGGCCACCGCGCAGAAGCTGGGCTTTGCCGACCTGAAGTCCTTCAACGCCTCGCTGGCCAAGAACCCGGCCCTGCATCCCAAGTCGCGCCAGGAGATCATTGACCTGTATCAGAAATACACCGACCAGATGTACGCCCAGCTGCCGCAGCAGTTCGGCGTGCTACCGAAGGGGAAAGTGGAAATCAAGCCGGTCGAGGAATTCCGCGAGAAAGGCGCCTCCGCTGCGGCCTACTCGCCAGGTTCGCAGGACGGCCGCCGTCCTGGCCGCGTGATGGTCAACACCGGCGACTTCGCCGACCGCTCCACCATCGACATCGAAACCACCGCCCTGCACGAAGGCGTGCCTGGCCACCACATGCAGCTCACCATCGCGCAGGAGATCACCGGCCTGCCAAGCTTCCGCCAGCAGGGCAACTACACCGCCTATGCGGAAGGCTGGGCGCTGTACTCGGAACGCCTGGGCGAAGAGCTGGGCTTCTTCACCGACCCATACAGTTACTACGGCCACCTGCAGGATGAGATGCTGCGCGCCATCCGCCTGGTGGTGGACACCGGCCTGCATTACAAGAAGTGGAGCCGTCAGCAGGTGGTCGACTTCTTCCACGACCATTCCGGCATTGAGGAAGTGGAAGTGCAGAGCGAGACGGACCGCTACATCGTCTGGCCAGGCCAGGCGCTGGGCTACAAGATCGGCCAGCTGAAGATCCTCGAACTGCGCGACTATGCCAAGCAGCAGCTGGGCAGCCAGTTCGACATCCGCAAGTTCCACGATGAAGTGCTGGGCGCCGGCTCCCTGCCGATGGACGTGCTGGAAACCCGCGTGAAGGACTGGGTCGCCACCGAGAAGCAATCGGCAGCCCGCGTCACGCAGCAGTAAGCAGTGCTGGGGCGGAGGTGTCGCGGCATTCCTCCGCCCCGTGTGACAATGTTTGAATTTTCACGCGTTTCAAATTGCTATGCTTGAGGCTAAGGCATTACTAGCAAAAGGCATTCAATGAAATTCAAAGTGACAGCGTTGTCTGTTAATTTGACCGTGCTTCCGCATATCTTTACGGAGCCACGCGAGGAGATTGTCGATACCACGAACAATCCCGTGTTTAGCAACTGCGGCTCGATCCGGGACGTGGAAATCGCCTACGAAGATCACTGGAACTATGGCAGCAACCAGTTCCGCGTGCAGGATGCGTCCTCCAAGGTAAAGGTGTTATCGGTCACGCCGGTCATGACAGAATGAAGCAGCCGATCGGAATCTTTGACGCCGGTATCGGCAGCTACGCCATCGTCGAGCGCGTACAGCAGCGCTTTCCGCAGCAGGACATCGTCTACCTGGCCGACCGCGCCAGCTTCCCCTATGGCGACAAGAGCGCCGAGGCGCTGCTGACCTCCGTCACCAAGGCCACCCGCTACCTGCAGCAGCAAGGCTGCGGCGCCGTGATCCTGGCATCCAATGCACCGAGTGTCATGGTGCTGGAACAGCTGTGCACCTTGGTGGAGATTCCCGTGGTTGGCATCTTCCCGCCAGTGCTGGAGGCATTGCGCATCTCGCGCTCCGGACGCATGGCGGTGCTGGGCGTGAAATCCATGGTCGCCAGCGAAGCCATGCAGCGCTATGTGGCGCACTACGCGGACGATGTGCTGCTGGTGAATGCCTCATCCATGGTGGACCTGGTGGAGAACTTCACCTTCCTCAAGGACGTGGCGAGGACGCGCGAGTGCGTCGCGCGCTTTGTCCACGAGCTGCTGGCTGCCCATCCCGACGTGGATGTGATGACGCTGTCGTCCACCCATCTGCCCTGGCTGCGGCCCTTTTTTGAAACCGCCGCGCCGCACATCACCTTTCTCGATCCGGCTGATTCGGTGCTGGAGCAAATCGAACCCCACACCACGGCAGGCACGGGTGCGATCCGCTGCATCGCCAGCGAGACGTCCGCCTTGCCGCTGTCCGAGTTCAATGCCGCGCTGGCGCAGCTGGGCGTGGAATGGCGTGCCGCAGTCTGTACAATAGTGGAATGAACAAACTCAAAGCATTTCTGACCAGCCGCAAGTGGGGACTGGAGGCGTTCACGCTGATCCTCGCCATGTTCAGCGCGAACTACCTGTTCCATCGCGCCGGTTACGCGCCGTATGCGCAAGGCTTCTTCGCCGCACCGCACGCGATTTACCTGTTTTGCTGGTTCGGTTTCGACCGCATCTACCGTGGCCTGATCTGGTTCGCGCTGGTGATCGTCAAGCCTGAATGGGCGGGTTCGTTCCGCGCCTGATCATGTCGCAGGAAAAAAATCCCACCCGCCTTCCACCGCGCCTGTCGCCGGAGGAAGTCGCGGCCAAAAAGCTGGCGCGCGAGCAGCGCGACGCAGAGATACGCGGTGTCAGCTCGATCGACGCCATGCGCGAAGCCATCAAGCGCGCTTCGCGCGATCTGCCCCTCATCACGGAAGTGCCGCGCCACGGCGTGCTCGATGCTGCGGCTTTCCGCAAGGAGGCGGCCAAGGGCTTGCCGTTCCTGATCACCGGTCTGGTAGGGCGCTGGCCGCTGTGTGCGCAGACTCCCGATGTGTTGCGTGAGCGCTTCGGCCACGTGCATGTACGCGCGCGCGTGGGCGACTACATCAACACCGCTTTCGCAGCAGATCGCGCCATGCAGGATATGACGATGCGCGAGTACATGGACGTGGTGGACAGCTGGACCGCACCGTTGCCGCCTTACCTGGGCAACCTGGAACTGCGTGAGTTGAACAGCATGTGCCACTGGCCCGCCTACTTCGACAAAATGGGTCCGCCGCGATTCTGGATCGGCCCCTTCGGCACGCTGACGCCGCTGCACTGCGACTACGACGACAACATCTTCGCGCAGATCTGGGGCAGCAAGCGCATCTTCCTGTCGCCGCCGCATCATGACGAGTTCCTGTATTCGCGCGAAGCCAACGCCATCCTGTTCGGCTCACCCTTCGATCCCGAAGCGCCGGACTTCGAGCGCTACCCGCTCGCGCGCCAGGCCGCTATGATCGAGGTGACCGTCCATCCCGGCGATATGCTGTACGTGCCGGCCGGCTGGTTCCACAAGGTCCGCGCGCTGAACTTCTCGCTATCCTCCAACCGCTGGGCCAGAGGCGTGCCGTTTGTTCTGGAGGGAGCCGAGTAATGGGCCGTGATCGAATCCAGCCGATGTTCAAGCCCCGCTGGGGCGACCGGATTGCTGCGCTGGCCGACCTGTATTTCAGCTGGTACGGCCTGATGTGGGGACTGGGCCTGTTGTCCGGCCTGGGACTGCTGGGCTACGTGATCACCTCGTGGGTGATGGAGTTCCTGCGCCACCACAGCTACATTTCGGCAGTGGTGCTCAGCTTCGCCAGCATCGTTGTTACAGCCGCTGCCTTCCTCCGCATCCCGCTGGCGCTGATCCTCGTCTTCGGCGGCGCCGCGATTGCGGCAGTCTTTTTCTACCAAGGGCAGCTTGCCCTGCTGATGCCGTGACAATGTGCGCATATTCCCGGTCGGCAACTGTGTAAACTGAAATCCTCGTCGATCAACGAGGATTCAGATGAAATCCCAAAAACTGAAGAAAGCCTGCCTGATCGTGGCGGGTGTTGCGCTGGCGCTGGTGTTCGCTATCCGTCTGATGGAGCAGCGCCATTGGCTGTCGCGCCTGCCGTCCGGCTTGAACGTGACGACAATTCTCTATGTGGCGGAGGAGTCCTGGGGCTTTGGTCCCGGCGGCAACGAGACCGGCGTCGTCCTGTACGAGCTGCCGGAAAATACCGTGCGCCAGCTGAAGGAGCGCGGCATCGATTCGCTGTATGGCGACGCCGGCTGGAGCAGCACGCCGATGGAGCGCTCCGGAAAATGGTTCAAGACCTTCGACGGCGACCTGCTGGCCGCTCCCAGCCTGGATAACTTCCTCGACCAATACGGCTTCGGTATTCCGGTCGATCCGGCCATCACCAAATCCATCAACAAGGCGCTGGCCAAGCCAGGCAGCTACTTTTTTGCCTACACGCGCACGGGTGTGGTGATCCTCATGCCATCCGAGCACCGTGTGGCCTACGTCTACGCTGGCTAAGGCTCTGCGCGTGCATGCAGGTTCTTCATATCCTGCATGGGCGATGCGCCGAACAGGCGGCGGTATTCGCGGCTGAACTGGGACGGGCTGGAATAGCCCACGCGATAGGCCGCGCTGCCGGCATCGATATCGCCGCCCATCAGCAGCGTGCGCGCCTGCTGCAGGCGCAGCTGCTTCTGATACTGCAAAGGCCCCATCAACGTCACCGCCTTGAAGCGGTGGTGCAGGCTGGAGACGCTCATGTGCATCGCCTGCGCCAGCTCTTCCACCTTGATGTTCTGGTCATAGCGCTCGCGCAGCCAGCGGATAGCCTTGCTGATGCCCTGGTCCTGCTGGTCCAGCACGACGTTCTGATACAGCTGCGGACCATGCGGCCCTTTCAGCAGCCGATACAGAATCTCGCGCTTCAGGCCAACGGATAAAAACGCCGCCTCCTGCGCAGGTCCAAGCAGAAGCCGCAGCAGCTTGTACCAGGCCTCCATCAAGTCGCCATCGGTCTTGCCGACAAAGGCGCCGCGTACCGGCTGGGCTGGCGCGGACAGATCGATCTGCGCCTCCGCCACCACCGCAGCGATATCGGCCGGATCGAGCTCCATGTTCAGCAGCAGATAGGGCAGCTCCGGCGTGGCGTTGACGATGGTGCCGGACGCCGCCAGCTCCACCGTCGCCAGCAGAAATTCGCCAGCGCCGTATTCCAGTATCTCGGTGCCCAGCGTAATGCGCTTGTTCCCTTGCAGGATCAGGCAGCACGAAGGCTTGAGCACTCCGCGCGTCACGGGAGAAGGCTGCGAAGCGCGCATCAGCGACAGAAACGGCACCGCCGTCGCCACCCGCGTATCGTGCGGCACCAGCTGCTGCACGATAGCGATCATGTGGTCGAGCGGCGCCGGCGTGATGTCGCGCTTCATGGGGAAGGATTACTTGGTCTTCTTCAGCAGCGGCACCAGGTACTTGCCGGTCACGCTGGCCGGATTGGCCGCAACGTCTTCCGGCGAACCCTGGGCGATGATCTGGCCACCACCCGCGCCGCCTTCTGGACCCAGGTCGACAATCCAGTCCGCCGTTTTAATGACGTCCAGATTGTGCTCGATGATCACCAGCGTATTGCCCTGGTCGCGCAGACGGTGAATCACCTTCAGCAGCAGGTCGATATCGTGGAAGTGCAGACCGGTGGTCGGCTCATCCAGGATATACAGCGTGCGGCCCGTATCGCGCTTGGACAGCTCCAGCGACAGCTTGACGCGCTGTGCCTCGCCGCCCGACAGCGTGGTTGCGCTCTGCCCCAGCTTGATATAGCCCAGGCCCACGTCCAGCAGCGTGTGCAGCTTGCGCGCGATCAGTGGCACCGGCTTGAAGAACTCGTGCGCATCTTCGACCGTCATATCGAGGATCTCGGTGATGTTCTTGCCCTTGTAGTGGACTTCCAGCGTTTCGCGGTTATAGCGCTTGCCGTGGCAAACATCGCAGGGCACGTACACGTCCGGCAGGAAGTGCATCTCCACCTTGATCACGCCATCGCCCTGGCAGGCTTCGCAGCGGCCGCCCTTGACGTTGAAGGAGAAACGTCCGGCGCTGTAGCCGCGCTCCTTCGCGGTCGGCACGGTGGCGAACAGGTCGCGGATCGGCGTGAACAGGCCGGTGTAGGTGGCCGGGTTCGAACGCGGCGTACGGCCGATCGGCGCCTGGTCGACCGAGATCACTTTGTCGAAGTGTTCCAGGCCGGCGATGGAATCATGCGGCGCAGGTTCGGTCTGCGAACCATACAGGTGGCGCGACAGGGCCGGATACAGCGTGTCGTTGATCAGCGTCGACTTGCCCGAACCGGAAACGCCGGTAATGCAGGTCATCAGGCCGACCGGCAGCGACAGGTTCACCTTCTTCAGGTTATTGCCGGTGGCGCCGGTGATGAGCAGCTGCTTGTCCTCGTCCGCCACATGGCGCTTCTTCGGCACGGTGATCTGCAGCGTGCCGTTGAGGTACTGCGCCGTCAGCGACTGCTTGTTCTTCAGGATGTCCTTCAGCGTACCCTGTGCGATCACGTCGCCGCCATGCACACCCGCGCCCTTGCCCATGTCGACGATGAAGTCGGCGGTGCGGATCGCGTCTTCATCGTGCTCCACCACCAGCACGCTGTTGCCGATATCGCGCAGATGCTTCAGCGTGTCGATCAGGCGGTCGTTGTCGCGCTGGTGCAGGCCGATGGACGGTTCGTCCAGCACGTACATCACGCCGGTCAGGCCGGAGCCGATCTGCGAGGCCAGACGGATACGCTGCGCCTCGCCGCCCGACAGGGTATCGGCGCTGCGGTCCAGCGACAGGTAATCCAGGCCCACGTTGTTGAGGAACTTCAGGCGCGAGACGATCTCCTTGACCACGCGGTCGGCGATGTCCTTCTTGGCGCCCTTCAGTTTCAGCTGCTCGAAGAAGGACAGCGTATCGCGCAGCGGCTTCTCCGAGATCTCGTAGATGGCGCGCTCCTGCTTGCCGCTGCCAACCTTGACGTAGCGCGCTTCCTTGCGCAGGCGCGCGCCCTCGCACGATGGGCACTTCTTCTCGTTGATGAATTTGGCCAGTTCCTCTTTCACCGCCATCGAATCGGTCTCGCGGTAGCGGCGCGACAGGTTGTTCACCACGCCCTCGAAGGTGTGTTCCTTGACGACGGTGCGGCCGCGCTCATTCACGTAAGCGAATGGAATCTGCTGCTTGCCCGAGCCGTGCAGGATCACTTCCTGTGCTGGTTTCGGCAGCTGCTCGAACGGCAGATCCAGATCGAATTCGTAGAAGGCCGCCAGGTTGGACAGCATCTGGAAGTAGAACTGGTTGCGGCGGTCCCACCCCTTTACCGCGCCGGAAGCCAGCGACAGGTTGGGGAAGGCGACGATGCGCTTGGGATCGAAGAACTCGATATGGCCCAGGCCATCGCACTCGGGGCAGGCGCCCATCGGGTTATTGAAGGAGAACAGGCGCGGTTCCAGCTCCTGCAGCGAGTAGCCGCAGACATTGCAGGCGAACTTGTTGGAGTAGACGTGCTCCGCACCGCTGTCCATTTCCAGAGCCACGGCGCGGCCATCGGCCAGGCGCAGTGCGGTCTCGAAGGATTCGGCCAGGCGCTGCTTGATGTCCGGGCTGACCTTGACGCGGTCGACCACCACGTCGATGGTGTGCTTCTCGGTTTTCTTCAGCTTGGGCAGATCGTCCACTTCGTAGATCTTGGCGTCGTGGGTGCCGCTCTGCACGCGGAAGCGCACGAAGCCCTGCGCCTGCATCTGCTCGAACAGGTCGGAGTGCTCGCCTTTGCGGTTGGCCACCACCGGCGCCAGGATCATCAGCTTGGTCTCGGCCGGCATGGCCAGCACCGCATCCACCATCTGCGATACCGACTGCGCCGCCAGCGCGTTCTCCGGATGGTCCGGGCAGTAAGGCGTACCCACGCGCGCATACAGCAGACGCAGATAGTCGTGGATCTCGGTCACCGTGCCCACGGTCGAACGCGGGTTATGCGAAGTGGCCTTCTGCTCGATCGAGATGGCGGGCGACAGGCCTTCGATCAGGTCCACATCCGGCTTCTCCATCAGCTGCAGGAACTGGCGCGCGTAGGCCGACAGCGATTCCACATAGCGGCGCTGGCCCTCGGCATACAGCGTATCGAAAGCGAGCGAAGACTTGCCCGAACCGGACAGGCCGGTAATCACGATCAGCTGGTTGCGCGGCAGATCGAGATTGATATTTTTCAGGTTGTGCGTGCGTGCGCCGCGAATGCGGATTTCTTCCATTCTGTGCCTGGCTTTCTGTGGGGGCGGGTGAACCCGATACTATAGCTGCGTTTCGATTTTCACGTGATCCGACGTGAATTTGACGCAGCTCCTGAGATGGTGATTTATACTGTATATAATAACAGTAATTTGTTGCGCCCGCTCAAGTGGCGGCGTGGAAAAATTGGCGGCTCGGAGCGGTGCTTGGCTTATAATCGCGATTTAGCGTTCTAAACAGCCCGCGTGAGCGGTTGCCTTACTCAGGAGTTTTATTAATGGCATCTGTCAATAAAGTCATCATCGTCGGCAATCTGGGTCGCGATCCGGAAATTCGCTACATGCCTAGCGGTGACGCAATCGCCAACATCGCAGTGGCGACCTCGTACAAGTCGAAAGACCGCAACACCGGCGAGCAGAAAGAGCAGACCGAGTGGCACCGTATTTCCTTCTTCGGCCGTCTGGCTGAGATCGTTGGCCAATACCTGAAAAAAGGTTCCTCGGTCTACGTGGAAGGCCGCCTGCAGACCCGCAAGTACACCGACAAGGACGGCGTCGAAAAGTACGCAACCGACATCATCGCCGAGCAGATGCAGATGCTGGGTGGCCGCCAGGGCATGGGCGGCGATTCGATGGATGACGGCGGCGGCTACGATTCCGCGCCGCCAATGCGCCAGCAGCAGGCGCCGGCCCCGCGCCCGCAAATGGCCGCGCCAGCCCCACGTCCAGCACCAAAACCAGCGCCGAACTTCTCGGACATGGATGACGACATCCCGTTCTGAACGACGTCAGTTCATCGTTCCTTGCTTGTTAAAAGCCTGCTCGCCTCGCGGCGGCAGGCTTTTTTGCTATGGGGAGCAGTATGGCCCTGGCGGGAAGTCTTGGTACTTGGTGCTTGCCAAAAAATAAAATATACTTCACGGCAACATTAAAACAATGACTTGCCATGAAACCACTTCATTTCTTCGCCCCCCTTTTACTCGCCGCAACGCTGGCTGCCTGCGGCGGCGGTTCCGCGCCGGCGACGCCGGCCGCGCCGGTGACGCCAGTCACGCCAGTAATACCGCCACCGCCACCGCCACCGCCACCGCCGCTGAAATATCCCATCCCGTCCGGTTTGTGGTCGGCGCCAGCCAATGCGCTGCCGGCCAGCGGCAACTACATCTATCTGCAAAGCGATAGCGGCGACTACATAGGCGGCGGCCGTACCTATAGCTATACCAATGCGAATGCCCTGATCAATGTAACGGCGACGGGCCTGCAGCTTGGCATCTCGGTAAACGGCAACCAGAACTGGAGTGGCAGTCTGTTGCTGCCCAGTGATGCGGGCAATTTGCAGGCTGGTTATTTCGATAAGCTGACCCGGGCGCCGTTTTCCGATAAAGCCGTCGGTGGCCTCGAATGGTCGGGTGAGGGACGAGGCTGTAATACATTGACCGGCTGGGCTGTGATCGACAGCGTCACGCTGGTCGACAACGTTCCCACGGCAATCGACCTGCGCTTCGAGCAGCACTGCGAGGGCGGCTCGGCTTCCCTGCATGGGCAAATTCACTGGACCAAGGCCGACGCCACCAGCAACCAGCCTGCCGCCGTACCAAAGCCGATTCCGGCCACATTGTGGCAGCCGGACAGCAGCCAGTTGCCTGCCTCGGGTAACTACCTGTACCTGGAGAGTACGTCGGGCGACTACATCGGCGGCGGTCGCCGCTATCTCTACACGAGGGCTAACGCTACGCTGAACGTCAGCGCCTCTGGCGCCCATTTGGGTGTCAATATCGGCGGCGATCAGAACTGGTCCGGTGACTTCCAGGGCCTGCAGGCAATGACGGCGTTGACGGCGGGCTATTACGATGGTCTGCAACGCTATCCCTTCAACAATCCGGTACTGGGTGGGCTGAGCTGGTCTGGCGAAGGCCGCGGCTGCAACCAGTTGAGCGGCTGGTTCGTGATCGACAGCATCAGCTACAGCAATGGCAGCCTGAGCGCGTTGGATCTGCGCTTTGAGCAGTACTGCGACAGCAACTCGGCGCCGTTGCATGGCAAGCTGCATTGGACCGCCAACGATACGACGGCGGCGCCAGGCCCGGTGCTGCCGCTGCCCTCCGGTTTATGGGCGCCGGATAGCTCCTTCGTGCCGCCAGCCGGCAACTACGTCTATCTGGTCAGCGACCAGGGCGACTATATCGGTGCCGGCATGACGTCGCTGCTGACGCCGCCAGCTTCGCCTATTACGATGGATACCAACCTGACCGCGGCATTGCGCATCGACGTCGGTGGCTGGAGCGGCAACTTTGTTGGCATGAATTCCTTGTCCCAATTGAAGCCCGGCTACTATGGCGGCTTGCAGCGCTATCCCTTCCAGAACGCCATCAAGGGCGGCATGGACTGGTCCGGCAACGGGCGCGGCTGTAATACGCTCAGTGGCTGGTTCGTGGTCGACCGGGTTAGCTACTCGCTGGGCGCGCTGACCTCGGTCGATCTGCGTTTTGAGCAGCATTGCGAAGGCGGTACGGCCGCACTGCACGGCGTAATCCACTGGGCACAGTGATGCAGGGGCCGGCGCCGATCCTAGCGCAGCAGCGAGCGCGCGGTCGGCTCCAGCATCAGCGTTTCCGGCTGACGCTGCAGGCCTTTGTAGAGCTGAGCGAACAGGGTGTCGCGCCAGATGGTGTCCTGCCCCAGCCGGGCCTGATACTGCGCATAGGCTGCGTGGCTGGGATAGCTGGCCAGCCAGACGAAGACGTTGACGTTCTCGCGCACCGGCAGCCGCTCAAAGGTATTCCTGCTTTTTTCCGAGATGAAGCGGCCCAGCACTTTGGCGCCGTTACGCTCGAACACCGGCATCAACTCGCGGGTGAAGTGGGCGCTGAATTCGTCCGGCACCTGCTGCGCGAAATAGTAGATGGTCGCCACCACCAGCCCTCCCTGCCGGCCAGACGCGCCAACCGGCGCCCGCTGCGCTGATCCCAGCATGATTCCGCTACCGGGCGCGGCCGGATGCAGCAGCAGCACGTCGTCGTTGTCGTACAGCGTGGCATTGGCTTCGTTGCGATGCGCTTTCCATGCCAGGCTTTCGAGGTAAAAAGCCGCGAGCGCCTGCTTGCGTGCGTCCATGCTGGAAAAACCGCGCAGCCAGGTGAAGTGATTAGGATCGTTCTGGTCGCGAAAGGTGCCCAGCACACGGATGCCCAAGGCTTCCTGCGATTCGATGAAGTTCGCCTCGAACAGATCGATCAGCGTGTCGCGCTTGCCGGGATAGTTGATGTATTGGCGCAGCTCGACAATCTGACAGCAGTCCTCGTCTGCCGCTTGCGCCGGCCCGGCCTGGATCGCGGCCATCAGTGAAAACAGCAGCCGCGCTGCCCACCTTGCAATACAGAACAATAGAGCGCCATTCATGATCCTTCCTTGTCAGGGGCAATGAATGCCGACTATAAGCGCCGATCTGGCCCCTTCAAAGGTCCAGCGGGCGGGAATTCCATGGAGCCAGCTGGATTGAAAAAAGATCTTGAAAACAAACCTACTAGTTGGTATAGTGAATCCATGAGTTCCGATACCGCCAGCCGCATCCTCGACACCGCCCAGCAGTTGATTGTGGCCAAGGGCTATAACGCTTTCAGCTATGCCGACATTGCCGAGGTGGTGGGGATCAGCAAGCCCAGCATCCATTTTCACTTTGCCACCAAGGCGGCGCTGGTGCACAAGCTGCTGGAGCGCTACCGGGACACCCTGAAAGCGAGCCTGGAACAGCTGGCGCAGAACATACCAGGGCCGCTGGAGCAGTTGCGCGCCTATGCCGGCTACTGGGAAAACTGCATCCGCGACAATTCGGCGCCCTTCTGCCTGTGTGCCATGCTGGCGTCGGAATTGCTGTCGCTGCCGCAGGAAGTGGCGGCCCAGGTTAAGCTGTACTTCGGCGAGCTGGAAGGCTGGCTGATGAGCGTGCTGGAACAGGGCGCGGCGCAAGGCCAGTTCAAGCTGGCGCGTGCTGCGGCGGCCGAAGCGGAGTCCTTCATGGCCAGCACCCATGGCGCCATGCTGTCGGCGCGGGTGTTTGGCGATGCGGATGTGTTTGCACGTATCGTCGGCGAGGCCATCGAGCGCTTGCGTACGAAGTAAGACGGTTTATCCGGCCATGGACTGCATGGCCTTTATTTGAATCATTTAATCTACCAACTAGTAGGTCAGAAAAGGAGAGTTATCATGCCCCATCCAATGTCCGCCTTTGGCGCCTTCCATACCGTCCTCAGCCTGATTCCGGTGCTTGCCGGCCTGGCCGCTTTCAAGCGCTATGGCAAGATCGATCCTGGCACCACCGTCGGCAAGGTCTACTGGGCCGGGATGGCCGCTTCGGTGCTGACCGCCTTTGGCCTGTCCAGCACGGGCGGTTTCAATCCAGGCCACGCACTGGGACTGATCGCCTTGGCCGTGATGCTGGCTGGCACGGCGGCGCCGCGCCTGGCTTTCCTCGGCCGCGCCGGCGCCTACCTGCAGGTGGCGCTGATGTCGTTCAGCTTCATGCTGCTGATGATCCCGGGCACCAATGAGACGCTGAGCCGCCTGCCGGTGGGCCATCCGATCGGCAACGGTCCCGAGTCCGCACCGGTGCAGATGGCGCTGGCCGGGATGTTTGTGCTGTTCCTGCTTGGCACCGGCTACCAGCTGCTGCAGCTGCGCCGTCGCCGCGCTATTTCAAATTGACCGCCACCAGCGCATCCGGACTCTGGATGCGGCGCTGGGTTTTTCCAATGGCCATCGGTACAATCGGAATCTCCTCATCCAGGGAGGCGACCATGCGCGGAACGCTTTTGCTGTCGGCTTGCCTGCTGGGCGCCAGCTTGAGCGCGCGCTGCGCCGAGCTGGTCGTCATGGTGGACAGCACCGCCAATATGCCGATGGCGCGCGTCGAAGGCGGCCAGCTGGTCGACGGCGTGCACAAGGAAATCGGCGAGATCCTGGCCCGCCACATGGGCCGCCAGGTGCGCTTTGAAATCCTGCCACGCAAACGCCTCGAGGCCGCCCTGCAGGAGCTGCGCGGCGAGCCGATCGGCACCATCCTCGGCTACTACCATCCGGAGATGGATGCCATCCTGGGCAAGGACTTTGTGCGCGACAACGCGCCCAATATGGAAAGCAATATGCAGAAGCTGCGGCTCGGCCGCGTGCGCCATATTCTGATCACCCAGGTGGTGCTGGACTACTACCAGCGCATCCGCCAGCCCCCGCTGGCCATCCATCCACCGCTCACCGTGGTGAGCTGGCAGACGCGCTGCGCGGTGTCCCGCAAAGGCCATGTGCCGCTGAAAGAAATCGACCGCGCCATCGCCCAGGCCGTCAAGGACGGCAGCCTGGCGCGGATGCTGCTGCGCTTCCGCTAGCGTTTAGCCCTTGGGCGAGGGATCCCAGTGCTCGGCCAGCTTGCCGTTCTCGATGCGGAACATGTCGAACCAGGTGGTGGTCACCGGCTCCTTGTCGTTGGCGGGATCGAGCACCTTGGCGCGGTAGCTGATCACCACGATGTCGCCTTCGGCCGTGACGCTCACCACGGGCGCCTTTACCCGCGCCTCGATCGTGCCCGGCTTGCTGAACTGGGAAAAGAACTGCACGAAGCCGGCGCGGCCGGTCGGCACGTTGGGATTGTGCTGGATGTAGTTTTCGGCCAGGTATTTGTCGGCCAGTTCCATGTGGCCGCCTTCCAGCACCTCGCGCTGAAAATCGTAGACCAGGCGCTTGTTGGCGGCCAGCACGGGATTGGGGCTGGCCAGCATGGCCTCGTGGTTGGGGTTGCCTTCGACAGGCACCTGGGCCACAGCGGGCAGCGCGGCCAGCATCATCAGGGCTGGCAGGACGGTGTACTTGAGCATGTGCGACTCCATCAAAAAGAGAAGAGCTGCCAGACTGCCCCGGCCCGCTGGCGCGCACCAGCGGCATGTGACGAGCCGTTCCGGCGGCGTGACGAAATTGCACTGCCGCGCCAGCCAAGCCGTTACACTGCTGAGCATGACCTTCCTGCGCCAATCTCCCCGGCTGCGCTATCTGGGCGCGTGGTTCCTGGCCGGCCTGTACAACTTCAGCCGCGACGCGCTCAGCGCGCCCTGGCTGCCGCTGGCCGCCTTCAACTTCGCCCACTTCGCCGTGTGGGCGGCGCTGGGCCTGCTGGCCATGCCGCTGATGCGGCGCTATCCGCTGCGTGCCGATGTGCGGCCCTGGCTGTTCCATCTGTGCGCCGGCGCCGTGTTTGCCCAGCTGGACGTCACCCTGGGCCACCTGATCTTCATGGCGTTGACGGGACAAGGGCAGGGCCTGAGCCTGCTGGAAGTGGCGCGCATCGCCTTCGTCTCCTGCTTCCACCTGGCCGTGCTGACATACTGGTGTTTCCTCGGCGTGGTACAGGTGATGGACAGCCAGCGCCTGCTGCGCCTGCGCGACCGGCAGCTGGCCGAACACCGCATGGCCCTGGTCCAGGCCCAGCTGCAAAACCTGCGCAGCCAGTTGCAGCCGCACTTCCTGTTCAACACCCTCAACGTGATTGCTTCGCTGATGCATTACGACGTCGCCACCGCCGACCGCATGCTCAACCGCCTGGGCGATCTGCTGCGTCTGTCACTACGCGAGACGGGCCAGCTGGTGCGGCTGGAACAGGAGATGGCGCTGGTGGAAGCCTATCTCGACATTGAGCGCATCCGCTTCGAGCAGCGCCTCGATGTGAGCTGGTCGGTGCCCGCCGAGCTGAAGAGCAGTTCGATCCCGCCCTTCATCCTGCAGCCCCTGGTGGAGAACGCCATCAAGTACGGCGTGGCGCCGCGCACCGGCGGCGGCAGCGTCACCATCCGCGCCTATGCCGAGCCGGATGCGCTGCTGATTGAAGTGGAAGACGATGCGCCGGAAGCCTTGCCGCAGCAGCCCGGCTTTGGCATCGGCCTGAGCAACACGCGCTCGCGTCTGGAAGCCTTGTACGGCCATGGCAAATGGCTCGAGCTGGTGCGCGCGGGTGCGGGCACCGTCGCGCGCATCCGCCTGCCGCTGGCGGTGGCGGCATGACGCTGCGCGTTCTGATCGCCGACGACGAGCCGGCCGCGCGGCGCCGCCTGCGCAGCTTTCTGCAGCAGGAGCCGGGCGTCAGCGTGCTGGCCGAATGCGGCAACGGCCTGGCGGCCTGCGCCGCGCTCAGGGACGGCGCGCCGCAGCTGGCCTTCCTCGACGTTGAGATGCCTGGCATGAGCGGCCTCGAGGTGGTGCGCCAGATCGGGCCGGAGCGCATGCCCGTCACCATTTTCGCCACTGCCTTCGAGCATTACGCCACCGCCGCCTTCGACGCCAATGTGATCGACTATCTGCTCAAGCCTTTCGAGCAGCAGCGCTTTGCCCAGGCCATGGCCAAGGCGCGCGCCGCGCTGCAGGCCGGGCAGCAGGAACCGTACCGCCAGCGCCTTGCAGGCGCGCTGCAGGCGGCCACGGCGCCGTCCGGCCATCTGCTGGTGCGGGTGGGCGAGAACCTGCAGATGCTGCGCACGGCCGAGATCCGCTACGTCAGCGCAGAAGGCAACTACGTGCGCCTGCATACCCAGTCGGGCGAATACCAGCTGCGCGAGCGTATGGTCGGCATCCAGGCGCGGCTGGATCCGGCGCGCTTCCGCCGCATCCACCGTTCCCATATCATCAACCTCGACCACGTCGACAAGCTGCTGCCCTGGTTTGCCGGCGACTACCTGGTATTGCTGCGCGATGGCACCCGGCTCAGCTTGAGCCGCACCTACCGCGACGAGATGCGCGATCTGCTGTGATCTGCTGCGGGAGCGGCCGATTTGTGATTCAATGGCCATCGGTTTTCCCTTCCATTCCACAGAAAGCTAACCATGTCCGATCTGAATGCCAAAGCGGAGCAGTTTCACGCGCTGCATGTGCCGGGCCGTCCCCTGGTCTTGTTCAATGCCTGGGATGCGGGCAGCGCCAAGGCCGTGGCTGCCGGCGGCGCATCCGCCATCGCTACCGGCAGCTGGTCGGTAGCCGCCGCCAATGGCTATGCCGATGGCGAGAAGATGCCTTTCGATTTCGCCCTGGCCAACCTGGAGCGCCTCGTCAACGCGGTTGAGCTGCCGGTCACCATCGATCTGGAAAGCGGCTATGGCAAGCTACCGGACGACGTCGCCGCCACCGCGCTGCGGGCAATCCAGGCTGGCGCCATCGGCTGCAACCTTGAAGACAGCTATCCGGAAAACGGTAGCCTGCGTCCGGCCGAGGAAATGGCCCACCGCATCGGCGCCGTGCGCACGCTGGCGGCGGGACTGGAGCTGCCTTTCTTCATCAACGCCCGCACCGACATCTTCCTGCGCAGTGCGCCTGACAGCCACACGTCCGCCATGCTGGATGACGCCATCGCGCGCTCCCACCTGTATGCGCGCGCGGGCGCCAGCGGCTTCTTCGTGCCCGGCCTGGCCACGCCGGCGCTGATCGCGCAGCTGGTGGATGAGTCGCCGCTGCCCATCAACATCATGGTGACCGACGCCACGCCGGATTTGCAGCAGATGGCGGCGCTGGGCGTGGCGCGCGTCAGCCATGGCCCGCGTCCCTACCTGCAGATGATGAAGGCGCTGGAGCAGGCCGCGCGCGCGGCGCTGGGCTGATCGATGGGTGAATTCGAGAAGTGGGTGGCGCGCGTGCTGCTGCTGAACAGCGCGCTGACCCTGGGCGTGGTGCTGGGCCTGCTGGGGCCGCATATCGAACCGGATGAACTGCCGCTGCTGGTGGCGGCCGGCCTGCTGGGCCTGGTATCGGGCCTGCTGTCCCTGCGCGGCAAGAGGGTCGGCCTGTACGGCGGCATGCTGTACTACGCCGTGCAGCTGTTCAGCTACTACCCCTACGGGCCGGGCTGGTCCTTCAGCGTCAAGGCCGGGCTCAGCATCGGCATCCTGCTGCATCTGCACTGCGGCCTGTTCGTGGTGAACGCGGTGGCGCTGGCCTTGCTGGCGGCGACGGCCTGGGTCTGGTCGCGCCGCCGCCGTACTGCGCCGGTCTGATTACTCCGGCTTGTGGAAGCGCAGGATGAACTGGTCGGTCTTGCCGCGGATGGAGGCATCGAACACGCTGGCCGTGTGCGGATCGCCCGGATTGCGCAGCACCGGTGATTCGCTGTCGAGCACGAAACCAGCGGCCTGCACTTCGCGTTTCACTTCCGCCTCGTCGATGCGGTGCACCTTCTTCATGCCTTCCTCGTCCAGGCCGGCCGCGCCCACGTGGTCCAGCACCACGAACAGGCCACCCGGCTTGAGCGCGTCAAACACCGCCTTGTTGAACTGGGCGATGCCCTCGGCGCCGGTCCAGATGCGGATGTCGTGGTAGTTCTGCGAAGTCCACACCAGGTCGGCCTTGACCGGCAGGTTCAGCGAGGTATTGCTGGACACCACGTCGTGCACATTGCCGCGGCCCGGTTCGAGGCTCACGCTGGGCGGCCCGGCCTTGCCCTTGCGGTAGTCGATCAGCACTTGCGGGGTGAGGGCGTAGACGCTGCCCTTGTCGCCCACGGCCAGGCTGAAGATCCGGGTGAAATAGCCCTTGCCGGGCATGAAGTCGACCACGGTCTGGCCCGCGTGGACGTTGGCAAAGGCCAGCATTTCAGCGGGCTTGCGGTCGGCGTCGCGGGCCTTGTCGTCGGCCGGACGGCCGGTGTCGGCCAGCACGGCGGGGGCGGCATCGGCGGCCAGGACAGCACCGGCGGGCAAAGCGAGGGAAGTGGCCACGCACAGCAGGCCAAGCAATTGTTTCATATGCATGTCTCCATAATCGAATAGGACAAACCAGGACAAAACTGCTGCCTGCGCCTTGCAGGCAGGACGGCCATTATGGCATTGCCTGCAATTGCTGTAGTTGCCAATTAGGTAATCCAGCGCATAAAATTATTGCCTTGCCAAAATTGCCTAGTGCTTGACGGAAATGTTTCTACCTCAAGTCACGCAGCTGTCATGCAAGTGATGCAGAATCGAAACGAGGGCCACGAAATTTTCTATGGTTTTGCTGTTGCTTTTTGATGCACTGCAACCTTTGGTCACTATGAAGCGGGTGCGAAGATAACTTTCGGAAATAAAAAGTTCCCGACAACAACGTTCTGTGAGGAAATTTTCTGGGCTATAATGACCTTCCAATTCCCATTTTGCTAAGAAAATTCCGGCGGCGCTCCGCCAGCTCAGCAATTTTGTGCTGTTCAGAAAAATTTACTTAATGAAATGCGTTTTTGGGTCGTTATATACGTACCGAGTGTGTACCTTTGTCGCAAATTTGTTGCAGGTAGGAAACAAAAAGGCGCATCGGGCTAACGCATAATTTTAAATAGTGAGCTGGTTGAACGGGCTAAGTCCGTCCCGCTCGCTTTGCTGTCTCAAAACCAAACAGGGATCCTACTTTAGGAGAATCAGAATGAGCTTCGTCACCAGTTTCACTACCTCGCAGATCGCGGATCTGACTACTGCCCAGATCACGACCCTGGCGACGGCCGATATCGCGGCCCTCAGTTCTGATCAGTTCCAGGCTTTCACTTCGGCGCAGATCCCCGCCTTTACCACCGCACAGATTGCCGCTGGTTTCACCACCAAGCAGGCCTCGGTGCTGACCACCCTGCAGGCTTCGGTGCTGACCTCGGGCCAGCTGGGCGCCCTGGCCACCGCCAGCGTGGCCAAACTGACCACCGACAACATCGCCGCGCTGCAGACCTCGGCCATCGGCGGCCTGACCGCCAACCAGATGAAGGCGTTCACCACCGACGAGGTGGTAGCCCTGACCACCACGGAAGCTTCGCTGCTGAGCGCGGCGCAAGTGGGCGCCCTGAGCGCCGCCCAGGTCACCGCGCTGGAAACCGTTGACCTGAACGCCCTGCTGACGGCCTCGATCGCCACCCTGGGCACCGCGCAAGTCGCGGCCCTGAGCACCAGCCAGGTGACCTCGCTGGCGACCGCCTCGCTGGCCGCCCTGAGCACCGCCGGCATCTCCAAGCTGAGCACGGACCAGGTAGTGGCGCTGACCTCGGCACAGATCACCAGCATGACCGCCGGCCAGGTGGCCGCACTGTCGGCCGCCGGCGTGGGCGCGATTGAAACCGCCGACCTGGTGGGCCTGACCACCGCCCAGATCGCCGCCATGCGCACCGCGCAGATCAGCGGCTTCACCACCGGCCAGATCGCCAACCTGTCGACCACCCAGTTCGCCGCCATGAGCGCAGGCGACGTGGGCGCCATGAACACCGCCCAGATCGCGGCCCTGACCACCGCCGACGCGAGCGTGGTGAGCACCGCCCAGATCGCCGCGCTGAACAGCGCCCAGATCGGCGCCATCGAAACCGCCGACTTCGCCGCCCTCTCGACCAGCGCCGTGGCTGCCCTGAGCGCCAACCAGGCCAAGTCCCTGACCAGCAACCAGGTTGCCGCGCTGACCACCGACCAGGCTGGCGTGCTGAACACCGCCCAGCTGGCAGCCCTGTCGGCCAGCGCCGTCGCCGCCTTGGCCACCGCCGATCTGAACGCCATCAAGACCTCGGTGATCTCGGCCCTGACCACCGCCCAGACCGTCGCCCTGACCACCACCCAGATCAACAACCTGGCCACCGCTTCGCTGGCCGCGCTGAGCACTGGCGACGTCGCCAAGCTGGGCACTGACCAGATCGTGGC
>Ga0213872_10000894_pt1 | contig 21441 bp, 19 predicted proteins | sample VelepicomBERX_R2_FD_160071 | JGI IMG/M metagenome (GOLD analysis project Ga0213872, IMG submission 160071) | Rhizosphere microbial communities from Vellozia epidendroides in rupestrian grasslands, the National Park of Serra do Cipo, Brazil - RX_R2 | ecosystem: Host-associated > Plants > Roots >...
GCCAGCCCAAACTGGGCCGCCACCGCACAAATGGCCGTCGCCACCAGGCAGTATTGCTGAAGGATTTGCACACTGGCCAGCTTTGCCATCAGCCAGAGGACGCCCGTCGTTGTCAGCAGCACCAGCGCCGGCAGCCAGGGCTGGCGCGGAACAACAGCAAGGGCGGCGCGCCGGCGCCAGATCATCCATCCACTCATGGGGACGATGAGGGCGCCATGGGCGAAGGTCTGCGAGCGCCCCCAGATTTCCACCATTGACCATGCGGTCGCCCAGTAGGCTGCCAGCAGCAGTAGCAGGGCGGCGGCGAGCAGCGCGATATCGCCATGGCGTGCGAGATTCATGGCGTCATCCCCGCCCGGTCGCGGTGCGGCTGCAACAGGCTGTCGATGTGTTTCAGATTGTCCTCCCAGCGATAGTCGCTGAGGACTCTGGCGCGGGCCGACATGCCGATGGTGCGTGCGAGTTCCGGCCTGTTCAAAAGCTGTTCGATGTGCCGGGTGTACTGTGCCGCGTCCCTCGCCAGCAGCACATCCTGGCCCGGCAGGGCGCTGATGCCTTCCAGCGCCTGCGGGGTCACGACGGCCGCCTTTTGCATCGACATCGCCTCCAGCACCTTGTTCTGGATGCCGCGCGCGATGCGCAGGGGGGCGACGGCAAGGTGGGCGTGCTGCAGATAAGGCCTGATGTCCGCTACGGTGCCGCTGACCTTGATCGCCGGTGACTGCTGCAGCGCCAGCACGCGTTTGTCGGGGCGCGCACCGACGATGTGGAATTGCAGCTTCGGGAACGCGCGCAGCAAGGGCTGCAGGACTTCGCGCGCGAACCAGAGGACGGCATCGACATTGGGCCAGTAGTCCATCGCGCCGGTAAAGACAATGGCAATCCGTCCGGCCTGAAAAGGATTGGGCAGAGTGTCCTGCGGTGCGAAATAGCCGGCGTCGGTGCCGTTGCTGAAGTAGCCGATCTTGTCCTGCGATTCGGGAGCCAGGCTGCGGAACAGCGCCATTTCCGCAGGCGAAACCAGGGTGACATGGTCAAACTGCTGCGCCATGCCGCGCTCATAGCGCAGCAGGCGCTCGGCCTCGCGCCGGTAGAACGCGGACAGGGGCCAGGCCTGGGTATCGCCATACGCATGCCACTTCTGGGAATCCACATCAACCATGTCCAGCACGCGGTGCAGGTTGCGGGGAAGATATTGCGCCATCGGCGTCGAGAAGGCCAGCGCGCTGCTGATGGGATGTCGGGCCAGGGTGGCGTCGACCCACTGGCGCATGGCGGCGGTGCGGTAATAGGGCAGGCTCAATGGCTCGCCGGTCCACAGGCCGCGCGTGCTGCGCAGGCGTGCCGCCGCAGGATGGAGCGGCTCGAAATGGTTGCTGGCACACCGTGCGCGCAGCGGCGCTATATGCTGAAAGTCGGACGGCTCGTCGACAAAGCAGCCGAGATGGACCCGGTGGCGCTGGCACAGGTAGTCGAGGATGTGCCAGGCGCGGATCTTGTCGCCCTTGTTGGGCGGGTAGGGAATCCGATGCACCAGATAGAGTAGATCGTCCATGCTGTCATCCCAGATAGCGCACCAGGTATGGGCCGCACAGATTAGCTAGGCGTAGCGGCAGGCGGCGCCAGGCGCGGATCAGCAGCTGGTAGCGGGGATTGAGCGGGTTGACCTCCGCCACCGCCTCGGCGCGGTGTAGCTGGCACTCGTAGTGCAGCGCTTGCGGCGTAAAGCCCCAGTTTTTCTTGAAGGCGTACGCGCCGGTGCCCAGTTTGCTGCGGCCGAAGTCGAAGCTGGTTTCGCCGCGCTCGCAGGCGCGCCGCATCACTTCCCAGTACATGAAATCGTTGGCGGCGAGCTGGCGCGCCTGTTCGCCGCCGCCGCCATAGTAGGGCAGGACTTCGCCCCGAAAATGGAAGGAAAGCACCGAACAAATCGCCTTGCCGCCGCGTTCCACCGTGAGAATGTCGCAGTCGCTGCCAAACTCTTCGCGCAGGATGCGGAAGTAGTTTCGATGGAAGACCGGCGAGCCAAGATGGCGCACGCTGTTGGCATAGGCTGCGTAGAGGCGATCGCAGTCCTCGTCGATGACGCTGGACAGGCCGGCCGCCATACCCTTGCGCACCATGGCGCGCTGCTTGCGCGGTATGGCGGCGAGATTGTGCTCGGCGGATGGATGCAGGGCCTGGCGGAAGGTGTAGTACAGCGACTTGCGCGGCCAGTCGGGATGGCGTGCGTGGAGATGACGATATTCCAGGTGATCGACGCGCAGCCGGGCCGCCAGTTCCTGCGCGGCGTGATCGAGCGCTTGCGCGGCCTCCTTGTCCTGGGCGGCGATGCCGCCATAGACGCAGAAGGGCAGCGAGCACAGGGTGTGACCGAACAGGCGGCTACGCACCTGCGCCAGGGGCAAAACCCCGCAGATATCGCCGTTTCGCTCGGCATAGAGAAACCAGGTCGGGTGGTGAAAGGCGCGTTCGATCACAGACTGCCATGCGGCGCGATGGAAGAAGCTGGCCTCGGGACACTGCTCCACGAAGGCATCCCAGCGTGCGCGCTGATCCGGGCGCATGGTGCCGATGGTCAGCTCTGGCATGGCTGCTCCAGGAAGATGCGATCGATGCGGTCCCACTGGAAGTCGTGCAGCAGCCGGACCAGGCGTTGCTCCATGCGGTGCAGGTTCAGGTAGTGGCGGGTGCGGGTTTTCCAGTCCAATCCGGGCTGGCGCGGCTGGCCGGGGTCGAGCTCCCAGGGGTGAAAATAAAAGATGGCGGCCTGGCCATCCTGCTGGTTGATGCGGCGGATCAGCCAGCGCGCCAGCCGGTAGGGAATCAGCCGGAAGTAGCCGCCACCTGCGGCCGGCCAGTTACGCGCCGCCATGCGCACCGTGCTGAGTGGCAGTTCGAGCAAGCCATCGCGGCCGGCCGGACGATGGGCGAAGCGCGGGGCGTCTGGCATGCCATAGTGATCGTGGCGGATGGGGTAGATGCTGGAGCTGTAGCTGTAGCCTGCCTCGCCCAAGAGGTCCAGCGCCCACAGGTTGCGCGGGCCGATGGAAAAGCTGGGGGCGCGGTAGCCGCGCACGGGAACGCCGCCGATCTGTTCCAGCAGTGCCTTGCTGACGGCGATGTCCTGGCTGAACTGGGCTGGCGTCTGGGCGCTGGCGCGCCAATGCGCATAGCCATGGCTGGCCAGTTCATGGCCGGCGGCGACAATGGCGCGCACCATCAGCGGATAGCGCTCGGCGATCCAGCCCAGGGTGAAGAAAGTCGCCCTGGCGCCTGCCGCCGCCAGCAAGGCGAGCGCCCGCTCAACGTTGGCTTCGACGCGGCAGGGCAGATGCGGCCAGGCGGCGCGGTCGATATGGCGCTCGAAGGCCGAGACCTGAAAGTAGTCCTCGACGTCGATGCTCATGGCGTTGAAGCGGGGTGTCATTGAGCACGCTCCTCACGTTCGGAAATCCAGCCTGCCACCACGCCGGCGATGCGGGTTGCCGCGTGGCCGTCCCAGTACTGCGGCGGGCGGCCTTTTTTTCCGCCGTAGTGCAGGATGTCGCGGCATAGCGCCAGGATGACGGCCGGATCGCGCCCGGCAATGGCATTGCTGCCCTGGGTGACCGTGATCGGGCGCTCGGTATTCTCGCGCAAGGTCAGGCAGGGTACGCCAAGCGCGGAGGTCTCCTCCTGGATGCCGCCGCTGTCGGTCAGCACCAGGCGGGCCTTGTGCATCAGGCCCAGCATGTCGAGATAGCCCAGCGGTGGCAGGCAGGCGATGCGGCCGCCGTTCAGCAGCTCGCCCAGCTCGAACTGCAGCAGCATGGCGTGCGTGCGCGGGTGGGTGGGGAACAGGATCGGCACATCGGCGCTGAAGCGGACCATGGTCTCGATCAGCGTGCGCAGACGGCGCGGATCATCGACATTGGAAGGCCGGTGCAGGGTCAGCACCGCGTACGGCGCTTCCGGCTCGATGAAGCCGGCCAGGTTCTGGCGCCGCAGCAGCGCCTGCACCGGCGTGGCGTTTGGCAGCTGCTGTATCAGCGTGTCGATCATGACGTTGCCGACAAAATGCACCCGGTAGGAGGGAATGCCTTCATGCGTGAGGTTGTTCATGCCGCTGGGTTCACTGGTGAAGAGCAGCTCGGATAGCTGATCAGTCAGAATCCGGTTGACTTCCTCCGGCATGCTGCGATCAAAGCTGCGCAATCCGGCCTCGACATGGATGACGGGGATGTTTTTCTTTGCCGCGGCAAGGGCGCAGGCCAGCGTCGAATTGACGTCACCCACCACCAGCACGGCGCCGGGCTCGGTCTCGTCCAGTACTGGTTCGACGCGGCGCAGGATCTCGGCAGTCTGCACGGCGTGGCTGGCCGAGCCGACCTCCAGGCGGAAGTCGGGCGCGGGAATGTCCAGCGTATCGAAAAAGTCGGCGTCCATGTCGGCGTCGTAGTGCTGGCCGGTGTGGACCAGGGGCAGTTCCAGCGGGGGATCCAGCTGGCGCAGGGCGCGCATGATCGGCGCCATCTTGATCAGGTTGGGGCGGGCGGCTACCACGCACAGAATGCGGCGCAGCTGATGCGGATCGGCATAGGGCATTGGGATGCTCCAATCAGAACTGTATGGACAAGGAGGCGCTGGCGCCGTTTTCGCGGTAGTTGCCACCGGCGTTGCTGCCGTGCCGGCTGTGGCGCACGTCCGCGCTCAGATTGATGCGGGAGCCGATCTGGCGTGTCAGGCTCAGTACCAGCGCGCTGTTGCGGTCCTGGCGGCCGCTGCTGAGCGACTCAACCCGTCCGGTGCTGGCGCTCAGGTTGAGCTGGCTGCGGCCGTTCAGGCGCCAGCTGGCGCCTGCCTGTAGCGTGGTTTGCCGGGTCCGGTCCTGCAGGGCAATGTCGGTGGGGCCGATTAATAGCGCGCTGTCGATGGCGCTGCTGCTTTGGGCGGTCCGGGTCGTGCTCGACAAGCCAAGTGACCAGGTGGCCTTGCTGCCCGAGTACAGTGTCGCCAGACGCCATTGTTTCTGCAGGTAGTAGCGATGGCTGAAGTAGTTGACGTTGCCGGTTGGTCCCAGCAGTTGCGACAGCGCGATAAAGGCCTGGATTGCGCCGCGGCGTATCACGGGATCCGGTATGCGCGTTTCCCACAGCTGGAACAGGAAGTCCGACATGGCCGAAGGCGCGACGCTGAGAAACTGGCCGTTGGTGCTGGTGATGTCTTCGCTGTAGTTGAGCGACCACAGCATGTGCCTCTGGCGCAGGGAGGCATCCAGTCCATAGGTGGCGCCGTAGTAATGCCGGCCAATGCTGGCGGAGACATCGGTGCGCGGCGACGGTTGCCAGCGCACCCCGGTACTCCAGTACCTGCCGCGTGGCTGGTCGCCCAGGGTTTGATAGTCGTTGCGCTCATAGCCGGTGGTGGCGGACAGTGACAAGCTGCGGCGCAGCGGATAGCTCAGTGTCAGGGCGGCATCCTCCAGCGTGGATCTCGGCAGGCGGGCGTCATCGACCTGCTGGCGGTCGAGGCGCAGATCCCAGTTCCAGGTATTGGCGCCACGGTCACCGCTCAGTTCCAGCAGCGCGTTGCTACCGCGTACCCGCAGCAAGTGGCTGCTGGACACACTGGTGCGGTCAAGGCGCGCCAGCACGCTGGCCAGACCGCTAAAGTCGTGCCGCAGCGAGGGCGAGAATGCCAGGGTGCGCACCGTGGTGGCGTTGGCGCTGGCCTGGGTGGTATCCAGCTGTTGCGGCCCGAAGGCGGAAATGTTTTGCTGGCTGATGCCGGCGCGGGCATCCAGGTACAGCCAGTCCGGCACCGCCGTCAGCTGCGCCCCGGCATCAAGCTGCTGGTTGCGGCGTTCCGCTTCGCGGCTGCTGTGCAGGGATTGCAGTGTATAGTCCAAGGCCAGCGCCAGGCGCGGGCCATGCGTCAGCGCGACGATGCCGGGCGATAGCTCCGACGTCCATTCGCCGACAGCCTGGTTGTGGGCGGCCAGGCGGGCGTTGTCGGAGTAGCTCTCACGCAGGCGCAGGCTGGGCATCACTGTCCAGTCGGCCGATCGCACTCCGGCCGGCAGCGCCAGCATCACAACCAGCAGGCGCCAGCGCCGTGGCCCGGCGTGGACCTTAATCATAATAACCATAGTAATCAACGCCGGGGAGATCGGTGGTCTTGTTGTAGATGAGGTTGACGTGCGCGCACTGGTCAATCTGGCGCAAGGCTTCGCGCACGGCGTGCTGACTGGTTTTCTCCGCCTCCACCACCAGTACCACCTGGCCCATATGCGCCGCCAGCACGCTGGCTTCGGTGGTGATCAGCAGGGGGGGCGAATCGAAGATCACGATGCGGTCGGCGTAGCGTTCGGCGATTTCGGTGAGCAGTCGGCTCATGCTGCGGCTGGCCAGCAGCTCGGTGGCATGCTTGTTGGCTCGGCCCGCCGGCAGGATGCTGAGCGTGGCGACATTGGTTTTCAGGATCACATCGGGAAGGCCCAGCTGCTCACTCAGCAGGACGTCCATCAGTCCCGGCTCCGGCCCCAGGCCCAGCACCTTGAGCACGGAAGGGCGGGCGACATCGGCATCGACCAGCAGCACCGTGATGTCCATTTCCGTGGCGATGCTCATGGCCAGGTTGACGGCGCAATAAGTCTTGCCTTCGCCAGGCAAGGCGCTGGTGACAACGATGAGGTTGCCGTGGCGGATGGCGGCCTCGCCTTCGCCACGCGCATTGCGCAACAGCGGCCGCTTGATGACCCGGAAGTCTTCCGCCACGCTGGTTCGTCCGCCTTCCAGCGTGACCATGCCCAGCTGGCGCAGCCGGTCCAGGTTGATGTCGACAGTCTTGGCGGGACGGTTCATGGCCAGGATCTAATAACGTAAAAGGGCACTGGCCATGGTGGCGCCATACGCCACCAGCAACACGGACAATGCCGTGCCCAGCGCGATGTGGCTGCGGCGCCGCTTGATGCGTTGCGGCGCCGTCCAGCTCATCGAGACGGTACCCAGCACCGGCAGGCGGGTGGCGTCGCGCAGCTCGGCCGGGCTGAGGAAGGTGGGCCGCACTTGGCTGATCAGCAGCGCCGCCGCCGCGCCCGTAAGCAAGGCGGCCAGCAGGACGCCGCTGTACAGCAGCAGACGGTTGGGGCCGGATGGGGTCATGGGAATGGTGGGCGGGTCAATGATCTTGAAGCTCATCATGTCGGTCGTGGTGCTGAGGTCGCCCGAGAGTTTGGCGGCCTCGCGGCGGCCGATCAGCTTCTCGTAGTTTTCCTTGTTGATCTGGTAGTCGCGGTTGAGCTGGGCCAGTTCCGATTCCACTTCCGGCACGGCATTGCTTTGCTCCAGCAGGCGGACATGGCGGGCGCCATACTCCTGCACGCGGGCCTTGATGGCGGCGACGCGGGCGTCCGCTTCGGTCAGCGCCACCTTGAGCTGCTGCAGCATCGGGCTATAGTTCTTGCCGGGATCGCCGCTGGCCCTGCGCAGCCGGCTTTCTTCGACCTTGCGCGCCTCCAGCTGGCTGATCAGCCGGCGGGCCGCGATGATATCGGGATGCAGCTCGGTGTACTGCATGCGCAACTTGTCGAGGTCCTTGTTGAGGGCGGCGATGCGCGCGTCCAGTTCCGGATTGTCGATCATGGCGGGGCTGAGTTCGGCGCCCAGGATGGGCTGGTCGCCGTTGATCTGGCCCTGGATGGCGGCGCGGGCCTGTTCCGCCTCCAGCAGCTCGAGGCGGGCGCTGTTCAGCGTGTCGGACGAGCTCAGCAGTTGCGCGCCGTAGTCGGCGCCCTGGCGCGGCAGCAGGCCGTTGTTTTTGAGCTTGAATTCCTTGACCTTGTTTTCGGCGGCGACCAGCTTTTCCTCGTACGCCTTGATCTGTTCGTCGATAAACTGCACCGCCTTTTGCGATTCGCCCTTCTTGCCTTTGAAGCTGCCCTCGACAAAGATGGTCAGCAGGGCTTGCACCACGTCGCGCACCTGGCGCGGATTGCGGTGGTTGTAGCTGATGGTGTAGATGTCGAAATTGCCGGTGCTGCTGATCTTGAGCTTGCTCATCAGTTCGTCCACCTGCTGTTCATGCTCGCGCGGCGACCTGGCCTGGATGTCCAGGTCGACCATGCGCATCACGCGTTCGATATTCGGGCGGCTCAGCAGCGTACGGCTCATGATGGCGACTTGTTGCTCCACATTGGGTGTGCTGGTCATGCCGGCCAGCAGCGGCTTCAGGATGGTTTGTGTGTCGACAAAGACGCGCGCCGTGGTCTGATAATCGTCCGGCAGGGTGGCGACCTTGGTCCAGCCCGCCAGCGCCACCAGCCAGGCGACCAGGACCGCAGCCCAGCGGTGCTTCCAGATCCCTTTCAGGCTGGACTGCAACTGACTGATCAGCTCCTCCATTCCCCGGCGCTCCTTGTCTTGACTGCGGCAAGTTCAAATTATAGGAGGCGCTTTTGGCCTGAAAATCGGAACCTGAGCCGTGGTTGAGCCATGTCAAGCCGAGGTTGTCTCCTTTTCTGAATGATGGACGCTGGCTTTCATTGCAAGGGGGGCGTATGTCCTTACAGAAGATGGTTGGGCTTGGCTTAGTGCCGTTGTTGTTCGGCTGCGCGCACCAGGGCGGGGCGCCGTTGACGCTGGTGGCGCCGCCCGCCACCGATTACGTCATTGGCGCCGGCGACGTGATCAATATCAATGTGTGGCGCAATCCCGAGGTGTCGCTAAGCGTTCCGGTGCGGCCGGATGGCAAGATCACCACGCCGCTGGTGGAGGATCTGCAAGCGGCGGGCAAGACCTCCACCGAGCTGGCGCGCGATGTGGAAAAAACCTTGGCGAAATATATCCAGCAGCCGGTTGTGACTGTGATTGTCACCAGCTTCGTGGGGCCGTATGAGCAGCAGATCCGGGTGATTGGCGAGGCGGCGCGGCCGCAGGCGCTGGCTTACCGGCAGGGCATGTCGCTGATGGATGTGCTGATCGCGGTGGGCGGCATCACGGATTTTGCCGCCGGTAACAAGGCCAATATCATCCGCAAGCTGAATGGCAAACAGGAAAAGCTGCCGGTGCGGCTGGAAGACTTGCTGCGCGGCGGCGACATTTCCGCGAATGTCGCGGTGATGCCGGGCGACATACTGGTGATTCCGGAGAGTTGGTTCTGAGCGTGTCAAGCCCGGTGGTCAAAAAAATATTGAAGAGTGAGGAACTTTGGTTCAGCACGTATGGTCTCAAGTCATGAGCCCAGCTCGTCGTTCCACGGCGGCTGACCGATTGACCTGACAGGGAGGCATCGTGCATACCGACGACACTATCATATCCTTCGAGGCGAGCACCAGCATACGCGATCTGGCCATGGGGGATGACATGACGGATCCCAAGCTGGACCATTCCATCGACCAACAGATTTTTCACATCCGCATGGCCAATTCACAGGGGCGGCGCGAGGCCGCCAGCCTGCTGCTGAAGCGCATGTACGGCTGGCGCGGCTACGACATCGATCCCGCGGTCCATCATGCCATGAACAAGATCACCTTGTTTGCCGAGACCGGCGGGCAGACGGTGGGCACCATGTCGCTGTGCCTGGACAATGCCGAATCCGGCCTGCCCGCCGACGAGAATTTTCAGCTGGAACTGGACGTGCTGCGCGAGCAGGGCCGGCGCCTGTGCGAACCGTCGCGGCTGGCGATCGACAAGGGCATGTCCAAGCGGGTGTTTGCCGCCCTGATCCACATTTCCTATATTTACGCCCACAATATCCACGGCTTTACCGACTATGTGATTGAAGTGAATCCCCGTCACGTCATGTTCTACAAACGCATGCTGGGTTTCAAGGACTTCGGCGGCGAGCGGCCCTGTACGCGGGTGAATGCGCCAGCTGTATTGCTGAGGCTGGAGCTCGACTATATGGGCGAGCAGATCCGCAAATTTGGCGGCCTGATGGAACAGCAAAGCAATGAGCGTTCGTTCTATCCCTACTTTTTCCCCACCTGGGACGAGCCCGGTATCACCACGCGCCTGATCCAGGGCAGAAACTGAGTCAGCGCCGCAGCAGCTCGACCAGGTATTTTGCCGGCACGGCATAGCTGATGCCGCTGGGCGTGGAAATCGCCGCCTCCTTGAGGCCTTTGACGTAGACCATGTTGATCACGCCGATGACTTCGCCTGTCTCCGCATCGAACAGGGGGCTGCCGCTATTGCCGGGGTAGGCGGTGCCGTCCAGTTGAAAAACCGGGTAGCCGTTCTTGCCCAACTGGCTGGCCAGCCTGGCGTCCAGCCGGTTGGCACTCGGGGCCGGGCCGGCCAGCGGCGTGATGGCGGCCACGCTGCAGCGGTGCGTCGCGGGATGCAGACCCAGCACCATGCCAAGCGGGAAGCCGGTAAACGCCAGGGCGGCGCCTTCCGCCACCTGGTCCGAGTCGCCGATGCGCAAGGCGGGCAGGGGCGCGCCGCTGATGCGCAGGCGCACCAGGTCATGGGCCTGGTCGAGGGCGGTGATGGTCGCGGAACGGAACTGGGCCAGCTCGCCCTGGGGCACCAGCACACCCAGCGTAATGTCGCCCTCATGCCCCAGCATGTCCTGCACCACATGCGCCGCGGTGATGATGGTGAGGCCGTCGGCGACGGCGAAGCCGGTGCCGGCAAAAACCACCGGCGGCGACCGCAATTTCTGAAAATTGCCGATGCCGACCACGGAGGGCTTGATGCCTTCGATCAGGTGGCGCAGATCGGCCGCTGTGGCGGCTTGCGCGCACATCAGCAGCAGGGCCAGGACGGCGCCGATGGCATGCATCATGGTGTTTTCCTTGCTTCGAGTGCCGCCGCGCAGAGGACGAGCATGAACAGCAGCGTGATACGGGGGACGTCGATCAGGCTGTCAAACAGGCCGACGCACAGGAAGGCGGCGATGGCGGCCAGCCATGCGCCCGCTTGCGGCTGGCCTTGCAGGCGGCGCCGCAACAGGACGGTGGCGGTGCTGAAGAGCAGGATGCCGAAAGCCAGCAGGCCGAGCAGGCCCAGTTCAAAGTACAGGTTCAGCGGCAGATTTTTGATATGCCAAGGCAAGTGATAATGGTCGCTGCTGAAGAACCAGTAGTTGTTGGCATCGGTAAAAGAGCCGTTGTGGATCAGCTCGCGGTCGCTCATTCTGTCGAGCAGGCTGACGTTGTCGATTTCGATGGCGCTGTGGATGCCTTCCTCGGCGATTTCCAGCTGCACCGGCGGCGTGCCGAAGCGGGTCGGCGTTGCCAGCAGGCCCGACTGCAACGGAAAGCGGTAGCGGCGCCACTGGGTGGTGGCGGGCACCAGGTTCAGCGGCGCTGCGATGCAGAAGCGCGCGTACAGTAGTTGCCGTTCGCAGAGATTAAGGTGCAGGAAGGCTTGCTCGCCGCGTGTGCGGACGTCGAAGGAGAGCAGATAGGGGTGGCCGGGCGCGACCTCCACGGTCTGCAAAAAGCGCAGCAGCTCGCCGTAGCCTGCGGGATAGTCCGGTGCGGCCAACACCAGGTAGCGGTTATGGCGCTCGTCGACAAAGCGATAGGAGGCGGGCACTTCCCGCGCAGGGTTGTGCCAGAAGTAGGTGGCCGGAAATCGCCCAAGGCCCATGCCGAGCAGGGTGGTGCCGGGATCGCCCGGCATCATTGCCAGCACCGCCTTCCAGTGGCCCAGGCGGCCCTTAAAGTCGCTGTTGGAGGCATTGAAGCGCTCTGCCGCATATTCGCTATGGGCAAAAGGAATGATCAGCGCGCAGCCAAGCAGCGCCGCCACGACCAGGCCTGCGCCCTGAAGCGAAAGGCGCCGGTTGCTTAGTGCGGCGACCAGCGCGGCCATGGACAGCACGACCGCCGCAGCCATGGGCCGATAGCCGCCGTAGCTGAACATGGCGTTGAGCAGCAGGCCAACGGCGGATGCCGCCAGCAGGAACCGCAACGCCAGCCGCCAGCGCATGCCGCTGAAAATGATGAGCACGGCAACCGCCAGTGCCAGGTAGAGGCCGCGTGAAAATGTGCTGAGGCTGGCGTAGCCTGCGCAGGCGAGCAGTGCCAGGGCTGCGGCGGCCTTGGCCGGCGTGGGCCTCGGCAGCAGCCATGCCGCAATGAGCGGAGTCGCCAGCGCCAGGTAGCCATCCAGCGCCGCGCCACCGGTATGCATGGCGGAGAAGGGCGCGCTGGCGCGGTAGTCGGCGGAGAAGTTCAATAGTCCGGGAAACAAGACGCGCTCGCGGATTTCCGCCGCACAGACCAGCGCCAGTCCCGTCAACATGCCGGGAATCAGGTAGTGTTCCACGCCTGGGCCTGGCTTACGTGCGGCGCTGCACAGGAGCGGCAGCAGGAGCAGAGTCCATAGCCAGGCTTTGGCGACGCGCATGGCATTGTAGGGACTCAGATAGTTGGTGAAGGCGTTGGCATCGATGGCGGGAAAAGGCGCCGCGCCTCGCCATACCCCGACCGCGAGCGACAGCAGGAGCAGCGCCACGCCCAGTTTGAAACCTGCGGGCAGCACGGGAGCGCCATCGTCCACTGGCCTTGTGCGCCAGTAGCAGACGGCCACGGTGATCAATAGCAGCAGGTCGATCTCTTCCAGGAAAAACCAGCCGGTCTGGGGTGCAAGGTCGAGTACCGGCAGCAGGGCGGGCAAAAAAAACAGCCACATGCGGGGCCGCCAGCACAGCAAGGCGGCGTAGGCGGGCAGGACGATCGGTAGCACGGTGCCTGCCAGCGGATAGATGGAGAGCGCGAACGCCAGCGCGGCGGCGCTGGCCAGCGCGATCAGGCGGCGGAGAGTCCAATGCACCAGCCGCTGAATCTGCCTGTCATTCACGCCTGGCCTTGTCGCCCGAGCGCGCCAGGACGGCGCGATAGTGGGAGCGCACATCATCGCCGGCGCCTGGCTGCTGACTGGCGGCCTGCAGCAGGCGCAGCGCACGCGGCAAGTCGCCCCGCCCGGCCAGGATCCAGCCCAGTGTGTCGAGCACCGCCGGGTTATGCGGCGCCAGCTGGAAAGCGCGCTCTGCCGCGGAAACGGCCCGCTTGTCGCCCGCCTGCTGCCGGCCCCAGGCCAGATTGTTGAGCGCGGTGAGATCATCCGGCCTGCGCTTTAAAACGGCTTCAAACTGGCTGTTCGCCGCCGCGTAGTCCTTTTGATCCAGCAGGCAGCTGCCGTAGTACAGGCGCACCTGCGCATCGTCGGGGTGTGCGTCCAGCCATTGCTGGATGCGCTGCGCCGCCTGCGTATCCTGGCCTGCGGCACGCAGCGCGCGGTGCAAAGGCATCAGCTGGCTGGCGGCTGGCTGCGCATCGAAAGCCCGCTGGTAGACCTCGACTGCCTTGGCGGGCTGTTTGCCTGCCATGAGAATATCGCCCTCCAGCTTGAGACCCAGCGCCGAGTCGGGATGATGCTGCTGCACCTGGCGGGCGACGTGCATGGCATCGGCCTGCGCGCCTTCCAGCAGCTGGCTCTGGATCAGCAGCACCTGGGCTTGCGGAAAGTCCGGCCGCAGGGCCAGGGCTTTGTTGAGGGCCTTGCGCATGGCGTCGCGGTCTTTCAGTGCGACCTGAACACTGGCAATGCGATATTGCGTTTCTGCCGATTGCGGCTGGGCGGCGGCCAGCTTTTCCAGGCTCTCCAGCGCGCCCTGGTGGTCGCCCGCTTGGCTTTGGGCGTCTGCCAGCATGGTCAGGACTTCGGACGCGCCGGGGTGGCTGGCCTCAAGTTGCCTGGCCAGCAGCAGCGCCTTTTCGCTGCTGTGCCGGCGCAGGTAAAGGTCGAGCAGGTCCAGCGCGGGCGGCAAGGCGTCCGGATTGTCTCGTGCGGCGCGTTCCAGCCAGGCTTGAGCGCGCTCCGGGTCGCCACGGATCAAGGCAAGCTTCGCCAGCGCCGCCATTAGCTGGAGATTCTTCGGGGTACGCGCAAGGGCGGCCTCCAGGCGCTCGCGCGCGGCCTCCGGCTGTTGATCGTACAGGTCGAGCTGGGTCAGATTGTCGAGGGCGGGAAAGTACTGCGGGTCGAGCGACAACGCCTTGTCAAAGCTGGCACGGGCGGCCTTGCGGTCGCTGGCGACCAGCTGTACCCCGCCGCGCAGATTGTCGAGCAAGGGACTGCGGCCCTGGCGACTTTCCAGCAGCTGAATGGTGTTAAGCGCGTCGGCGTACTGGTGACTGCGCAGTTGCGCCAGCACCAGCAGGACGCCGGTGCGGGGCGAGCGGGCATCCAGCTGCGTGGCTTGCTCCAATTCGGCCAGTACATGCTGGTCGTCACCCTGTTGCAGCCGGCTGATGGCCAGGGCGGCGTGCAGCAGCGGGGCTTGCGGCGCCAGGCCGCTGGCTTGCTTGAAGTAGCGTTCGGCATCGGCAAACTTGCCCATTGCCATGCTGGCTTCACCCAGCAATCCAATCAGGTCGGGATCGTCCTGGTGGCTGGACAGCAGGGGCAGCAGCAGGCTGCTGGCTTGCGCGGCATCGCCTGACTTGAGAAACACCGTCGCCAGCAGCTTGCTGGCATAGACATGGCCGGGGTAGGCTTCCAGAAACTTGCGCAGATAGCTTTCCGCCTGCGGCAGCGAGCCGAGCCGGCTCTGCACGGCGCCCATGAGAAGGTTGCCGGGCATATGGTCCGGGGCGGCGCGCAGCAGCAGTTGCAGTTGTTCCTGGGCGGCCTTGAGGTGGCCTTCGCGAAAGTCCAGCAACGCCTGGGTGTACACCAGCAGCAAGCTATTCGGCAGCAGCTTGCGGGCCGCCGCCAGCCGGGCCCGTGCCTCTGCAAAGCGTCCGGCCTGGATGTGCAGGCTGGCGATGTCCAGCAGGGTGGCGACGTGGCCGGGGCGCTTCTCCAGCGCCGCTTCGTACAAATGCAGGGCCTGCTCAGGCAAGCCTTGCACGCGCAGCAGGTCGGCCATCATGCGCTGGCTGTCGATATCGGCCGGATTGGCTGCCAGGGCGCGCTTGACCAGCGCGCCGGCGTCATCCATTTTGCCGCTGGCCACTTCCAGGCGGGCCAGCGCGAGCAGGGTGCCTGCATGGTTGGGGTAGTGCGCTAGGGTCGATTGCAGCAGCTCCCGTGCTTTGGCCAGCTGGCCCAGGCCCGCCTGGGCGCTGGCGCGCAAGACCTCGGTGTCCGGCTGGAGCGGATTCGCGGCGAGCTCGTCCAGCAGGCGCTGATACAGCCCTTGCGCCAGCATGGCTTTGCCCAGCTGGGGCCAGACCGACGACGCGGGCAGGCCCAGCTCCAGCGAACGCCTTAATTCCTTTTCCGCCGAGGGCATGTCGCCGGTATCGAGATAAAGTGTGCCCAGCTGTAGGCGGGCGCTGGCGTCGGCCGGATCCTGTTGCAGAATGTTCTTCAACTGGATGATGGCTGCTTTGAATTCGCCCTTGGCCTGGTATTGGCGGGCATCGGCCATGAGCTGCTGCTTGCTCTGCATGCGCTCGCAGGCCGGCAGGGTGAGAACCACGGCAAGGGCGATCAGCCGGCAGGCCTGGAGGTTGGGATGGCGCATATGGACTCCTGTGGGCACGGTATCCGTCAGCGTAGGAAGATTGCGCGTCCTTGCTGTTGCGCGGTCTCAAAGGAAGTGAGCGCGTTGCGAAAGCGTGTACGGTGCGCTGCGGCTGTCGGAGGTGTGCAGTACCACCGGCTTGCGCCAGACTTTGGCGATATATTCCAGCACACGTTCGGCGCGCGCGAGGTCGAGGCCGCGCCCATCCCGGAAATGGTCGTGGCGCAGCACCAGGCCGCCATCTTCCTGCATGCTTTCGACGGCGATGTCGGGCGCGCCGTAGTTGTAGCGCGGCGCCAGGATGGCTTCGCGGATGGCGCGCGGGTCGCGCGTCTCCAGACGGGTTTCGCGCTCGGGTGTGCTTTCGTAGACAAACAGCTGAAGTTCCTCGCAGAGTTCGGCGTCCAGGTAATTGCGGATGAAGCCGGAATCGTCCTCCTCGGCGCGGATGCGCTTGGCCGCGTCCAGCCCATGGCGCTCGATAATGTGCTCCCACATATGGAAGCCAAGGTGGTAGGGATTGATGCCTGGCGCAGCCTCCTGCGCTGCGGCGATGGGACGCACCACATCGGAATGGGACTTGAGCGCCTACAGGAACAATTCGTGCGGCAGAAAGTCTGCCTCGCGCAGCAAGCGGGCGTGCCAGTACGAGGCCCAGCCTTCGTTCATGATGTGACAGGCATGCAAGGGATAGAAGTAGTAGGCTTCTTCCCGCACGGCCCAGAAAATATCCTGCTCCCAGGCCGCCAGCTCCGGTGCATGGCGGGCGATAAACCACAGCAGGTCGCGTTCAGGATGGGGCGGGAATGGCGCGCAGGCAGGCGGCAGGAAAGACTCGTCGATAGCCCTGGCCGGCAGCGCGGCAAAGCGCCGCTGAAACGGATCGTCCGGTTCGGGTGCTGCGCAGCCCGTGTGCCGCGCATAGTCCCCCCGGTGCAGGGGCTGCTGGATGTCGATGTGGCTTTCCAGCGCCAGTGCGGCGTCCAGCACTTGTTCGACGCGCTCCTGGCCGTGGGCGATCAGGGCCTGCTGCAGGCGTTGTGCGCGCGCCGCGCTGCGCTGCGCTCCAGGATGTCGCCGCCGGCCATGGCCATGTGACGGGCAAACAGTGCATTATTCCTGGCGAAGTCGGCATGCCCGATCACGTGGGCAGTCACCAGGACATTTTCCGCCACGCTGTTCGATTCCAGCATGAAGGCGCGGCAGGGAACACCGGGAAACACGACTTCAAAAATATGCGACAAGCCCATCTGCTGCTGCGCCAGCTGATGGATGTAGCGCGCACCAAAGGACCAGTGCGGCATGCGCACCGGCAGGCCGTAGACGGCAATCTCCAGCATCAAATTCTGCGGTACCTGTTCGAACTCGACCGGGTGAAAGTCCAGCCCCTGCGCCCGGGCCAGCTGCTCCAGCCGCGCCGCGTAATCGGATGGAGGCACCGTGTTCATGAGGAGGGCTCGGTCATGGAGCGGTGTGTAAAAAACTTGCGGATGGCGGTCCAGATGTCGTCGCGGCAGGCGAGCAGGGTGTTGGCGACCGCCAGCCGCTGGCGCTCCAGCCCCGCAAACAGGCGGCGCATCTCGGTATCGGCGGCCAGAGGATTTCCCGGCGCCGTTTCGGCATAGCCCATATAGCTGACTTCGCGCGCAAGCTGACTGAGCTGTTCGCTGGCCGCGCCCCGGTCCTCGGGGAAGTTCTCGCCATCGGATGCGTAGAACAGGTAGCGGCTATAGGCCTCGGCGCGGTAGTGCTGGTGGATCAGGGCCAGCGCCAGCCGAAATGCGCTGGAGGCGATGGTGCCGCCACTGCCGGTCACCTGGAAGAAGTCGTCCTCGGAGAACTCCCAGGCCCGGGTGGTGTGGCCAATGAAGCGGACCTCGACCTGCTGGTACTTGCGGCGCAAGCCCTGCAAGGCAAAAAAGTAGAAGGTCTTGGCCAGTTGCCGTTCCATTTCCCGCATGCTGGCCGAAGCGTCGAGTACAAAGAACACCACGGCGTTGCTGCTGGGCTTGGGCCGCAGCTGGATTTGCCGGAAGCGCAGGTCGTCGTTGGTGAACGCTGCGGGGACGGACCTGGACTCGGACTCGGACTGGATCGCGCGCCGCTTGATGGCTTGCTTGAGCGTGCGGCGGCGATCCAGGCGCGAGGCGGCGCCGCGCTTGTCCCAGCCATCCCTGATGAGGTCGGCTTGTTCGGATTGCGTATTGTTGGCCGGCTTGAGTTCGGGCAGGTGAAATTCCTCCCAGATCCAGTCGAGGATATCGTCGATGGAAAATTCCAGCAGCAGGCTGATGGCGCCTTCGCCGTTGCCGCCGGGGCCAGCGTCGCCAGGCATGGGCGCGGAAGCCAGCACGTCTCCCGGTGCGCCAGCGCCCTGGCCGGCGCCGTGCGATTCGCGCCGCGCGGCGAGTTGAAAGCGCGCATGCTCCAGCAACTGCACCGGCACGTGCACCGTGCGCTGTCCGCCGCCGGTGATCAGGTCGGGCCGGAAAGTATCTGCGGCAAATGGGCGTGCACGGCGGCGCGGATTTTCTCGTTATGACGCAGCCAGTCGCGCGCTCCTCGGGAAAACAAGTCGTACCAGCTGCGTGCGCGGATCATGGCGGCTTACTCCTGCGCCAGCAAGGTGGTGACGTAATTCAGCGCTTCGCGGGCGCTGTGGCTGTCGTAGCCATAGTCCTGCACCAGGCGCCGCTCGACGGCGGAGAGTTTGGCGGAGGTCTCCTCATCCGGGCGCTGGGCGGAGCTGACCAGCCGCAGCACATCGCGCCGCTGCGCGAACAGGTATTGCTGGATCGCGTCGTGCAGCAGGACGTGGCTGGACAGGCTGAAGCGCTCGCCGCGCTTGTAGGCGCTCATGGCCTTGCGCACCACCTCCTGGCGGAAGGACTGCTTGCCGGATTCCGAGATGTGGATTTTTTCTTCGACGGCGCGCAGGAAGCGCTCGTCCGGCCGCCGCTCCTCGCTGGTGATGGGATCCTTGACCTGGCGGTTGTCCAGCATGGCTTCCACCTCATCGAGGTACTTGTCCAGCAACTGGTCGGCCTCCTGTTCAAAGGAGACGAACAGGGCGCGGTGCACGTCTTCCTTGACCCAGTGGTTGTAAAAGTCCTTGCGGGTCAGCACCAGGTAGTCGATCAATTTGCGCTTGCGCCTGGCTTCGATGCGGGCGTCGTTTTCGATGCCGTCCTTCAGTGCCAGCAGCAGGTCCATGGTGGTCAGGCTGGCACGGCGGGACTGGATGATGGCGTTGGACAGGGCATTCACAACGAAGCGGGGCGAGACGCCGGACAAGCCTTCTTCCGGCGCGCGCTGGCGCTCGCGGATGCGGCGCGCCTCGCCCTGGGAGACGCCATCCAGTTCCTCGCCCGCGCACAGCCGCACCCGCTTGACCAGCTCGGCTTCCTTGTCGTCGGCCTCCTGCATGCGGCTCAGGATCGCAAACACGGCGGCGGCGTGCAGGACGTGCGGGTCGAGGTGGACGCCACGGAATTCCGCTGCCGCCGAGCGAATCAGCTTGTGATAGATGCGGGCCTCGTCGCGGTAGTTGAGGGTATAGGGCACCTGGACGATGACCATGCGGTCGAGCAGGGCTTCGTTCTCGCTCTCCTGCAGGAACTTGCGGAACTCGGCCAGGTTGGTGTGGGCCAGGATGGCCTCGTCCAGGTAGATCAGCGGAAAGCGCGCCACCTTGACGTTGCGTTCCTGTGTCAGGGTCAGCAGCAGGTAGAGGAACTCGCGCTTGACCTTGAGGATCTCGATCATCTCCAGCACGCCCCGGCTGGCGGCATACACGGCGCCGGACCAGGACCAGGCGCGCGGATCGCCCTCATCGCCATATTCCGCGACGCGCGACAGATCGACCGAGCCGACCAGGTCGGCCAGGTCGGCGGTACTGGGATCGTGCGGCGCATAGGTGCCGATGCCGCAGCGGCCGGCCTCGGACAGGAAGATGCGCTCGACCGGCATGGCGAGGAAGTCGCCGTCCAGGCGCGACTCGAGGCGCTGGCGGCAGAACGGGCAGAGCCCGCCGGCGATCTCGATGCCATAGGTCTCGCGCAGACTGGCGCGCATGCCTTGCGGGATCAGGTGCAGCGGCGACTCGTGCACCGGACAGCCGCCGACGGCGTACAGCGCGCCGGCCTCGGTATGGCTGTATTCCTGCAGGCCGCGCTTGAGCCGGATCACCAGGGTGGATTTGCCGCCAGACGGCGGCCCCAGCAACAGCAGCAGGCGCCGGCCCACTTCCGATCCCGCCGCCGCGGCCTTGAAATAGTCGGCGATGCGGGCGATCGATTCGTCAATGCCAAACAGTTCGTCGGAGAACAGGCGGCAGTTCAGCTGGCCTTGCTGGTCTTCCTCGCCGCTCCAGCGCAGCATGTCCCACAGGTATTGGTGCGCAGTGCGCGCGTGTAGGGCGGGCGCGAGCGGCAGCAGCTGTTCCATGTATTGGGCAAAGCTGCCGGACCAGCGCGGCGCCTTGTGCTGGCGGCTAAAGGACTGCAATTGATCCAGGAATGGCGCCTGCTGGCTGGCTGAGCTGCGTGCTGAACTGATCTCCACCGCGTTCCCCGAATGCGTAACAGGACGCTCCAGTATCGGCGCCATACCTGTTGCGGGTATGACGCCGGTCAATCGGAAACACGGATATAAACAGGGCCAAAAAGGTCAGGCCGCCGGGTCGCGGTCCCACGGCGGAATTCCCTGGAAGGCCTCGACCAGGAAGTCGATCATCACGCGCACCTTGGCGCTGAGATGGCGGCGGCTGGGGTAGACCGCCAGCACATCGATGTCGGCCAGGTGATAGTCCGGCATGACCCGCACCAGGCGGCCGGCACGGATATCGGCGCCGATCAGGAAAGTGGGCTGCCAGATCACGCCCAGTCCGCCCAGCGCGGCGGCGCGGGCGGTATCGCCGTTATTGGTATGCATCACGCAGTTGACCTTGACCGACAGCGGATGGCCCAGCGCGTCCAGCATCGGCCATTCGTCGGCGGTGGCGGCGTAGCTGTAGCCGATGCACTGGTGGCGCTGCAGGTCGGCCGGCGTCAGCGGCATGCCGTGGCGGGCGATATAGTCCGGCGCGGCGCACAGCAGGTTCTGCGAGGCGGTCAGCTTGCGCGCCACGTGGCTGGTCGAACCGCCGCGCGAGATGCGGATGGCCATGTCATAGCCCTCATCGACAATGTCGACCACGCGGTCGATCAGCGCCACATCCAGCTGCACGTCAGGGTATTGCCGCATGAAGCGCGGCCACAGCGGCGCCAGGTGCTGCAGGCCAAAACTGAGCGGCGCGTTGATGCGCAGCACGCCGTGCGGCTGCAGGGCGGCGGAGGAGACGATGGCCTCGGCTTCGGCCACCTCGTCCAGGATGGATTTGGCGCGCTCGTACAGCGCTTCGCCGCTGGAGGTCAGCGACATCTTGCGCGAGCTGCGGTTCAGCAGGCGGGTCTTGAGATGGGCTTCCAGGTCGCTGATGTAGCGGGTGACGTTGGCGGGCGAGGTGTCCAGCGATTCGGCCGCGCGGGCAAAGCCGTCCTTGCGTACCACTTCAACAAACACCTCCATCGCGCGCAAACGGTCCATGGTCAATTTAGAAAAAGTGAACGTCCGCCAAGCATACACGTAAAAAAACCGCCGGATATGCAGAACCGGCGGTTTTGTTGGGCGCAGCAGCGATCAATGCATCGCGTACGCGGACGTGGTGACTTCCTTGACCAGGCGGCTGGCGCTCAAGTCGTTGATCGTGTGGGGGCCGTTCAGGGCGCTCGATTCGCGGTACATCGCCACCAGGCCGTTGGCGGCCCGGGTATCACCGGCGTTGGCGGCGCGTTCCAGCAAATGCATGGCTTCGCTGCGGCGGGCAGGATTGGCCAGGTAGCGCAGCGCCAGTTCACGCTGGGCCACCGGCGAGCCTTGTTCAGCCCATTCCTGCAGACGGCGCAGGGCGGCGGAGTCGGGGTTGGCGCC
>Ga0213872_10000895_pt1 | contig 21436 bp, 15 predicted proteins | sample VelepicomBERX_R2_FD_160071 | JGI IMG/M metagenome (GOLD analysis project Ga0213872, IMG submission 160071) | Rhizosphere microbial communities from Vellozia epidendroides in rupestrian grasslands, the National Park of Serra do Cipo, Brazil - RX_R2 | ecosystem: Host-associated > Plants > Roots >...
ATTCGAACGTTCTGCCTGCTAATACGTCCCTCAAGACTCGTCTGACCCGCAATATCAGCCTGAACATTCCACTGCTGTCCGCAGCAATGGATACGGTCACCGAGGCCCGCCTGGCCATCGCGATGGCGCAGGAAGGCGGCATTGGCATCATTCACAAGAACCTCAGCCCGAAAGACCAGGCCCGCGAAGTGGCCCGCGTCAAACGCTTTGAGGCTGGCGTGCTGCGTGATCCGATCACCATCCCGCCAACCATGAAGATCCGCGAAGTCATCAAGCTGACCGAGCAGTATGGTATTTCCGGCTTCCCGGTGGTGGAAGGCAAGGAAGTGGTCGGCATCATCACCAACCGCGACCTGCGTTTTGAACAGGAACTGGACGCGGAAGTGCGCGCCAAGATGACGCCACGCGAAAAGCTGGTGTACGTCAAGGAAAACGCCGATACCGCCGAAGCCAAGCGCCTGATGAACAAGCACCGCCTGGAGCGCGTGCTGGTGGTGAACGACGCCTTTGAACTGCGCGGCCTGATCACCGTCAAGGACATCCAGAAATCCACCGAGCACCCGCTGGCCTCGAAAGATTCCCAGGGCAAGCTGCTGGTCGGCGCCGCCGTCGGCGTGGGCGTCAAGGATGAAGAGCGCATCGACCTGCTGGTCGCCGCCGGTGTCGACGTGCTGGTGGTGGATACCGCCCACGGCCACTCGCAAGGCATCCTGGACCGGGTGAAATGGATCAAGACCAAGTACCCGCAAGTTGACGTCATCGGCGGCAACATCGCCACCGCCGCCGCCGCCAAGGCGCTGGTGGAATACGGCGCGGATGCGGTCAAGGTCGGCATCGGCCCAGGCTCGATCTGCACCACCCGTATCGTCGCTGGCGTGGGCGTACCGCAGATCACCGCGATCTCCAACGTGGCCGAAGCGCTGCAGGGCACCGGCGTGCCATGTATCGCCGACGGCGGCATCCGCTTCTCGGGCGACATCTCCAAGGCGCTGGCCGCCGGCGCCTCGACCGTGATGATGGGCTCCATGTTTGCCGGTACCGAAGAAGCGCCGGGCGAAGTGATCCTGTACCAGGGCCGTTCGTACAAGTCCTACCGCGGCATGGGTTCGCTGGGCGCGATGAGCGACGGCTCGGCTGACCGCTACTTCCAGGACGCCGCCATGAAGCAGGACAAGTTCGTCCCTGAAGGCATCGAAGGCCGCGTGGCTTACAAAGGCTCCGTGCTGGCGATCATCTTCCAGCTGGTCGGCGGCGTACGCCAGTCGATGGGCTACTGCGGCTGCGCCACCATCGATGAACTGCGCGAGAAGGCAGAATTCGTCGAGATCACCTCGGCCGGCATGCGCGAATCGCACGTGCACGACGTACAAATCACCAAGGAAGCGCCGAACTACCGTTCGGGCGACTAAGCCCCTTGCAACGCCGGCGTCCAGCGCCGGCGTTTTTCTATCGTCTTCCTCTTTTTATCTCTGCTAAATCCATGCACTCCAAGATCCTTATTCTCGATTTCGGCTCCCAGGTGACCCAGCTGATCGCGCGCCGTGTGCGCGACTCCGGCGTGTTCTCGGAAGTCTATCCGTATGACGTCAGCGACGAGTTCGTGCGCAACTACGGCGCCTCTGGCGTGATCCTGTCGGGCAGCCACAGCTCGACCCTGGAAGGCGATGCGCCACGCGCGCCGGACGCCGTGTTCGAGCTGGGTGTGCCGGTGCTGGGCATCTGCTATGGCATGCAGACCATGGCGGCCCAACTGGGCGGCAAGGTCGAGAACGGCCTGGTGCGTGAATTCGGCTACGCCGAAGTGCGCGCGCGCAGCCACACCAAGCTGCTGGACGGTATCGCCGACTTTGTCACCGACGAAGGCCATGGCATGTTGAAGGTCTGGATGAGCCACGGCGACAAGGTGCTGGACATGCCGCCGGGCTTCGTCCTGATGGGTAACACCCCGAGCTGCCCGATCGCCGCGATGGCCAATGAAGAGAAGCGCTTCTACGGCGTGCAGTGGCACCCGGAAGTGACCCACACCGTGCAGGGCAAGGCCATGCTGAGCCGCTTCGTGCACGAAATCTGCGGCTGCAAGTCGGACTGGAATATGCCCGACTACATCTCCGAAGCCGTCGAGAAAATCCGCGCGCAAGTGGGCAAGGATGAAGTGATCCTGGGCCTGTCGGGCGGCGTCGATTCGTCGGTGGCGGCAGCGCTGATCCACCGCGCCATCGGCGACCAGCTGACCTGCGTGTTCGTCGACCACGGCCTGCTGCGCCTGAACGAAGGCAAGATGGTCATGGACATGTTCGCCAAGAACCTGGGCGTGAAAGTGATCCGCGTCGATGCGGAAGACCAGTTCCTGGGCCATCTGGCTGGCGTCAGCGATCCTGAGCAGAAGCGCAAGATCATCGGCCGTGAATTCGTCGAAGTGTTCGACAAGGAATCGGGCAAGCTGACCACCGCCAAGTGGCTGGCACAGGGCACCATCTATCCGGACGTGATCGAATCGGCCGGCAAAGGCAAGAAGGGCCAGACCATCAAGTCGCACCACAACGTGGGCGGCCTGCCGGAGCACATGAAACTGTCGCTGCTGGAACCGCTGCGCGAACTGTTCAAGGACGAAGTGCGCAAGCTGGGCGTGGCGCTGGGCCTGCCGCATGACATGGTCTATCGTCATCCATTCCCAGGTCCAGGCCTGGGCGTGCGCATCCTGGGTGAAGTGAAGAAGGAATATGCCGACCTGCTGCGCCAGGCCGACGCCATCTTCATCGAAGAGCTGCGCAATACGCCGTACGAGGCGACCGTGGTGCCGGGCTTCGACCAGGACGCCGTGCCGCAGAACTGGTACGAAGCGACCTCGCAAGCGTTTGCTGTGTTCCTGCCGGTGAAATCGGTGGGTGTGATGGGCGATGGCCGCACCTACGAATACGTGGTGGCGCTGCGCGCGGTGCAGACCCAGGACTTCATGACCGCACACTGGGCGCACCTGCCGCATTCGCTGCTGGGCAAAGTGTCGAACCGCATCATCAACGAAGTGCGCGGCATTAACCGCGTTGTTTATGATATTTCGGGTAAACCACCAGCGACCATCGAGTGGGAGTGATGAGCTCGCTTAAATCCCTGATTTAAGAGGCAAATTCGAGGGCGTTGATGATGCGGCTTGCGTCATCAGCGCCCTTTTTTTTGCGGCTCAGTGCCGCTGCTCCCGCCATGCCATGAGACGCGGACAGTGAGTGTGCTGCGTTCAGCCTGGCAGCGGTAGGCGCACGTCCACCTGCAGTCCCGTGCCACTGGGGGGCGTATCCAGGCTGACACTGCCGCCCAGCAGGCTGCAGATCTCCTTGACGATGGCCAGGCCAAGGCCGGAACTGTCCGGCATGGCGGCGTCGAGGCGGAAGAAGCGCTCGAATACCTTGTCGCGGTGTTCCGGTGCGATGCCGGGGCCGGTATCGCTGACTCGCAGTACGGCATGCGCTGGCTCGCGTAGCAGGGAAATACTGACCGAGCCGGGCTTGTCCAGATGTTTAATGGCATTGTCTATCAGGTTGAACAGCAGCTCTCTCACCATGCTTGGCGGGGCATGCACGGACAGGTTTTCGACCGCCTCATCCAACTCCAAACCCAATTCCACCGATTTTTTTTGAGCCAGCGGCGCCAGCTCCTCGATCACCGAGGTGGCCAGTTCCGCCAGCAGCACGGTCGATGCGGTGGGGCGCTGCTGTACCTGCTGACGTACCTGCTCCACACTGGCCAGCATCAGCAACTGGTTGATCACCTTGCTGCCCTGCTGGGTGGTTTTCAGTATTGCCGCTAGCAGTTTTTTCTGCTCTGGATCGACAGCGGGGCTGCGCATGCCAAAGTTCAGCTGTGAAACCAGAATGGCAAAGGAGGTGCGCAGGTGGTGGGCGGTATTGGCAATGAAGCGCTCGTACGATGTCAGCGTGTGGTCCAGCCGCGCGACATAGTCGTTCATGGCGTTGACCAGCGGCGCCAGTTCGTTCGGCATATCGCCCACGTCGAGCGTTTCCAGGGTGCCGGGTTGACGACGGGCCAGGGTGTCGCCCAGGCGGATCAAGGGTTGCAACGTCCAGCGCAAAGCGATCACCAGCGCGATCAGTACCAGTGCCAGCAGCATCAGGTGTTCGCGCATGGTAAGCCAGAACAAATCTCTCTTGAATGCCTGGTGGCCGCGCAAAGTCTGCGCGACTTCGGTGACGATGTAGTCGTCATTGCCAGGGCTGGGCAGCGCGTGGGCATAGGCGATGACGCGGACCGCCTCGCCGCGCATGGTGGTGACGAAGTATTGTTCCTGCTCCGCCCGCAGCGCCTGGGGGGCGCGCGCCAGATCTTCGTTACCCGCGATCAGTTGCCCACTCCGGGTGCGCACCGCGTAATAGACCAGGTCTTCGTGTTCGTCGGCAAACAGCTCGAAGGCCGCTGGCGGGATGTTGATCTCATATGCGCCATCGGTCTCGTTCAATTGCTCGGAGATGATCCTGGCCGAGCCTTTCAGTAACTGCTGCTGCACCAGTGTGGCCACGCGCTCCGTATTGCGATAGGTGACCACCAGGTCAGCTGCCGAAATGAGTGCAGTCGGCAGGAACACCCACAGTGCCAGCCGGGCTTTCAGGCTACGCATGGCTCAGGCCTGTTCCGCAACGTAGCTGAGCATATAGCCCAAGCCGCGCAAGGTGATGATCTGCGCACCGCTGTCTTCCAGTTTTTTGCGCAGCCGGACGATATACACCTCCAGCGCCTTGGGCGTGACCATGTCGTTGAGCGTCACGAGGTTGTCGGCCAATTCCTTCTTGGAGACGGTTTTGCCGCTGCGGCGTATCAGTGCTTCCAGCACCGCATGCTCGCGCGGCGTCAGGCTGAGCTCGCGGCCACGGCTACGGAAGATCTTGGAATTGCTGTCGAAGCTCAGTTCGCAGCAGGTGAATATCGGATTGGCCTTGCCGCTGGCGCGCCGTAGCAAACAGCGCAGCCGTGCCTCCAGTTCCTGGATATCGAAAGGCTTGGCCAGGTAGTCGTCCGCGCCCAGGTTCAGGTGTTCAACGATGTCCTGCAGGCTGTCCTGGGCGCTGATGATCAGGACCGGAACGCTATTGTCCTGCGCGCGCAGGCGCCGCAGCAGCGTTTGTCCGCTCAGGACTGGCAGGGTCAGGTCAAGCAGGATGGCGTCGTAACACTGGGTGCGCAGCAAGGTGTCGGCCTGGTCGCCGGTAAATGCCTGTTCCACCGCATAGCCGGACTGGTCCAGCAAGCGCGTCAGCCATGACGACAACTCCCGGTTATCTTCCACAAGTAGCAATTTCATGTCGACATCATCCTTGCTCAGCAGGCAGACGGCAAGCCTGCGTTTTATTTCTGCCACAACAAAATTGACTGTAGGCATTTTGTAGGCTTTGCCCGCCTACAGTCGTCCTCGTACCACCCATAACCAATAACGAGGAGACGAGGATGAAAAAGAAACTGATGGCGGTTGCTGTTCTGAGCGCGATGGCGGTGGCCACCCAGGCTGGCGCGCAGACCCAGTCGGTGCAGGATTTGCAACAAGCCCTGGCGCAAGCCCAGAAGGCGGCGGCTGATGCACAGAAGGCCGCGCAGCAGGCACAGGAAGCGCTGACGCAAATCCAGCAAGCCTCCGCCGAGGCTCGGCAAGCCGAGAAGTCGGCGGCTGAATCGGCGCAGGCTGCCAAGGGTGCCCAGGCGGATCACAGTTTCGATCCCGAAAAATCCACCGGCGGCGGCTTGGTGTACAAGAGCGGCGGCGACATGATCCGCCTGTACGGCCTCATCGACCTCAGCATGAGCCGCAAGAGCAACGCCGACAAGGCCGGCGATAGCCAGACCGATATGTCGGTGGCCTATTTCAGCGGCAACCGCTGGGGCCTGGAAGGCGAGCATGCCTTGAAAGATACCGACGGCCTGAAGGCGATCTTCAAGCTGGAGAGCGAATACGAACTCCCGACCGGCAATATGGATACGCCGGGCGTGCTGTTCAACCGTGACGCCTGGCTGGGGGTGGAAAGCGAATCCCTGGGCAAGCTGACTTTCGGCCGCCAGAATACGCTGCCGCGTGAATTTTCCAAGATTTATGGCGATGCATACGGCAGCGCGCGCCTGACGTTGAGCGAGGGCGGTTATACCAATAACAACAACTTCAAGCAGCTGATCTTCTACTCGGGCAGCGCCACCGGCACCCGCTACGACAAGGGCATCGTCTGGAAAAAAGAAATGGGCAAGTGGATCGTCGGCCTGGCCTACCAGGTCGGCGGCACCCCTGGCGATACCAACGACGGCAGCACCAAGGCGGCGGGCGTGGCCTACAACGGCGGTACCTTCAATGCTTCGGCCTACTACAACACCGCCAGCGTTGATGGCTATACCCACACCTCGTATTCGTTCGGCGGCAATTACCAGATCAGCAAGCTGGTGCGCGTGAACGCCGGTTATTTCAACTACAAGGCGGACCAGCCGCTGGCGATCGGCAACCGCAGCGACAAGGCCTATACCGTCTCGGCCAAGTTCACCCCGGCCGGCAAGTTCGATTACCAGCTGGGCTGGCAGACCATGAATGCCGACAACGCCGGCCTCAACGGTGGCGGCTATGTGATGAACGCCTTCGGCAGCACCGCCAACGTGACGGCGACCGGCACCGGCAAGCGCAAGACCTGGTATGGCTCGGTGTTCTACCACTTCGACAAACGCACCGAACTGTACTTCGCCATGGACCGCCTGAGCACCGACGGCACCTACAAGGCGGCGCAGGCAAACGGCTTCGACTCCCAGACCGAAGCCGCAGTGGGGATGCGCTTTAAGTTCTGATCGGGTATAAATGCGTAGGACAGGCAGCCGCCTGCAAGAGCGGCGCCTGAATATAACGACAACAACGGAGACAGTATGAAGCGCATCCAACAATCCCTGGCCGCCGCCCTGATGCTGATCGGCGCGAACAGTTATGCCGCCGACAAGATCACCATCATGGTGGGCGGCATGGAAAAGCAGATCTACCTGCCGGCCAAGCTGGCCGAGCAGCTGGGCTATCTGAAAGAGACCGGCCTGGATATTGAGTTGCTGAGCGAGCCGGCCGGCGTCAATGCCGAAACCGAGATGCTGTCAGGGGCAGCGCAGGGTGTGGTCGGCTTCTACGATCACACCCTGGATTTGCAGGCACGCGGCAAGCTGGTGCAGTCCGTGGTGCAGTTCAGCCAGGCGCCGGGCGAGGTGATCCTGGTGGCGAAGGCCGCCGGTGCGCACATCAAGTCGCCGGCCGACTTCAAGGGCAAGACCCTGGGGGTGACTGGCCTCGGTTCCTCCACCAACTTCCTCACGCAATTCCTGGCGGCGAAGTCCAATGTCAAGAACAGTGAGTTCACCACTTTGCCGGTGGGCGCCGGCTCCAGCTTCATCGCGGCCATGGGACAGGGCAAGATCGACGCCGGCATGACCACCGAGCCGACCATCTCGCGCCTGACTTCGACGGGTGCGGCCAGCATCCTGATCGACCTGCGCACGCCGAAAAGCACCGAGGCCGCGCTGGGCGGCCCTTATCCGGCGGCCTGCCTGTACATGTCCACCGCCTGGGTCAATTCGCACAAGGAACAGGTGCAGAAGATCGCCAACGCCTTCGTCAAGACACTCAAGTACATCAACACCCACAGCGCCAAGGAGATCGCCGAGAAGCTGCCGCCGGATTACTACGCGGCCAACAAGCAGATGTACATCGACGCATTGGAAAGCGGCAAGCAGATGTTCACCACCGATGGCGTGATGCCGGAACGCGGCCCGGCGACCGTGCTGCAAGTGCTGAACGGTTTTGACAAGGCGGTGCAGGGCAAGACGATCAATCTGGCCAGTACCTACACCACCGAATTTGTGAAAGCAGCAAAATAATGAAGAATGCAGCAATCGAGCTGAATAATGTCAGCAGGAAGTTCGTCAGCCCGCAAGGCAAGGTGACGCTGGCTTTACGCGACTTCAGCCTGACCGTCAACGAAGGCGACTTTTGCGCCATCGTGGGTCCGACCGGGTGTGGAAAGTCCACCACCCTGGGTATGATCACCGGTCTGAATCCACCGTCCTCGGGCAGCGTGAAAGTGTTTGGCAAGCCAGTGACGGGCATTGATCCGGATATTGGCTTTGTGTTCCAGGCCGATGCGGTCTTCCCATGGAAAAACGTCATCGACAATGTGGCGGCTGGGCCGATCTTCCGCGGCCGCGATGCCCGCAGTGCCAAGGAGCTGGCGGCGGAATGGGTGCGCAGGGTCGGACTGGCCGGTTTCGAATATCACTACCCACACCAGCTGTCGGGCGGCATGCGCAAGCGTGTCGCGCTGGCGCAGACCTTCATTAACGAACCCAGGATTCTGCTGATGGACGAGCCATTCTCCGCGCTGGACGTGCAGACGCGCGCCATGATGCAGGAAGAGTTACTGGGGCTGTGGTCGGAAAAGAAGGCGTCGGTAGTGTTTGTCACGCACGACATCGACGAGGCCATCGCCCTGGCGGACCGTGTGATCGTGCTGTCCAAAGGGCCGGGCTCGGTCAAGAGCAGCTATGAAATTCCGCTGGCGCGACCGCGCGACGTCTCTGAGGCGCGCTACTCCGATGAGTTCGTCCATCTATCCAAGCGGATCTGGACGGATCTGAAGGGCGAGGTGACGCTATGACGCAAGAGGCAGCGATGAAAGGGGAAAACATGCATATTGCGGATATTCCGGTGAGCGAAGAGGAACAGCTGGCGCTGAAGCGCGCGAGAAATTATCGGCGCGCAGTGATTTTTCTGCGGATCCTGCTGGCGGTGGTGGTGCTGTTGTGCTGGGAGTTTTCCGTACGCCTGGGCTGGATGGACGCCTTCTTCTTTTCGCAACCCAGCGCCATCTATGATCAGCTTGTGGTGTGGCTGACCGAGGGGACCGCACAGGGACCGTTGTGGAGTGAATTGGTGGTGACGATGGAGGAGACCGTCCTGGGCTTCCTGATCGGCAGCCTGCTGGGGGTGTTCTGCGGCGTGGCCTTGGGACGCAACAAGCTGGCGGCGGACGTGTTCAGCATCTATATCAAGGTCGCCAATGCCATCCCGCGTGTGGTGCTGGGATCGATCTTCATCATTATGTTTGGCCTGGGCATGGGGTCCAAGGTCGCTCTGGCGGTGGTGATGGTGTTCTTTGTCGTGTTCGGTAACGCCTTCCAGGGCGTGCGCGAAGCGGATCGCAATATGATCGCCAACGCCTATATCCTGGGCGCCAGCAAGCGCCAGGTGACGTTCTCTGTGGTGTTTCCGTCCGCGCTGAGCTGGATTCTGGCCAGTCTGCACGTGAGCTTCGGTTTTGCGCTGGTAGGCGCCGTGGTCGGCGAATTCCTGGGGGCGCGTCATGGCATTGGCTTGCTGATTTCCACCGCGCAGGGCACTTTCAATGCGGCGGGTGTGTTCGCGGCGATGATTGTTTTGGCTGTGGTGGCGCTCGGCGCCGAGTATCTGCTCACGGCGCTGGAAGACAAGCTGCTGAAATGGAAACCAGCGCAGTTCATCGAGCACGGAATGTAGGTCGTTTGACTGCTGCTCGCTTGGTGAGTGACCCAAAGCCCCTGAGGTTCAGGGGCTTTTCTTTTTGTGCGATGGCTCAGTAGAATCCGAACACTCTGCCAGCAATCATTCCCATGGAGGAAAGCCAGATGCCCATCATCCAGCGCATATTGGTGCTGACCTCGTTGCGAAACGCATTCAATTGATTTTGCAGTTCATTGAAGCGTTGGTCGGTATGCTTTTGCGCTTCACTGAACATGTGATCAGTGTGTTTGCGCTCTTCGCTGAATCTGAGGTCAGTGTACTCGCGCAGCTCCTTGACGCTGCTGTCCGTTTTATCGAGCCTTGCCAGCATTTCGGTGCGGAGATCGTTGATTGCCTGATGCAAGCGCTCGATATCTATCTGGTTCATTGCCAGCCTTGCCTCAACGGGGCTGATGCGTGCTTGATAGTCCATGGCGCCTCCCGGGAATAGACGTCAACTTTGACATCGGGTTTGGCGGCAGGCTTTGACCTTAGACATCAGTGAGGTTGGAGGGTTCCGTCATTTGGCAAAACTTCCGGCAACAGCGTCCAAGCCTTCGCTCTGCCAGCCGCCGCCGAGGGCTTTGTAGAGCGATACCGTGGCCTGCAGGCGTTTGAGTTTCAGTAGCCCCAGCTCGTTTTGCACGTCGGCCAGGCTGCGCTGGGTATCGAGCACGGTCATCAGGTCTTCCGCCCCCGCCTTGTAGCGGATCTCCGACAAATTGAACGCCAGACGCGACTGTTCCAGTTCCACCTCTTTTAAGCGGCGCTGCTCGTCAAGACTGTTGATCTGGCCCAGCACGGTGTCCACTTCCGCCAAGGCCGAGAGGACGGTCGAGCGATAGTTCTGCACCAGCTCCTGCTTCTGTTCGATGGCCAGGTCGCGCTCGGTGCGCAGCCGTCCGCCGTCGAAAATCGGCGCCACCAGCGAGGCGCCGACATTGGCGAACAAATTTTGAGCATTGAGCAGCGACATCAAGGCACTGCTTTGCGTGCCGGTCGATCCGGTCAGGCGAATGCTGGGAAACAGCGCCGCGCGCGCCACTTCGACGTTGGCGCTGGCCGCTGCCAGCAGCGCTTCCGAGCGGCGAATATCGGGACGCCGCGACAGTAGTTCCGACGGCAGGCCGGCCGCCACTTCGGGCAAGCGGATGGTGTCGAGTCCGCTATCGCTGATCTTGAAGGTTTGCGGCGACTGGCCCAGCAAAATGGCCAGCGCGGACTGCGCCTCGCGCTGCTGCTGCAGCAAGGCAGGGATGGCGGCGCGCTGGCTGGCGACGGCGGAACGCTGGCGTGCCAGATCGACTGAGGTGGCGGCGCCGACGCTGCTCTGGGCTTCGACCAGCGTCAGCACATGTTCAGCGGTGCCGGCGTTCTCGCGCGCGACGGCGAGGCGGTCGTGCAGGGACAGCAGTTGCAGATAAGTCGACACGATGCCGCTGGTTACGGTCAGGGCCACGGTTTGGCGGTCGTAGAAATTCGCCCTGAGCGATGCCTCGGCCGCAGCAACGCCTGCAGCGTTCTTGCCCCAAAAATCGAGTTCGTACGACACCTGCAACACGCCGCTGGTTGAAACATTGGCGTTGTGCTGGCCCGCGACCGGCAGGTCCCGGCTGGCGCTGGCGGAAGCATCGACGGAAGGCAGGAGCGTGACCCCGGCAATCTTCGCCTGCGCCGCCGCTTGGCGCACCCGCGACAGCGCGGCGGCCAGCGCCAGGTTGCTTTCCTGCCCCTCGTTGACCAGCTGGCTCAGCTCGTCGCTGCCGAAGCGTTGCCACCAGTGTGCGTCCGGCCATTCCTGGCTACCCGGCTTGCCCGCCTGCGACCAGCCGGCTGGCAATTCCATTTCCGGGGCCGGTTCCGTCACGGGCATCGTGTGGCTGCATCCGGCCAGCAAAACGGCGGCGAGACAGCCGGCCAGTCTCAAACCGTGGTGGGTAAGGCGTTGGCTCATGGCGCGCCCACCGGCGCAGCAGGCTGAGGCGAAAGCGCCGGCGCCTGGGCGGGCATTGGACCGACCAGCACTTGCTCGCCCGCTGCCAGGCCGGACAGCACCTGTACCTGCTGCGTCGTGCGCAAGCCGATTTTCACTTTGCGCGCCACGATGCGGTGGTCGGGACTCACCACCTGGACCTGATACATCCCCGCCGCATCGCGCTGGCCCAGCAAGTCAGCCCGCAGCAGCACCGCATCCTTGGCCTGCGCGACGATGAACTGCACCTGCGTCGTCATGCCGCTCATGAGCTCCTGTTCCGGATTGTCGACCTCGAACAGGACATTGTAAAAAGTCTGCTTGCCTTGCTCGCCTGTACCTTCGGCCGGAACGGGAAGCACCTGGCGCAGTTTGCCCGACCAGGTGCGGCCGGGATAGCCGGGCGTCTGGAAGTTGGCGGTCATGCCACGCTTCAGGCGCGTCACATCCACCTCCGCCACGCGCGCCTGGACCGTCATTTGCGACAGGTCGGCAATGCGCATCAGGGGAGACGCCGCCTGGCCGACGCTCACCGTTTGCCCGGCGCGCGCATTCACCGCCACCACCGTGCCGGACAGCGGCGCCAGCACCTGCTTGTGCCGGCTGCTTTCCTCGTCGGCTTTCAGGGTCGCCTCGAGCTGCTGGATCTGGGCGTTGATGGCGTCGGTGCGGGCGTGGGCCGAAGACAAAGTCATGCGGCTCGATTCATAGCTTTCTTCGCGGGTGGCATTTTGTGCCTTGAGCTGTGTCTGGCGCTTGAACTGCAGCTCGGCAAAGTCGGTCTGGGCTTGCTGGTCCGCCAGCTCGGCCCGCAGACGGGCCATTTGGGTACGGTTGCTTTCGGCGCGGACGGTGGGCGAGATCTCCATCACCAGCTGGCCTTCCTGCACCGCGTCGCCGACGGCAAACAGCACATCCTTGATCTGGCCGGCGACCTGGACATTCACATCCGCAACGCGGTGGAATTGCAATTTCCCCACCGCGCTGACCGTTTGCTGCAGGTCACCACGCTGTACCGTGATCGTGTCGAGCTTGGGCTCCATCGCCGTAGCGGGCGCGTGCGGCGCCTCTGCCGGGTCGAGTGCCTGCGCGAAGGAAATATTGGCATTGAGCGCCAGCACGAGCGCCGCCGCTGCCAGGCGGGTAAGGCGGCGGGCGCCTTTTTTTTCGGAGTTCATCAGTTTTACATCGCTAAAAAACAGCTGACATTCTAGCTCTTATTCCGATGGGATAAAATCATGCTACGCTAGCAACGCTTTTAAAGTAGTTTCCACAGTCCAGGCAGCCACCGCTACCCGCAGTGGGCTGGCCGGGGTTGACCACTGCAAGTGCGACACCATCGCACATGAAGGAATCTGAATGAGCAAGGGCGAACCACTACGCCTGCACGTGCCCGAACCCACGGGGCGGCCAGGCTGCGCAACCGATTTTTCTTATCTCCGTCTGTCACCCGCTGGCGCGGTACGCCGGCCCGAGGTCGATGTGGCGCCCATGGAGACGCGCGATCTGGCGTATTCGCTGATCAGCGTGATCGATGCCGAGGGCAATGCCGTCGGGCCCTGGGTGCCGCAGATCGATATCGAGGTGGTGCGCAAGGGCCTGCGCGCCATGATGAAGACCCGCATCTTCGATAGCCGCATGCTGATGGCGCAGCGCCAGAAGAAAATGTCGTTCTACATGCAGAGCCTGGGCGAGGAAGCCATCGGCACCGCGCAGGCGCTGGCGCTGAACGTGGACGATATGTGCTTTCCCACCTACCGCCAGCAAAGCATCCTGATCGTGCGCGACTATCCGCTGGTGGACATGATCTGCCAGCTGATGTCGAACGAACGCGATCCGCTCAAGGGCCGCCAGCTGCCGGTCATGTACTCGGTGAAGAAGGCGGGCTTCTTCTCCATCTCCGGCAATCTGGCGACGCAGTACATCCAGGCGGTCGGCTGGGGCATGGCCTCGGCGATCAAGGGCGATACCAAGATCGCCTCGGCCTGGATCGGCGACGGCGCCACTGCCGAGGCCGACTTCGATACCGCGCTGACCTTCGCCCACGTGTACCGGGCGCCGGTGATCCTCAACGTGGTCAACAACCAGTGGGCCATCTCGACCTTCCAGGCCATTGCCGGGGGCGAGAACACGACCTTTGCCGCGCGTGGCGTCGGCTGCGGCATCGCCTCGCTGCGGGTGGATGGCAACGACTTCCTGGCGGTGTATGCGGCCTCGTGCTGGGCCGCCGAGCGGGCCCGCAACAACCTCGGGCCGTGCCTGATCGAGTGGGTGACCTACCGTGCGGGTCCGCATTCGACCTCGGACGATCCGTCGAAGTACCGTCCCGGCGACGACTGGTCGCATTTCCCGCTGGGCGATCCGATCACGCGCCTGAAGCAGTACCTGATCAAGGCCGGTGCGTGGTCCGAACAGGAGCATGACGAAACCCAGAAGCGGCTGGAGGCGGAAGTGCTGGCCGCGCAGAAGGAGGCCGAGCAGTACGGCACCATGGCCAGCGGCCACACCTTCAGTCCCGCTGAAATGTTCGACGGCATCTACAAGGAACTGCCAGAACACCTGCGCGTGCAACGTCAGCAACTGGGGATCTGAGATGGCGGACAATACCAATAAGACCTCCATGACCATGATCCAGGCGCTGCGCTCGGCGATGGATGTGATGATGGAGAAGGACGATAACGTCGTCGTGTTCGGACAGGACGTGGGTTACTTCGGCGGCGTGTTCCGCTGCACCGAAGGCTTGCAGAAAAAATACGGCACCTCGCGCGTGTTCGATACGCCGATTTCTGAAGGCGGCATCGTCGGCGTGGCGATCGGCATGGGGGCCTACGGGCTGCGACCGTGCATCGAGATCCAGTTTGCCGACTATATCTATCCGGCGTATGACCAGATTGTCTCCGAGGCGGCGCGGCTGCGCTTCCGCTCGGCGGGAGACTTTACCGCGCCGATTACCATCCGGACGCCGTGCGGCGGTGGCATCTACGGCGGCCAGACCCACAGCCAGAGCCCAGAGGCCGTGTTTGCCCATGTCTGCGGCTTGCGCACGGTGATGCCGTCCAATCCTTACGACGCCAAGGGCTTGTTGATTTCCTCGATCGAGAATGACGATCCGGTGATCTTCCTGGAGCCGAAGCGCCTCTACAACGGGCCGTTCGATGGCCATCACGACAAGCCGGTGGTGCCGTGGTCGCAGAATCCGCTGGGCGAAGTGCCCGAGGGCTATTACACCGTCCCGCTGGACAAGGCGGCGATTTTCCGGCCGGGCAAGCAGCTCACCGTGCTCGCTTACGGCACCATGGTGTGGGTGTGCGAGGCGGCTGCGCGCGAGACCGGCATCGACGCCGAGATCATCGACTTGCGCAGCCTGTGGCCACTGGACCTGGAGACCATCGTCGAATCAGTCAAGAAGACTGGCCGCTGCGTGGTGGTGCATGAGGCCACGCGCACCTGCGGCTTCGGCGCTGAGCTGGTGTCGCTGGTGCAGGAACATTGCTTCTACCATCTGGAGGCGCCGATCGAGCGTGTGACGGGCTGGGATACGCCTTATCCGCATGCGCAGGAATGGGCGTATTTCCCCGGCCCGGCACGCGTCGGTGCCGCGTTCAAACGTACGGTGGAGGCATAACGATGGGTATTCACGTCATCAAGATGCCGGACATTGGCGAGGGCATCGCGGAAGTTGAGCTGGTCATGTGGCATGTCAAGGTGGGCGACGCCGTCACCGAGGACATGGTGCTGGCCGATGTCATGACCGACAAGGCCACCATTGAAATTCCGTCGCCAGTCCATGGAACGGTGGTCATGCTGGGCGGCGCGGCGGGGCAGGTGATGGCCGTTGGCGCGGATCTGATTCATATCGAGGTGGAGGGGGCAGGCAACCTGAAGGCCACCGCCGCCGCACCGGCCGCCGCCGCCACACCGGTTCCAGCCCCCGCCGTGGCAGCGATGCCGCGGCCTCCTGCGGCGGCTCCCGCGCCTAGTGCGCCATCTGCACCTTCTGCACCTTCTGCACCATCGGCACCCGCGTCCGCACCTGCCCGCGTGGCGCGCGACGCCGGTGAACGCCCGCTCGCATCGCCCGCAGTGCGCAAGCACGCATGGGACATGGGCATCGAGCTGCAGTTCGTGCATGGCACTGGTCCTGCTGGCCGCATCCTGCGCAGCGATCTTGATGCGTATGCCGCGCGCGGCGGGCAGGGCGTATCGTCGCCGGCTGCGGGCGGTGGCTATCGCGAGAATCATACCGAACAGACGATTCCGGTGATTGGCCTGCGCCGCAAGATCGCGCAAAAAATGCAGGAAGCCAAACGCCGTATCCCGCACTTCTCCTACGTTGAGGAAATCGACGTCACCGAACTTGAGAGCCTGCGCGCGCGCATGAACGAGCAGTGGGGCAAGGAACGCGGCAAGCTGACGGTACTGCCATTGCTGGCGCGCGCCATGGTGGTCGCACTGCGCCAGTTCCCGCAGATAAATGCGCGCTTCGATGACGATGCGGGTGTGGTGACGCAGTATGGCGCCGTCCATCTCGGCGTCGCCACGCAGACCGATGCGGGCCTGATGGTGTCCGTGATGCGCCATGCCGAGGCGCGCGACCTGTGGTCCTGTGCGGCGGAGATCGGGCGGCTGGCCGATGCCGCGCGCTCAGGCAAGGCCACGCGCGACGAGTTGTCCGGTTCGACCATCACCATCACCAGCCTGGGCGCTTTGGGCGGCATCGTCACCACACCGGTGATCAACCATCCCGAAGTCGCCATCGTTGGCGTCAACAAGATCGTGGAGCGGCCCATGGTGCGTGAGGGCGGGGTGGTCATACGCAAGATGATGAATCTGTCCTCGTCCTTCGATCACCGCGTCGTCGACGGCATGGACGCGGCCAAATTCGTGCAAGCCATCCGCGCCTTGCTGGAGTGCCCAGCGATGCTCTTCGTGGAGTAATTGATGAACCAACACACCACTACACTGCTGGTGATCGGCGGCGGTCCTGGCGGCTATATTGCCGCCATCCGTGCCGGCCAGCTTGGTATTCCCACCACGCTGGTCGAAGCGGCTGAACTGGGCGGTACCTGCCTGAATGTCGGCTGCATTCCTTCGAAAGCGCTGATCCATGCGGCGGATGAATTCGAAAAGGCCAGCCATTTCGCCAGCGGCTCGGCGCTGGGTATTTCGGTGCAGGCGCCGCGTATCGACATCGGCCAGACCGTGCTGTGGAAAGACGGCATCGTCGGGCGCCTGACGGGCGGCGTGGCGGCGCTGCTGAAGAAGAGCGGTGTCCACGTCGTAAAAGGCTGGGCGAATATTGTGGATGGCAAGACCGTGGAGGTGATCCGCGATGGCGAAAGCCCGCAGCGCATCGGCTGCCAGCATCTGCTGCTGGCCACGGGGTCATCGGCGGTTGAATTGCCCTTCATGCCTTTTGGCGGGAAAGTGATCAGCGCAACGGAAGCGCTGTCACCCAAGACCGTGCCGGGCAAGCTGGTGGTGGTTGGCGCGGGGTATATCGGTCTGGAGCTGGGCATCGCCTATGCGAAGCTGGGGACGGAGGTGCATGTGGTGGAGGCGCAGGAGCGCATCTTGCCGGCCTATGACGCGGACTTGAGCCGTCCGGTGGCTAATGTGCTCAAGGGCCTGGGCGTAGAAACCAGCCTTGGCAGCTCGGTGCTGGGCCTGGACCAGCAGGGCGCCGCAGTCCGCATCCGCAACGCCGCTGGCGAGGAAGCGGCGCTGGCAGCGGACCAGGTGCTGGTGGCGGTGGGCCGGCGTCCCAACACGCGCGGCTTTGGCCTGGAAAAACTGCGCATCGATATGGACGGCCATTTCATCAAGGTGGATGACCAGTGCCGCACCTCGATGCGCGACGTCTGGGCCATCGGCGACGTCACCGGCGAACCGATGCTGGCGCATCGCGCCATGGCGCAAGGCGAGATGGTCGCCGAGATCATCAGCGGCAAGCGCCGCCATTTCAGCCCGGCGGCGATCGCGGCGGTGTGCTTTACCGATCCGGAAGTGGTGGTGGTTGGCGCCACGCCTTCGCAGGCGCGCGCGCAGGGCATCGACTGTATCGAGGCGATGTTCCCGTTTGCGGCGAACGGGCGGGCCATGTCGCTTGAATCGAAGGATGGTTTCGTGCGGGTGGTGGCGCGGCGCGACAATCACCTGATCGTTGGCTGGCAGGCGGTTGGCAAGGCGGTGTCGGAGCTGTCCGCTGCGTTTTCCCAGTCCCTCGAGATGGGGGCGACGCTGGAAGATGTCGCAGGCACGATCCATGCGCACCCCACTTTGGGCGAGGCTATCCAGGAAGCCGCGCTGCGGACCTTAGGGCACGCGCTGCACATTTGAGGAGAGACTTCCCTGCCTTTGCATCGCATCGGCCTGCCAGAAAGGTCTGGCGGGCGGTGACAATGTGTGCATTTTTTGGCGCTACGATCCCGGATAATCTTGGCCTGGGGAAATGAATTTACAGGGATCGTATGGTTTCAATCTGGGTCAACGGAGTCAACAAGACTGGGCAAATCAGCGATTGGGAAATCTGGTGGGGATCCCGGGAATCGGAGCTGATGCTGACGTGCCGCTTTCCCTCAGGTAAATCGTTCTATAGTCCGCTCCGGAACTGCAAAGTTGAACCAACAGTGGTAATGGAGGGCCAACTTCTGTCAAGAAAAGGCGGTAGCGTGTTTAGTGCCGTCGAAAAAGTGACAGCCTACGGCGGCAGGATTGCCGCAATCCAATACCCAGGGAATGAAAAGACTTACATCATGAACCTGGAAGATATTGAACTTTGCTCTCCCGCGCCCATTCATGATGAGGCGGTATTTGTCTATTTCACTCAGGTTGCGCGGGCTCGCGTGACGCAGGCGGACGCCAGCAACAGGCCGATTGCAGAGAATGTGGAGCGCCAATTACAGAGACTGTTGCCGCACGATGACTCTGCGCTCAATGCATACTGCACTGGTCAGAATCGTAGGCGAGAAGGCGCGGAAAACCTGATCTTTCCCTTCGGCCTCAACGACAGTCAGCTCAAAGCCGTGGAGCGGGCGTTTTCTTCGCAAGTCAGCTTAATAGAAGGCCCACCTGGCACGGGTAAGACACAGACAATCTTGAATATCCTCGCCAATATTCTATTGCGAGGAAGGACTGTCGCAATTGTGTCGAACAACAATCCTGCGGTCGATAACGTGTATGAAAAACTTGGCAAAGCAGGATTGGCGTATTTGGCAGCTAAACTGGGCAGCGAGCAGAATCGAACAGCGTTCTTCAACGATCTGCCGACTGCACCTACAGAGGTGCCTTTGCCTGCGCCACAGATGGAGCAAATCCAGGCGGATTTGCGGAAGCTGAAGGAGCTGCTTCATGCTCGTGAGAGCTTGGCGCGCCTGCAGGCAGAAATCGACGAACTGACGGTCGAGCAGCGCTACCTTCAGGCCTGGCAGCGTGAGAATGTAACGGTTCCGCAGCTGCCTCTGGAAAAGTATGGATTGTCGCCGCAAAAATCGTCGGACCTGATGGCGTACTTGACTCACCTTGCCGAACAGCGCATCAAATTCAGAGACCGGATCGACCTCTTGCTCAACTTTAGGATCTTCCGGGTGAAGCCATTTGGCGATTGGGAGAAGCGCAAGTCGGTGATTTATGCTTTGCAGCTTCACTATTATGAGAAGGCGCTGCAGGGCAGGTCGGCGGAATTGGCCTCGTACCGCGCTGTGCTGGAAGACGGAAAATTTGAACAGCTATTGGCGTCATTGAGCGCCGGCTCGATGGCCTATCTAAAGCAGCACCTTCATCAGCATTTGGCTCGAAATGCTGATTTCAACGCGGCTGGCTACAAACTCCAGTTCGACGAATTTGTGAAGCGCTTTCCGATTATCGGCAGCAGTACTCATTCGATCGTGAACTCACTCGCACCTGGTGCGCTGCTTGATTACGTCATCATCGACGAGGCTTCGCAGCAGGATATCGTACCGGGCATTCTGGCGCTGGGCTGCGCCAGAAACCTGATCATCGTCGGCGACCGAAAGCAATTGCCGCACATTCCGGTAAAACTGGGCATTCCGTCGCCAATGGCGGGGTACGACTGCGAACGGTACAGTCTGTTGGACTCGAACGTCAGCGTCTTCGGGGCGAGGCTGCCGACGACACTTCTGAAGGAGCATTACCGCTGTCATCCCAGGATTATCCAGTTCTGCAACCAGCAGTTCTATGACAATCAGCTGCTTGCGATGACGCGCGATACTGGCGGCAAGCCGCTGCAGCTGGTGGTGACTGCCAAGGGAAACCATACGCGCCGATTTTCAAACCGGAGAGAGCTGGACTCCCTGTTGGAAACGGGAAAACAGGGCGGTGCCAGCTGCTGGGACGGGGAAAATTCTCAAGGATTCATTTCGCCTTATAACGCCCAGGTCGCGCTGGCTCGAGGCGTGTTACCGGCTGATGTGGTGAAGGATACTGTGCACAAATTCCAGGGGCGCGAGTGCAATGAAATGATTTTTTCCACGGTCCTGGACAAGAAAGCGGGCAGTCAGCGCAGTATCAGCTTTGTGGACGATCCGCATTTGGTCAATGTGGCGGTATCAAGAGCGAAGAACAAGTTCACGCTGGTGACAGGGGATGATGTGTTTGCCGCCAACAACGGACATATTGCAGCGCTGGTGCGTTACATTGAATACTATGCGGAAGATGGCCAGATTCGACGCGCACCGGTTATTTCGGCTTTCGACCTGCTTTATAAGGAGTACGACCGCTCTTTGGAAAGGCTCAATGCCCGGTTACGCTCAAGCGACTCGCGCTACAAGTCTGAGCAAATCATGGCGCAAATATTGCGCGAAGCGTTATCCCTCGATCAGTATCACGCGCTGACCTTCCATTCTCAGATAGCCCTGATTCAGTTGGCATCGCCTGCCAACGGGGCATTGACGGCGCGCGAGCTACAATACATGAAAAACCGGGCCAGTTGCGATTTTGTCTTATATTTTAAAGTCGGTAAGACACCGCTGGGGGTAATCGAGGTCGATGGCGGCTCGCATGACTTACCCAAGCAGATGGAACGCGATTTGCTGAAAGAAAGCATCCTGAGTAAAGCTGGCATTCCACTGTTGAGATTGAAGACCGTCGAGAGCGGCATCGAAGAGAAGGTCGCTGGCTTCCTGTCGCAATGGGCCATGGGAGCGTCAAGCAGTACGCCTCCGCTCTCCGCCGAGGATTGAGCCGGAGAGTTCGTCCAGTTCACAAGATTTGGCAAAAACAACGATTTATCCTGTGTCATATGTCTTATATAAGAGTTGTTGGGGTACAATAGCGCTCAGGACGGGTGGCGGACCTTTTCGCCGCCCTTGGGATTCATCCTAAACTGAGAGTTTTTCATGCTAGCTGCTTACCGTACCCATGTCGCCGAACGTGCATCGCTCGGCGTTCCTCCGCTGCCGCTGACCGTGGCCCAGACCACCGATCTGGTCGAACTGTTGAAGAACCCGCCTGCTGGCGAGGAAGCCTTCCTGGTCGATCTGATCTCCAACCGCGTGCCTGCCGGTGTCGATGACGCCGCCAAGGTCAAGTGCGCCTTCCTGACCGCCGTCGCCAAGGGCGCCGAAACCTCACCGCTGATCTCGCGCGAACTGGCGACCCGCCTGCTGGGCACCATGCTGGGCGGCTTCAACATCAAGCCAATGATCGACCTGCTGGACGACGCAGTGGTAGGCCCGGTCGCCGCCGAAGGTCTGAAAAAGACCCTGCTGATGTTCGACTACTTCCACGACGTCAAGGAACTGGCCGACAAGGGCAGCGCCCGCGCCAAGGAAGTAATCCAGTCCTGGGCCGACGCCGAGTGGTTCACCTCGCGTCCGGAAGTGCCGCAAAGCCTGACCCTGACCGTGTTCAAGGTCTCCGGCGAAACCAATACCGACGATCTGTCGCCTGCACCGGACGCG
>Ga0213872_10000896_pt1 | contig 21421 bp, 18 predicted proteins | sample VelepicomBERX_R2_FD_160071 | JGI IMG/M metagenome (GOLD analysis project Ga0213872, IMG submission 160071) | Rhizosphere microbial communities from Vellozia epidendroides in rupestrian grasslands, the National Park of Serra do Cipo, Brazil - RX_R2 | ecosystem: Host-associated > Plants > Roots >...
CCAGATCGCGGCGGACCATACGACCAATTTCACCCATGTGATGGTGCCCGCCACCCCCACGAATGCGCCGGAGCCTGCCGGCGCAGCGGCGGCTCCCGTCAAGGTCGGCGTCGGCCGGATCAACGTTGCCAAGGGCAGCGCCGACTATGGCGACGCCTCGCTGCCGCTGCCCTTTGCGACCCATATCACCAATCTGCAGGGCCATATCTCGGCTCTCTCGTCGGCGGCCCAGTCGGCGTCGGGCGTTTCGCTGCAGGGCCAGGTCGACCAATATGGCGAGGTCACCATCTTCGGTCAGGTCAACCCGTTCCGGGTCGGCAAGGGCATGAAGATCAATGTCGTCTTCCGCAATGTCGATTTCCCCGGGTTGTCGCCCTATACGGCCAAATTCGCCGGGCGGCGCATTGCCAAGGGCAAGATCGACCTCACCTCGCAATACGCCATCGACAATGGCGCGCTGAACGGCTCGAACAAGCTGGTCATCCGGGACATGGAGCTGGGCGAGCGGGTCGATGTCCCCGGCGCGATGGATCTGCCGCTCGATCTGGCGATTTCGCTGCTGAAGGACGACGAGGGCAAGATCAACCTCGATTTGCCGGTCAGCGGCAATGTCAACGATCCGAAATTCGATTTCGGCGCGGTCGTCTCGAAAGCCATCGCCGACGTGCTGACCGATCTGGTGACGGCACCGTTCCGCGCCCTGGCCGGTCTGTTCGGCGGCGATGGCAGCGGCGCGGTCGAGCATATCGATTTCATGCCGGGACGCTCCGACCTGGAACCGCCGGAGCGGGAGAAGATCGGTCATATCGCCGAGATCCTGCAAAAGCGGCCGAAGCTCGGCCTGGTCGTGGCCGGTGTGGTGGATCCGCAGGCGGACCGCCAGAGGCTCCAGCGCGACGCGCTGGACGCCGAGATGGCCAAGGCGCTGGGCGGCGACAGCATGGTGGGCCGTCAGCGGCGGTTCCTGGAAGGGCTGTTCGAGCAGCGGATCGGCCGCGACAAGCTGGGCGACGTGCGGAAGCCCTTCGGCGAGTCCGGCGGCGCGCTCGACGACCCCGGCTATATCGCGGAATTGCGGCGCCAGGTGGCGAGGACCGAGCCGTTCGATGACGCCCGTCTCGCCGCTTTGTCAAAGGCGCGCGCCCAGGCCGTGGCCGACGCTCTGCACGATCCGCAGCGGGTGACCTTGGGCGACGGCAAACAGGTCAAGGCCGGCGATGACGGCCGTGTTCCGCTGAAGCTGGAAGCGGCCGGGCGGTAGCTAGAGCGGGATGACCTTAGACACGATCAAAGAGTCATCCCGCTCGGAGGAGCGCAGCGAACGACCCCGGGGGGTGCGGGGTAGGCTACCCCGCCGCAGCATGATGACGTCAAACGTCATCATGCTCTAAGTCACATGTCGAATTGCAGCCGCATCCATCGCTTCAGCGCGATGACACCCCACACTCCTTCGACCAGCCCGAAGGGCCAGGCGCCCTGCAGGAAGCCGTAAGCCGAACCGAGCCAGCAGCTGAAGGCGAAACCCAGAACCCACCAGGACGACCGCGCCTCGAAGGCGTAGCACACCAGCATGGCGGTCACGGCAAACAGGCCGAACAGGGTGAGGGCGTCCAAGAGAAGGCTCCGAGAGGTTTCGGTAGAGTGGGGGCGCCACTCTACCGCTTCTCGGGCATCAGTGGCAGGGCGCGTTATGGCCGGCCGAGATCTGATGGGAACTGGTCAGGCCGCCAACCGCCGCGCCCGCCACGCCGCCCACTGCCGCGCCCGCGCCGGGGCTTCCCGCGACCACGGCGCCGATGATGGCGCCGCCCGCGGCACCCAGCGCCGCGCCGGTGGCGGCGCGACAGGCGCGCGTTTCGCCGCAGGCACTCAGCGATAGGGTCAGGGCGGCGGCCAGGCTCAGGGCCATGCCGGCACGCAGTGTGGTGGAGGTGGTAGGTCGGGTGTTCATGGGTGATCCTTTATTTTTCCAGTTATGGAACCAAATCAGATGTACCCGTTTGGCTGGGGCCACGGTGTGACCTCTGCGTATGCTGTTGATGACAAAAGAATGACCTTGACCGACATCGCCGCTCTTCAGGACTTCGTCGACCGCCATCAGCGCCTGTTCGTGCTGACCGGCGCCGGCGTCAGCACGACCTCCGGCATCCCGGACTACCGCGACACCGATGGCAATTGGAAGCGGGTGCAGCCGGTCACCTACCAGGCCTTCATGGGCCAGGAATTGACCCGCCAGCGTTATTGGGCGCGCAGCCTGGTCGGCTGGCGGCGCTTCGGCAGCGCCCGGCCCAACGACGCGCACCGCGCGCTGGCCCGGCTGGAAGAGCGGGACCGCAGCGAAATCCTGCTGACCCAGAATGTCGACCGGCTGCATCAGAGCGCCGGCAGCGCCCGCGTCATCGATCTGCACGGCAGGCTGGACCAGGTGCGCTGCATGGGCTGCGAGCGGCGTATCCCGCGCGGCGCGTTCCAGGACGATCTGATCCGTCTCAATCCCGGCTGGGCCGATCTGGACGCTTCTTTCGCGCCCGATGGGGATGCCGATCTCGACAACATCGATTTCTCGCGTTTCGCGGTGCCGGCCTGTTCCGCCTGCGGCAGCATGCTGAAGCCCGACGTGGTGTTTTTCGGCGAGAACGTGCCGAAGGATCGGGTCGAGACGGCGGCGCGCCATGTCGAGCAGGCCGACGCCATGCTGGTGGTCGGATCCTCGCTGATGGTGTGGTCGGGCTTCCGCTTCGTGCAGATGGCGGTCAAGGCCGGAAAGAAGGTCGCGGCGGTCAATATGGGGCGCACCCGCGCCGACGATCTGCTGGCGGTGAAGGTCGAGCAGCCCTGCGAACAAGCCTTGGCTTTTCTGCTCTAGAAACTCCCTGCCAGCGCTGTCATTCTGGGCGCAATAAGGGGAACGTCCATGCTTGCAGATCTGCTTTCTTCGACCTCGGATACACTCGCGACCTTGCTGTCGCCCCATGGCGCCAAGGGGGCGATGGCGCCCGGTGATTACTCCATCCATTTCTTCCTGCAATTGGCGGTGATCATCGCCGCCTGCCGAATCGTCGGCTGGCTCGGGCAGAAGCTGCTGGCCCAGCCGCAGGTGGTCGGCGAGATGATCGCCGGGGTGGTTCTGGGGCCGTCGCTGCTGGGACTGCTGTTCCCCGATTTCTCGGCCGAGCTGTTCCCCAAGGAAACCAAGAACGTGCTCTATGTCGGCGCCCAGTTCGGCGTCGGGCTCTACATGTTTCTGGTCGGCACCACCTTCCGCGGCGATCATTTCCGCAGCAACGGCAAGAGCGCCTTCGCCGTCTCGCTGTCCGGCATCGTTGCGCCCTTTCTGGTGGCGGTGGCGATCACCCCCATGCTGCTCGGCGTGCCGGGATTGTTCGCCGACACTCTGCCGGCCTCCCAGGCGACCCTGTTCCTGGGCGCCTGCATCGCCTTGACCGCCTTTCCCATGCTGGCGCGCATCATCAATGAACGGGGCCTCAGCGATTCCTCGCTCGGCACCTTGTCGCTGACCGCCGGCGCCTTCGACGACGCCGCTTCGTGGTGCGTGCTGGCCATCGTGCTGGCGGTGTTCGGCGCCGGGCCGGGCGTGGCCGTGCTGGCCATCGGCGGCGGCCTGACCTTCGCTTTGTTCGTGATCTTCGTCGGCCGCAGGCTGCTGCTGCCGCTGGGCTCGGCGGTCGAGCGCCGAGGCGAGATGAGCTATACCGTGCTGGCGATCACGCTGGGCCTGTTCTGCCTGGCCGCCTTCGTGATGGATGCGGTCGGCATCCACGCCATTTTCGGCGGTTTCATCCTGGGCACCGCGATGCCGCGCGGTCTGTTCGTTTCGGAACTGAAGAAGAAGGTCGAACCGGTCGCGGTGGTGATGCTGCTGCCGATGTTCTTCACCTATTCGGGCCTCAATACCCGCATCGACATGGTCAACTCGCCGGCTTTGCTGCTGATCGCGCTCGGCGTGCTGGCGGCTTCGATCGTGGCCAAGGGCGTCGCCTGCTATCTGGCGGCGCGGCTGTGCGGCGAGGATAACAGCACGGCGCTGGGCATCGGCGCGCTGATGAATTCGCGCGGCCTGATGGAGCTGATCATCATCAATATCGGCCTGCAGAAGGGCATCATCGGTCCGACCCTGTTCTCGATGCTGGTGCTGATGGCGATCGTCACCACGATGATGGCCTCGCCCCTGTTCGAAGTGGTCTATGGCCGCAAGGCCCGGCTTTCGGGGGAACTTGGGGCGCTGCCGGACGAGGCGTTAGGATGAGGTGCCGGTAACACGCAGGCCTGGCGCGTCCTCGTCGGGCTGATATTCGAGGATGTCGCCCGGCTGGCAGTCGAGATATTTGCAGATCGCTTCCAGGGTCTGGAAGCGGATGCCTTTGACCTTCTCGGATTTTAGCAGCGACAGATTGGCCTGGGTGATGCCGATGGCCTGGGCCAGCTCGTTCGAGCGCACCTTGCGCTTGGCCAGCATGACGTCGAGGCGGACGATGATCGGCATCAGACGAACTCGTCCCGTTCCTGCTCGATCTCGTGCCCGGCTTCCATCACTTCGGCGACGATGAACAGGACGATGCCGAGGCCCAGCGAATAGATCTCGGCATTGTGGAACCAGGCCTTGTCGATCGCGAGGTCGAGCAGGATGAGGATGTTGACGCTCAGGAAAGGCGTCACCGCATAGGCGATCAGCCATTGGGCCATGCGCTTGAAGGCGCGGGCATTCTCCTCGGCGAAGACGATGCCTCGGGCATAGAGCCGGAACAGGCCGCGCAAATGGTACATCACCATCACCGCGGGGCCGTATTGGGTTACCAGGGCGAACAGGCCGCCCAAGCGCTGAGGCAGGGTGAAGTCGGCCATGTAGATGAAGCCTGGCGGCAGCGGATCGACCGGGGCGGGCAGGGTGACCAGCCCACCCTCGGGACCGAACGCGACGTTGTGGCCGCGATAGAACAGATCCATCAGCAGCATCACGACGAAATCGAGGGCGACGAACCAGAACAGGCAGCTGAAGACCGCCGCCAGGATCCGGCTCCGCTTGCGCAGCCGTTCATGGCGAAGCGGCTGCGGCACGTCGGAGATGGGTTGGAAATTCAGAATAATGCCCATGGCTCAACGGTAAGACGAAAATTTTTTGTCGTAAATCGATAATTACTCAGGTTTCGTCGTCGCGGCCGAAAATGCCGTTCAGCACAGCGCCCGCCACGCTTCCGGTGATGGCGGCCCCCGCGACGGAGCCAACGCCTTCGGACGAGCCCCCCGTCGCGATATAGGGCGTCAGCGCATGGGCCAGGTTCGGCACGGTCAGGGTTTGCAGCCAGACCTTGCCGGGACCGGTCAGCTGGGCCAGAAACAGCCCGTCGCCGCCGAACAGCACATTGCGGAAGCCCTTCATCAGGGTGACGTCGAACGACACGCTGTCCTCGAACATGCCGACATGGCCGGGATGGACCTTCAGCACCGCGCCGGCCGGCAGATCGTAGGTCACCACTTCGCCGCCCAGCTCGACCCAGGCCGAGGCCGGGCCGGACAGCTTCTGCAGCACGAAGCCGTTGCCGCCGAAGATGCCGGCGCCCAGCGAGCGCTGGAACCCGACCGAGACCTCGATGCCCTCGGTGCCGCACAGAAAGCCGTGCCGATGGACGTAATAGCCGCGGCCTTGATTGAGATCGAGACGCAGGATGGCGCCGGGAAGCTTGGCGGCGAAGGCGACCATGCCGCGGAAGCGGGGCGCGGTATATTCGGTCATGAACAGCCCGCCGCCGCCAAATGCACGGGTAACCGCGCCCCAGATGCCCTTGGCGCCGCCGGTCGCGGTGGTGGTGTGCATTTCGACCGCGTCGGTCATCCAGGACAGCTGTCCGGTCTCCGCGACGATCTTGTCGCCGGGATCGAGCATCATTTCCAGAACCGGCATGGTGGTTCCGGCTATCTTGGCTTCCATGGCGCTGCTCCTGGTTAACGGGAGCCCGGAGTCTGCCCCTTTTGCGCGAGCCAGTCCAGCAGGCCGAGGGCGGCGGCGCGGGCGGAGGCGAAGGTCGCCTGCAGCAGATAGCCGCCGGTCGGGGCTTCCCAATCCAGCATCTCGCCCGCCGCGAAGACGCCGGGCAGGCGCTTCAGCATCCAGCGCTCGTCCAGCTCGGGCAGGGCGATGCCGCCGGCGCTGGAAATCGCCCGATCGATGGATGCCGTGGCGGTCAGGGTCAAAGGCAGCGAATGGAGCAGTCCGGCCAGATCTTCGGCCTTGTCGGGCAGAACCGGCGCCGCCTCGCGCAGCAGATTGATGGCGACCGGCGACAGGTTCAGCGTCTTCTTCAGGAACGTGCTGTGCGACTGCGCCTTGCGCGGCTTGGAGAGCTGCCGGATCACATCGGGCAGCGAGCGATCGGGGCAGAGATCCAGGCGCAGTTCGGCCTTGCCGTCCCGGTCGATGGCGGTGCGCAAGGCCGAGGACAAGGCATAGATCGCTCCGCCCTCGATGCCATAGCCCGCGATCATCGCTTCGCCGCGCAAGGCGCGGCCGCCGAAGGACAGGGCGAGCGGTTTCAGCGGCTGTCCGGCGAAGCGCTCGCGGAAGATCGGGCTCCATTCGACGCGGAAACCGCTGTTGGCCGGGCGCAGCGGAGAGACGGCGACGCCACGCTGGGCCAGGCGCTCGACCCAGCCGCCATCCGAGCCGAGGCGCGGCCAGCTCGCCCCGCCCAGCGCGAGGAAGACGGCGTCCGGCTTTTCGCTTTGTTCCGAGCCGTCGCGGCGGCGGAAGCGCAAGGAACCGTCCTCGCCCCAGCCCAGCCAGTCGCTGCCAGGATGCAGCGCGACACCCTGTTCCTGCAGCCGCGCCAGCCAGGCGCGCAACAGCGGCGAGGCTTTCAGCGCTTCCGGGAAGATGCGGCCCGACGAGCCGACGAAGGTGTTCTGCCCCAAACCCTGGCACCAGTCGCGCAAGGCTTGCGGCGGAAAGGCCTCGATGGCGGGGGTGAGGAAGTCCCGCGCCTCGCCATAGCGGCCGAGAAAGGCGTCGAGCGGTTCCGAATGGGTGATGTTGAGACCGCCGCGACCGGCCATCAGGAATTTACGGCCGAAGGTGGCCATGCGGTCGTGCAGGCTGACCTCGATGCCGTCCCGGCTGAGGATTTGCGCGGCGAACAGGCCGGCGGGGCCGCCGCCGATCACGGTTACAGATCGTGTGCTCATGGCGTCCTTATAGCGGGAAGCGGGTTGCCGAGCCCGGTTTTTTCGCGGATCGTGTGACACGTCTATTGCCCCGTCTGCCGAGGAAACCGATGTCCCGCCGTTCCAAGCTGATCGCCTCCGCCCTCATGGTCCTGCCGCTGGCCGCTTTCGCCGCCGCGGATTTTCCCTCCGGCCCGATCAGCCCCAAGGAGATGTCGGAGACGGTGAGGATCATCGCCTCGGACGAGTTCCAGGGCCGCGCGCCGGGCACGCCGGGCGAGGCCAAGACGGTGGAGTATCTGATCGGCCGCTTCAAGGCGCTGGGGCTGTCGCCGGCCGGCGATAATGGGGGGTGGACCCAGGCGGTGCCGCTGTCGCGCGCCCAGGTGGCGCCCTCGCCGGCGATCTGGGTCGACGGCGCCGGCGACAAGCTGGACCTGCAGCAATTCGCTCAGATCTCGCTGTCGACCCTGCAGCCGTCGGACAGCGTCGCGATCGTCAATGCGCCCATGGTCTTCGTCGGCTATGGCGTCAAGGCGCCCGAGCGCGGCTGGGACGATTTCAAGGGCGCCGACCTCAGGGGCAAGGTCGCGGTCTTCCTGATCAACGATCCCGATTTCGAGGCGGTGCAGGGCGACGATTCGTTCGGCAAGTTCGGCGGCAAGGCGATGACCTATTACGGCCGCTGGACCTACAAATATGAAGAGGCCGCGCGCCAGGGCGCCGCCGCCGCCATCATCGTCCACGAAACCGCCGGCGCCGGCTATGGCTGGTCCACCGTGATCGCGCCGCAGGGCGAGACCTTTGACGCGGTGCGGGGACCCAATGACGCCAAGCCGGTGCCGGTGCAGGGCTGGATCCAGCGCGATGCCGCCGTCGATCTGTTCCGCCGCGCCGGGCTCGATTTCGAGGCGCTGAAGGCCAGCGCGAAGCGCGCCGACTTCAAGCCGGTGGCGATCGGCCAGGCGACCTTGTCGGCCAATTTGGCGGTGACTCATTCGATCGTGCAGAGCCAGAACGTGCTGGCCAAGATCGAGGGCACCAAGCGGCCCGACGAAACGATCATGTATGGCGCCCATTGGGACGCCTATGGCATCGGCGCGCCCGACGCCAGCGGCGCCACCATCCGCCATGGCGCCAATGACGACGGCATGGGCGTCGCCGCCGTGCTGGAGGTGGCGCGCGCCTTCGCCAAGGCCAGGCAAAAGCCCGAGCGATCCGTGGTGTTCGCTTTGTGGACCGCCGAGGAACGCGGCCTGATCGGGTCCGAGACCTATGCCGCCCATCCGCTGGTGCCGCTCGCCAAGACGGTGGCGAACCTGACCTTCGATGTGCTGCTGACCGCCGGTCCGGCCCATGACGTGGTGCTGATCGGCGCCGGCCAGGACACGCTGGAACAGGATCTCGGCCAGCTGGCCGCCAAGCAGAAGCGCGCCATCACCCCCGATCCCCATCCGGAGAAGGGCCTGTTCTACCGCGCCGACCATTTCTCCTTCGCGAAACGGGGCGTGCCGACTTTGCTGATGATGTCGATGGCCGGCGGCGCCGATCTGGTCAAGGGCGGGCGCGAGGCGGGGAATAAGTGGGTCGATGACTACACCGCCAATTGCTACCACAAGGCCTGCGACGCCTGGAGCGCCGACTGGGATCTGCGCGGCGCCGCTCAGGATGTCGATCTGTTCTACGAACTGGGTCGCGACCTGGCGTTCTCCAGCCGCTGGCCGAGCTGGAACGCCGGGTCCGAATTCACCGCCATCCGCGCCAAGACGGACGGCGAGCGAAAATAGCGTCGTCATCCCCGCGCAGGCGGGTCCAGGAGGCCAGACTCCGACCCTCTGGACCCCCGCCTGCGCGGGGGCGACGGGGGACTTCAATCCTCCCAGGGCACGGCGATTCGTTCGTTGTCGCTGCGCACCACCAGGAATTCGGCGGTCTCGGTTTCGCTGAGGTTGCGTTCCTGGTGGGGGAGGCCGGGGCTGAAATAGGCGAAGTCGCCGGGGCCGATTTCGGCCGTGAGGGCGAGTTTCTCCCCCCAGGACAGTTCGGTCCGGCCGGAAATCACATAAAGCGCGACTTCGTGGCGGCCGTGATGGTGGCCGCCGGTGCAGCCGCCCGGCGGCAAGGTGACGGTGCCAATCCAGGTGCGCGTTCCGCCCTCGCCGGTGAAGTTGAAGGCGGTGGCCCGCCCGCCGCCCGCCTCGCGGTCCGCCCGCTGCTGCGCCGCGCGGATGATGCGTACGCCTTCTTCGTCACGATCCTGCATCGCCATTCCCCATTGCGTCGCGCCGCTGCTATGGCAGCATAGAGGAAAATCAAAAGAGGCGAGGCGAGATGATTCGCAGGGGGCTCGTCATAGTGGTCTGCACGACCGTGATCGGCACGGCGCTCGCTTATTTGTCCGAGCGCCTCCTGTCGGTCGGCTATGGCGTTACGGTTTTTTGGTTGGGGGCGGCGGTGATCGCCAATGCTTCCCTGTGGTTCGGCGGCTGGGGCATCGCCGCCAGCATGCTGTTTCCCTTTCTGGCCGGACAAATGCAAGGGCTCGCCCTCGAGGACGGCCTTTCGGCGGTGCTGCCCAATCTCGTCGAAGGGCTGATGCCGGCATTGGCGTTCCGCTGGATGATGGGCGACCCGGGCCTGGCGGACCGCCGCAGTCAGATCGCCTATGCGCTCTGGGCGGCCGTGCTTCCTTCGGCGCTGGGCGGCACCATGGCGGCGTGGTTCTGGCTGGTGCTCGGCAAGGTCGACGGCCCCGGCTTCAGATTGCTGTCCCTCGATTGGTCACTGTCCAACATGGCGGTGGTGATCATCTTCGGTTTTCCCACGGCTTACTTGCTGACTCCGACCCTTCGCGAGCGCGGCTGGCTCATGACCGGCTGGTGGAGTTAGGGAACCCTCAGTCGGTAATAGAGGTTTTCCCAGGGCGAGCAATCCCTGGGAGAGCGGATATGTGTGGTTTATGCGGCGAAATCAGTTTCGCCGGTCCGGCCGAGATCGAGGCGGTGCACGCCATGACGGGCCGGATGATTTCGCGCGGCCCCGATGCCGGCGGCATCTTCGTGCAAGACAATATCGCTCTGGGGCATCGCCGCCTCAGCATCCTCGACCTGACCGCCAGCGGCCAGCAGCCGATGCTCGATCCCGAGCTGGGCCTGGCGGTGGTGTTCAATGGCTGCCTCTATAATTACCGTCAGCTTCGCGACGAACTGGCCGGGCTGGGCTATCGCTTTTTTTCGACCGGCGATACCGAGGTGATCCTCAAGGCCTATCACGCCTGGGGCCTCCATTGCGTCGAGCGTTTCCTCGGCATGTTCGCCTTCGCCCTGTGGGAACGCGACAGCCGCCGCCTGGTGCTCGGGCGCGACCGGCTGGGCATCAAGCCGCTTTATCTCGCCGAGATCGGCGGGAAGCTGCGCTTCGCGTCCAGCCTGCCGGCGATTCTGGCGGCGGGCCGGGTCGATACCGCCATCGATCCGGTCGCGCTGCATCACTATATGAGCCTGCACGCCGTGGTGCCGGCGCCGATGACCATTCTCAAAGGCGTCCGCAAGCTGCCCGCCGCCACGCTGCTGGTGGTCGAGCCCGACGGCGCGCGGCGCGAGATCGTCTATTGGAAATTGCAAGTCGGTCCGCGCGACGAGGACCGCTATCTGACCAAGGAGGATTGGCAGGAGGCGGTGCTGGACAGTCTCGGTACCGCCGTCAAGCGCCGCCTGGTCGCCGACGTGCCGGTCGGTGTCCTGCTGTCGGGCGGGCTGGATAGCTCGCTGCTGGTCGGACTGCTGGCCGAGCGCGGCCAGACCGGGCTCAAGACCTTTTCGATCGGCTTCGATCCGGTGAACGGCGTCGAGGGCGACGAGTTCAAATATTCCGACCTCGTGGCCCGCCATTTCGGCACCGACCACACCCGCATCATGGTCGATCCGGCGCGTACCCTCGACGCCTTGCCCGGCGCCGTCTACGCCATGTCGGAACCGATGATGAGCCATGATGCGGTGGCTTTCTACCTGCTGTCGCAGGAGGTCGCCCGCCATGTGAAGGTGGTGCAGAGCGGCCAGGGGGCCGACGAGATTTTCGCCGGCTATCATTGGTATCCGAAGATGATGCAATCGGTGGATCCGGTTTCGGATTACGCCGCCGTCTATTTCGACCGCGATCACGAGGAGATGCGGGAAGCGATCGATCCACGCCTGATGAATGGCGATTATTCGCGCGAGTTCGTGGCGGGTTTCCTGAAGTCGCTGGGCAACGCCAGCTCCATCGACAAGATCCTGCAGCTCGACGCCGAGATCATGCTGGTCGACGATCCGGTCAAACGCGTCGACAACATGACCATGGGCTGGGGGCTCGAGGCCCGCGTGCCGTTTCTCGACCATGAGACGGTCGAACTGGCGGCCCGCATCCCGGCCGACCTCAAGGTCAAGAACGGCGGCAAATACGTGCTGAAGGAAGCCGCGCGCCGAGTGATTCCGGCCGAGGTGATCGACCGGCCCAAGGGCTATTTCCCGGTGCCGGCCCTGAAGCATATCCGCGGACCTTATCTCGATTTCGTGCGCGGCATCCTCGACCGTCCCGCAGCGCGGCAGCGCGGCCTTTTCAACCGTGCCTACATCGATCGGCTGCTGGATGATCCCGACGGCGCCCTGACGCCCAAGGGTCATTCGAAGCTATGGCAGGTATCCCTTCTCGAATATTGGTTTCAAACCCATGGGGTATAGCGAAGCAATGATCGCCGCTCTCGTCGACGGAGCGTTTTCGCTCGGCGTCGAAGAGGAATATTTCCTGGTCGACAGCGAAACCCACCAGATCGCGCAGGAGACGCCCGAAGCTCTCTTCGAGGAGGCCTTCGCCGGCACCGAGGGGCGGGTCGAGCGCGAATTGCTGCAGGCCCAGGCCGAGACGGTGACCCGCCCCTGCAGCAGCTTGGCGCAGGTCCGCGAGGAATTGCGCTTTTCGCGCGGCGTGCTGTCGAGGGTGGCGAAGTCGCATGGGCTGGCGATCCTGGCGGCGGGCACCCATCCCACCGCGCCCTGGCAGGGCGCCGCCCAGAGCGTCAAGGAACGCTACGACCATGTGATGGCGGATCTGCAGATGATCGGCGAGCGCAACATGCTGTGCGGCATGCATGTGCATGTCTCGCTGCCCGATCCCACCCGGCGGGTCGAGGTGATGCGGCGCATCCTGCCCTTCATTCCGCTGTTCATCGCGCTGTCCACCTCGTCGCCCTTCTGGCAGTCGCGCCCCACCGGTCTGCGCGGCTATCGCTTGGCCGCCTATGACGAGCTGCCGCGCACCGGCCTGCCGGAGCTGTTTCGCGACGGCGACGAATTCGACGCCTATTGCCAGGCACTGGTCCAGGCCGGGGCGATCCCCGATGCCAGCTATCTGTGGTGGACGATCCGGCCTTCGCTGAAATTTCCGACGCTGGAACTGCGCGCCGCCGATACCTGCACCCATATCGACGACGCGGTGGCGATCGCCGCCTTGTATCGCGTGCTGATCCGCCACCTCTATCTCGATCCCAGCTGCAATGCCGAAGTCGGCGCGGTGGAGCGCGCCGTCGCGGTCGAGAACAAATGGCGGGCGCAGCGCTATGGCGTCCATGGCAGTTTCGCCACGCCGGAGGGGGCGCTGACGGTGGCCGAGTTCCTCGACCGGACGATCTCCTTGACCGAGCAGGACGCCAAGTTGCTGGGGTGCTCCGACGAGGTCGCCCATTGCCGTCGGATCGTCAAGCGGGGCACCTCGGCCGACGCCCAGATCGCGCTGTATCGAGAGAGCGACGGGACGGGCGACGAAGGGTTGCGACCGGTGTTAGACTGGCTCGTCGAAACTACCGCCAAGGCTAGTTAGATGTGCCGCTGGATCGCCTATCGCGGGGAAAGCATTCCCCTGGAATACTACGTCACCCAGCCTGTTCACTCGCTGGTGTCGCAGAGCGTGCACGCGCTCGAATGCGCCGCTGTGTTCAATGGCGACGGTTTCGGATTGGGCTGGTATGGCGAACAGCTGGAGCCCGGCCTCTACAAGGAACTGCGCCCGGCCTGGTCGGACGAAAATCTCCAGCATCTGTGCCGGCATCTGCGCTCGCATCTTTTTTTCGCTCATGTGCGGGCGGCGACCGGCACGTCGGTCTCGCGCTCCAACTGCCATCCCTTCGCCTTCGGCAAGTGGATGTTCATGCATAATGGCGTGGTCGGCAGGTGGGACGCCGTGCGCCGCGACATCGAGCGGATGATCCCCGACGACCTCTATCCCGCGCGCGGCGGCACCACCGATTCCGAGGCTCTGTTCCTGGCGTCGCTCGGATTGGGACTGGCGGGTGACGAGCCGCGGCAGGATCCGGTGACGGCGGTCGCGCGGATGGTCGAGGCGGTAACCGGGATGATCCGGGAAAACGCGAGCGGGGCTGCCTTCAAATTCACCGCGGCGCTGGCGGATGGGCGCGATCTCTACGCCTTCCGCTATTCGGCCAATGGCGAGTCGAACTCGCTTTACTACCGGCCGCTCGGCAATGCGGTGGTGGTGGCCTCCGAGCCGCTGGACCAGGATCGCGGCGCCTGGGTCGGCGTGGCCGACAATAGCGTGCTGGTCGCCCGCTGGGGCGAGCAGGTGGAGGTCCGGCCCTTCCTTCAGGACACCGCGACGATCGAGAAGGTCCCCGCGGCGCGGTAGAGCGCCTTTAGCTGCAGGCCGTTGCGGGCGGCCCGCCAGGCCTGGCGCAGCATGTCCTCGCGCGGGGCGGGAATCTCATGGCGTTGGAAACAGAGGCCGGTGACCATCTCGACCATCGTCACTTCGGCAGCATCCTCCAGCCAATAAGCCGCCTGTCCGGATTCCAGCAAGGCGGGCGCTTGGACTACCGAGCGGATCGGCAGGGTCTCGAAACCAAGCTCCCGGGCGACGCTTTCGGCATGGCTCCCGCTGAGGACGACGACCCGATTGCCGCAGGCGGTGCCGGGCAGGCTGGCGAGGATCAGGTTGGAGGCGGTCTGCATGGCTTTTCCGATCAGTTCGGATGGGCGATGCATCTTATCTACTCGGTTGTGAGGTTCCTCACAGTCACCATTTTAGGGCGAGATTTGAGATTTAATCCATGGTGCAGTGCGAGACTGGCCAAAGTCGCCAATCCGATGCCCGGCAGTACGAAATCGCCGATCTTGAGGCTGAGGTCGCCCGCCGCGATCATCACGGCGACACCGACCATGATCAACGTGCGCGGATCGGTGAAATCGACCTTGTTCTCGACCCAGATGCGCCCGGCCGCAGCCGCGATCAATCCGAACACCACCAGCGACAATCCGCCCATGATCGGCATCGGAATGGTTTGGATCAGCGCGCCGAATTTGGGCGACAGGCCGAAACAGACGGCGAAGAAGGCGGCGAACAGGAAGGTGCGCGACGAGAAATTTCGGGTGATCGCCATGACGCCCATATTTTCGGCATAGGTGGTGACGCCGGTGCCGCCCACCGCCGCCGAGAAGATGGTGGCCAGTCCGTCGCCCAAAAAGGCGCGGCCCAGCCAGGGGTCGAGATTGCGCCCCATCATGATGCCGATCGAGCGCACATGGCCGAGATTCTCGGCGACCAGGATGATGGCGACCGGCGCGATCAGCAGGCTGGCCGACACCGAGAAGACCGGCGCCACGAAATGCGGTACGCCGATCCAGGGCGCCGCCGCGACCGCGCTGAAATCGATCGGCTTGCCCATGCCGGCGACATTGCACAGCGTGAAATAGAGCAGATAGGCGGTGCCCCCGCCGATCAGGATCGGCAGGCGGGCGAGGAAGGCCGGCAGATAGATCGAGGCCACCGCCACCAGCGCCACGGTCACCAGGCCGAGAATGATCTCGAAGGCGCCGGTGCCCATATCGTGCACCGCAACCGGGGCGAGGTTGAGGCCGATCACCGCGACGATGGCTCCGGTCAAAGCCGGCGGCATCAGTTTTTCGATCCAGCGGGTGCCGGTCAGCAGCACCAGAAGCCCGATTCCGCCATAGACCAGGCCGGTGACGATGATGCCGCCGAGCGCCGTGGCGATATTGGGATTGGGGCCGGCGCCGGAATAGCCGGTGGCGGCGATCACCACGGCGATGAAGGAGAAGCTGGAGCCGAGATAGGAAGGGATGCGCCCGCCCACCACGAAAAAGAACAGCAGGGTCGACAGGCCCGAGCAGAGGATGGCGATATTGGGGTCGAACCCCATCAGCAGCGGACAGAGGATGGTGCCGCCGAACATGGCGATGACATGCTGGAACCCCGTCACCATGCTCTTGGCGAAGGGCAGGCTGTCTTCGGGATAGAGAATGTCGGCCATGTCAAAACCTCTCTCGATCTTGGTTTGCCGCGATGCCGGCCTATATCAAGAGCATGGCTTTATTCTCCCGCACCGCACAAGGACTTAGGCTCGAACGGATGGCGGCGTCGCCGCAATTCGACGGTGGCCGCTTCGTCAACCGCTATCCCTCGGGCTATCGCGCGCCCGGCGACGTGGACCGCCCCGACCTCAAGGGGTTCCTGTTCGGCGGCGAGAACCGGACGCCGCCGGCGCCGCTGCCATCGATCGATCCGCGCCAGGGCTGGTCGCGCCGGGGGGAGAGCGGCCTGCGCGTCACCTGGCTGGGCCATTCGACGGTCCTGGTCGAAATCGACGGGCGTCGGGTGCTGACCGATCCGGTGTGGGGGCCGCGCGCCTCGCCGCTCGGTTTCCTCGGCCCCAAGCGCTTCCAGCCGGTGCCGGTGCCGATCGGGGCCTTGCCGCCCCTGGATGCGATCGTGATTTCGCACGATCATTACGACCATCTCGATTATCCCAGCGTCCGCGCCTTGGCCAAGCTGCGGGTGCCGATCGTCACCTCGCTGGGCGTCGGCGTGCATCTCGAAGCCTGGGGCGTTCCGCCGGAACTCATCACCGAGCTGGATTGGTGGGAGGAGGCCCGGTTGCCCGGCCTGACCCTGACGGCGGCGCCGGCCCATCATTTCTCGGGGCGGTCTCTCGGTGACCGCAACGCCACCTTATGGTCCTCCTTCGTCATCCAGGGCGAGCAGCATTCGGTCTATTTCGGCGGCGATGGCGGCCTGTCGCCTTTGTTCGCCGAGATCGGCCGCCGGCTCGGGCCGTTCGATCTGGTGATGATGGAGGTGGGCGCCTTCCATCCCTCGTGGGGCGCGGTGCATCTCGGCCCCGACAATGCGCTCCAAGCCTGGCGCCAGATCGGCAGCGGCCGTTTCCTGCCGATCCATTGGGGCACCTTCAACCTGGCCATGCATGCCTGGGACGATCCCGCCGAGCGCTTGTTCGCCCAGGCGCCCGAGGGATTGCTGATGCCGTGTATCGGTCAGCCGGTCGAGCCCGCTTATATCGGTTCGCTCGACCCCTGGTGGCGCGGTGTCTTGGACTCGGAGCGGTCGTCCGGCGGAATCGTCGAGCCGGAGGCGAAGGTCACAATCCCCTAGACAGCCCTGCGGCGCCGGCCGCCGCGCGGCTTCCTAACGCTCACCCAAAAAACACAGACCTGCCACATTGATGCTGTTACCTTGCTCGCCTTATGAGAAGCCGGGTCCTGAAGGTTTTGCTACTGCTGGGGATCGGCTGCGCCGTCCAGCTTTCCGCCGGCGCAGCCGATCCCCAGCCCTATGACGTCCACATGTCATCGACCGGTGACGGCGATCTCGATTCCACACTGCGGGCCAGTTCGCAGCTGAACACTCTGCGGGACAAGGCGCCGACCAGTCCTTTCTCGCTGAAGATCCGCGCCCGCCAGGACATCGAACGGCTCGATACCGTGCTGCAGAGCTTCGGCTATTATCAGGCCGCCATCGCCATCAAGATCGCCGGCCGGGATCTCGACGATCCCGATCTGGTGGACAGCCTGGTCGATGCGCCCGCCGCTCCGCGGATCCAGATCGACATCGCCATCGACAAGGGGCCGCTCTTTCATCTCGGCCGCATCGAGATCGACGGGCCGGTGCCGGACGAGGCCAAGCGGGAATTGGGGCTCGGTCCCGGCGCGCCCGCGGTGGCGTCCGATGTGCTGGCGGCGGCCGGGCGGCTGGCCGCGGCGCTGCAGGAGCGCGGCTACGCCCTGGCCAAGATCGACACGCCAGACGCGGTGGAAGATCCCGAGACCCGGACCATCGACGTCACCTTCAAGGCCGACGCCGGACGGCTGGCCACCATCGGCGCCATTCAGCTGCAGGGCCTGAAGGACGTCGACGAAGACTTCGTGCGCCGCCGCCTGCTGGTAAAAAGCGGCCAGCCTTATCGTCCCAGCGACATCGAAAAGGCCCGTCAGGATCTCGCCGGCATCGGCGTTTTCTCCGCCGTCTCGGCGCGCCCGGGCACCGCCATCGCCGCGGACGGGACCATTCCGATCACCTTCACCGTCGACGAGCGGGCCAAGCATCTGATCGGCATCACCGGCGCCTATTCGACCGATCTCGGCGGTCTGTTCAAGACCACCTGGTCGGACCGCAATCTGTTCGGCGGGGCCGAGCAGCTCAATCTCGGCGCCGCCATGACCGGCTTGGGCGGTTCGGACGTCAATGGTCTGGGCTATGATTTCACGGCCCAGTTCATCCGCCCCGATTTCCTCGACCGCGACCAGTCGCTGCAGATCGACCTCGCCGCCTTGAAGCAGAATCTGCAAGCCTACGACCAGACCGCCCAGACCGCCGGTGTGGCGATCAACCGCAAGCTCGGCCCGGAATGGCGCGCCTCGGTGGGGATCAATGGCGAGCGCGAGCGTATCGGCCAGGAAGGGGTGACGCAGGAGTATCTGCTGGCCGGTTTCCCGCTGGTGCTGAAATATGACAGCACCGGCGTCGGCGATCCGCTGAAAGACCCGACGCAGGGGATGCGCGCCTCGCTCAATCTGACCCCGACCCTTTCCTTCGGCCGCGGCACGCGGGAATTCGTCATCGCGCAGGTCTCGGGCTCCACCTATTTCGATTTGGGTGACGAAGAGGGGCGCAGCGTGCTGGCCTTGCGGGGCTTGCTGGGCACCATCGAGGGCGCCTCGGAATCGGACCTGCCGCCCGACCAGCGCTTCTATGGCGGCGGCAGCGCCACCGTGCGCGGCTTCAAATATCAGTCGATCGGGCCGCTCTTTCCGGATTCCAATCCGACCGGCGGCACCGCCATCGATTCCGCCACTCTCGAATATCGCCAGCGCCTTTATGAGGATTGGGGATTCGCCGCCTTCGTGGATGGCGGCCAGGTCAATGCCGGCCATTCGCCCTTCATGGGCGAGTTCCGCGCCGGGGTCGGGGCCGGTCCGCGCTATTACACCTCGATCGGGGTGGTCCGCCTCGATTTGGCGGTGCCGGTCAACCGTCCGCCGGGCGGCGACCGCTTCGAGCTTTACGTCGGATTGGGGCAGGCTTTCTGATGCGGCGCCGGCTCCTCATTCTCCCGGCCCTCCTGGTGCTTCTGCTGATCGCGCTGCCGGCCGGCTTCGTGATGTGGGCGAACGGGGCGGGCGGCCATCAGGCGCTGGAGCGGCTGGTAGCGGAGCAGAGCGGGGGCCTGGTCAAGGTGAGCGGGGTCGAAGGGCACTTTCCCGACTCCCTGCGCATCGCCCATGCCGAAATCGCCGACAAGCAAGGCGTGTGGGCTATCGCCGACGGGTTGGCGCTGGACTGGTCGCCGCTGACGCTGCTGGCCGATGAGGCGAAGATCCAGCTTTTGTCCGCCGATCGCATTCAGATCTTGCGGCAACCGGTCGAGGAGGAAAGCAACTCCTCCTCTTCGGGTGGTCTCGATCTGCCGGTGCGGATTTCGCTGGAAAAGCTGCAAGTCCTGAGGCTGGACCTGGCCGGCGCGGTGGCCGGCGTGCCCGCCAGTCTGTCGCTCACCGGCACCGCCAATGTGCCGTCGCCGACCCGCCTCAGCGCGCGGCTGTCGGCCAAGCGGTTGGACGGGGGGGGCGAGTATGGTGTCGAGGGCGGCTATGGGCGCGGCGGCGCCGATCTCGAAATCACCGCCGACGAGCCGGCGCAGGGCCTGATCGTGCGGTTGGCCGATCTGCCCGATCTCGGCGCGTTGCGGCTGCGCGCCAATCTCAAGGGGCCGAGCCATGACGAGACCGTCGATCTGGGGCTCGACGCCGGCCCCTTGCGCGCCCAGGCCAAGGGCAAGGTCGATTTCGACCATCGCCGCCTCGATCTGGCGGTCGGCCTGATTGCGCCGGCCATGACACCCAGGCCGGATCTCGGCTGGCGCGCGGCCCGGCTCGACGCCCATGTCCGCGGCGCCTTCAGCCAGCCCGAGGCCGACGGCCATCTGACGGTCGAGGGCATCACCTCTTCGGCGGCGGCTCTCGAAAGGCTGGAGGCCGATCTGCGCGGCAAGGACGGCAGGCTGGCGGTCGATGCCCGCCTGATCCAATTGCGCGCCGGCGGCGTGCCGCCGGATCTGCTGGGGGCGGCGCCCATCGAGGTGAAGGCGGAGACCCGTCTCGACGCCAATCCGATGCCGGTCGAGTTCTCGGTAAGCCACCCGCTGCTGCGTCTGTCCGGCAATGCCACGCTGGCGGACGAGCCGGACATCGCGGTCGAGGCCGAGGTGCCGGATCTGGTGCCCTTCTCGAAGCTGGCCGGTATCGGCATGCGGGGACGCGCCGCGCTGACCGCCAGCGGCATCGTGGGAAACAAAATCGATCTGCGCTGGACCGCGTCCATCAAGGACCTTGCCCAACTCGGCGCGCCGATGGCCGGCAGCCTGGAGGCCAAAGGCACGCTGCGCGGCGTCGCGGCCAATTTCCAGGCGGGTGCCGCGATCGAGGGCGCGCTGGAATTTCCCGGCATGCCGAAGGGAAAGGTCTCGTTGTCCGTCGAAGCATCCGGCCTGCCCGGCAAGCCCAGCGGCAGGATCGAGGCACGCGGCGACCTGGCCGGCGCGCCGTTGGCGCTGGCGGCCAAGGCGCAACGGCTCGGCGATGGCGGGCTGCGCGTCGCCATCGACCAGGCCCAGTGGAAGAGCGCTGAAGCCTCGGGAACCGTGACGGTCGATCCGCGCGGCAACAAGGCGACGGGCAAGCTGCGGGCGCGCATGGCGGATTTCGGCGATCTGTCTCCGCTGGCCGGTGTGGCGCTGAAGGGCTCGGCGGAGGCGTCGCTCGACGTCGCCGGCACCGGTAAGGGAACCCAGGCGAGCCTGCATGCCGAGGCGGCGGGGATCGATTGGGGCGATGGCCGGCTCGACCGGTTGGGGGTGGACGGCACCGTCGACGATCTGCTCGGCCATCCGCTCGCCTCGCTGCGGCTGGCGGCGGATCTCGGCACCTCGGCGGGGCCGGCCAGCCTGTCGGCGGAGGCGCGGGCCGACATCGACAGGAAGCTGGTGCAGCTCTCGGCGCTGCAGGCGACCTATGCCGGCAAGCCGATCCGGCTGCTGGCGCCCGCCATGCTGGCCTATGGCGACAAGGTTCGCGTCGAACGGCTGCGGCTGGCCGTGGCGGGTGGCGAACTCGATGCCGATGGGCAAGTGGCGCCGTCGCTGGCGTTGGACGCCAGGTTGAAGAATGGCGATCTGGCGCTGATCGGCGGAAGGGGGCGCATCGGGATCGAGGCGCATCTGCAAGGCGATCCGGCGGCGCCGTCGGGCGATATTCATGCCGCCGGCAAGGATCTGCGCTGGCAGGGGGCACCGCCGGTGTCGCTGGAGGCCAAGGCCCATCTCGACGGCGGTGTCGCGCATCTCGATACCCGGCTCGAGTCGGGCAAGGGCGGGGTCCTGGCCGTGACCGGCGCCTTGCCGATGCAATCCTATGCCGCGTTGGATCTGCACGCGGCGGGGGCGCTGGATCTGGCGCTGCTCGATCCGCTGCTGGCCCCCGACGGGCGCCAGGCGCGGGGGCGGATAATCCTCGATGGCGGCGTGCAGGGAACGTGGGACTCGCCGCGTATCTCGGGAACCGGAACGCTGGACGGCGTCAGTTTCCGCGATTTCGCCCAGGGGCTGCGCTTCACCGACATCAAGGGCACGCTGCGCACCGACGGCAGCTCGATCCAATTCGCCGATGTTTCCGGCAAATCAGGGCCGGGCAGCTTTACCTTGCAGGGCCATGTCGATCCGTTCGCCCCCGGTATTCCGGTCGACCTCGCCCTCGCCGGGCGCGATTTGCGGCCGCTGGCCAGCGACCTGCTGACCGCCGATCTGGATGCGGATCTGACCATGAAAGGGAATGCCGCCGAAAAGCTGGTGGTCGGCGGCAAGGTCCGGATCCGCCATGCCGACATCACT
>Ga0213872_10000897_pt1 | contig 21416 bp, 24 predicted proteins | sample VelepicomBERX_R2_FD_160071 | JGI IMG/M metagenome (GOLD analysis project Ga0213872, IMG submission 160071) | Rhizosphere microbial communities from Vellozia epidendroides in rupestrian grasslands, the National Park of Serra do Cipo, Brazil - RX_R2 | ecosystem: Host-associated > Plants > Roots >...
CGGTGCGCGCTAGCGCTCCCGCATAGTGCGCTACGTTGGGCGGTAGGTCTCACATGCCGATTTCTCCTCCGTCCGGGTCCGCAGGCCCACGTTGAGTAGCTTGTTCAGGTTCGTAACAACTTTGGAACCATAAGCTTTCCACTGGCGCACGCTTCAAGGTGGAAGGTGAGACTGGCTTCAGACCCTTACGTCACAAGGCTTCCAAAGCAAAACGGCCTGCAGTCTGCAGGCCGTCATCATTTATCGTAGCGGCAAATCACCGCTCAAAACCAGCGAAATCCGGTGAATTGGAAGCATAAGCTTGTCCGGAGGGAAAGTTTATGGTTCCGGTCACAGTGATTGTGACTGGAACCATAAAGCTTACCGGGTGTGGAAGCATAAACTTTCCGGGGACGGTAGAGGGGCGTTGCCGCTCAGTCTAGACATATGGTAGCCGTCTAACCATAACGCTCGCCATCAGATCAAGCGCGTGGGCTTTTGCTCAATGAAGCCCGGGGTCTTGTCCATCGACTCGTAATCGATACGTACGGCAATTCGTTGTGACTCCAATAGGAAGCGATCGAATTCTGCCCTGCAACTGGCGCCTTTGTCTGGATCCCACCGAAGCAGGGGTACATGCTCTGTTGCACTGGGAGAGATTGCCGTTCCAGGGCCTGGCAAAGCCATCGAGAAGCATGCCGCCTTCAGGCCAAGCTTAGAGATGACCTCAAGCCAACCGCCATATGCCGTCGAAGCTACCCTACGGTCATCGACATAGAGCTGGAAGCCCTGAATGACTGCTGGGCCAAGGCCATTGTTCGACAGGTACCAGCCATGATCGCCAAGCCTAACGTCGTCCTGTAGCGCGAGAGTCAGGTGTGGCTGAATGGAAAGATGGTTGTGGTTGCGTAACTCCATCATTTGCGCGGCGCCGAATACCAGGCCAATCGCCGCACCAGCAAGTGCGACGTAAACTCCTCGGCGCTGAAATTTCAACGATGTCTCATTCACTGCCAGTGGGACTTGCTTCTTGTTGCCTTGCTGACCGACTTTCCGGGTGCTCGATTTCTTGCTCATTTTCAGCTCCACTAGTTTGCACGTCATGCGGGCAACAACCTCCGACAGTGCTGTCGGCAGGTCGTCGACAAGCTGAGCAGCCTCGTTCACGGGGGCGAGTTCGTCCGGTCCTCGTTAACGTACGTCGCTCATAGTCCAATGTAGTGCACTAGTAATCCGCCGCTCACCCGCGGTGGAGTGAGAAAGCTCATAGCAAAGAAACGAGCAAGTTCTCGGCTATTTCCGTGTACCAGGTTTCCGGCATCCAGCGCCAGACTTCATGTGCATATCTGATGCGAGTCATTTCGCCACGAGATGCAGAATAATACAATTCGTCATAGCCTTGAAGGCGATGAAAAAATTCGATAGTTTCGTTGTTCAGGTAGTAAAATTGGTCTTGGCCTAGGTTTCTATTAATGGCATCTTCATACAGTAAGCCGAAAAGAAACGCCCACTCATCTTGGCTGTCTCCTTGCTCAGCTCCTATGGGTAGGGATGGGTCGGGTCGTTGATTGAATTCTGCGTGTACCTTTTTATGGCATAGTCGACACAAAGTTATGCCGTTTCCCATTTCTAGGCCTGCATTAGGGAGTAGCGCTCTTCTTACTATGTGGTGGGCTTCGAGATCCTGTGTGGAGTCGCAACAAACACATCGGAATAGGTCTCTTGCTTTTATAAAATTCCTCCATAGCTTGTTGCACCAAGAGGGAGAGCGGTGTTTGCTTTTGGCCGCGAGCAATTTTTCTCTGCGTAGGCTGATTTCGGCCGTGTTCATTCTTGACCTTATTCCGTCGTGCTCGGATTCGGTGGACTCCAAGGCGCCAGCATGTTACTTTACCACTGACCAATGATGTCGATGGTATTGGGGTGGGCCAAAGAGACAAGAAGGGCGGCTGATAGCCGGAGACTGGTGTTTCGGCTATCGTGCCTTTTCACTGAAAGCTGTCTTGTTTCTGGTGCTTAATATCGCTTTCTATATCTCCACTCGAGAGAAATGGGGATAGATTCGATAAAATCTCTTAAATGCCTCAAATGGATCTTCGCCCATTGCTGATACCGGCAGTTCGAAGCCTAATTTCGCCTGAGCGTCATCGTTCGATTCCATCATCAGACGCTCTAATGTCGATAGCGCGGGCAGGTCTACCCGATGAGGGGTGTCGGTTGTTGCATGGAACTCCCAATCCACCACGAGATCGTCGACGGTCTTATCTTCAGTGTCGCAAATTACGAGCGCGGCAGTCACCATGGCTTGGCCATCGGCATAGTGTGTAGCAAGCGCCCAGACGATCCGGCGATCCCGAAAACTTAATACTTCCTTTTCGACCGCCAATTTGAGTACAAGCAGTAGACTCTTGCCATAGTTCTTTTGTGTCATGCCATCGACAGTCAAGCCGCTTGGAAATAGCGATCCGAGCCGTTCTTTGAAGCGAGCGAGGCGCCATTCTTGAATGGTCGGCTTGTGTTTCCGATCCTCGGAAACGTCACCCCCAGCTTCGACGGAGATAGTATTGGAGTCGGGCTTTCCTAACGACTCCGGGTTGGCATTGAGCGTGATGCGCAGAATGCTGCCGAGCGGAGCGACACCTATGGTTCGTGCAAACCGTTCGATCTGCGTGGTAATACCTCTTGGTTCCGTATAATCGAACCAGATGATCGCTGGAGAGTCGAAATCCGTTTCATCAAGGTAGGCTTCCAGGCTCTTGTGTACGCACTCGATTGAAGCAATAGGGCGGTTGAAGAGCTGGCGCTTATGTACTTGTTCCTCGGTTTCGATGCATGTCATTTTCGATATCCCGAGCCGGCCATGGACCAGGCGAAAGTCTTCAAGAAATGGGCCTCCAAGACCCACGTAGTGATATTTGTTAAGCCCAAGCTTGGGAGTAAGCCGCATCAGCAATGACAAGAACAGCTCCCGATCTACAGCCTTGTTGGGCCGCAGTCGGTATGGCAGAGAGGAGCCCGCACCCATCGTCAATCTCCCTGCCTATTGGCCTTGGTGAGCTGCATCTCGAAGCACTTGTCGCCGACGATACCTGGCTTTTCATCTGGGTCGTCGAACAGCATTTTCGAAACGAGCCGAATTTCCTCGACAGGGCGCGAAAACACGATCTTCTTGGAAGATGGCTTATTGCCTGGCGGCGTCGGTAGGACCTTTGCCTTGAGCGGATTGAATTCGACTGAATCACCTATTCTCTTAGTGGCAATGCGAGCCGAAACAACCTCAATGGCCTTGCTTAGAGCCATCGGCTTTGCCGAGTCCCAAAAGCTCGACTGATCGGCTCGCGGATGATTTTTCCACTGGTTCGTATAGGTGATCCAAATGCGCATGCCCTCTTTCATCTTGACAAGGGACTCCAGCCACACGTTCGATGATGTATCTAGAGCCCGCTTCGTTGTCGTGACTGGCAACTTGTCAGCGTGCTTGGAGCGGAACTCGATGATGCCAGTGATAACGGCAAATTGCGGATGGTAGAGTGGGATGCCGTCCCCCCAACCTGTCAGGCGATTTTTGTCGCCCACGATGACAGCTCTATCATTGCAAAGCACTGTCCAGCCAGCGGTTGCAGATGAACGATCGCGCTCGAAACCTGCATCGTCGTCTTCGTCGTCGCCCAGACTTTTCCCGGTGTTAAGGCCGACGGAAATGGAAACCAGTACCCCATCGATCGTCTTCTGGTAGATATAAGGTGCCGGCCGGGTTTCGTCATTCGAGACAAGCACTTCTACGCGAACGGATTCCACGTCCGTACCGTTGAGCACTACCTTCAGTCCCCACTGGATGAACATTGTGAAATGCTCTGCGATCGCCGTGCGAACTTCATTCTCGAAAGATACATTGCCAAAGTGGCGTGAAACACCCTCATAAAGATCGTTGACGCGAATCATGGTGCCCGGTTCGTCCAGTCGCTCGTTCGCCACTGTTGGCTCATTGATTGGCAGCGGATCCCAATTTTTGGCCTCCAGCCATTGCGAGGTGATCGGTACCTCGAATGTGTCGTCGCCATGACGAGTGCGTACAAGTGCATCACGCCCCATCTTGAAGATTGCGCGCTTCATACCAACACCGTACATGCCTATGGTTTCGGCTTCCGAGTCTCGGTCATCGTCTGTTTCACGCCCCATCTTGAACGCGTAGTTCTTAGCAACATCGCGCGGAATTCCGCCGCAATTGTCGGTGATCAAGAAATGGTCTTTGGCAATCTCAATGTTCACCCAATGCTTTGAGTAGTCGACTTCTTGGGCGTTCGCCAGGCGCATTGCCCCGTCCAAGCAGTTATCGAGTAAATCAAGGATCGCGTCTGCGAGGTTGATATCACGTGTGAGCATCGAGACGAAGAACTGCTTCGTTGGACTGGCTTGAGCGTGATCTGCACTTGGTTTGGTCATCAGCTGATTCCCCTCGGCGTATCTATGTTATTGAGATATATATAGTTTTTGCGGACTGTCGCTGGCTTCAACATCGTTGCCAGGTTCGGAGCACGCCACGTAGGGTACGTTTCAACATCACTGGTTAGCCACATGCAGCCACGGGAGGCGCCAGAATACAAAGTGTTTGCCTACCCAATGGGCGGGCGGATGGCCCTGAGGCGGCTGCATCTAGCGCGCCGAATCCTTTCGGAGCGCAGGTTTGATCCGCGACGACAGTCGCAGCCAGCATAACACTCTCAAAACGGTCAATGCCAACCGGCATAGGGCATAGGTACATGTGCGCATATAGCAAGACTCAACGGCCGGCACCGACCAAATCTAGGAGAGTGGCTTGCTGCTACTCAGCATCAGCCGTAGCTCATCGACGGAAACCCACCTCTTTTCCGACTTGATCGCACGATGAATCAACCGATGGCAAACAGCACAAAGCAATGCCAAGTCTGCCAAGCGCGTCTTGCACTCACCTGTCGTCGCCAACGGTGCCATGTGATGCACTTCAAAGCCGGCGTCTTCCAACGACTTCATCAGTATCTTCGGCGCGTCGCCACAAGCATCGCAAACCAAGCCTCCCTTTTCCTTTCTCGACCGCAGCAATAGCGACCGCAACTTTGGGCTTCGCTCCCGGGTACGATGCAATACCGTGAGAACACGACCTTCGACGAATTCGTCCTCGACGTTCTGCATCTCATATACGGAATCCGGAATATTGCTCTCGTCGGTTGCCGACTGGCCTCGAATAAGCGCAACGACCGTCGCCAGCATCTCGGGCTTGGTGCCGAAGTCCAGCCACACCGCGCGATCCTCCCTGGACGCGTTCGAGAACCCCTTGCCGGTCGCGACCTGCCGAATATTCTGTAACTTGAATGCGACACTAGCTGGATTGCGGAAGTTTTCGCGCTTAGTCGCATCTTTGTGAATCGACAGGCGGCGGAGTTCCGTGGAAAGTGCGATCACCCTGCGATCGTGAGCGCTTGGTAAATCGTTGTTGCACCTAAGGTAGAGGTCGAGCGCAAGTAGAATCTCGTCCCTCGCCCAAGGCGGATTTCCATGTCCGTGCGTCACTGCCATCTTGCCTCCTGAAACGACTCAACGATGTCGAGGCAGAGGTCGGGCCTCGACCATCAAAATTAGCTGCTCGATCTTACGTCGAGATCGGGGTAGAATAAGGCCCCTAAGGGGGGTGACACAATGATCGACGCCGTCGACTTGTTTTGTGGCGCTGGCGGATTGACCGCCGGGCTGCGAAAAGCCGGCATAACGGTGCAGGCAGGGTATGACATCGACAAAAACTGTGCTCATGCCTACCAGTCTAACAATGAGGCCGAGTTCATCTGCGAAAGCGTCGAGGACGTTTCTACCGACGCCATTTCCGATTGGTACCGTCCGCAGCTCGTCAGGCTCTTGGCGGGGTGTGCGCCCTGCCAACCCTTTTCGAGCTACAACCAGGGGCGAGATACCAGAAGCGACCGCAAGTGGCCGCTGCTATATGCGTTTAAGCGCCTCATCGAAGGGGTCATGCCCGAGGTCGTCACAATGGAGAACGTGCCTGACGTGACCAAGCACAAGGTCTACCGCGATTTTGCGGGGAGACTGAAGAAGCTTGGCTATCACGTCTGGGCCGACACGGTATCTTGCGTGGATTACGGGCTCCCTCAACAAAGACGTCGCCACGTACTGCTTGCGTCGCTCCTGGGACCGATCTCTCTGATTCCTCGTACTCACGAAGGACGACCGGTCACCGTTCACGACACGATCGGCCATTTAGAGGCCCTGGAGGCCGGTCAGGTCGATCCCCGCGACCCGCTTCATCGTGCCGCATCGCTGACCCCGATAAACCTGGCAAGAATCGCTACTTCCACCCAGGGCGGAACATGGCGAGACTGGCCGATCGAATTGCGCGCCCCTTGCCATAGAAGAGCTTCTGGCAAGACGTATCCGAGCGTATATGGTCGTATGAGTTGGCATGAGCCTGCCCCAACGATGACCACTTTGTGTTACGGATACGGCAACGGCCGCTTTGGTCATCCTCTTCAGAACCGGGGAATTTCCCTGCGAGAAGCCGCTGCGCTGCAATCGTTCCCCCTCGACTATGAGTTTCTGCCGCCTGATCAAATCACCTTCAAGGCCGTTGGCCGAATGATCGGCAATGCTGTCCCAGTCCGCCTTGGCGAGATCATTGGAGTCAGCATCATGAATCACGTCATGAGCATGAGACCGGATTTACTACCCTAGTCCAACGTGGCTGCCGAGCGAACGACCGGTTGACCGTTCTGGTGATGAGGCTGATGCCAGTGACTGCCTCAACGAAGTAGCCAATCGATCTGTATTCTTGGTCTCGCACTGCCACACGATCAGGACACGCCAACCCAGCTCGGCCAGCTTCGCCTCGTTTTGTCGGTCTCGCTCAATGTTTCGTGAGAATTTGGCATCCCAAAATGCCGCGTTCGTCTTCGGCGTGGTCGTATAGCGGCAACCGCGATGGCGATGCCAAAAGCACCCGTGGACGAAGATTGCCGTCTTCGACTTTGGCAACACGATATCAGGGGTGCCTGGCAAATCTTTTCGATGTAGGCGGAACCTGAAGCCCAGTCGATGCAGCGTGCGCCGCACTATCAACTCGGGGCCTGTATCTAGGCGCCTTACAGCGCGCATGATTTCGCTTCTATCCAACGCACCTCCCAATGCAGACGGAGTGCCTATAGATCGGTCCACCACTGGAGTTGCTGAAGCAGCTCATGCGGGCTGACACCCATTGCGCGCATCCAATCCCGGAACTCCACCAGGTCGATCCGTCGCTCGAAGTTCTCCACCTTGGCCACATAGGACTGCGGCCGCCCGAGTTGGTCCGCTAACGCTACCTGGGTGATGCGCAACTCATCACGCTTCTCGATCATTCGGGCAATCAGTTCCTTGTAACGGCTGTCGTGGATGGTCTTCATCCACGGGATAGCAACACCCTATCAAAAATATCCCAAAACAGGATATATTGGTCGTGAAGAACGACCAGAACCGCGCCGGCGAGCGCCAATGGGGAGAGAGGGATGCTGTTCGGACAGGCGCTCGGCGCCATCTACTTGATGCTGGCTATCGCCTTCGGTTGGGGCGTGTGGCGATTGATGAAGGCGCTCAACGCTCGCACGCAGGCTCGGTACCAATACGAGCCGATCAACTGGGTGACCGGGGCGATCTTCTCCATCGGCGTTTTCGTCGCTTGCAACCTGCTCAGCCATCGCGATTGGCCGGATGGCCTGATCGTGCTCTTGGTGAGCTTCGGCATGGTGTTTGGCTATATCCGCCGACGTACCGATGCGCGCACCACCTGGCAGTCTCTCGGTGTCCTGGTCTGTCTCTTGCCATTCGCGTTGCTGGTCGTGCTGGTGATCGGCGGCAGGATGTTCGCCCCACGCGACGACGAAGAAGACCGCCGTTGGTTCTAGTCCATGCGGCTGATGACGGCAGCCCCGAGCTTCGCCATTGAAACCGCGGTTTCCGACAACATAGGAGGGAGAGGCATATGCGTTTCATCATCCATTTCGGCCTGTTGGTCGTCGCGCTCTGTGGTTATGCCGGCGAGAAGGCGCCGCAGGTCTACGTCGGCACAGGCCCGGACGGCAGCGTTTACACGTTCGATATCGCACCAGCGCATGCGGTGGGTGGCGACATGATGTCGAGCTACCAGCCACTCATCATCAAGCGGAAGAGTGGCAAGGTTGTCCATACGTCAGCAGCGTTGAGCGTGCATGCATCCAACTGGTCGATCGAAGCCGGCAAGGACGGCGACCCGAAACATGACATGGTCGGTGTGTACGAGATGCAGGATCACGCGCACGTGCTCGTGTGCCGAGAGCAGTGCGGCGCCAAGACGCCGATGAAATTGTTGGCGGCTGCTGGCGATGCGTGAATCCGAGAAATATCCGAATATCGGATATCCCGGGTTCCGCCGATGTTTTTGTCGCAATGCCCCCTCGACTGGTGCGATGATAGGTTCCACACCAGCGCGACAAGCTGCATTGCAGCGGTAGCGACTGGTGGTTACGAGGAGACGACCACCTATGGACGTGACGAGATAGATCACGGGAAGCCCATGTCGTGTGATGTGCGACACCCGCTTCTGTTCTGAACCCGCTCAAACCTGCCAATGCTGAACTAGCCCCGCGGCCCGCCACAAAGTGCGCGCACCGGGCGAGGGCCTCGTGCGCCCGTTCGAAACGCAAATTGAGCCAAATACTATCTCTACCAGACCCGTGGCCGCTCCGTGAACCTGACGGAGGCCGAAATGTTGAACAAGCAGCAAATGGCGAAGCTGGAGCCAATCTTCGACCAGCATGGACTAAGCGAACGAACCCGCAAGCTTGTGCGCCGCATCTGCACGACGGAACCCACGCGCACCGTACGGAGCGGCCGGCGCAACGTGCCGACTCGTTTTCCCAGCCGCAAGATGGGCTGCATCATCCAGGCGGAAAGCCACCGCAATGAATTGGCGACGCTCTACCTGTGGGAACACGATCCGGACGTGTACGCCTTCCTCGATCAACCCGAGACGCCGCGGCTCAGTTACAAGCGAGGCGATCGAACGGTCAATACGCAGCACACCGCGGACTATTTTCTGATCGCGCGTGACTTCATTGGCTGGGTCGAGTGCAAGACGGAAGCGGATCTGCTTGAGTACGCCGAAACAGACTCCGAACTCTTCCGCCAAGAAGGCGACAAGTGGATATGCCCACCCGGCATCGAGGCCGCTGCCGACTGGGGGCTCGGCTATCGCGTCAGGGCGAGTAGCGAGAACAATCCCATCCTGGTACGCAATCTGCAGTTTCTGTCCGCCTACCTGGAGGCCGAGTTCGACGTCCCCTCCGATGGCGAACTGGCGTCGGTCCGGCGTCTCTTCGAACGGCAGGCGTGGATGCCACTGCACGAGCTGCTGGACAACGCTGAAGGCTTGAACGCCGACGATATCTACCGACTGATCTGTCAGGGCGTCATCTATTTTGACCTTGATGCCCGGCCGCTTTGCGATGAGTTTGCCAAGATCTTCCGCAACCGCGAAGCGTATGAGGTCTTCCTGCAGGACAGCAGGACGGAACCGTCTTCTGCGCCCATCCTGTCGGTAGATCTAAAGGTTGGCGCCATCGTCAATTGGGAAGAGAGGCATTGGAAGGTCGTGGCCTTCGCCGAGCACGGCGTAGATCTGCTCGATGCCCAAGGCGAATTGCGCACACTCAATCACCAGGCGATCAACGCCATGGTGGCGAGCGGCCGGCTTACGGGCGTGGAAACCGGGCTAGCGGCAGAGGCCGCGCTGGAGCGCGAGCGCCGAATGCGGCGGGCGAGTGAGCCCGAGCTCGGCGAAGCGACATTGCGCCTGCGCATGATGCGCAACAACGATTCGGCGCCCATCAGTCGCTGCCGGCGCACGTTGAGAAACTACGAGCGCCGCTTCGAAGAGGCCGACGAGCTTTACGACAACGGCTTCATCGGGCTGCTCCCTCGATATGAGAAACGCGGCAATCGGACGCAACGATTTCCTGACCAGGTGTACGCGCTCTTCGATGCGCAGCTTGCCTCGGTGAAGGAACGTGGCGTTGCACTTACCGTTACTCAGCTTCATGCGGACTTCGTTAAAAAATGCAACACGGAAGGGCTGCCGCACCCTTGTGCAAAGACGTATCGGGCCATGCGCAAGGCGCGGATAAATGCACATGCCCTCACTTTGCATTTCGAGGGACATCGTGCCGCCTACGCGACGGAGGAACAGGTCTGGCTAACGGACAATGCGATCCCACCGCACGGCGACTACCCCTTCGACATTGCACATATCGATCACACGCAGCTCGACCTGATGCTGGTCGACAAGAACATCAAGGACGAGGTCTGCCGTCCGTGGCTCTCTTTCATGATCGACGGCTACTCGCGCAAGGTGTTGGCGAGCTATCTCAGCTACGACCGCCCGAACTACGTGACGTGCATGATGCTGATCAGGCGTTGCGTTCAGCTCCATGGACGCTTGCCGCGCTCCATCGTGGTCGACGGAGGTAAGGAGTTCCACAGCGACTATTTCGAGCGGCTGTTGGCCATGTTCGTCGTCGAGAAGAAGATGCGGCCCGCCGCTCGCCCACGCTTCGGCTCCATCATGGAGCGGCTGTTTGGCGTGACCAATCAGCAACTGATCCATGCGCTGCTGGGTAACACGAAACCTCTCCGGAATGTACGGCAATGCACGTCGACCCATGATCCGCGGCGACTGGCTGTCTGGACGCTGGATCGTGCGGATCAGTTGATCGAAAACTGGCTGGAGCGGGCCTATCACTGCGCGCCACATGGCGGTATCCACGCCATCCCGAACGAGGTGTTCGATGCCGGCCTTCGCGAGTTCGGTCAGCGGGTAAGTACCCGCATTGCGTATACCGAGTCCTTCCAGATCCATTGCCTACCCTTGGTCGGCAAGGGCAGCTCCAAGATCCATCCCGGCAAGGGCATCAAGCATCTGGGGCAATACTACTGGTGCCCCGAGTTCGGCGAAGCCAGTCTTGAGGATAAGCGCGTCCTGGCGCGTTTCGACCCCTTCAACGTCGGCGTCGTCTATGCACGCATCAAAGGCACGTGGCGCCGCTGCCAGAGCAACCTCTACGCAATGATGGCGTACCGCACCGAACGCGAACTTCGTCTGTCGAGCGTGGTGTTGCGCAACCTCAGTCAGCTCGCTGGCAAACACCAGTTCGACGCCTCGATGATCCAAGTCGCCTTCATTTGGGAAGCGGCGAATATCGAGCACGAGATGAACATCGACCGCGCCATCGATGTCACGCCGCGGCAACCCGAGCCGCCAGCCTTGCCGGCGCCGGCTTTCGCCCAGGCAGCCGAGTACACGACCTACGGGAGCTTCTGATATGGAACATCGTCATCAGGCACCAGGTCTGAGTGCGTTTCTTCAATTCAACATCGGACATCCGCAACTGGAAGCGGTGCTGGCCCGTACGCTGACTGTCAGCCAAAGCCAGTCGAAACCGGAGATCATCGTCATCACGGGCCCAACTGGTGTCGGCAAGACGACCCTGGCTGACAGGCTCGAGCGGGAAGTCTCGGCCAGGTACGCCGACCAGATGGACCGGGATCGAGGAATGATCCCGGTCGTGCATATCGCTGTAACTACGCCCGGTACCAGCGGGTTCAACTGGAAGGATTTCTACACCCGCTTGCTGCACCAAATCGATGCCGTCAACCCGCAGCTCAAGTTGCCAATCTGTCCCAGCGACTTCGATATGTTCGCGTCCACGTACGACATACCCCGCGCATTGCCCAATACATCTACGCTGGAGCGCCACTTCGAGACAGCAGTAAAGCACCGCAAGGTGAAGATGCTGATACTCGACGAGGCCAACCAGATGCTCGTAGGCTGCCACGCTGCTGAGCTGCAACGGCGATTCGAGGCGCTCAAGTCCCTGTCGCTCAACACAGGGGTTACCATCGTGCTGGTGGGCACCTACGACCTGCTCCAGATTCGCGACCAAAGCGCACAGTTGGTCCGGCGCAGCGAAATCATCCATTTCCCGCGCTATCAATGCGAAGACGACAAGGATAGGTACCAGTTCGGCAGCGTGCTGAAAACCTTCGCCGAGCAAATGCCGTTCAGCAGGCCACCGGATTTGACCAGCCGCGTCATGGAATTCTATCTGCTCTCGGTCGGGTGCATTGGCATTCTGAAACGCTGGCTAAATCAGGCTGTGGAGGACGCCGTGCGTCGTGGCATCGACACGCCCGATGCCGACTTCTTCCTAGACCGGGCACAGTGCAAGCATTCCGCCCAGACGATCCTGACTGAGGCAAGCATCGGCGAGCGCAGGCTTGTCGATATCCCGCTCTCGGTCCTGCAAAGCCAGTCTCAAGCGCAGTTTCTGGCGCTCAAGGAAATGGCCGTCAACGTTGCCGATCTGGGTAAACGTATGGGGCGCGCCAGCCAAAAACGCAAGGTAGCCGAGCGCATTGCCAAACGCGACCCCGTAGGGCGAACCTATGACGCCGATCAAGAAGAGTTCGACTTTGCATAGGGGGCAGGCATGGCACATGAACGCAGCCGGCTCTTTCGGCTTGATCCCATCGACGCGAAATGGGGCATGCGCGAAAGCCTCATCTCCTACATCGTGCGCGTAGCCGCCGCACACAGTATCAGGACGCGCGAGCTGATCCGGCGCATCTACCTGCCTATGCTCGACAACCCGGGCGGCGCACTGCATTCGCCGTTCTACCGGAACCAGGCGCGGACGATCAACGGCGTCGGCCAGTACGCACGCACGTTTAGCGAGTTGACCGAATCGCTGACCACGCAAGGAGGCCTGGCGCGACACACCCTGCTGCCCTGGCGTGATCTCGTGCCAGAGAACGGGACCGGCCTGATCGCCAGCCATGTGCGTTGGTGCCCGGCCTGCCTGGTCGAGCAGCGGTGCAATGGGGTACCCAGCCATTTCCCGCTGCTTTGGTCGCTAGATCGCTACCAGGTATGCCATCTGCACGATCGCCCGATGGCCGAGCATTGCCCCCGTTGCGGCAAATATCAGCAGTGGATTCCGGAGCTGCCAGATCAGACACGCTGTACAGCTTGTGGCTGCTTTCTCGGCCATAGTGGGTCGTTTGAGCTGCAGCAGCCGGATGCTCGGCAGCGCCGCCATGCTCATCTGCTGCACGATATGCTGGCGTCCGACGCCGGGGTAGAGGACTGGGCAAGGCACTCGCATCTCTGTCGCCGGCTGATGGCGGCCGCCAATCATTTGGCCGACGGGCAGAAGAGCAGGCTGTCGGAAATGCTCGGGCTGACCAGAACAAGCCTGAGTTGCTGGATAGCGAAAGGACAGCGGCCCGCATTTCCGCAACTGCTGCACGTGTGCGATGCCTTTGGGGTGGGGTTCAAGGCACTGCTCACCTCTGATGCGCCCTTGTCGAGCCCGCAAGCTACCGGTGGCCCACAACTTGGCATAGTGTCACGCAGGGATAGTAGCGTCGACCTTGGTACCTATTTGACCAAGCACCTGCAAAGCGAGGGACCGCCCGTCTCCGTCGCCACGCTTGCGAAGCAGCTTGGGGTCTCGCGTTCGAAGCTGAAGTATCGCCACCCGGACTTGGTTCAGGCAGTCTCGACGCAGTATCGCGATTCGGTGGCTAGCCAAGCGACGCTGCTTCGACAGCAAGAGATCCAGCGAGTGGTATCGCTCACTGAGGGGCTCGTCGCGACAGGAGAGAAGCCGACTGGACGACGGCTGCTGCCGCAATTGAAGCTGAACCGCCTATCGTTGCGTCGTCGGTACTTGCGACTGGCTTACTGGAGCGCTCGGCAGGCGACGATTTCGAGATAAACTCCACGGCTCCGTGGGGATGTAGATCGATTGCCAACGCCGCAAGGCGCATATGAGGAGTCGTAAATTGATTGGCGCAGCTGACGCGGAATCTGCGGTTCTTCGCTTTCTTGAACCTTCTGCGCAGCAGTGGAACGAGCGCATGGTGATCCATTCTTGCGCGCTGTCGCCAAATGGTGACTTCTGGATCGTACGAGCCAACACGGCGGGATATGTTTTGCATGGTCGCCTTGAAGCCGCCCTGGTAGGTGTCAACGCCTATTTGGTTGATGTAAAGACGGGGAGCATCGACATTGTTGGTAGCGGGCAATCTTTGGAAAACTACCTACAGGACATATACGACCTACGTACGGCCGGAAGTTACTGCTATGTACTAGGCCCATCGTTTGACTGGACCGACAAACAAGCGGTGATCAATCTTCGGCGGCAGCTAGATTGCTCCCTTGTTCATGCCAAGCATCTGCTGGGCGATCGAAGGAAATGGTTGACCGGGAAACGTCGCGTTCTTGAGCTTGCCGCGCAACTACTCGAAAAGCGAGGGATCGCAAGCGTAATCGCCCTTGAGGATGATGCAGGTGCCGCAACTTTGATCGACGAGCACGTTTGGCATTGGGATGCACTCAAGCAAGTTCTGCAGCAAGAGCAGTAGCCTGCGCGCGACCGATATCAGGCGAGAACCTGCCCATACTTGGACTAATAAACCTCTTGAAGAACATTCGATGAATTCCTTGGAAAGCGTATGGGAGTACCGCGAAGAGGTGCTTTACCCACAGCTCTTTGGCAGCAACGCCAGCGGTATCTGTGTACTCACGCCTGAGATCTTCATTGACGTGTTCAAGCAGGAATCGTTTGACCCGCGCTGGACGCATCTGGGCGTACAGGAGTTTTCACCCACTGCCAGTCGGCCGACATGGCTGTACGCCACGTCGGGCGGTTCGACCCCGTGGAACGTGGAGCCACCCGAATACAATCCTGACGACTATTCATGGCTGGGTTTCGAGTTGGTAATGGAAGCACCGACGCAGGCTCCCTGGGCCGTCAACATTCTTCTGCGGCTTCTCGCCTACAACGTGCTCATATGCCACGGCCGTTATGGCGACATCGATCCGTTGGACTATGGTCACCGAATCCCGCTCGGCGGGCCGGTGATGCCAGGGTCGAGCATCACCCATGTGATGCTCGCTGAGCCGGAGCACTATCCCGTCACCCACACGCTTGCGTCGGGGAAATTCGACTTCCTTCACGCCGTTGGAATCACGACGCAGGAACGGGACTACGCTAAGGAACACAGCAGCAACGAGCTCTTGGCCCTACTCAAGCAGCGCGGAGCGTTCCCGCTCACCGAGCCCCTCAGGGCTTCCGTCGTCTGATACCTATTTGATGAGCCTATGCATATGAAATGGCTGACCGATCTATTCAAGCGGCGCCAGTCGCCGCACCGTATCGAGCGGCAGGCGGTTGCGAATACCTGTGGGGACGCCTGTAACTCTTGCAATACGATGCTCAAATTGCATTGGTGACCCGGACTAACAGTCAGGCCCACGGTAATCGCCGCTCTCAACCCATACCCTAAGTACATACGACATGAAGGCAACCTCACTCGCGACGCTTGTCATCCACGCAGTGCTTTCAATGGGCGTACTCGCGCAAGATGTAAGTGCGTCCAATACGCCGTCCTCTGCCGAGAAAGACGCCGCGCTTGAGCTAAAAGATGCACTACGGCGCGCGCAAGCTGGCGATAGTCGAGCGCAATCATGGCTTGGTCAGCACTATGCAGAGTCCGATCCGCCGAACTTTGCCCAGGCGATTGCCTGGTACAGTAAATCGGCCGCCAAAGGGGATCAGAGTGCGAAGTTTGCGCTCGCTCGCATGCAGGAAATTGGACGTGGCGTACCTGTCCAGATCACTACTGCTTTGGCGTCTTATCAGCAATTGGCTGCTCAAGGGAACGCCGACGCTCAGTTTCGACTTGGCATGATGTACGAGTTTGGTGCAGGCGTGCCAGGCAACCCCGCCATCGCGGCGTGCTATTACGATCTGGCCAGAAAAGGCGGCTCTATCGCTGCGGCGGCGCGCACAGATATCGCACCGGCAGTTCCGCCCGGTATTGCGCTTAGCTGTGACATCGTGCTGAAAAACGTTCTGTCGGATAACGTTGCGGCGGCCCATTTGCCGCCTCCACCTCCGCCGCCTCCACCGGCTCAGGGGGCGCCAATCAGGCCTTGCTCCAGTGCAGCAAGGATAGGCAGCTGGCTGGTCGAGCCATTTAGCGCTATCGCTGACCGAGAACACTTCACGCAGGCTGATCTGGTGGCCAAGATTACGGTCGGCAGCTCGGGAACCCTTGATAACGTCGAGATTACGAAGTCGTCGGTATCAAGCCGGGCGCTCAAGGAATTAGTTGAGAGTGCCATGTACGCCATGGATTGCCAGGCCATTGGCCGACAGTACACGGTATCGTATCCATTGCAATTCGCCGTCGACGAACATGCGCTGGCGGCGTCGCAGTCCGCTGCGCCGACCCAAAGCAAGCCTGCTGTTTTGCTTGTCATCAAGGCGGGCGGCGCATTGGAGGTCGATCACCAAGCCCTTCCGGCCGAAGACGCGCAATATGCCCTGATCAAGAAGCTGGTCGCCGATGCGCCGGAGCGTCAATTTGTGCTTCAGGTCGCTGACGGACAGCGCTACGAGCCAATAGGTCGCGCCATCGTTAAATTGAAGCGGGCGGGCGCGGCTGGCGTACTGTTCGCCCTTGGAGAGAGTCAAGTTTCGATATCATTTCGTGGATCGCCTATTCCAACGATCTATGGGGGGAGAGTCGTCCCAAAACACCTCATCGACATCGATTCCAACAGCTCGATATTGTTGAACAACGTCCCGGTCGCCGACGTGTCCGCTCTTCGCGCAGCGCTGGCTCCCAAATCGCCCGCTGGCTATGCCGGGATCATCTCGCTACGGCCGAACAAGGCGTCCGATTTCAACGTGTTTGCCGATGTGCTCAAGGCGCTTGCGCCCCTAAGCGACCGATATTCGCTAGGCATCATTGGCGACGAGCAGTTCATGTAACTCGCACGTGCAAGGTGGCTAGATATCCATCGCTGGAGGAGCAATGAAAACACTGACGACGCTCGGCATTCAATCGATCTGCGTAGCGTCCCTGCTGGTGGGATCCGCTTCTGCAAGCGCGGACAATGAATACCCGATCGACGCGTGGTACAAGGCCAAAACTGCGATGGACTCTTCGACGGTCGGTTTGCGCCGCTCGGCCAGCGAAGCCAGGGAGAAATGGGACGCTGAGATGAATGTCGTGTACAACCGGCTGATGAGGCGGTTGAACAAGGCCCAGCAAGAGAACTTGCGCGACGCGCAGCGCAAGTGGCTGCAGTTCAGGGATGCGGAGAGCAAGTCCATCGGTGCAATTGTGGCGACCCAAGACGGAACACTTGCTCAACTTGCGGCAACTGACGGCGCCATGGAGTTGGCGAGGGCGCGCGTGTTGCAGTTATACCGATACGAGCAGGCGTTGAATGGTTTCTAGCGACTATTCGTCCCGTGGGTCCTTATGACAAGCGCAATCTCGCTTACGACCGCCCCGAAATGGCATCCAATGCGCGAATACGTTCGCCGCGTCATCATTCATGGCGAGGCCACGAGCACGCTCGTTTCGGGCGAGGAGATTCTTCTGCAACGTGAGTTCGGGGATGCCTACCTGCTGGCGACCTCGTACGACTATTACGACGGCGTGCATCACTGGTTCTATTTACTCGACGCGCACGGACGTGTGCTCGATCTGGTATCGCCTCCCGACTATTTCGGATTCGTCGGGGATGTAGAGGCGGTGGGTACGTCTGCGATCCGCTTTCGCTTCCTACCTGGCGGTGAGGACTGGTGGACGTTAACCGTCAATATCCGAGGGCGCTGGTGGTACAACGCCGATGATCTGCGCTATCGCCTTAACCGTTTTCTCGTCTTGAAGCGGCATCTATCGCTGAAATGCGAGGGCGGACGGCCTATTGGCCACCTCGCCGCTAGGTCGAATCGAATTTAGCCGGCCAAACCGTTAGCACATGGGCAGGGGCCCCAGTCTTGTTATGAATGAGAGTCTTCGTCAGCAGCTTGTGCAGCACAGGCATGACCCCATGCGCCAGTACGAATTGGCCGGCATTACCGTTGCTACCGTCAAGGCGTTTGTCTTGGAGGAGATGGCGATAGCCGAAGACTGGGATACCCAGTCGCTCTTGCTCTGCATGGTCTATTCAATCGATGACCCATCTATCAAGGCTGATGCGCTGAATCATCTCCTGGTCATGCCGGGGCATAGCCAACATCAGGCGGTTACGTTCGAAATCCAGAAGCTGAAAAGTCCGACGAGCATTCCGTACATTCGGACGGTGCTGGAGAGTGGTTTCGACTTCCTCAGCTACACCTGCTCAGACGACGGCGTCATCGCAAAGTGGTTCAGCCACGCGCTGGCGAGCATTGGAACGCCAGAAGCGATCGACCTCATCAAGCTGTACGCCAAGTCCGGTAACGCGGAAGTCGCCGAAGAAATGGCGTACCGCCTGGAAAAGATCGAGCCCTAGGGTTTCGACAGCGGCGTCACGCGGGCATGGCTCGATCGGCGACGGTTATAAGGAAGTTAGCGAAGTTATCCTGCGACGATAACTTCGCTAACCTCCCTATAATCACTGCCGCGGCGTCCCCGGTCGGCGGGCATTTAGTCTTACCGCTCTCGGCATTAGAATGACCCGATCACCATCCATTCGCGGGGCTGCCATGAAGACCACGGCCAAGAGGTCGGTTTCCCTTCATTCTGACGAGAAGATGGCTCCTGTGACGGTGTCATTCGGCTCGGTCGCCGTCCAGGTGATACCCCCAACTGAGAGCGAGCGACAAGCCAATATTGCTGCAGGTCAGGCCGCGTTGAGGCGTGGATTGCATGCTCTGCTGAAGCCCGGTATCAAGCTGGCCCGGAAGAGGGGTGTTCCATACTACTTCGGCATCGATGATCGGCCGGGCTGGATGGTTCAAGAGCTGGATGGGAAGAAAACCACAGGCCGATTCGTCGACGGCGAATTCGTGGCTGAAGCGCTTCCAGGTGGTAGCACCTAGGGCGACGAATGGTGAGAGTCGTTCTCCTGCCTGACTGCCCGGCCGCTTCCTGGCCCTTGGGGGCATGATTGCGTCATCAGCTGACATATGGCTACCTTGGTTTTCATTGATACCGAATTCACCCGGCTAGGCGGTGATGGCCTGCCCGGGTTGATCTCCATCGGTCTGATCTCTGAAGACGGGGAAGAGTGCTACGTCGAGGTCGATGACTTCGTACCGGAAGACTGCTCGGATTTTGTCCTTACGAACGTACTCCCATTGCGGACGGGACCAATGTTTAGCCGGGCGGCGGCATCCGAAGCTGTCTGGACGTTCCTTGCGGGGCTTGCGAGTAAGCCGGCCATCCTGATACACGACTACTTCGTCGACATCGAGCTTTGCCTCGCGCTCCTACGTTCTACCAACACGCAGGATGATTGGCAGCACATAGTGGTGGGCTATTGCAGCGCCCGCCAGCAGGCCACCAGTCAGGCGTTCATCGATAGCCGACAGCAGTTCGCAGCGCAACCCGGATTTGTCCTGCACCATGCCCTTCACGACGCGCGCGCACTACGCGCCGGCTGGCAAGGCTGGTCCGCCTTGCATCCATCGAGCCGCGGCAACCTGATCATGGAGCTGTCGCCGGAGAGATCATGAGGGGAGGGGCGGCGAAATTGGCGCTTACTTTGCGCCTGATAAACTGTCAGTCTTGTCGGTGGCCAGTAATCCATGTGAGCAGTCGAACATATCTGCTCGCGAGGATGGTCTGTGAAAGCATTGCGTTACTCGATGCCTTGTCGCGTGTACGGTACGTGGTCGAGCTCAGGGAAGTCGGTCACGTATTCGCCCCAGTCCATATAGCGATAGTACAAAGTCATCGCTTCAAAATAGCTTGACGCCTCCACGGTCCAAATCAGCTTTGAGCCTGGTTGCAGAAGCGCGCGAGCTGCATCGCCGAGTGGCCCGGCCAGGCAAAACGTCTGTTCCCCACCGCCTTCGTCCCAAAGTTCATGAAGCATTGTGCTTGAAATGGGCATGTTATGGCCACGTGTGCGTCACGCTGGGAAATGGCATTCCTGGCCTCCAGGATACGGCGATCCGCTGCGCTTCGGTACGTTGCTCTACTGTTAGCAAGCGATCCGTTTTCTCGAAATTTTGGCTAGCAAAAGGGCTGCCACTTATCTTCCCAAGCATCAGCAAGCTTTCAGCGAGCACTAGATTGCGCTGAACCCCAAGTCCATTTACGTAAGCAACACCAAGGCTGGCCAGGGCAAGCGGCAGTCCTTGTTCCGCCGCCTTTCGAATCAGCATTGAGGATTTCTCCAGGTCTTGGGGCACGCCCTGACCTTGTAGATACATCAAACCCAACGCATATTGTCCTTGAGCGTCGCCTTGCGTAGCCGCCTTTTGGTACCAATCAGCAGCTTGACCATAGTTAGTACCGACGCCTCGACCGCGCTCATACATCACGCCTAAGGCAACTTGGCCTGAAACATTGCCTTGTTCTGCCGCCCTGCGATACAGGTCCGCCGCCTTCGTATCATCTTTTGGAACGCCATTGCCGTGCTCATAGAGCGCGCCAAGCCCAACTTGTGCCATCGCATTGTTCTGCAGCGCGGCTTTGCTGTACCAGCTCGCGGCTTGAACAAAATCTTTGGGCATGCCGAGACCCTCGGAATACATGAAACCAAGTACAGCCTCACTCTTTACGTCAGCCTGTTCGGCGGCCTTTCGATACCAAGTGGCGGCCAAGCCATAGTCTTGCTGCACGCCAGCACCCTTCATGTACAGCGCGGCTAGATTGGCTTCACCTTGCACGTTTCCTTGTTCTGCCGCCTTACGACACCAGCGCATTGCGATTGCAAAGTCTTGAGGGACGCCGGTGCCCTCGGAATACATGCTACAAAGATTTGCTTGGCTATCGGTGTGCCCAGACTCGGCCAGAATCTGCCATTCCTTTATGGCTGCCACATAGTCGCCGCGCTTGTACGCGTTAACCCCTTCAACAAAGCCAGCGCTGGCCATTTGGGAAAGTAGTATCGCAACCAAAGTACCAATCAAACGTGTGTGCATATCGAAATTTCTCGTCAGTCCAACTCTCAAACGCGTGCCCTGTCTTGTGTCTGTTCAGGTTCGTAACAACTTTGGAAGCATAAGCTTTCCAAACCGGTCAAAGTGGAACCATAAGCTTTCCACTGGCGCAGGGCCTCCAGATGGAGGGTGAGTCTGGTGTACGGCCCTTGCTCTACAAGGCTTTTAAAGCAAAACGGCCTGCAATCTGCAGGCCGTCATCATCTACTGCAGCGGCAATTTGCCGCTCAAAACCAGCGAAATCCCTTGAATTGGAAGCATAAGCTTGTCCGAAGGGAAAGTTTATGGTTCCAGTCACACAGTGATGCTCTGTGAGAGCTTAGAAATGTGGACCGAAAGGGGATCGAACCCTCGACCTCTGCATTGCGAACGCAGCGCTCTCCCAGCTGAGCTATCGGCCCGTGTATCGCGTCTGATAATAGCCCG
>Ga0213872_10000898_pt1 | contig 21400 bp, 20 predicted proteins | sample VelepicomBERX_R2_FD_160071 | JGI IMG/M metagenome (GOLD analysis project Ga0213872, IMG submission 160071) | Rhizosphere microbial communities from Vellozia epidendroides in rupestrian grasslands, the National Park of Serra do Cipo, Brazil - RX_R2 | ecosystem: Host-associated > Plants > Roots >...
CCTTTGTGAGTGTTGGACTTGAGTCCAGACACCGCCTTTTTGTCTGGCAGCGTGTGGGCGGGCATCGTCTCCCGATTGTAAACGCTACCAACGATCAGCGGTTCATCCGGATTGCCCTCGACGAAGGCAACAATCACCTCCTGGCCGATGCGGGGAATATTGATGCTACCCCATTGCCTTCCAGCCCAGGGCGTACCTACCCGCAGCCAACAAGAACTGTTTGCGTCCCTTTTTCCTTCGCGATCCCAATAGAACTGCACTTTGACCCGGCCGTATTTGTCTGTGAAAATCTCTTCTCCAGGCGGGCCCGTGACCAGGGCGTTTTGGACTCCTTGGACGAAGGGTTTTGGTGTTTTGCGCGCCGGACGGAAAGGAAGCTGGGCCGGGATGCAGACGAACGTATTTGAATAGGTCATATCCCCTCCGGTCGATCCGGTCCGGTAAACACTGGCGATCGACGCCTCGTGTGTCACCGAGACCAAGATGTAATCGCCGTCTCCGTCGAAATGACGATCCAAAGTGAATTTGTGACCGGCAACAAAATTTCTGCAGCCGGAGCTTCCCTGGATCGTCAGTGAGCGCAACGCCTCGGCCTCCATCCGAAGCCTTACGGTCCGTTTGTTATCTTCGAGGATCTTTTGCAATCGATCGGGCTGCTCGCCGCCACCTGGGTTAATCCCATCGAAACGAACGGCGTATCCACCCGGGAAGTCATAGATCTCAAGCGGTTTACTGGCCGGGCCATTCAATTGATGCGTCACCGTTCCAGCTTTAACCGACTCCATGATGGACTCTTTAGCTTCAAGGTTGTTTGTCGGCTGCTGAAAACAATGATCCCGGAGCGAGTACTTGGCCGCGCGCAATGCCTGGGTTTTTCGCCACTCAAAGATGTGATCGCCTGTCGGTCCGCCACCCTCGATCATATCAAACTTAGCGTTCCTGAGACCAGGCACAACGGGATGGGACACCGTGCTGTCCGCGACTATCATTCTATGACCACTCGCGCTATGCTCAAAGAAATAGAATATTCCCTCCTCCTCCATCAATCGGCTCGCGAAATCGAAGTCCGTCTCGCGGTATTGGACGCAATATTCTCTGGGCTCATACCGGCCGCGAAGCTCGAAGTCAGTATCGAATCCGTTCAGCACCTCTTTGAGGATCTGTGGAACAGACTTCTGCTGAAAAATCCGGCACTGAGCCTGCCGGGTTAAAAGCCAGACTTTCGGGACAACCTCCGCATAAAAGCTGGTAAATTCTTTATTTCGATTACCTTGGGAGAAGCAGGCGCAAATGCCACTAAGGTAACGCCAATCGGTCGTTCCACCTTTCCTGGGAGTAGCAATGCTAACCGTGATATCGTGTCCGAGTAGCTTGCTGAAATCAACGATGGTAGAATTGTCTGCAATTAAGTTCACCTCAAACGAATAGAGATGACTGATCTGTTCGCTGCCGCGGAATCCAGTGACGAAGAGAACGTTGTCCCCGAGCGGCGTGGTCACCTGCAACGCGCGATTCGTTTGCGCGTATCCGGCCATAGAGTCGGGCCATACCGATTTCATCTTATTTGGTCTAAAGGGCCCGTGGGTGTACCGCTCTTGCGGCCGAGATTCGGATCACGCGCGCCTTCACCTAGGTACTCACGGATTGCGGCAAGCGAAGTGTCAGAAATTAAAAGAAAATTCCGCGCCAGGCGTTGATTTTACGTGGGGCGGCGCGTCGCGGCGCCTCCCATTTTCGCGAAAAGGTGGGCTTTGAGTTGGGTTGTACGTGATAAAGCAGGGCGGCTGAGAAGGCTGCGACCGGGTTCCGGTTTGTGCGCTCCAACGCCCGGCACCGCATGCCTCGCCGCTTGTAGGGATAGTACTCAAGCACTCGAGAATTCAAGAATTCCGGGAGCCGATATGCCAAGAATTCGAAAAGACAGTTTGCACAATGCTGCTAAAAGGGCAGCGTTAATCGAGCGGGTCTGAACTGAAAAGCCCTTTCCCACTTAATGCCATTTCATTCTTTGCTTCCTTTTCATTCCCATCAGTCCGAAAAGAAGCCGTGCAGCGACCAGGTATGGAGGCGTAACGCTTACTGTTGAACAGTTGAAATAAGAGGCTCTAGGGCGCAGCGAAAACCCAGGAACGAAGCTGATACGCCACCACCAGGGGCTTCTAGTCCATCAGAAAACCAATCGAAGAAGCACCCAAGCCACGTGGGAAGTTCGATAGGTCCTCGCTTCGGCCCCCGGGGGATGTGGGGCCACTCTAGAACATTTCCAATTAGGTCGACGACAGGAACTTTCCCAAAGGGTGCAAAGGCCCCCGCTGGGCTGCAATGCCCGATCGCTAGATTTGGAAGATTGCCGGGAACCTTGTCGCCGGACTGCTGGCGTAAAGATCGAAGCGCCGCTTGAGTAAAGCCTGCCTCGTCTGCAACTCTCCGTTGTTCGAGGGGCGTCAGTAAGCGAATGACACGGCCATCTGACCGCTTGGATGTTTTCCACCGACAATAAGCCATCGCATCCCATAAAGTCACGTTAACCACAGGATAGTTTAGGTGTCGGATCTGCTTCCGCCAGCCTAACGTATCGAACCTGTCAGGAGAACGCTTTATCTCGTTTGGCGCATCAAGCCAGTATTTTTCTGAAAAGCAATCTTTATCTTGGACGAAGCACCTAAATTCCTGAACGGTTACTGGTCCCCACGCAACACTGAACGGCTGCACAGGCGCATTCTTATGTTCGTCTATTGTAACCTTTCCCCCCGGAATCGGTACCCATCTTTCGTGCTCGAGGCGAGGATCCCCATTTGCGGGATCTAGTCCACCTAGCCCTTGCAAAAATAATAACCTGTCACGAAGGGGCCAGGATCCTCCTTCCGTTTCGAACAGCTGCGCGAATTCTTTGGCATGAGCTACAACGTCCAGATCCGGGAAGAGGTCACGACTTTCAATAATACCGGCAGCAAGCAGCCCCAAAAGTCTACCTCGGCTCCCAGGATAAACGCTTGCTAAGTGGCGTAATTGCTGAATTAGACTTTTAGCTTTCTCAAGAGTTCCTAACGCTCTAGGTAGGAGGCGCACCACGTCTTCCCAAAAAGGGTTCGCCAAGTGCTTACTTTTCCACAAAGATTCGACCAAAATGTTTACCGTAACGTCCTCTTGCGACAATCGACTCGCCGCCAAAAATTCGCGAAAAAGCCGATGCCAGAATCGGATCTCTTCTTCGCCCCTCTCGGGCTGCTGAAAGCGCAAAAGGCCCGTATGCTCCGCTGCCCAATGGAGATGTTTTGCCGCACGTTGTTCTCGAAGCTGCTCGTTTCGTGGAACTCCGCGCATCGCGATCTCGACGGCTCGGCTCAATGGCCACGTCTGCGCACCTTCTTCCTGCATGGCCAATGCTATTCGTTCGAGCAGGTCCCGCTTATTCGCGTCGCTAAAACGCCAAGCATGCTCAATGTCTTCGGAGTTGCGCGAACGGCACAAATCATCAACCAACAAGCTGCACAGCCGAGCGCGGTCGTCTGGAAGTGCGTTGTAACGTTCGAAAACCATACAAATCGCAGTTAACATCAGGGGGTTTGATGTCATCGCTTCGTCTGTTTCGCCTTTTTCCACTTGTTCTGCTAACCCGGAAACCGCTGCCAGCAGATCCGAATAGTAAAGTTTGTCGCGCTTGCGAATGTTCGTCCAGTTCGTGCAAAAGCTCTCCACTTGTTTCCAAACGAATGGGGTGACGTTAATCAGTTCAAACTCTGGGCCAAACGCGAGCCCACCCGTGTAGCGCGCGGAACGAGTTGTGGCAACAATTCTTAGATTTGGATAACAATCTAATGCGCTGAGCCCTTTCAACAGATCAACAACTGCCAGCCGCCGTGCAGCTCCGGAAATTTCGTCAATTGCATCGACTAAAAGTACGTAACGTCCTTTTGTGAGTGCCTCATTTAGCTCCTCCGAGGTGGGCGGCATTCCTGCTTGTGCAAACTCTTCGAGAATTGCCCGAAGTAGCTGGTCTCGACCTTTGCCCTCCTGTTTGTCGATGCGAGTCGCATCGAGAACGATCGGAACCGGAAGGGCGCCGCCGCCCAAACGTAGATCACTCAAGTTCAACGAGGGGTCGAGCTCCCGCGGACGGCCCAAACAGGCATGGGCAAGCGCCGCAGCTACACGGGTTAGAAACACCGTCTTGCCACCACCGGGTGCCCCAACAAGCACGACGCGGCGAAGTTGTCGAGTAGAAACCCATCTTCCAAGCGGTATGAATGCTTCGAAGTCGTCCGATGCGACGCGGTGAGTGGCTTGAGCAAGAACTGGCTCACCTTTCTTGTCCTTTTCCCAGATCCATCTGGCCGAGCTCCCATGCAATCCAACGTAAAGGTCAGGTCGGTAAAGCTCTGTGGGGAATATCTATCCCTGACCCAGGCAATGCCTCAACTCCAAGGGCAGTAGTAAGGTAATGAACGACAGCTGAACGCGCGTTGCCAAGATCAGTGTCAGTAGCTAAGATAAGCACACGAAACAACTCCGTTGTTATATCGCCTTTCCCGGTCTGATGATTCAGTCGTTTTATGGCAGCCGGAACTCGTGGATTCAGGCGGACAAGTTTCCCTTCAGTGCCGTCGTCTTGCAGAAGAGAGAAAGTTGGATCTGCTACCATGTGCCAGTGACCCGCTTGGTGTTTCTGAGCCGTTCGTGGCCATAAGCGCAGAGTGGCGGTCTCGGCACCCAGGTTAAACGATAGGGAGCCGACCGTGTAGCCGTGACTGCGTTGCTTCTGATCCCCCCATTGGTCCAATCCGAATAACGATCGCGTCTGTAGATAGAGTCGACCGGTTGTACCGCCCGTCGCAATGTTGGAGAGGTTGCCCTCATGCATGTGCCCGAACAAGTGCAGGGCAAAGCGCCCCACCGGAGCGATCTCGCCATTTAGAAAGTTCAAAGCCTCACCCGTGAGCCAGCCAGGTGGCTGATGAGTCATTAATAGGTTGACACGCTGCTTCTTAAACCAATCAGCAAAATCTTCACCGCAGACTGTGATGAGTTGCTCTAATCCTAAAGCCAGTCGTCCTTCGAAGTTTCCTGAGGTCAGCTGTAAGAATGTTGAATTGAGACCAACGATTCCGATTGTAATATTCTGCTTTTCAAAAACAACGGCGAAATCACCCGGCAAAAGACCTGGTCTAGTACTTAGTTTTTTGAAAGGGTTCGTTTCCAGCCAGGTAGTGTAGTTTGCAAAAGCCTTGTTGATTAGCTTTCTGTAAGAAGATTTCGTATTGTGCCAAAACTCGGCTTGAACTTCCGGCTTACTTTCCCAATCGGCGAGCACCTGGACCTCAGCCTTTGCGGATTTTGGACGGACAAGGTCATGGTTACCGGGAACCCCAAGCAGGCTTGGATTAGAACCGAGTTTCGCCAAATGGTCCCGGAGTCTGCTCAGGGTGACGTTTAGCTTCTCGTATTCCGCCTTCGAACCCTTTTCCACAAAATCGCCAGTGAACAGGATCAGATCGATCGTCCCATGTCGTTCGTGCAATTTTGTAAGGTCTGCAAAGAACTGCTCTTCGACGTTTGCCCAGAGCCCTCTCTGTGGAGCCATGCCACGGTGAAGATCCGTGAGGTGCAGCCAAGTCACTTTCATGAATCCTGAAGACTAGCATTCTCCGTTGGCGCGATCCAGTCTAAGATTGCCGGTTGCGCGGCCCACGCGATCGAATCCGCTCGCCCAGTCGTTGAATATCCCGATACCCCGATCCGGTTCAAATGGTCATAGTAGCTCTCGAATGCATTGGGCGATCCAGCTTGAAGCTACACCTTACGATATCGAGGTTTGGAGAGGGCGGCGGGTCGTGGTTCGAAATTCGCGACTGGAAGAGTTCGTGGAAAGGCTCCGCAGCCCATTAGAAGGCCTTATTCCGCAATAATATAAACTTATGCGCTGCCCCTACCGTGGTCTGTTGCCTCTATCGGAGGAAGATGAGCCGTCGTTTGCCGGCCGGCAGAAGGAGATTGGCGTCATAATTTCCAGTCTTTACGCGTCGCCGCTGACAATTATATACGGCGAAAGCGGGTCGGGAAAACTCCGTTGGTACGCGCCGGACTGCTCCCGGAATTGAAGCGTCCTGAGCATCGGGTGGTTGCGGTCCTTTTTCGAGAATGGCAGCCGTTCGAGTTCGACGTGAATCTCAAACGGGCAACGCTTAAGTCTCTATTGGAGACTATCAATAATTTAACAAACGAAAGTGAATCGTTCAGCTGGGAGGGCTTTCTCGATAGATTTCTTTCTGGGCTGAATGCAAAGTACCCGAAAATAAGACTTAGAAATGAGGCGGACCTTTACGCGAAGCCATTGGATTGGTTCATCAGAGAATGCAGCGCCGCGTTTTACAGGCGACTCTTTTTTGTGTTCGATCAATTTGAAGAGTACATCTACTATCACCCGCTGAAGGAAAAGGGAGAGCGATTTGATGCCGAGCTGGCGAGAGCGATTAACGATAGAAGTGTGCCCGCAAGCTTCCTGATCTGCCTCAGGGAGGACGGGCTCGGGAAGCTCAATCGCTTACGGGGCGGGGTTCCTGATCTCCTTGGAAATATTATCAAGCTTGAACACCTTGACGAAAATGGCGCGCTTGAGGCGATCAAGAAGCCGCTGCGCGTTTTTGAGGAGAGCGTAGGCAAGACTGTCGAGCTGGCGCCTGAGCTGGTGGAGACGTTGCTCAAACAAGTCGATGCCGATCGCTTGGAGCTGGATCAGGTTCTTGACCGCGACGCCCAGGAAATTCGGCGCGCAGACGTAGGTGCGCGCTATAAGGTGCTTGCTCTACAGGCTGTGCTTATGCGCCTCTGGCAGGCGAGCGTCGAACCTGCACTTTCTGATGCAGCGCGGGGAGGGCGAAAGATAGTCATTTCGCGAGAGGCCCTTACGCGATTAGCGCGGAATAGGACCGAAGGTGAGGACGAAGTTCGTTTTGTCGTGCGAAGGTACTTTGACCAGCAATTGCAACTGCTGGGCGATAGAAACCAAAAAAATGCGGCCGAAATTTTGCCGCACATGGTTCGGATTGGCAGTCAGAAGAAGGCACGGAGCGTCAAGGGCCTAGCCAAGGAGTCGGGCATCCCTGAATCCGAGGTGTACGCTGCGATAGAAAAGCTCCAAGAAGAGCCGGTCAACCTCGTTCGAGCTGTCCAGGAGGGCAAAGCGAAAGCCCGCTTTACGAGCTTCAGCACGATGTCATGGCTTTTGCGGTTCAGGATTGGTGTTACCGCAGACGGCAAAAGAATCGCGAATCAAGACTAATTTGGTATACGGTGACTGGGACAGCCGTGGTCACGTTGTTAGTTATTTTCTGTGCAGTTATAACAATAATAATGCGAGAGAGCAACAGCTGGAAAAGGACTACCTGCCTAGGCGACATTACCATGGCTATGGACGCGAGCGGGGGGAGCGTTTGCCATCCAGCTCGTGGTCTTCTGGTGGGAGTGGACACGGTCGCCTGGTGCCGGACGAAACATCGGCCGATTCCGGAGAACGCCCTTATAGCCCTTCGTTTGGGAACATTGCAGGTCGGACCAGAGAAGTCTCCAAAAGAAGTCGAGCGTTTCTGGGTGAAATTCCGGCCATGTTGAGTCCCGATAAAAAGTATCTACTGGCGATCGAGCCGGGAAGCAAAATCAACATCTTCAAATATGATAAGTCCTGGGAGCCGAAGAGCTACGGGCTCAAAGGAAGGCCGCCGTTTGAGATCGCCTTTTCCAACAACGACATTGATCGAATCGGGCTGTGCTCAAGCGATGGCTTCGTTCAGGTGTGGGACTTTAAGGCAGGTGAGCCGAAGTATGCGGAAAGCAAGAACGACCTCAATACGCGCCTCGGATTTCCAGGGGGATACCGTCCAGGAATGAGAAGAAGATTAACAGCCCGATTGACTACGAAACTCTGGTCCAAAATTGGTTCATCGATGCATTGGCCAATATCGCCGAGAACTACACCGAAACGGCTGATATGCCCAAGCCACATTTTGACTCACCGCTTTTCAGTGAGGTCTTTGCAGAAGCAGCGGAATCTGCGCGCATCGGAAACGATAACAAGGCGTGTTCAATTCTTCTCGAACATGTTAAAGGCCTGGAATTGGAAATCGATAAAGCGACAATTTCAGGAGTTCTGGCAGCGTGTTTCATGAGAAGGGCAAATAATAACCCGGATAAAGCCGAGGAATATTTCGGAGTTGCCGAACGACTGGCTCCTCCCAATCTGAAGAACAAAATCAAGGCGCGCAGAGAGATCATTCGAGGCAACAAGCTAAGGCACGAACGTCAAATAGCTGAGGCCATCGAAGCTTATAAAAACGCACTTCAGCTTGATCCTGACTTGGTGGGCAGCCTCGATCCGGAGGGAGAAGCGATGAAAAAAGAAACTCTTTGAGTGCCGCTGCCTTAACGCTGACCGAATTAAACGGATTTTTGAGGTAACATTTTTGCTTTGCCGCTTCCCTGGTGCGGTCCTGCAGTCACCTTATATAACTATGGGTTCGTTTCGAGCCAGGACGCGACGAAGCGCGTCCCTACCAGACGATCTGGTAGGGTCAAGTTTCACCTTGGCCTTGTGGTGGCAACGGCGCGCGACAAAGCAGGCCCTTCTCCGAATCAAGCGCCTCGCTTTTTTGGTCCTGCTGATTTTCGCCAGTCGCATCCATTTCTGCGGAGTCGGACCAAGGATTGGCTGCTAAAATCACCGGGGTCTGGGTCGGACGCGATATTGTTGACGCTTCCGACGTGGAGGTTGAGACAACATACCGAGCGGACGGCACCATGAGCCAGCTGGCAAAATTCAGCGAAGATAGACGCGGATACAAGGCTTCCGTCAAGGGACATTGGAAAGTCGAGCAGGGACAACTCGTTTCGGTTCGTGAGTCGTTCTCAGGGCAAACGGAACATTCGGTTGAGGAGATCGTCGCGGTAACAGACAAAAATCTGCTGCTGCGAGCGGCAAACGGAAGACTGATACATTTCATCCGCAAGTAAGCTAACTGGTGGACAAAACGGCTGAACGAATCTTCGAACATCCGAGATCTCGTCCTGGCCGGCTCTCACATCAAAAATTCGTAACCCATTTATCCACAAATACTTAAAGTGTTCAGAACCTTCTGGCACGGAAACTGATATGGGAACCTCTATACTATGGAAGCGTTTATTTTTCTTATGCGAGACATAGGACAGCGTTGTTTGCCCTCGGTCGCCTTGACGCCGAGCGGGCCACTGGTCTACCAATGGCAGATAGATCGGCACCGCTGCACAAGACGTTAAAGAGGATCTAACACCCAGCGCTATCCCCGAAAAAGGCACTGATGAAAAGTCGAAGACGCCTGCAGAGGATCTCTACTGCCATAAGTCTTATCGTACTCAGCCTAGCGTTCTCTTTATTGGGACTCCTATCGTTCTTCAACAAGCTACATGCCGATTTGGCGCAAGTTTCCTTTGTCGACTACGCCTCTTGGATTGTCGGCAGCTTCGCGAGCTTGTTCGTGGGCACGACGTTCCTGGCCGCTTGTTGTGTTTATTGGACACGTTACCCCTGATTGGCCGGCCTCGTTTCAACGCGTAGCTCATCCCGGCTTGATTAAGCGCTGACAGGAGGAAGGCCAAATAAGTTAGAAGGACGCGCTCCCTTGGTCATATCAAGGATGCAAAGCCGTGTCCCGAATGGATCCCTTAATACCGCGCATTTTCCAATAGTAATGTCGAAAGGAGCGACGAGTACTTGGCATCCTCGTGTAGCATAGACAGCTATGGCAGCAACAACATCATCGACTAGGTAATAGACCTCTACCGATGAGGGAATATTCGGGTCGCAGTGGAGCACAATTTCAGCATTGGTCTCTGGAAAGCCGAGACCAATCGAGCCATCTCCGCTCCATTTTGGGTGCAAACCAAAGACATCGGCGTAGTAAGAAGCCGCGGTTTGGACATCCTCGACACGGATCATGATGCAGTCGATCTTTCGTAACATTTTTCGGTCTTTCTGAGTAACTAGTCTCCGCGTCCCTCTGGCGCGGAAGAGCTTTTTTCGGGAGAATGAGTTTTTCTTGCGGTTGTTCCCTTCTTGTGGCTGGTCGACGATGATTTCTGTTTGTTCTTTTCCGCGGCGGTTTTCTTTTTATTGGCAGTGCCGTGCAACCGCTTCAAATAGTCGGCGGTCGCGATTACAAGAAACTTTGATTCTGAGTAAACTGCGTGGAGTCTTTTATCCTCCGTTTCCCATTTATATAGGCCCGCTTTGGCTTTAGATCGCTCCCAGGTTTGACCGTTTGCATTGGTCCGCAACAGCGTTTCGATTTCGCTATCAGAAAAAGCACCCTTAGTTGAAGTCCCGGATTCGGTCTTCACATAAACGATCGCATCAGTCTTGTCGTCATGAAAATGAGCTGTGATGTAGTAGGGCGTCTCCTTGAACATCGCGAATTCATGAGCAGGCTCTTTCTTTACGACTTTTCCATACCTCTTAATTGCTTCTTCCAGGGTATCTCCGATTCTCGCCTGGCAGATATTCGCGATTCCGGAGAGGAACAGTAAAATGGTCAACAATCCACGTAAGTGCACAAAGCGGGCTGTGATCATCTCGGTTGGTTAATCAGGTTTCAGTTTTCGATCTCAAAGATCCCGAACGAAACGGGACCCATCTGAAAGCGGCCCTCCAGGAATGCTGCGTTTCGCACAAGTAACGGCTTAGCTTTGTTGACCTCGTTTAATGCAACCGTAGAGGGTCGCTCGGCCGGATTGATGGAAACAACGATGCGCTCTGAACCAGCTATCCGAAGGTAAACGAATGGATAACCATTTTTCTCTGCATAGAGGGGCTCAAAATCTGCAGCATTGGCGAGCGCAGGATGCTCGCGACGGAGCTTCAATAAAGCACGCGTGAAGTTCAGTAATGATGCCGGGTCTTGCTCCTCACTCGCAACGTCCGGCCGCGATTCGGACGGATCAATTGGGAGGTAAAGCTTTTCGGCCGGTGCCGTCGAAAATCCGGCATTCCTCTCCTTGGACCACTGCATCGGTGTGCGGGAACCGCAGCGGTGGACTTCTCCGAGACTTGCAAGCAGGGTCCCACCCTCTTTATTTGGGACTTCCGGAAGAAATTTCATTCCAATCTCATCACCATAGTAAATAAAGGGAACGCCCGGCATGGTGAGGAGCATTGCAAAGATAGTTCTAACATCTTGTTCGTTGCGACCCCAGGTCGGACGCGGGGTATCGTGATTACTAGTAGGGATTGAAATGTAACCGCGAGTCTTTGTTATCGTGTAGTGCCGGAGGTAATCGTCGACGAAAGCCCTGATATCGCCACCGCCCGCTCGCTCGAAGAAGGCGTGCGGTTCGCGGGCGTTGCCGTCAAGGCGCGATTCCGGACCGAGCAGTATTCGATAGGGTTCACGGAATTGGAGGAAAGAATCAATGTGGAAACCGGCAGGAATGGCTACCGCGGGGTCGCTCCATTCTGAGATCAGGACCGCTTCTGGATACTCTAGATCGAACCAGGCTCGATAATAGCGCCAGAGCGCACTGATGACGCGGTGATCAGGATCGTTGCGAATCAGCGAAGCTGCTAGGTCAACCCGGAAACCATCAGCGCCTAGTTCCAACCAGAACTTCATAATCCTCTTGAGTTCCTCCCGCACTGCGATGCAGGCGGGGTCAGTCGGCGGACGCTGCCAAGGCTTTTTTGGGTCGGGTTGCGCGTAACCATAGTTGAGGGCCGGCTGGAAAGGAAAGAAGTTGGGCAGGTAACGTTCCGAACGATGGTGCTCACCCGCAAATGGTTGGGAGCCTGCGACGTTCTCGGCAGTTGGCGTCCAGATATACCAGTTCGAATAGGAATTCGGGCGGTCGAGGGCGGACTGTTGAAACCACTCGTTCATGATGGAGGTATGGCCCGCCACCAGGTCCAGGCACACGTGCATACCGCGCTTATGCGCTTCGGCGCACAGCTTTTTCAAATCGTCGTTCGTGCCGTATCGGGGAGCGACCTTATAAAAATCTGCTACGTCATAACCGGCGTCTCCAAAAGGCGACACAAATATTGGATCGATCCAAATCGCATTGCAGCCAACGGAACGGATATAATCGAGCTTCGCAGTGACCCCCGGCAGGTCGCCGACTCCATCGCCGTTCGAGTCGTAATAGCTTTGGGGATAGACCTGATAGAAGACCGCTGTCTGCAGCCAACTTGGCCCGTGCGGAATTTCCGCACGAAGCGGGGCCACAGCTTCACTCGCAAAACAAAGAATCGGTATAAGGGGGCAACCTCTGATCATAGCCTTGAGCACAATTGGCCATTAAATGCCAGCCGTCGAACCAAAACCCTGAGATGTAGGCGAAGCGTCCCGCTTTGCTTTTTCATGAGATCAACACAAAGCGGCGGCTCCGGGGTGTGAATTTCTGGCTTGACTGGATAAGTGTTCGGAAGAACACTACCCGCGTGTCGCTACCTTCCAAAGCACTTCAGGATCTACTGGACGAACTGGAGGCGTCGCGAGCCTCCCGCAAACGCGCCTGGGAAATTCTTCAAGAGATCCGCTGGGTGCTTAAGGATGTGGCCGGAGTTGAAGCTCCTGCGCCGGGCAAGAAGACGATTGATCGGGAAGGCCGAGTGGTCAAAGACGCCGTTCGTAAGACGCTCCAGGAGCAGCAGAAAGCGATCACGGATCTGCTCAACGCGATCCGTGAATATCGAAAATGGGCCGAGCAACCGCTCACGCTGCGGGGTTCGGAGTACGCTCATGCGGTCCAAAGCCTGAACAAGGCGATTGATCTGGCTGACCGGCTCTTGCGATGATAACCGAGGCGGTTGAGGCCGGAGGATTGGGATGATATTGTGCGAGCGTTTGCATGACAACCACCGAACGAATCCTGGAACTCAAGCACGAAAACCGGCCTTTCACTATCCATCTCTCGGACGGACGTGCCTTCCGTATTTTAGGCGCGGATTGGGTCTCTTTACATCCAAGCGGCAGGGCGTCAAACATTACCGTTTATGGCCAAGGCGACGAAGAAGAGCACCACATCCCGCTCTTTGCCATCAGCAGTGTGTCGGTGAATGGCAACATCTAACATCCCGATTTTTGCTCAGGATGTTGCTATTGAGGCTTGGTAGTTTTGTTAGCCGGGAAACAGCGGCGAAAGCGAGACAGAAGATTGCCTAGGAATGTGTCGGATCTACCGCGCAGCGGTTACAGATGTTAGCCCAGGGCTCAAGCCCTGGGTATGTTTCACCCAGCGAATCCGCCCTGAAAGGGCGACCGATGCAGATTGCGGTTGAACCCGTCGACTAGCCTTGATGGCTAGCTAGGCACCCCGATCGTCGGCCATCCAAACAGCCGCCAATTGGCGGTGCCACAACCGACTTTGATTCGGCCGCCCTTCCAGGGCGAATTCGTTAACTGCCTGACCCAGGGCTGAAGCCCTGGGCTAATATCTGTAACCGCTTCGCGGTAGATCCGACAGACACCTAAGCTATCATCTGTCTCGGTTTCGCCGCTAAATCTCCAAATATAATTACCCTACCACTTCAGCGGGACCCGGACCGAGCGGAAAGTAAAAGCACGATGATGTTCGCCGCGACTAGCACAAGTACAAGGATACCACCTAACCAGAATAGAATGGTTTTGAGCGCCTGATCGGCAGATGTGTCTGCCAGTTTCTCCGGGACGCTGACTATCTGGGCGCCCACCACTTCATTCACTTTCCAGCCAAAACCGTTGGATGTCCCATAACTTTTCACCATTTCTACCGGTGCTTTTTCAGGAGTGCTGTGGCAGAGCAAACAGCTTTCATCAACGCGAATTGGAGCGCACAGATAAAGAGACGCCCCTTCTGGAGTTTCGCGGTGGCCCGTGACCTCGGTTCTGGAAGGGTCGTTCCGGAAGATGTTCACTATATCAGCCTCCCAGTCTACGGTGCGGTCCCGCGGATTGGTTGGATTAAGGGCGGCCTCTTTGTAGGAGTAATTTGGATACCGGCCTCGGAAATAATTGAAGTTTTCCGTTGAGGCATAAAAAGGGATTGATTGCGGGAAGAACTCGGGTCCTGGCAAGTCGCGTGGTGCCTGGCGAACGCTATCGAGGATCTGCTGGCGAACATTTCCCACCACTTGTTTGTCCTTAGGGTGGGGAATGCTATCGATGGCTTTCTGGAGAGCGGTGGGAAGTTGCACGTCTAAAATCTGAAAAACGCCGTTATTTGCCTTGTCGACTCTCGATTGCTCATGGTCCAGCAGAGGAGCGATCTGTTCAGTCGTATAGGCGCGGGAAGCTCTGGCGGTCTGCATCATGACGCGCGAGTTTTCCAGAACCTGCTGTTCGGCAGTCTCTCGCAACTGGCGACGAACGATGTAGGCAGCCCCGAAAAAGCCCAAAACAAGAGCCGGAATGAAAGCGAGATTGAAGAAGATCAGGTGAGTGAAAATCCGCATAAGTAAGGGACAAAGGCCGCGATAAAGAGCAAAAGATCAGGCTTTTTACCCGCGCGATGCAAGCGTGAATTCGCGCCTCAGTATTGAAGTGCGCGAGTAGCATAGGCTTCCAGCCTGTATTGACGGGTGACATGGGGATATCCCGGCCGTGCACCGGCGAAGATCACGGGCAGGACGCCCGTGCCACAGACGGAGCCAGGGCTCCTGTTATCCATGTTCAAAGATCGAGGACGAGGACGAGTTCGAGGACGATTGAAGAGGGGGGCAACCACGCATAATCAATCATTTGATTGACACAAATCCGCGTGCGAGATAGTTTGCGATCAATTGATTGATTACAATTGTCATGACAAAAGCCGGACCGCCCCTGCCTGAACCTGCCAAGACCGCTGCGCGCGAGCCGGCCGCCTCAGCTGCAACCAAGGATAACCGGAGCCTGAGCCTGGTCCGCGCAGCCTATGAGGTGATTGCGGCGGAAGGATTTGAAGGGCTGCGGACACGCCGCGTTGCCGATCGCGCCGGCGTCAATATCGCTACGCTGCATTATTATTTCCCTACCAAGGAGGCGTTGATCAGAGGACTGGCGGAGTATCTCGCTTCGCTCTTTGTTAGCCTGCACGCGCCCCCAGTTTCTCCAACCGGCAGTGCAGCACTCGACCGTCTCCGTCAGGAATTTGCAGACGCCCGATTTTACCGCCTTGAGCGACCCGATTTGCTCGTGGTTATCCAGGAACTGATGCTTCGCGCGCACCGCGATCCAGCGGTCAGGTCGATCATCGCCCCGCTCACCTACCACTGGCGGGCCGGGCTTCAACAGCTGATTGAGGAAGGAATCAGCGACGGCGTCTTTAGACCTGACCTCGTGCCGGTGGTTGCAGCCACCCTCGTCGCTTCGACGATTTCTGGGGCCATCAATTTCACCGTCGGGCCCGAGGTGCTCGACAGCATTTTCCGAGAAATTGAGCGATGGCTCATCATTTCCCAGAAAAACAAGAAACCAAGGAAACACTGATGTCTAACGAGTCATTTCATGTGGCGATCATTGGCGGAGGAATTGGCGGGCTTTGCCTTGCCCAGGGACTTAGCAAAGCGGGCGTGAGCGTGACCGTCTACGAACGCGATCGGACGCGGACAGATCGCCTCCAGGGATACCGGATTCATATCAGCCCGAAAGGGAGTCGAGCGCTTTACGAGTGCCTGCCGGCCAATCTCTACAAAACTTTTTTGTCTACGTGCAGTCTGTGGAACGATCGGTTCAGCTTCCTGACGGATCAGATGCAAGAGCTGCTTGCACTGGAAACCGTCGGCGATTCGCATCAAATCGATAGCCACAAATCGATAAGCCGCATAACGCTACGAGAAGTCCTGCTGGCCGGCTTGGAAGAGATTGTGCATTTTGACAAAGTTTTCGTGCGGTACCGGGAAACCGATGATGGCAATATCGTGGCCTACTTTGAGGATGGCACTGCGGTTAAGTGCGACGTCTTGGTTGCTGCCGATGGAGGTAATTCGCGTGTCCGCAGGCAGTTCCTGCCTCAAGCCAATCGGATTGACACAGGTGTTAGAGGAATCGCGGGCAAATTCATCCTGACGGATGAAGGCCGGAGGCTGTTATCTCCGGAGCTGCTCCGTGGTCCTGCTCTGGTCTTGACCTCGAAACGACGCAGCATGTTCATTGCTCCGCATGAAGTCCAGCGTGTGAAGCAGGGGTCCGCTGGTGGCTTTGGCGGAAACGACAGCGCCTCAATTCTAAACCCCGATCCGGTGTTTGATAACACCAAAAGTTATATTATGTGGGGGTTCGGTGCACCGCGTGAGGATCTGAGGTCACTGGGTGATCCCGAGCGCCTCGGCGGTGCCGAGCTTCACGACCTGGTCCGTAAGTCGATCGTTCAGTGGCATCCGGATCTCCAGGATCTGGTTCGCTTGTCGGATCCGGCCACCGTCTCCCTGCAGCACATTCGAAGTGCGGTTCCCATTCCGCACTGGGAAACCAAGAGAATCACATTACTGGGCGACGCCATTCATAGCATGACCCCGTACCGGGGCATTGGCGGCAACGTGGCATTGTGTGATGCGAGTCTGCTTTGCAAAAATCTGGCGGCCGCCCAACACGGTGAAAAATCGTTGCTTCGCGCGATCCACGATTACGAATTGGAAATGGTCGAATACGGCTTTAAGGCGGTTCGCACATCGATGCGGGCGCTTGAACAGACGATTACAGACAAAGCCCTCGCATTCGCGTTCAGGAAGACGATCTTCAGGTTCCTCAATGCTGTCCCGGCGCTGAAGCGGCGTGCCTTCCAGCCAACTGACCTGCGGCGACATCACCATTATATGCGAGACAGCACACTAAATTAGACTTGCTATAGTTGAGCCGGCTCCTCGGATGGGCCAGGCGACGTGACTCTTTAAACTATGGCAAGACCGGTCAGCATACGGGACGACGTCATCCTCAAGGCGGCACGGGAATTGTTTCTGAAGCGCGGACTTGATGCGACGACTGGTGAGATCGCGCAACGAGCGGGAGTTTCACACGGGACGATCTTTAAGCGGTTTAAGACGAAGCAAGCGCTCTTTCATGCGGCGATGAGCGAGTCGACCGCATCCGGTCAATGGCTTCCACTGGAGCTGGAGGCGCGGATTGGGAAGGGGGAGGTTAAAGAGACGCTGGTCGACCTCGGAACGTTCCTAGTGGATAAATTTCTGAATTTCATTCCGATGCTGATGATGGCCTGGAGCAACCGGCAGGATGCTGCCGCGAGCGGTCAACCGTTGCTTGAAAAGCCTTCGGAACGCGCTGCCCGGGCGATGCGCGCGGTCCATGCGGTGAGCGCATATCTCGCGGCCGAGGCACGTTTGGGACGGGTTCGCGCTGTTGATTTCGAAATCGTGGCACAAATGTTTATCGGCGCACTCTGGCATTACGCGTTTCTGCAGGTGACCCTCTGCAGAGCACGAAAACGTCCGGGCGACCGGCGAGCATACGTTGGCCGTCTGGTTGAGTCGATTTGGTCAGGGATTGATCCGGAGACCGTGTCAAAGCGGAAAGAATGACGGGGTCTAGCCTGCAGCGCTCACAAATCTTCAGAGATTTGTGAGCGCTGCAGGCTACAATGTTCGGGCGCGGCTGGCCAAAAGTGCGAATTAGTGATTGACGGATCACTTATTTATGAAACGTTGACGGAACGATTAACCAAGCGAAAGGTCTCAAAATTTATGATCCTCATCACTGGTGCGACCGGCAATGTCGGTCGCGAATTGGTTAAACAACTGGACGCGCAAGGAGTCCCGCTGCGAGTGGTCTCTCGCGATAAGGCAAAGGTCGCCGCGTTGAACCAGCGCGTCGAGCGGGTAATCGGCAATCTGCGGGATCGAGCGACCGCGCAGGACGCTGTCAGCGGCGTCGAACGGATCTTTATGGTGTCATTGATTTTTGACGAAGGTCAACAAGCCGACCGGTTGCTCATTGAGGAAGCGCTCCGGGCGGGTGTTCGGCACATCGTGAAGCTCTCCACCTTCGGCACCCAAGTGGCCCTCGATAGCCCGATCGGACGACTGCATCGTGAAGGGGAGCAATTGATCGAAGGATCCGGCCTGGCGTGGACGTTTCTGAGACCGGGAGGGTTCATGTCAAATTCGCTGCAATGGGTCGGAACCATTAAGTCGGAGGGCGCGGTTTTTAATCCGATGGGAGAGGGAAAATATGCGCCGATTGCTCCGGGCGACATCGCTGCCGTTGCGACATTGGCGCTCACCGCTTCGGGCCACGAAGGCAAAGCGTATGGACTCACCGGCCCCGAAGCACTCACTACGCGTGAACAGGTGCGGATTCTGAGCGATGCGCTCGGCAAGCCAATCAAGTGTGTCGATATCCCTATCAGCGTCGCCGCGGAGAGACTGCAAAAGGCTGGTGCACCCGGTTTCCTGATCGAAGGTCTCACCTATTTTTGGAACCGCGTGAAAGAGGGAACCGGCGATTTTCAGAACAATGAAGTCGAGCGACTTACCGGATGTCGGGCACGGACCTTTGAAGACTGGTGCCGCGAGCGTCGGTCGAGTTTTCTCTAGCGTATCGTCTAGCCTGCATCGCTCACAAATCTTCAGAGATTTGTGAGCGATGCAGGCTCAGTTCGCGATTTTTTGCGGGCTACTCTCCGGGTTGCTCGGACGTTTTCACTTGCGTCAAGTCGACAAGAGCGTCTTGGTGGTCTTCCTCAGCATCGGCCAATTCGATGAGAAGTTTGCGGAGTTCGGCCGACGTGACGTTGTTGGCGGCCTCTCGATAAAAGCGGCGCGTCTCCGCCTCCATAGCCATGGCCGCCCCGAGCACACGCCGGGGTTGCAATATCCGGTTGAGCCATATGGGTCTCCGCTTAACGAACCCTTTTACATCCTGTCTACGCACAAAAGGGATATGGTCGCCATACGCTTGTTTGAACGTCGCCATTAATCGGGCATGGTGACCAATTTCCTCCGCCCACATTGATTCCAGGATGGACGCGGTTGCAGGATGATCAGCCTTCAGCTTTTCGGCAAAATCCCGGTAGATACGGCTATCCTCTTCTTCCAGCGCGATCGCGAGAGCAAGAATTTCTCGCTCATCAAGATCGGTGAATTCTTTGCTCATTTTGCCAGAATTGTGAGCAGCATAGACCACTCGTAGTGTCCTGTCCCCGAAATAACATGGCTTTCGCCGCAGGTCAGTTGGCTGTTTTTCAAGGCGGTCCGAGCCGGACTGGCAGTAACGACGAGCCTATCTGAATTGATACGTAAGGAGCGAGCAACGCGGAAAAACGGCCAACTGGCCGCGGCCCGGAGGGTTGCGATGAAAATGGGCCGGCGGCTGCGTTGCTCGTCGGTTACGTATCGCTTCAGATATGCGCCCTCCTCGCGCCTTGCCGACGGCCCATTTTGATCGCAACGAAAGACATGCTATTTCGGGGACAGGACACAAGCCATCTGCGCCGATTCTCGCTTCGGCAGAGCGTGCGCGGCGCGAGCGAATCTGGGCGGCTTTTATGATTCTTGCAAAATGACGGGCACCTTGTCCCCGGGCTTCAACTTTGGGAGACCGCGCGTGGTCACGACTACATTTCCCCACTCGCCGGAGGGAGGAAATCCACCGATTTGATGAGGTTGATCTCCAAGATCGTCCAAATCCAGCCTGAATTTTTCGGGAGTCACCGGAACGATGATTTCGATATCGATCCGGTAGTTGTTTCCGGGTTCTTTTTCGACGTTTGTCGCTATCGCAAAGGGAGTCTCCATAATCTCAATCTAAGATGCCGTAATCGAGGCCGCAGAATCAGCGGTATCCTCTTTTGTTCGGTTTTGGGCTAAATTGACCTTGGCGCCATGCAATGAGTATGGATGCGAAACTGGATCTGCGCTACGTCTGAAAACAGAAATCTTTTGGTTCAAACGATTGCAGGTCCTCTCAGCCTGTATGGCAGCATAGCTCCCAGCCTGTGACGGGTTCCCGAGGCGACACCCGGTCCCAAAACCTAGACTAAATTCCGAAATCAGAAATCGTGCTCGTGCTTGTGCTCGTGCTCGTAATCGAGGAAAGCTCATAGATCGAGCACGAGGACGAGCACGAGCACGATGCCCCTAACTTCGGAGTTTGGCGATCGGCCCTACCAACAGTCGCCGCCCCCTGGGAACCTCCCGTCCGAGAAAGTAAACCCAGACTCGAATCTCCGGCCGTATAAGATCAACCTCTTTTCGATAGAAAAGAGAGCGTGAACCAAGCGCGGTAAGGTATCCTTCGTAGCGATCTAGCTCTTCTAATATGCCCTCGCCCTCGATGCGGAATATTTCGACGCGCACCTGGCCCGGTTGCTCGAGGACCGCCGGATACCCGTTTTGGATGAGCAAAAGACCTCTTAAGATGCCATGTCCGTAAAACTGAAGATCTCGGAGGACAAAGAAACGTTGCTTGGCTAGGCTACGGCGGCGTAGCGAACCATAGACGGCCAAAAAGGAGTCGGAGGACGGCATAGGGGTTTTATTGGTTGCGGATTGGCGCGCGACAGGGGCGCCAGCAAGGTAGCATAGGCATCCTGCCTGTCGGCGTGTGTTGCGGCGGTGTGCCGCCCCGGGAATACAGGCTGGAAGCCTATGGTACAATAACAGTCTGCAGCGTGGACTGCCCCTTATGGCCGAACGCCGGAAGCTGGCGGCGATATGCCGGATCGCCTCGCGTCAAATTTTCTCGCGCTTCTGGTTTGCTGATTTTTTTGGAGCTGGATGAGTCGCTGGTCTTGTACGGCGCGTTGTGCGGAGGCTCTATCCAAACAATCGGCAACCAGGTTCAGAAACGGGGCCACAGCCGGAGATCCGGTGGCGGCGATGAACTGAAGGCCTTTCAAGAGTTGACCAAGCCGATGGCGATCAGCGGAGCTGTCGTTTGCCACCAACTCGACATCGGTTGGTCCCTTGCTATTGCGACGGCTACCACGGCCAATGGCCTGAATGAATTGGTCCGCGCTCGCTGTCGGTGTCAGGATCATGGAAATCTCCGGTGCTTGCTGAAAGCGCTGATTCAATTCGGGCCAACCTGCCGCCTGCTGATAGGGGAGGAGAATTACTTTGGTCTGGCTCGGTGTGTAGGCGGGCTGGTTACCCCAGTCCCGGACTTCGAGACGTTGGCCCGATTCGTTGTTTCGAAAGCCACCATCGACAAACCTCGCCATTTCCTTGAAATTCCTCGAAGCGATCACGGCTCGGTCCGCAGCGAGATCCGGTATGGATGCGCTATAGTTCGGAACCGCCTGGATGAATGAGCATTCGACCCCTTGACCCGACAGGGCCTGACGCAAAGCCGAGAGGAACCCGGGTATCTCCTTCGGCAACCCGTCCGGCTCCTTCAAAATTCTGGATGCCACCGGCAGATCGTCGCCGGTTACAATCACTTTTTTGTTGTGCGAAAGCAGGTCAAGCGTTTGC
>Ga0213872_10000899_pt1 | contig 21399 bp, 20 predicted proteins | sample VelepicomBERX_R2_FD_160071 | JGI IMG/M metagenome (GOLD analysis project Ga0213872, IMG submission 160071) | Rhizosphere microbial communities from Vellozia epidendroides in rupestrian grasslands, the National Park of Serra do Cipo, Brazil - RX_R2 | ecosystem: Host-associated > Plants > Roots >...
TTCTTCAGGAGTCCAATTGTTTGCAATACCACCTTGATAATATTTTCTCGCCCAAAGATATCTCATCGGCAAGATTTTATTAGGATCAGTTTTTGAATCTCTAATTATTCCCATTATATTCCTTTACTATTGACAAGAATCGCAATCAGGATTAGTCAAACTACAAGATTTTTTATTTATTGCTTCTAAGTCTACAGTATCATCTTGAGTGACGCCACTATCTTTCGCAACTTCATTCATTTGCTTTTCAACATTTTCATTTTCTTTGTATTCTCTCATTTGAGTAAACCCAAATTTCTGCGCATCTAATGTTGATTTTTCAATCTGACTTGCACCAAGAGTTCGCAAATAATAAAAAGTTTTAAGACCTAATTTCCAACCGGCCATATAAATATCATTTAATTTTTTACCTGATACACCTTGCATAAAAACATTATGAGATTGAGATTGATCAATCCATTTACCGCGAGCAGCAGTCATTTTTACCATCCACAAAGGATCAATTTCAAATGCTGTTTTATACAAATTACGAATATCAGCAGGAATCTCTTCAATCTGCTCAATGCTACCATCATAATATTTTATACGATCGCGCATATGTGCATTCCACAGATTTAATTTTTTTAAATCATCAATTAAATAACTATTTAAAACTGTAAATTCACCGCTCGAATTAGCTTTTGCATATAAATTTTTATAAATCGGTTCAATACATGGGAAACATCCAGAAATATTTGAGATTGTCGCTGTCGGTGCAATTGCCATAGTATTTGAATTTCTCATACCATATTGTTGCACATGATTTCGAACAACAGACCAATCTTTAGTTTCTTTCCCAATCATCTCAATTTTCTCACCACGCTCTTTTTCAAGCAAAGCAATAGTATCAATTGGGAAAATATTTCTATCCCATTTAGAACCTTTAAATGTTGAATAAGCCCCACGTTCTTTTGCAAGTTGTGATGATGATAAAATTGCATAGTAAGAAACTGTTTCAAGTAACAAGTCTGATGCTTCCATTGCTTTCTGACTTTCAAATGGAGCTCTTAATTGGAATAAAGCATCGTGCAAGCCCATAACTCCTAACCCTACTGGGCGATGACGTTGGTTTGCAACTTCACCTTCAATAGTTGGATAAAAGTTAATATCAATCACGTTATCAAGCATACGCATTGCTGTAGAAACTGTTTCAGCTAAGAAAGGTTCATCAATTTTTCCGTCTTTAATAAATTTTGATAAATTTAAAGAACCAATGTTACAAACAGCAGTTTCTTCGCGGCTTGTATTCAAAGTAATTTCTGTACATAAGTTTGATGAATGAATCACTCCAACATGATCTTGTGGTGAACGAATATTACAAGCATCTTTGAAAGTTGGCCATGGATGTCCAGTTTCAAAAAGACGAGTTAATAATTTACGCCATAATTCTTTAGCTGGTAAACGTTTTGATAACTTAATTGTGCCTTCGTCAACCATTTTTTCGTAATGAATATAACGATCTTCAAATTTTTTACCATAAATCTCATGAAGATCAGGAGTCTCTTCTGGCGAAAACAATGTCCAATTACCATTTTCTTCAACACGTTTCATGAAAAGATCTGGAATCCAAGCTGCTGTATTCATATCATGTGTTCTACGACGCTCATCACCAGTATTTCGACGTAAATCTAAGAAATCTTCAAAATCATAATGCCAACATTCAAGATATGCGCAAACTGCTCCACGACGACTTCCACTACGATTAATCGAAGCAGTCGTACTATTTGCAACATTTAAAAATGGAATAACGCCTTGTGATGCTGTATTAATCGAAGTAACTAATGCACCTGTACCACGTAATGATGTCCAGTCATTTGCAACGCCGCCAGACCATTTTGACATTTGAGCATTATCGCCAATACATTTAAAAATATGATGTAGATCATCAGAAATAAAAGTTAAATAACATGAACTAAGTTGCGCTTTCTTTTGTCCTGAATGCAACAATGTTGGCGTTGAAGAAACAAACAACATTTTCGATAATACATCATAAAATTCTACTGCTCTTTTTTCTTTATGCTCTTCATTAATTGCCAAGCCCATAGCAACACGCATCCAAAATGCTTGAGGCAATTCAAAACGAACATCATCAAATTTCTGTAAGTAACCAGAGTAAACTGTTTTTAAACCTAAATAAGCAAATAAATTATCACGATCAGGAACAAGGTGTTTTGCAAGATAATCAAGATCGTAACCTACGAGATAATCACCAAAAAGATTTAATGCTAATCCACGATCAATAGTTGCTATAAAAGATTTTCTATACTCATCTTCATATTTATTTTGATCGTCAGAGCGAACTTGACCAGTTACTTCATAAAATATGCCGTAATTTAATAATCGAGCAGCTACAAAACTGTAAGCCTGATCCAATTCTGAAAAAGGCACCGTCGCAAGCTCAATCACTCGATTGAAGTCGGCCATGGTCATACCATCAAATAAACTTTTGCATGCCGTTTGAACAATTTTATCTATATCAACATCCTGTTCATATCCAGCTGCAGCTCTTTCTACAATTTTTTTAACGTCAGCAACGCCAAAAGTTGTATGTATATCACCAAGCTTTATCTGAATATTTTTATCAGACGTATTTATTTTTTGATCTACCATTATCGACTCCTACTCAGCAAAGCTTAAATTACATATTGAAAACTTCTATACTCTCTACCTCAGCTCTTTTTTCTTAAATCTATTATATTGCAGCCTTAAACCAATTTGAAAAAATTCCAACCTGAAAACATATGAAATAACTGCTTTTTAAGATTTTTTATTAAAGTAGATTAATCAAAACTCAGATGAGAATCAAGCATTTTTTTTAAAAATAAAAGTTGAAATTTTTTTAAAAATAAGCATCAGGAATAAAATTTAATTTCAATAAGAAAATGTATGACATTTATAAAAATCATCACTCAATCTCTTGAAAAAGTTCTATGTGAAAACATTTTAATTATAAATTATTACAATTATTGACAAGTAATATAGCTAATTTGCTAGACTACAAGTAAGAACATAATCCAAAAAAGGGGGAGTTAAAAATGAAAAGAATAATAAACTATTCAATATTGTATCTGATATTTGCAACATCTTCAATAGCAATCGCATGTCCTCATGATGAAGATCTTGTTGTTGCAATCGAGACAGAAGATGATTTACAAAATCTATTAAACAATAATGAAGGACCATGCCTCATTTCATTTTTTATGGATAGATGTGGATGGTGTAAAAAAATGCATCCAATCATTGAAAATTTGGCACAAGACAACCAATTTTATCATATAACTTTTTATACAATAAATGGCCCGCTTCTCAAAGCTGCTGAAAAAGTTAAAGAAATATTAAATGTACTTATCACTGGCTACCCTACTATGTTACTCATGAATCAGGGTAAAGTTATTGATAAACAAATTGGTGGAACTAGCCAAGAAGCTATGACTCAAAAACTTAATAAATCCTTACCAAAGACATTGGTATCGTAGAAATCATCGAAATTATAGTAATTTTAATACGTCAAAGTAATTAAACCTACTATCTACAAGACGCACTAAGTTGCACCCTACGTTTTCTACGAAAACTTCGGGGAATAAAGGAGGCCGGCGGGCCTAATCCGCTAGCGTTTTGCGGCATGTCTTCGCTAAAAAGCTTCGTCATGCTTACGTCGCCGTAAGTCCGAATTAGCCGAAGGCGACGACGGACACCGCCTCTAATCGCCGAAGCGAAGCGTAGGCGCCTATATTGAATGTTAAATACGTTTTGCTATATCTACAAGAAATTATATAAAAATCATGAAAAAGCGGAAGTTATGTATAAAATAACTTCCGCTTTTTAAATTATCTAAATTTTATTTATGAAACAAGTAACAATGCCACAACAGACATCAACTTGATCAAAATATTTAATGCAGGACCAGATGTATCTTTAAATGGATCTCCAACTGTATCGCCTACAATAGCAGCTCTATGTGCTTCAGAACATTTACCGCCCAGCTCGCCTGATTCGATATATTTCTTAGCATTATCCCATGCTCCACCGCCGTTTGCCATCATTAATGCAAGCAATACGCCAACAACTGTAGCACCAACTAATAGACCACCTAATGCTTCAATGCCTAGTGAATAATAAACTGCTATAGGAGCTAAAATTGATAGAACACCTGGTAAGATCATTTCATGTAATGCAGCTTTTGTTGCAATTGCAATACAGCTTGCATAATCAGGATCTGTTGTACCTTCTGCCAAACCTACAATTTCTTTAAATTGACGACGCACTTCGATAACCATTTTAAGTGCTGCATCACCAACTGAACGCATAGTTAAAGCTGAAACTAGAAATGGCATAACTCCACCAACAAATACACCTGCTAAAACTTTAGGATCGATTACGTTAATCGCAATGATACCAGCTTGTTGAGCAAAAGCATTAAATAAGGCAACTGAAGTCATTAAAGCTGAACCAATTGCAAAACCTTTACCCATTGCAGCTGTTGTGTTACCAAGAGCATCAAGACCGTCAGTGATTTTACGAACTGATTTATCAAAACCAGACATTTCTGCAATACCACCTGCATTATCAGCAATAGGACCATATGCATCAACAGTCATAGTAATACCAACTGTTGCAAGCATACCAACTGCAGCGATTGAAACTCCAAAAAGTCCACCACCAAAGTTAAACGCTATTAATGTTGCACCAGATAAGAAAAGAACTGGGAAAACAGTTGATTCCATTCCAACAGATAAACCATAAATAATATTTGTTGCAGCACCAGAAACTGAACTACGAGCAACATCAACCATTGGTTTTCCGCCTGTATAATATTCAGTAATCATACCGATAGCTACACCAGATACACACCCAATGATAACTGCTACAAAATAAACTAAATCAATTGCCATGTAGCTCATATATGCATATGCATAACCCAAGAATGCTGTCATAGCAACATAAGTCGCGTTACGCAATAAAGCTGCTGGAGCTTGTTTTACAAAATAGCCAAAGAAAATACCAACTGCAGAACCTACAAGTCCAAGAGCTGATAAAATTAAAGGTAAAGTAACAATATTAAAATCAGCATTTGCGCTGATTGCTAAAATCATTGATGAAACCATTGCACCAATATAAGATTCGAAAATATCTGCACCCATACCAGCAGTATCACCAACACAGTCACCAACGTTATCTGCAATAACTGCAGGGTTACGTGGGTCATCTTCAGGAATACCAAGTTTACCAACTAAGTCTGCACCAACGTCAGCTGATTTGGTATAAATACCGCCACCAACACGAGCAAAGAAAGCAACAAGACTTGATCCTGCGCCAAAAGCTGTGATAATTTGGACAAAATGAGATAGCTCAGATGAAAAATAGAAAACAATTCCAAGGCCTAAAAGTCCAAAACTTGCTACTGCAAATCCCATAACTCCGCCACCAAAGAAAGCTGTTAACAATGCTGCAGATTCGCCTTGATCTCTTGCTGCAATTGTTGTTCTTACGTTTGCACCTGTTGCAGCACGCATCCCAACAAAACCAACAAACATAGAAATAGTACATGAAAGTAAGAAAGCTGCAGGAACATATAAATCTTGAGTTGCATAAGCCAATAATCCTGCAATTACAAGAGCTACTGTGCTAATAATCTTATATTCTTCTCGTAAAAATATCATTGCTCCACTACGAATAGCAGATGCAATTTTAGCAGCTTTTGTATCACTAACCTTAACTGATGCAATACGCAAATTAAGGAAAAGAATTACTAAAAATCCTAGACCTGATGCGCAAGCAATTATCGCATATAAACAATCACTTGTCATAGCCAAACCACCTTAAAATATTGAAATTAAACTGACATTAATAGAACAAAAATACCTTTTTTAAAGGTTTTTGTAAAGATTATCTTCTCGCATGAAAGGCCTAATAATAGCTCTTTCCTTGAATGGAAATGTTAAATGTCCTACAATTTGATACTCATCTCGACCTTTTCCAAGAACCGCAATAACGCTACCTGGCTTGGACAGTTCATACGCTATTTCAATAGCTTTTGTTCGATTAAGCTCACGTATATGTTGAAAGTTTTGCATTCCTGTAAACCCTGCAACAATATCATCTGCAATCGCAGCTGCTGACTCGTTTCTTGGATTATCAGAAGTAACAATTGCCATATCACAATATTTTTCTACAATCGCTCCCATAATTGGACGCTTGCTCTTATCCCGAGCTCCCCCTGCACCAAAAACAACAATCAAATTCGATGTCATTAATCGCAATGTCGATAAAACAGCTTCATATGATGAAGGATTATGAGCATAATCAATAAAACAAGTTGCTCCATTTTTTAATGGATATTGTTCCATTCTTCCAGGAATTTGTGGCAAAGATTGAGTTGCTTGTGCAATTGCATCAAAATTAAATCCTAGACTATGCATGACCAATGATGCTGCCAATAAATTGTATGCATTAAATTTACCAACTAAATTTGCCTGAATTTTATATACTTTTTCATCGTATTTCATTGTTAATTCAACAGATCTTGGTTGTAAAGTTGCCCATGCATACCAAGTTACATTTTTATTTTCTAATGAATAAAAAGAAAATTTATTTTGTCTTTGAGAAATCTGACAACCAGAAGGATCATCATAATTAATAAACATATTTTTTGGCTGTTTAACCATATCGAAGAATGTTATTTTTGCATCTAAATATTCTTGCATGCTTTTATAAAACTCTAAATGCTCCAAAGAAAAATTAGTAAATACACCGGCTTCAAACTCAAGCCCATGTACTCGATGCAACGTCAATGATTGCGCAGAAACTTCCATAACAACATGCGAAACATTATGCCGCACACATAAATCAAAAAACATATGAAGATGTTCTGGTAATGGTGTTGTTAAATCCATTGCAACTAAACTTGATCCAATTAATTTCTCAGCAGTGCTGATCAATGCTGCTTTATGCCCTTGCTGAGTTAATAAATGATGAATCATGTAAGAAGTCGATGTTTTTCCTTTTGTTCCAGTAATTCCAATGATTTTTAATTTCTTTGCAGGATAATCAAGAACCTGAGCAATCAATTCTGAAAGCACTCTTCTACAATTATCAACATAGACTAAATCTGCACCACGCAGTGCAATCAACTGCAAAAGCTCATCTGAAACTTTAACTTCTTGCTGGACAACTATTTTTGTAGCCCCACGTTCCAAAGCAATATGAATATAACGATTGCCGTCATCCTTTGTTCCAGGAATTGCAACAAATGTTGAACCTGGTCCAACATTATCGGTATGACTTGTAACTGGATAAATTTTTGGTAATTCAATCTTCATAAACTATAGACGCACGCTTTCATAATTTTTTAAACCCTTACGAATTGTCCCAATAAACCAGATTAATCCTAAAATATTGACTATTAATAAACCTGCATTAACGATATCTGCTAATTGCCATACAATATCAACTTTCATGTATGTTCCAAAAAAAGCTGCTGCTGCATAAATAATAGGAAATCCAAACATGAATTTACCACCAGTTAAAAAGCCCCAACAAACTCGCCCGATATAAGCGTAAGAAACCAATACACTAATAGCAAAATTAATCGAAAGGAATGAAATAATCCAACCACCAAACCATCCAAAAACAGTTTCATAAGCTGAAATAACTAAAGCTGTACTTGTTTCTCCATTGTCCCATACACCACTTGCTATAATCGATAATCCTATCATCAAACAAATAACATGAGTATTAATGTAAACACTCAACATCGATAAAATACTATCTTTAACTGCAAACTCACCTGCTGTTGAACCAAATGCAACTGCTGCAGTTCCTAGCCCTGCTTCATGAATTAAAATACCTCTTTGCAAACCAACGGTCATAGCTTTTTGCAAAGCGAAACCAAATGTTCCACCAATAAATGACTGAGGACTTAATACCCCATCAAAAATTAAATAAAATGCATGAGGAATTGATTGATAATTATAAATCAATACACATAATGAAGAGCCTACAAAAAGAGCTACTTTAAAAGGAACTAACATATCTAAATATTTTACAATTCGTTGTGCGCCACCAATCAAAATGTAAACAATAAAAGCAAAAATAAAAAACGCCGTCCAGTAAGGATCAATCGCCCATGTTTTATGCAAAGCAATTCCAACAGAATTACATTGAATAATATTTCCACCGAAAAGCGCATATCCAAAGCAAAAAAATGTAAATGCATACGCTAAAAAAGCACCGAAAGGCAAAAGACTAAGATACAACATTGGCCCGCCCTTAGCGCTACCAAATCGATATTTTCCAATAAATGCCATACCTAAATATACTTCTGCATATCGTAAAGCAACTGCAAATGTAGACATAACAATCAACCAGAAAATAGCACCTGGACCTCCTGTACAAATAGCTATTGGAATACCAGCTAAACTACCATTACCGATATTAGCACCAAGAGTATTGATAAACGCTTGGAAAGTTGTTAAATCATCTGATTTTCTTGCTGATGATTTTTCATTACCACCCGATAGAAAGAGCATTTCAATTGCACTAAAGAAATATCGAAATTGCACAAATCGCAATTGAAGTGTTATAAAAACACTAGCGGCAAATACACCTACTAAAAGTGGTAAGCCCCAAATGTTTTTTGCAACTATAGTAATGATAGATGAAAAATCCATACTATTCCTTAATTAAACAGCGATAATGTGGTATATATTGTTTTATAGCATACATAAAAACAGAAAAGAATCACGGATTTATTACATAGATTCTTGATTCTTTTTGATTCAATAAGGAATATTTCATGAAAATTATGGCCCTTGATCTTGGAGATGCTTGGGTAGGAGTTGCTCTCACAGATCCATTGCGTTTTTTTGCGAAACCATATAAAACTGTTGCAGCAGAACAATTAGAAACTTTCTTACAAGAAACATTTTCAAAAGAAAAAATTTCTATTGTTGTTGTCGGCTATCCAAAAACAATGCAAGGTAACGAAAGCGATCAAACAAGACTTGTTGTTGCAACAAAAGAAAAATTAGAACAAATGTTTCCACAGCAACAATGGGTTTTATGGGATGAAAGATTATCAAGTAAACAAGCACGTAATCTTAAAAGTCCTAAAAATAAAGCTGAAAAACTTGAGCAACATTCTATTGCAGCTGCTATTATTTTAGAATCATATTTACCATTCTTAGCTACCCTGTAGCTTTATGAGATAAGATTCAAAATTCAAGCATTCAATTTCGCTGGACAACTATTGAAATAAATTAATAGATACGTATCATACACAATGTATCTTTCATGACTTAGCAAAATAAGGTTATTCAAATCAAGTAATTTGTTGACAATCAAGGCAATCTTTTTTTAAGGTCTTGTAATAAAAAGAGAATACAGCATTATTAAAGTAAAATTGGAGTAATAATGAAGTGTAGAAAATGTTCAGGTCTTATGATCCAACAATCTTTTTTTGATCATTTTTTAAGCTTTGAGGGATGGAAATGCCTCAACTGTGGAAAAGTATCTTTAAAAAAGGAAAAGACATTAGAGTTTGATCACTTTGGAATATTCTTACAACAACAAAAAATAAAAAAATAAAAAAGCTCTATGTCGTATTTTATTACCATCCAATATCCTTATCAATATCTGACTATTACCCTTTCAGATAACACAACTATTATCTCGACAGAAACTATCTCTAAATTTCAAGCTGTAAGCCTTTTAATCCCTACATTTAATTCAATCCTCCTAACAAACAATCTCACCCTTAAAGATATTGCTTGCATTGGAATTAATACAGGTCCTGGCCCTTTTAATACCCTACGCAGCATTATTGCAACAGCAAATGGTATCGCTTTTGCAAAACAAATTCCGCTTGTTGCATGTAATGGTCTTGAACTTTTATTACAAGAAAATAAAGCTGATAATCAAGTTGCTATTTTAGATGCCTTTGGTAACGATGTATATTACGCAATCAAAGCATCTGACACGCAAAATTATAATTCGATTGAAAATCTTATAAGCGAATTAAATAATTTGTATACTCATCAAACAATAATTTTTGTTGGAAATGGTGCAGAAAAGCACAAAGAATTTATCTCAAACAATTTTAAGGGAACAGCCGATTTTAAAGATGATTGTTTATTTGCCACGCCACAATCTCTAGTGAATGAAACTTATAACAAATTTGAACAAGGCCTTACCGAAAAAGAGATTTTTCCCCTTTACTTTGCAAGTCCTGTCGTTAAATCGTAAATAAATTTTACCATAGAAAATTAGTAGGTTTTTCGGTTCCAACCATTTTATAAACGTCAGTATCCATTAAAACTTTATTTTTATACAATTCATCTGCAATACTGGTCAACTTATCTTTATTTTTATCTAGAAGATCATATGCTTCGTTATAACATTGCTCTAAAATAAGGTGAACTATCTTTTCAGCTTCTTTTTCATCTGATGCACCTATAATCTTTGAAAAATTCTTTACTACACTATATACCTTTGCCAAAAACAAATCTGATTTTTCTAAATCAAATCCTCCAGCACCATACTCCGGTGCTACTTTTAAAAATTCTGAAAATGTTAATTTTTCTCCCCTAAGTCTTATCATTTCTGCAATTGCTCCAGATAACATTATCATAATTTGATATTTTAGTACTTCAAACTTTGAACTAAAGAATACTTCATTCAAATATGGAAACAATGAAGGTTGGATTGCTGTATGACCATAGGTCTTAAAATCTCCCCCAAGATCTAATGATACTGAAGTTGCATAATGAAAATGATGATTTTTTGATAAAGCTGCCATCAAAGTATGCCCCGCTTCGTGGTTTGCAGCTACATAATCGCCAAATGGCATCTTTCGAATAGTTGGCATTGATAATGAATTTTGCAAAGATGTTATTGTTTTTCCTACATAGCTATAAATTGACGCGTCTTGCACTTCATACGCATCTTGCATTTTACGCATTTCACGATAAGTATGAGCTGTATTATACATTGTATGCCAATAACCTTTATTCTTAAGATTATTCATAAAATCAGCACGTTCTTCGTCAGAAAAGTCTTTTGTCAAATTAGCAATAAAATTAAGTGACAAATTATGCTCTCTATTTAAAAGTGCCAACTTTACGTATGCTATAGTAGCAATAGTAGCAGCACTCAAATTTCCCACAGTTAAATATGATGGATTCTTGGTTTTCCAAGTTTCTGTCGTTGTTATAGTTCTACCATTTTTTGTTTCTCGAGTGACTAAAATTCGAGTTTTCCCTAAATTCAAATAATTATTTGTAATTTTATCACTAATCACTTTTGGTGCAACTACAATATCCTTTTCTGCAGGTTCTTCTGTCTGAGTCATGGTATAAAGATATTTATCTGTTGAAAAAGGTAAAAATTCTGAATTTATAGAATCTTGCTGAGAACTTACTTTTTCTTGCTCAACTTGAGATGTATCATCTAAAGCAAAAGTTTGATTAAATGAACTAATCAATAAACCCATTATAATAAAAATTGAATAATTTCTTTTCATCAGAACTTCCCTTTTTAAATTTCGTAGCTTTTTATACATTAAAATTGTGGACTATTACGTTCATAGAAAGTTATTCTTTTATGCGTCCAAGAAATAAGATCTGCAATATTCTTTGCTATTTTTTCTTCAGAATTCATTTCAAACTCATATTTTGGTCGCTTAACGCCAGCGATTTCATAAAGTTTTTCCCCTGAAGTAAAACCTTCTTGCAAAGTTCTTTTTACAATTTTATCAAGAATAACTCTATTCATACTTAAAATTTGATACGCTTCGTTATAACATTCTTCAATAAGCGCTGTCATTTCAATCTCAAGTTCTTCTTGATTTGGTAGTAGATAAGGTTCTAATTCTTCTTGATATTCTGATACATAATTACAATTTTTAAAGTTACAATAATATTCTGCTGCTGCATAAACATTGAATATATCAGTACCTTCTGAAAATCTATCTCCCATTCCTGTTTCTGAATATTCAACAATAAAGTCTTTTAAACTTAATTTTTTACCATCAAGAATTTCTTCTCCGATACCACCAGCTAAAAGCTGCATTATATTATTTTTAGTATTTTCTAATTTTGCATCAACCGTTTGAGATATATTGTATACAGATGTTTGAGTTGGAGGTATAAATTGAGGTTTCGTTATGTTAGCACCTGCAACCAAGCCTTTTGGCTTTAATGATAATTGGCTTACGTTTAAACCAATTGGTCTTAAAATACACATCAATGCATGCGCTGCTTCATGATAAGCAAGCGATAATTTTAATCTTGAATCAGAATTATGTAATTCTTCTAATTCAATTTGATTCATACGCAACATTTTTATAAAAATATCTTCTCCAAACTCATCTAAAATACGCCGGCCCATGATTCTATTTATTTTATCTATATTTATATAAACAAAAGCTTTATCGACATAATGCATAGTAATAGTTCTCGAATTATCTTTATGAGCGTATTCACGAATTTTTCTTATGAATGTGTCATATTCTTTATCTGAAAAACCAAATACGAAATGAGCTATCAAAGGAAAATTAAAATCGTCCGCTAACATATCTCTTTTAAATGAATCTTGAAGATAAGCAATAACTTGTCCTTGAGATGTTAATTGAGAAAATCTTAAACCTTCAATCGTAGATTCTTCTTCAATTAAATCTGCCATAAATTTATCTAATTTTGCTGTCGCCTCACGAAGTCCATCAACCCCTATAGGTTTTTGTATTGTTTGATTAGATTTTGAATATTTAGAATTAGAAGGAACTTGCCGTGGACTATTTTTTTCTTGCTGCTGATCATCGTAATATCCAGCTAATGCTGCACTCCCTGCTGCCATAGAAGCCCCAGCAAGGTTCTTTTTCCAACTTGCATCTACTTGATCGATTGATACAAGCAATAAAACTATGGCAATCATAATCGAATAATTTATTTTCACTATCTCATCCTTTTTAAAATTTCGCATCACTAATTATTCTATATGAATTAATTATGCAAAATTATGCTTAAAAATAGCAATAGTTTAATCGAATGATTATTTCAGAATCAAAAATAAAAATTCCATAGAAAAAGAAAACTTACAGTCGAAACAACCCTGAAACAAGACTAATTGTTCGAATAGATCGCAAAACTGTTTGTGTTAACAGGCAAGATTGAAAACCTGATTTTTTAACTAATGATTTTTCATCTTCAGTTAAATCCCCTTCTGGACCAACTAAAAGATAATAATGCTGATCAGCATGTATTGGTTGATACCATGAAGCAAATGGTGCGCCAGTAACATCAAAGTGATATTTTAGACCGGCATGTGATTGCTCCAACCAATCATCTAATTGAACAGGGGATATAATTGTTGGAAATGCATACATTTTTGATTGTTCAGCAGCTGCAATTGCAACTCGCTGTAATTTATCAAATAACTTTTCTGAATAAGGAGTTTGAGTTTTTTTCGTAGTCACCAACTGAATATTGGTAATACCAACTTCTGCTAAAGAATAAATAGCATCAGAAAGCGCATCAATTTTGAGCAACGGCAAAATAAAAGTAATTTCTGGCGTTAAAGACTTATTAGATTGTCGATTCTGCCACGTTCCAACAATTCTATTTTTACCTTCGAAATTTGAAAATATAAAAGTCACACGCTCAAATTGATTAAAAAGTATACAGCGGTCATCTTGCTGCATACGAACAACATGTTTAAATCTATGATATAAATCATCACAAGCGATTGTGATATCAATATCTTTTAATAAAATATTACTGAGATCTTTGTAGTAGAAAGCAAATTCATGATTATTCTTAGGAGCTACTTTTTTATTTTGCATGTTCAGATAAAATCCATTCAGTAAAATTTTTATACGCTTGTTTTGCATGTGAACTTTGAATTGTCCACAAAGCATAAATACTTAAAACTATTTTATCATAACTCGATAATTCAGCATCCATAGTCCCTTCTAAATCTGTTAATTTAAAATTAGAAAGTTCATCATGGGATTGATCACCAAAGAAATCATCTTCGTCTTCATCTTGCTCGATAGGTGATGTTGAAAATTCAAGAACATCAAATGGATTGTCTGCAAGAAAACTATTTTTAATCACAAGCACTCGAACAATATTAACTTTTGGATCAACCTCAAAATAAAGATAAATAAGAGTTTCATTATTCTGATCAATATGATCTTGTTTTACATCTGCAATGATTGCCGATTTTTGGCTCGTGAGCGAAGACAATGTTCGGTTGTAACAAGAAATTTCATCATGAGTGAATTGAGTTTTTCCATGAACTAAAGATACACAACCTGCAACTTGTTCAAGGCCATTGCCATCACGAGCAATTAAAACTAAAGAATTTCCTACACAAAAATCTCGCGCTGCAATTGCAACTTGTAAAGATGCATCTATATTTATGGCCGAAAATCCGTACCAAATGACAATCATCATTTTAATTTTTTTAAACATATAATTTCCTTTTTATTAAATTTCAAAATCAAGATATACTTAAACTATACACAAGCGGCGAAATTAATTTCAATGAAACAGATATTCATTAACTTTTTTATGAATAAATGACTATTATCTAAAATTTCTTTTAAAAAATCTAACTTTATGATTTGCAACAGAGGAACATAATGCCTTGTATTTCCCCTACAATTTTGATTATACTTGACGGACTTGGGATATCCGGTGAAAAAAAATATAATGCTTTTTCTCAAGCAAAAACTCCTCATCTTGATAATTGGCAACTTCAACATTTTTATACAACCTTGCAAGCAGCCGGTAATTTTGTTGGATTAAAAAATGGCTATCAAGGAAATTCTGAAGTCGGACATTTCACTTTAGGAGCTGGTAGAATTATAGAACAAACTTCAACTCGTTTGAATATAAATCTCCATCCTGACAAACTACATAAGGATTCCACTTTATCAAATCTTTTAGAAAAATTCAACTCAGGTAACCGCGTACACCTTCTAGGAATGGCTTCTGATGGCAATATCCATAGCAATTTAGACCATGCAAGAGCATTCATTTCTGCTCTTGCTCACCATAAAATTTCTAATGTTTTAATCCATGCTTTTTTAGATGGCAGAGATACTGCCCCATACAGCGCCTTACAATATTTAGATACAATTCAATCAGATTTAGATACATATTCTTGCGGTAAAATAGCCTCTGTGCACGGTCGTTATTATGCAATGGACAGAAACAATAACGAAGATCGCACACAGAAAAGTTTTGATATTTTAACAAAGCAACAATCAACATGGATGTCGTATCAAGATTGTATTCAACAAAATTACCTTCATGAAACATCTGATGAATTTATTATTCCTACGGCATGCATCCCAGACCATACAATTCAACCTGGTGATGCAGTAATTTTTTTTAATTTCAGGCCAGACCGAGCAATTCAACTTACTAAAAAGCTTTTAACGCTAGATCTTGCATTTTTTATTACTCCAATTATTTATCATGAATCATTAGCAACAACCCCATTAGTTAATTCTGTACAAGCAAACGAAACCCTTTTAGAAATTTTAGCAGAGCATCATAAAACTATTTTTACGATTGCAGAAACAGAAAAATATGCGCATGTTACTTATTTTTTTAATGGACACCGAGATATTTCTATCGCAACTGAACAGCGAGTTCTCATTCCATCATCAAAAACTTTAGAACCTGTAAATGATCCGAAAATGCAAGCAGAAAAAATTACACAGGCAGTGCTTAATTCTATTCAAAATGATCCTAAAGATTTTTATCTCATTAATTATGCTAATGCCGATATGGTTGGTCATTCAGGAAATTTAATCGCTACAATTGCAGCGATTGAATGCTTAGATATAGAATTAAATAAGCTGTATCAACAAGTAGTGATTAAACAAAATGGAACAATATATATCACTGCAGATCATGGCAATGCAGAAATCATGTTCGATGAAATCAATCAACAACCATGTACGAGTCATACGAATAACCCTGTACCTTTTTATGTATTAACAAAAAATGATCAACAAAAAGTTGAACTTAAAGGACTTGCTGACATAGCTCCATTAATTTTAAAAAATATGGGATTAGAAATTCCTGCTGTTATGAATCAAGTGAAAAACACAAGCACTAAGATTGATTCATCATCAAGCTTTGAACATGATTTATTTTAAAGGCACTTATCGTTTTGATATTTTTGGTGTTACTTTCTCATTGTGATAACAACAACAAAACAAACAACATCTCCATTTATAATTTGTTTCTTTTTTAGAATCTATAGAATGAACTTGAGTTTCTAAATCAGGACCTCGCACTAATTCAGCTGTATCATCTAATTCTGGCCGTTCTTGTTTTTTCTGTAACCTTACTTGTTGCTCAATTTCTTGAGCTGTTTTCGAATATACAAATTCTATCTGTAAATGAGACGATTCAAAATCTGTTTCAGGCATTACATTTATAGATGAATCTTCTCTTTGTATACAACTTGGGTGAGGAATTTTTTGATATGGATTTGAATCACGAGGAGAATCCGATTGTAGCGAACTCATCGTTGCATGAAGCCGGTCATTTAACTGCTGACTAAAATTTTTTACTTTAGTTGATTCAGGAGCACTTCTTGATAGAGGAGTTGCACAACCTGATGGGTAAGGATCCCGTGGCGATTCATGTCGAGAAGGATGATTTGAATCTAATAAATTTTCCATTGTCACACGTAAAAATGGACTAGGATTTCTTGAACGTGCGCTTGGACAAGGAGAAATATTTTTGAGTGGGCCTTTGCAAGAAGAAGTATTTATTGGTCGAGAGCGTACATTGGCATAGGGAGTTTTAAATCGAGGTGATCGTGAACTTGAACTAATAGAATTACATCCTTTGATTGATTGAGGTGTTTCTACTTGCGTAGAAGAATTATTTGACGATTCTGGCTGATTTACATCTAAATGTAATTGTGGTTTTATTCCACGAAAAGGAGAATTTACTTGAGAACGAGAATTTGGGTAAAGTGGAGGTGATTTTAGCTTAAAATCATCATCTTCTGTAGCAAAAATAATATTCGGCACAATAATTAAAAACAATCGTTTCATGAAATTTTACTTTATATAAAATAATTATATTTCAATTCTATTTTATTAAACGAAGCATTAATCTGATTTTTATAATATTTATCAAAATTAATATAATATTTTCTATAAAATCTTCGATTTCTATAAAACGATACGATATAAAGCTATATTCAAATAATTATCTTTAAAACAAAGTTCACTTTTCTATTTTAGAAAAAATTTTCGAATTATTCGCCACTCAATAACAACAAAAAATAGTTTGTAATAATATTCTATAACTAAAATGGTCTGGTTCTCCTTGTGACATAGTAGTATTGCGTTCCATATTATTTCGTTCCAATTTTTTATTTTTTCGATTATAAAATCTTAAATCATGATCTTGATGTATAAATCGATTATTACCAGAATTTTTATCACCAATCTTTTTTGTTGGAATAATTTGCGTGGTCAATATACGCGTATCATATCCAAATTCACGTATTGATGATGTAGATGAAAATGAAACACTTTTTAATTTTTTCTCTTGATTACCCAGTTTTTGTTTATTTGAAACAATCATTGAATTCAGAAATTTTGAAAATTGATGTACATTATTCGATCCAGATTGTTTTTTATAACTTTGCGATATACAAGGTTTTTTAGATTGAGAAGAATATAAATAGCTATCACCAATAATTATACAATATAAAAATATTCTAAAGGCATGCTTCATATAAAAATATTTCATGGGAAATTATTATTCCTTGCACGTACAGAGTCGATAAAATTTAAAAGTCTAATTTTTTTTAGATGTTGGATACAAAACCAAATCCATATATTTATCTTCATGATGCCCAGCATCTTTAAATCCAAATTTACCTTCATACAATGCTCGTGCGCGTGTATTAATAAGTCGAGTAAATGTTGTTAATTTAATAGCGCCTCGAGCAACAGAATCATCAATGAAAAATTGAATTAATTTTGCAGCATAACCTTTACGACGATGATCTTTATCAACAATTAAAAAAAGCATATGCCACCAATAATGTGATCTTGGATAATAGGCTAAAAATCCAACGGTTTCCCCGGATTCTCGTAAAACTTTTAAAATAAGGTTATTTGTAGCGCAATGCTGTGTTGAAGATCGATTATCAAGCATAAAATCAACATTAAAATTATCTTCGGTAATTTTATCCCAATCGCCGTAATATAATAATTGCCAATCATCATGAAACATTTTTTTTATAGCTGCTTTATCACGAGAAGCTTTATAATCAACAATCCCATTATCATAAAAAGTCCATGCATATCCACACCATGCAATGATAATAGCTGCGACGACAATCATAACAATTTGTATAGAACGATTATATGATTTAAAAAAATTCATATCCAATTTCCTTTTTTATAGATTAAGTCTACGCAATTATTCACTCATACTGAATTTCATACAATAATAAACCTTTTGCCGGAGAATTTGGAAGTGTTTGAGCCGGATCTTTTTTTGCAAGAGCTATTCGAATATCTTCACATGAAAATTGATCTTTTGATGCTACAGCCAAACAAGCTCCAACAATTCGCCGAATCATATAACGTAAAAATCCTGGGCCTTTTACAACAATTTTATACGTTTTGGCCGCATCATCATATTCTACATGGATAGAATGAATAGTACGAACAGTACTATGCATATCATACCCTGTACAAAATGATCGAAAATCATGCGTTCCAACAAAAATTTGTAACGCTTCTTGTAATAAGTCAAGATCAACCGGACGTGAAAAATACCAACCATAACGTTGAGTAAATGGAGTTGGTCGTTTATTAAAAAAAACATAATGATATGTTTTAGAAATCACCCCATGACGAGGATTGAAATTATCGGATACAATGCTGATATCATGAATTAAGATATCAAGAGGCAAAACATTGTTCCATGCGAATTTTAAAATTTCAGGTGCGATCTTCATATCCAATGTAAACGCTGCTACTTGCCCTAAGGCATGCACACCGGCATCGGTACGAGACGCACCTGAAATTGAAATCTTCTGTTTAAAAACAGACTTAAAAGTCTCTTCTAAAACTTGCACGACAGTTATAGCGTCTGGCTGTCTTTGCCAACCATGATATGCAGTACCATCATAGGCAACAACCATCTTATAAACTGCCATGATTCAAGCTATTAGTAACTTGTTGCGCAATATGGCAATAATGCCATAACTCGAGCATTTTTAATTTCTCTTGCAACCATTTTTTGATATTTACAGCTATTGCCAGAAATACGAGCTGGTAAAATTTTACCACGTTCAGTCAAAAACTTACGCAAGAAACTTGCATTTTTGTAGTTGATTTCTGAAACTAACTCTGGGTTATTGCAAAATCTACAATGCTTTGCGCCACCAGCTGAATCTTTGCGTAACTTTTTCTTTAAAAGACGCGCACTAATTTTTAATTTAATTTTTTTTGTCATGACAAGTCCTACTCGATATTATCTTCGAAATCTTCTAATTCATCTTCTTCTTCAAAAGCTGTTACAGGAACTGCAACTTTGGTTTCTTTACCAAAAGCTACACCGCCAATAATTGATTTTTCTTCAGCTCTTTTACCACGGAATCCAGCTTTTGGTTTCAAAAGACCTTCCATGTCATTCTTTTTTAAGAAAGAATCAATGTCGTGTGGAGTATCTTCTAAAGATTCTGGACGTTTATATTCCAAAGAAGCTTTTTCATCAAGACGACAAATCATGTTTTTAACAATAAGATGATTGAATTTGAAAACATAAGAACCGCGAATATCTTTAAGTAAAGCATCACGATTTTCAAGTTCTACTTCAAAACGAGTTAAGAAATAAACCCCGTAATCATTCTTATTAACAGGATAAGCCAAACGGTATTTTCCCCAGCGCTCAAATGATAACATATCACCTTGAGCTGATCTTACTGATTTCTGGAAGTAAGATTTAATTGAATCAATTTCATCTCCAGTAATCTCTGGGACAGTAAGAAATAACATTTCGTAACGTAACATACGCACCCTATATGGATCTTATATAAAGATTTTGCTTTATATAATAGGTTAAACAAACAGTAATAATAAATAGATCTAAATTCAGCCTACGGTCTCATTATCGCTTAATTTTAAAATAAAATAGCGGCAACAACTATCACTTAATTAAAAGCAATTGAAGCATACAGCCTTTCTAATTTCTCATAGAAAGCGTAAAGAAAAAGAGATTGTAAAAGAGATTTAATATAAAAAGTGTACCAAAACCCTAGCTTTTTACTAGTTTTTGATACACTTTTATTTTTTTCAAATGTAAAATTATGCTAATTTTTGAATTCTTTGAACAACTCGTCCAATAATTCTAAAATGATCTTTACCACGAATTAAAGCTACCGGAGCTTCTTTGTGATTTACAGACTCAAGCACAATAAATTCTTCTGTATAAGTCACTCTCATGATAGCTTTCACAGGAGTTTCATTGCCATATTCAACAGCACCGATATCACCAGAACGAGTCCACATTTCAGGAGAAATAATTAAAAAATCGCCTTTTGTAAATGTTGGAACAAGGTTGTTATTATCGATTGCTAATGCAAACATTGCATTGTCAGTAGTGTTCAAAACAGGAACAAATACTTCTTTAAATCCTGTAGTGATTTGCATTAATTGGTTGTTGTATGGAGATGGATTTGATGGAATATCACCAACAGCAGGAACAATCTGAACTTTTAAGCTAAGATCAGAAGCTTCTGGAAGACTAACATTGCTATCAATGTTATCAGTACGTTTACGACGTTGTGCAAAAAGCTCTAAAGGGCTAACTTCAAAAGCGTTCGCTAATTTTCTTAACGAATCTTCATTCCAACGACGAGTACCATTTTTAATGTGAGTTAAATAGCTTTCAGACATTCCTGTTTTTTCAGCTAAAACTTTAGTTGTCCAACCTTTTTCACGCAGTAATTCTTTTACACGTAATTCTGTTGATGTTGAAAAAGACATATAATCCTCCCGATATCGGAAAATATTTGGTAGTATGATATTTGAAATAACTTATTACTATTGAGACTATATATTGGCAATTTTTTGTCAACCGAAATAATTACACAGTGAAAGAAAAAAATATAAAAGCTCAAAAAAACAATTCTAATTTATATGAGTTAGAACATATTTTTTGGCAAAAAAATCAACTCGTATGCGGAATCGATGAAGTTGGAAGAGGCTGTCTAGCAGGACCTATTGTTACTGCTGCAGTCATCTTGTCACCCCATGCAGTCAATGAAAAAATCAAAGATTCCAAGCTCCTTAATCCAATTCAGCTT
>Ga0213872_10000900_pt1 | contig 21391 bp, 15 predicted proteins | sample VelepicomBERX_R2_FD_160071 | JGI IMG/M metagenome (GOLD analysis project Ga0213872, IMG submission 160071) | Rhizosphere microbial communities from Vellozia epidendroides in rupestrian grasslands, the National Park of Serra do Cipo, Brazil - RX_R2 | ecosystem: Host-associated > Plants > Roots >...
TTCTTAAGGTCCGCCTCCATGGTGGCGCGCTGTGAGACGGCGAGATCGGTATTCTGCTGGGCCAGTTGTGCCTTCTCCTCGGCCTTCTTGAGGTCTGCTTCCATGGCGGCGCGCTGAGTCGTAGCCAGATCGGCGTTCTGTTGGGCCAGTTGTGCCTTCTCCTCGGCTTTCTTAAGGTCCGCTTCTATGGCGGCGCGCTGAGTGTTGGCCAGATCGGCATTCTGCTGGGCCAGTCGTGCCTTCTCCTCGGCCTTCTTGAGGTCCGCTTCCATGGCGGCGCGCTGAGTGTTGGCCAGATCGGCATTCTGCTGGGCCAGTTGTGCCTTCTCTTCCGCCTGCTTCAGGTCGTTCTCCAGAGCAAGCTGGGCCTCCAAAGCGCTACCCTGGGCTACCGGAAAGTCCGAATCCTGCAAGCCGGAATTCTGCGGATCGATTTGCGCCTTTTCTTTCGCGGTCCAAGCCTTTGTTTTCTCCACGCTGCTCTGTTCCTTGGCGAGTTCCTCCATCCTTCGCTCAAAGCGTGCAAGTTCGTCCGTCCGCTTTTGGTGATTGTCCGTATTAGACCAAAGGATACCGGCAACTATCGCGAGAACGGCCACGCCGGCGCCAATCACCGACAATGCAGTATTGCGTCCGCGGTCGTGTTTTTGCTTTTCGAGGATCTTCTGGATATAGTCGATCTCCGTCTTATTGAGTGCGGAGCGAAAATGTCTGAGCAACGTCTCTGCGTCCGTAACGCCGAAGGCAGGTCCAAGCAGGTCCTCGCATCGGCGATCCCGGCTAAGCCATAGCTTCAGATTTGCGTCGAGCCGATCTCGCATTCGCAGAAAGCCTTGGTCTTCCGCCAGCCATAACTGAAATTTTGGCCATTTCCGAAGCAGCGCCTCGTTGGTGATGCTGACGATCATCTCCTGATCTGAACAGGCCTCGGCAGTGAAGAATTCTTCTTTGATGAAGCAATCAACGAGACCTATGGCGCCTGCCTTCTGCTGCTGATTGAACTCAGGAGACGAAACCAGTTCACGATACCGAGCTGCCCGCCCGACGCCCGTTTCGCCTCTTCCGAGCGAAGCCAAATGGCGCATCACAAAATCAAAGGCACCTTGTTCGTCGTCACTGAGCTTTGTGAAGGCGGCTTCCGCGTGATGTGCCAATGCGCCCTCAAATTTACCCTGGTCCCTGTAGTCAGACCACCTGAGCAAGCCATCTTTTCGTGCAAGCTGTTCCTGATACAATTGCGACAGCACGTGTTCAAGCAAAGGGAGCGGCTCAGCATTGGCGGCGGCTGCATCAAGTAGAGCCTCGTCCAGGCTCTGGCCCGACGTGAGGTCCCGCTCGAAGCGCAGCCCAGCGGCCGCCGCCGGCAAGCGGATCACGTAACCGAGTTCTTCACGGGTGGGAGGCTGCAGATCGAATCTTCCGTTGGCACCGGCAAGTTGGACCAGCTCCGGAAACTGCTGATAATTAGCGTAGAAATCGCTTTGCAACGTTGCGATCACAAAAACCCGTTGGCAACGGACTAAAGCAACGAGAGCGGCGAGATATCGGTGCTGGAGTTCGGCCGAATACCTGCCCGCGAACAAGTCTTCGAGTTGGTCAACCACAAGCGCGAGGTGAGCCTTTGGTTTGGCTCGTCGCAGCATCCTGTGTCTGGCGAGCTCGGTGCCTTCGATCCTACCCGGTAGTGGGAACTCACCCGCTTCCTCATCCAGGAGACGATCCAGCTCTTGCAGACTGATTTGATCGAGTACTTCGGCAAGTCGTACAGCCACGTCGTCCGGATGTTCTCGGAGTTGGGATGCTAGGTCTTCCCGACCGTTGTGTGACGCCGCATGCTCAAGTTCCGGCAAGGCCGACTCGGCTAGTAAGGCCGTGGCAAGCCTGTTGAACGGATCGCCAGCGGTGTCGACGAGTCCCGGTCGAGTCACTGCGCGACGCCAGGGTGCGTTAGCTGCCCCGACCTCAGTTAAAAGCGGAACCACACCAGCGCGAACGAGCGAGCTCTTACCGGCGCCTTTCGTACCGAAAACCAGGACAAATGGCTTTTTGGCAATCGCCTGCTTTTTCAGAGCATCGAGCACGTCGCCGATTGCTTTCGTCCTGCCGTGAAAAATCGCTGCGTGCTCATAGTCAAAAAATTGCAGTCCGCGATAAGGATTCAACTTCCAGTAGGGCGCTCTTTGCTGACGCTTCCGGGGGATGATTTCACGTCCCAACTGTTGTTCGACAAACGCTCGGAAATGTTCGCGAAACAATTCTTCGAATTCCTGGAGGTCGTTATAGTCACGGCAAGCATTCGCAAACGCTTCGCTTCTACCCCAAGTCGCAAAAAAATCCTGCACCGAATCCCAGTGCTCGAAGGATATTTCCCGCTCTTCTTTCGGTTCGAGCGGCCCGGCGGGAGTCGCTCTGCTCCGGTAAACGTGCAACTCAGGGAAGCCCGGAGTTCGCTTGATCTGATCCAACACCCAGGCTATTTCGTACTCGGTTGCTGAGGTGGGTTGGCTACCGTCGGGCATGACGAACGCCGGGGATATTTTGGTTCCAAGCCGGGACCAGAGAATGCAGATGACCAGATCATATTGGCCTGTGTTCGGAATCCGTTCTCGGTAGTCTTTTTCTGCCTTGAAATCCTGATACTCCCAAAAACAAGGACACAGCAATGATCTGCCATCTTCGGAACCATTCGCGGATAGAGCAGCCGCCTTATCTGACGGGCTTAGTCTCCTAAGCCAATTGGAGTACGAGACTGTGACCGGAACGTTAAACTCAGCAGCAACCGATCGAATTAAACGCTCGACCACGCTTCGCTCCTTCTGCACATCGGCCGGCGAAGATACAAAGATATCGATCCTTCTCATCCTTTAGCGGAGTGTCGTCCCGTAAATTTCTAGAACGGACGTCGTTTCTGTTTCTGAAGATTTTTTTCTGGCGGACGGGTAGCCCAATGGGAGAATTGAGGACCTGATTGCACGCTAGCCGGTCAAGCGCAACCGGACTATACTGTTTTTTGATGCGCGCACCAATCGTCGCGCTGTTGCTGTTTCACATCTTCGTGGCCGCTGGTAATGCCCAGTCCACGACCGAAGCTGAGTTCGCGCTGGCACGTAAACGCATGGTCGAGGAACAGCTCGCCGCTTCCGGTCGGGGCATCAAAAACCCCAGAGTGCTGGAAGCAATGGCCACCGTGCCTCGACACGAGTTCATCCCCGAAGCCCTGCGCAAATTTGCCTACCTGGACGAACCTCTCCCGATCGGCTACGGGCAGACAATCTCTCAACCATTTATCGTGGCATATATGACAGAACAACTCGAACCTAAAGCGACGGATCGAGTTCTGGAAATCGGTACCGGGTCGGGCTACCAGGCCGCCGTCCTTTCGCGGTTGGTCGCCGAAGTTTTCACGATCGAGATAATTGGACCCTTAGCCAAGCGTGCTGAGGCAGATCTGAAAAGGCTTGGATATACTAATGTCGAAGTCCTCGCCGGCGACGGCTACAAAGGCTGGCCGGCAAGAGCACCGTTCGACGCTATCATCGTGACCTGTGCGCCGGAGCAGATTCCCCAACCGCTCGTGGATCAGTTACGGGACGGTGGGCGAATGATTGTCCCTGTGGGCCCGCTTGGTGCTCAGGAACTGTATCTGCTGAAAAAGACTGGGGCAAAGATCGAACAGCAGGCCGTATTGCCCGTCTGGTTCGTCCCGATGATTAAGGGCGCGGAGTAGAAGGAGGACTCGGAGAGAGGGGAGGGCACAGAGGAATGATTTTACCACGGAGGCACAGAGAGCACGAAGATGATTGGGAAGGACTCTAATTGGGAAGGACTCTAAACTAAACTCTGTGAATCCGACTTCGTGATCTCTGCGTCTCTGTGGTAAATTTATCCTCTCTGTGTCCTCCGACGCTCCCCTCTGCGGCCTCTTACCTAAGGCCGGGAACGCGCCACGATGGCCACCGCGATATTCGCAACGAGCAGGATGCCGCCGAACGCGCCGGCAAGCCACGCGATAATTACACGGAACGCGTTTTCAGCCATGCGCACCGGCACCGACACCGGAACACTGACGATTTGAGCGCCAATAACGTCGTCCAGCTTCCAACCAAAACCGTTGTCCCCCCCGTACAGCTTTATCATCTCCGTCGGAGCCTTATCGGGGGTGCTGTGGCATTCGAGGCAGCTTACATTGTTGACCTTGATCGGTCGGGCGAGGAAAAGAGTAGTGCCGGTAGACGCTTCCCGTGTGCCGATAAACTCGGCCAGGGTGGAGCCTGCGCGGAACTGGTTCACCACGTCGCTCTCCCAGTCTGTAGCGCGGTTTCGCGGATTTGTCGGATTAAGCGTGGATTCCTTGTAGAAATAGTCGGGAAATTTTTCGCGCAGATAACCGAATATCTCTGTCGCTGCGAACGCGGGGACCGACTGCGGATGGAACTCGTTATCAAGGAGCTCCTCCGGCCTGCCTTTAACCGAAACAAGGAACTGCTGCTCGGCGCCCAAGGCCTGCTGCTGCCCGAGTAGAAAGCTTTTTTTGGCGTTTCCCTTGATGTCTTTTGCGGCCGCAAGATCCGGGGTCTTCGGTATTTCCGCCATCGTCTTTCGGAATTCCGCGATCGCCGTTTGCAACTTGAAATTCTTTTGCTGCAGCAGCGGCGCAACCTGTTTCGTTGTGTAGGTGCGGCTCGACAGCATTGTTTCCATGATAATCCGCGCATTCTGGATCACGTGCTCACGCGCATCGCGAAGTAACATCTCTCGCGCGATGTACCCGACTGTACCCAGGCAAAGGGCCAGGAAAGGAATGAAGATGAGATTGAATTTAAGCAGTTTCATTCGGGAGCTCCATCCGCAGCTATGACGCAACGGAACCCGACGTCATCGCAACGGAACAGCGGGCCATAACCGCGCCGATACGACAGCAATAACTCTTCGGGACGAGATGAGGCCCACGAGCCGCCTCGGAGTGTACGCCAGTTCATTGTGTCTTCAAATTTATCCATACACCATTCCCAGACGTTGCCACCGATACAGCAGAGGCCGCGGGCATTCGCGCTGAAAGCCGATACTGGCGATGTCCGAGGAAAGGCATCGTGAAACCCCGGGATGACCGTCCAGGTCGAGGGCGTCCCCGGACGTGATTCACTTCCCGCGTAGTTTCCAAAATTATTCGGCGGCGGAAATGCCGTACCCCACGGATAGAGGCCCTGGACCTTTCCACTCCGATTCTCCGGCGTTGCGCCCGCTTCGCGCTCAAGGCCGGCAGCCTGGCTCCATTCGCGGTCGGTCGGGAGCCGGTAGCGTTGAACCGTTGCGAGCGTTCCTTCACTGCGTTCTTTCTTTGTGAGCCATTCGCAGAATTGGTTTGCGTCCTCCCAGCTGACGCCGACAACCGGATGGTCTGGCGTTTGCACGAATCCCGGCGCCTTCCAACTCATCGTATTGAGCTTGAATCCGTTTTGAGTGACGGCAGACGACATGCCGCCAACGGCGTCGTAGCCGGTGGCTCGCACGAATGTCTCGAAATCATTTACGCGCGTCTGCCATACGGAGACGTAAATGTCGCCCATGGGCACGAACCGCATCTCAAGGCTGTTTGTCCATGGCTTCCCTGGTTGGGGTGGAGGACGGAAAACGGCCGCTGCCGTCGGTTTTGGCGAAAGCGTTCCCGGAAGAGTAGGCGATGTCCGTTTCAGGAATTTGGGCCCAACAAACCAAACCAGGCCACCGGTCAATACTACGGCGATTAGCGCAGCCGGGAAAAGCCAGTGGCGGTTCTTCGAGCCGCGCGGCGGGCGGGGAGGGGGAGCGCTCTGAGCGGATGGGTGCTGTGCAAGCGCTTCTGGCGAAGGCCTTGGGCTCGCCGGACTCGATCGATCAGACCCTCGTGGCGGTGGAGACGCAGGGCTGGTCGCCGACTTGGCCGTCGCGATCCCGGCGAGCGCCTCACAGAATTCGGTGGCCGTCGAGAAGCTCCGATTCGGTGTCAGGCACCTCCGGAGAATCTCGTTGCCTTGCTCCGGCAAATTCGCCAGCGGAGCAAAACCGCCGGGTTTGCCGCCTAAAAGTTCATACGCCAGGATCCCGAGCTGCACGACGTCTCGCTGCGGCCTGGCATCCGACACGATCGTCTGCTCCGCGGCGGACGTAGCCGCTGCCTCAAGCTCCTTCACTTTCGCAAGCAGACTCATCTTGACCACAAACGTTGGCCACTCGTCCAACGGACAGCGCAGTACGACGTTCGCCGCCGGCTCCGCGAAGCTCTCAGGGAAATGCACCAGGATGTTGCGTAGATTCAGCTCCAGTCTCAAACTTGCTGCCCGCGCCGCGTCCAGAGCGGGAGCGATCTGCGTAAGCAACAAAAGCAATTCACGCAGCGTCAGGGCTCGCCGCGCGCGCAATAGATCAACTAGCGGAAAGCCCTCGAGCCATTCGAGCACGACGAAGCTGAAATTCTTTTCACGTTCCACCGCAAGCACCTTGACGAAGTTTGGATGGGATGCGCTTTTCAGACGGCTTGCTTCCTCGTCGATCTGCTCGAGTACCGCCGTTTCGGCAACAAAAACTCGGACAGTGACACGTGTTCGGGCCAGCATATCTTCCGCATGGAAAGTGCGGCCCGGATTCCCCGGATTGACGTCTTCGATAAGGCGATAGCGATTCTTGAGCAGTGAATCGGCTTCCGGCTGCAACGCGGGCAGGTGCGCATTCGTGAGCTCAATCGTCTCGGTATTCTCGTAAAGCGTGGACCGTGGTCGCGCAGCCGGCTGCGGTGCAGCCAGGTTTTCTAGGCAATGCCTCAATTCGATTCGAAGCTGGGATGGCGTCTGGATCCGCTTCGTTTTGTCCTTTTCCAGCATCCGCCGCAGCACAGCGACAACCTGCACAGGCAGGATCGCAAGCGACTCGAACGCCGGCGTTTTCTCGAGATGCTGCGCGATGACGCTGGCCATTGTGCCCATGAACGTCGGCTTTCCCGTGAGCATGAACCACAGGGTTACTCCGAGCGAGTAGATGTCTGAGCGGATGTCCTCCGGTTGCCGGTCGAGTTGCTCAGGACTGGCGAAGTAGGGTGTTCCAACGAAGCCCTTCGTGCTGATTGTGCTCGGTGCATTCGATTCGAACACGGCCGATTTCACCAGCCCAAAGTCGATCACCTTCGCGAGAATTTCGCCATCGCTCTCGCGCACCAGCATCAGATTCGACGGCTTGATGTCCCGGTGAACGAGTCGTTGTTCTTCCGCCGCGATGAGGGCGCAAGCGACTTGCTGTGCGATGTCCAGTGCAAAAGGGCAATCAAGAGGGCCGTCCCGCTTTACCCGCGAGAGAACGGTTTCGCCGTCGATGAACTCCATGGCGTAAAAGTAGCTGTCGCCATGCTTCCCCAAGTGAAACACCGATGCCACGTTTCGATGCCGCAACCGCGCCGCGGCTCGCGCCTCGCGTTGAAAACGATTGGCCGCGTCCTCGCTGTCCAGAAGGTTGACCGTGATAACCTTCAACGCAACGTAGCAATGCAGATTGGTATCAAAGGCCTTATAAGTGACCCCCATAGAGCCCCTGCCCAACTCCATAAGAGAGCCGTCCGCGTTTGTCAGAAGTTGGTAATGCTCGAATTCCAGCGATTCCGGCATCTGCTGAATACTGATATTGTCGGTTTTAAAATTCTTCGACCTGCGTCCAAAGTGGGAGTGTATCAGTGAGATTGCGGCGGTTCCAGGTAATACGTTGGCCAATACCCAAAAGGATTATGGTAGCATCGGTTTCGCCCGGCTGCTGGCTATTGCGTTTGCCGGCAACCGTCTTAGAGGAGATGGTCACGTATGAACGAACAGCGGTTGACCAATCAATGCGGCATCTGCGGGGCAACTGTCAGCGGCGATGTTTCGATTTGTCCGGAGTGTGACCGAGCTTTCGAGTCAACGCCGGGCATCCATACGGCCAGCGATGCGGCGCCGCTCGATCTCACGCAGTACTCATGCCGAATGTTCCCTTGGGAACAAGGCAACTATCGGCTCCCGTTGATGAGTGCCAATCGTGTGTGGTTAATTCTAGCCCTCGGATTAGTTGTTCTAGTGTTGCTTCTCGCCCTGCTTCGAACCCCGCTTCCTTCCTGCTGGGAGGTCGCTTCCTGATTCTCTGTTGGCCAGGCCAGACGCGGTAGGGGCGCGCTCCCGCGCGACCGGCGTCGCACGTGGATCGCGCGGGAGCGCGTCCCATAGGTCCTATGAGTCCCATACGTCCTATGGGATCCGTTTTCACGGTTCTTAGACGCGCGCCGCGTCGCGCCGCGGGTCGCCCGGGAGCGCGCCCCTACCTAGAAATATTCCACATCTATATTTTTTCTTTGCTTTTCCGGAAGTAACCACTATATCTTGTGCGCGTCGGGTCAAGGAAACCCCATATATGCACTCACGAAGAGGTTGGGTCGATATGGCTCTGCATCGTGAAATCAGCGGGACCGGTGGAGCATACTAAAGACCGTTTCGAATTTATTATGATCACGTTCTAGGAACACGGAAGACCTGGAAGAGCCCTTCCTCGTCGGTCATTGCGGCCCTACGAAACGCTTCAGAGACGCAATGAGACGATCGAGAGACTAGGGTGCACACTCATTAGACCCATTAGCTTTTGAACGAAATAACCGCCGAAAGGGCAAACAAACAACAACTCGAAACATAGTGAACAATATGAGTCTAACACCTTCTCAGTCTGCTGCCTCGCCAACCGTTCCTGCCAGGAAATCCGTCCAGAGGAAGGCCGGTGCGAGTCCCAGCACGAAAAGCAAATCACGGAAAAAGGTTGTTGCACAGCCCAGTGTCGAACAAGTGGCCCTGCGCGCTTACTTTATTGGCGAGCGCCGGCGAAACCTTGGAATGCCTGGCGACGAAACTTCGGATTGGGTCGCAGCAGAGCGCGAAATACTCGAAGAATTAAAGGCCAAGTAAGTGAAGTATGCGGCCAGAGCCGCCATCTGGTTTGGTAGTCACTGCCTTTGCCGCCGGTTTTGACGGCACTCTCTGAGTTTTTTGCTGAGAGTGGGCAAGGCGAAATTCTGATGCGGCCCGCGAGGTGAGCCGAAAGCCTCTTTTCTGCTCAGAATTGGGGCCAGCAAATGCGTGCGATTTTCTATCTGTTCGTACGTCCACAGATCCTCTTTGTGGCGCCTCACTGCCACCGAGAAAATTTAAGTTTTTGATTCTGCCGAGGCCACGCGTTAATCCTCTAACGCGATTCCGGCGCTGTGGCTGAGAAAATTCCATATCAAAAAGAGACTCCTTTCTTTTGGTTTCTTCTCTTGTCGGTGACCCTGAACATAGGTGCGGCATTGTCTGGCTACTTTTGGAGGTTGCCAGAGCCAAAGGTCGAGAAGGATATCGAACTAACCGAGATTGATACAAATGATGTACCCCCCCTTGGAGAACCTAACGCCGCTGAGCAGCCACCGCCCCCCTCCGAGCCTGTGCCACCCCCACCGCCTACGCCACCTCCAATTCCTGAGCCCACACCACCGCCAATAGAGAAGCCGGAGTTCGAAATTCCGGAGCCCACCCCGACCCCGACTCCAACGCCCACACCAACCCCGACCCCGACGCCTACACCGACCCCGACGCCTACACCAACCCCGACGCCTACGCCGACCCCAACTCCTACACCTACACCGACACCCACCCCGACCCCGACTCCTACGCCTACACCGACACCTGAGCCGACCGCGACGCCGACTCCTGAGTCAACGCCTACGCCCGCGCCGGAAAGCACGCCGAAAGTTACGCCGACCCCGGAACCGCATGTAAAGCCGAACACTAAATCTACCAGTACCGCCCACGCCAACCCGAACGGTATTCCAGGCGCGGTCAAAGGCAGTCCCACCGGCGCCGCGAACGGGACAGGGACTGGTGGCGCTCGCGGGAATGTTTTGTTGCGGAGTCCGCGCCCACCCTATCCGCCGACGGCATTGCAGATGCATATCTCTGGAGACGTTAGAGTGCGGATCACAGTGGAAAATGGAAATATCGTCGATGTTGACGCCTCCGGTCCACCTATGCTTGCGAGCGCCGCTTCGCGTTGGGTGAAGGCGAATTGGAAATTTGTTCCCACCGCAAACGGAACGTTTACCCTTCCAGTCAGTTTTGTGCTCCATTAGCCTGCATCGCTCACAAATCTTTAGAGATTTTTGAGCGATGCAGGCTCAGGCAGCAGAATCATCCGGCTATGCCGGACAATTCCGCTGCTTTTTAGGAAGAAGAATTTAAAAACAGTTTGTTTCGAATCATTAATTTAAAAGCCAGGCTCTTAAGCAGACGCCCAGCGTCTGTTTAAGAGCTTTCTAGCCCGCAATGAGCTCGTCGATCCTCCCAGCGCGTGATTTTTGCGGGCTAGAATTGGAATCGATTTTTTTCGCCATTCAGGTAACTATCCGTGTCGCAAACGGATGAAAAAGATATTAGCTGTGGCCGGGTTCTTAGTGATGTGGACGATTTCCGGCTTCGCTCAGCGCAGCATCCAGATCGATTTGACCAACCAGGAAGCGTATCTATTGGATCACGGGCGGGTCGTGCTGCGATCACCGATCTGTTCCGGACGGCCGGGGCATGAAACGCCGTCCGGGAGCTTCCGAGTGACAGACAAAGACGTTAACCACGCCTCGAGCTTTTACGGATTCTTCGGCAATCCATTGACGAAGCAGATCGTCGTTCCCGATGCAGATATCGATATGAAAGTGCCGCCGGGCCTGGAGTTCGTGAAAGCTCCGATGCGCTACTATGTGCAGTTTCAACCTGCAATTGGCCTGCATGCCGGTTTTCTCCCGGGACGGCCGGATTCCCACGGTTGTGTTCGCATGCCCCAAGAGTACGCTGTGGCCTTCTTCCAGGCGGCCACTCTCGGAACGCCCGTGAAAGTCTACGGTTCCCCGCAACCAGGGCGTCTCTACTGGGCTTCGCCACGTGCCCATCCGTTGCGCGTTGCACATATCGCGGCGTTCGGCTACCGCGGGGATTTCGGCGCCGAAAAGGACGCGTCCAAACGGAGACGAGATGAGGTGTTCGCCCGGTTCGAACACGAATGGGATGCCAAAGAGAAAGAGCTGGAACGCGAGATTGATGCTCTGGATGCGCAGGAGGACCGCGCCACGGGATGGCGCAAAGAAGAGCTCAGAGTAGAGGTCAAGCGCTTCGAGCAGCTGAAGGACGATTTCGAAATCCGGCGCGACGCTGCGAAAGAGGCTCTCGAGCGACAGTGGGGAGACTAGCCCGCAAAAATCACGCGCTGAGAGAATCGACGAGACTTCGACGAGCTCAGTCGAGTCTGCCGCCAGAGCCTGCATCGCTCACAAATCCCTGAAGATTTGTGAGCGATGCAGGCTAGTGGCGCAAATTCTATTTTACAACATTCATTAAATATGTTTCGTTATCGCCGATGAAGATAACTACACTAATATATTCTGTTATACTTATCACGATTTGCATCCCGAAAGGCGTTGCATTCGCTCAATCCACAGTCGCGTCTGGACAGCAACAGGAGTCAGCGCAAACCGCTGCTCAGACGAAATCCAAGCGGAGCATCAATCCAGAATCCCTGAAACGAGCAAAGCTGACACGCTTACGCAAGGATGTCGCCCTGACCGATGATCAGGTGACAAAAGTCAAACCGATCATTGATGACTATGTAGATCAATTGCAGGCGCTGAAAAGCGATACATCGCTGGATTCCCGTTCAAAACGGCAGAAGTTCTCCGAGCTGCGTCAACGGTACGACAGCGATCTGGACGGCGTCCTCAACGCAGAGCAGCAACAGAAGCTAGCCTCAGTCAGAGCGGAACGTCGCGCTAGGTTGCGCAATGCGAGGACCGGTGCCGCATCCGGAACTCTTGAACCACCTAGCTCAAAGCCTGCGCCGGTGATTGTTCAGTGATCATTCTGCACGGGTCAGGTCTTTAACTCCCGTTTCTGGGTCGTCGCTAGGCCATGCGGTTTCCGCCAACGTTGCCACAAACCGCCCGTGCCAAAACCGATAGGTCTCGGCACCGTAACTCCTTTTGCGTAACGCGGAAAGGCCCGGCAGCGCATGGCGTTGCCGGGCGTTATGCTGTCGTGCCAGGCTACGTTCCCGACTTCGCCCTTCCCGCACCCACTCGACACTCGTCACATGAAACATAAGCCCTATATGACTTATAAGACATATAGGACCCATCCGGCGACGGTGCGGGAAGGGGCAAAGTCGGGAGCGTAGCCCTCCAGTGGGCGGCCAGTGGCTCATACCAATTCCGTCGGCTCCGGGCTTCCGAAACTGGCTCGGTTAATCTTGCTTTAGGGTTTGCGTTCGCGCGCTTCGATTTGGCCAATCCTTGATCACTTGGCGCTGTTCCCGCTCCCCCTGGAAGATATCACCGTCAGCCGAATCGACGATTCGTTCGACCTCTCCTTCCACCGCAGCCAGCGTCGGACCGGTCACTGAGGTCCTCATATTGCAGAAGATTTCGTCGGCGTTTGCGCCAGGAGCAAGCTTCGGGCGGAGCCCCAACAACCGAGGACTCATGCTACTCGTAAATGTTGTACTGATGGCGTAACCCAGCAGTTGCCCGTCGCTGAGCTTTATTGGCAACGCGGAGCAATGAATTACAATATCGGGACTAACCTTTGTTATTTCGATATCGCCAATTCTTTGCAATGCACGACTAAAATAACTAACCAATTCAGTCGCAATCGCGGCGTCGTTATCTACCTCGACGTCGATCTTTAAAATTGCACCGGACGGATTGGCTAAAGCGGTTGAAAAATAGGGCAGGAGTATGCTCAGAACGATTGAGAGGGTCTCTTTCTTAAACATTTACTAAATGCTTTCTTTCTACTCGCGAACATTTTTGCCCCGCACTGTTTACGGTTCATTAGGCGAATTCTTTAGGTCTACCCGAGGTATTTCACTGTTTGATGAGCATGGAGCCGAAAAAATTTCTGTTCGCCGGTGATCTTATGATTGGGCGTGTGGTCAACGAGATGCTTCAAGAGGAGCGGCCAGAATATCCCTGGGGTGACACCTTGCCTCTGTTCCGAAAGGCGGCATGGCGGTTTTGCAATCTCGAATGTGTCCTTGCTGATTCTTGGGATCCGGCCTCTGTGCCCAGAAAGACGTTCCACTTCCGTTCCGATGCGAAAAACGTTGCAGTTCTGCAAACGGCAGGCATCGACGCCGTATCTTTGGCCAACAATCATACGCTCGATTTTGGCGAGCGCGCCCTCTCTCAAATGCTCGAGCTGCTCGATCGCGCAGGCATCTGTCGAAGCGGTGCCGGTAGAGGTATCGGCGAGGCTTGCAGACCGGCCATCTGCCGGGCAGCTGAAACAACAATTGCAGTCATCGCATTCACCGACAATGAGCCCGAATGGGAAGCCGGTTTGACAAAACCAGGTGTCTTCCATGTTCCGATCGATCTCGATGATCCGCGCGCAAAGCGGCTGCTCCAAATTGTTCGCACGGCAAGAGCAGTTTCCGATCTAGTATTTGTCTCAGCCCATTGGGGACCGAACTGGGGCCGCTCGCCGCCGAGGGGTGAAATTCCGTTTGGGCACGCCTTGATCGACGCGGGTGCCGATCTTGTTTTCGGCCATTCTCCGCATGTTTTCCACGGCATCGAAATTTACCGCGATCGTCCGATAATTTATTCTGCGGGTGATTTTATTGACGATTACGCGGTCGACCCCATCGAGCGTAATGATCATTCCTTTGTTTTCCTAATCGAGACCGATATCCGGAGTATTTTGCGCCTGAACCTCTACCCGACGTTGATACGCGGCTGCCAGGTTCGAATCGCGACGAGCGATAAGGCGGCCAGCATCGCGCAAAAAATGACAGAGCGCTGTGCCGAGTTCGGTACCCAGACTCGATGGAATCATCGAGAGCATTGTCTGGAGATTGGGATCACACGAGCCTGAGTCGATTACCTTACACTGTACCGATCAACTTGGCGGCATGGCAGTGGCTTGATCAAATTCTCACTGATGCGATTTTGAGATTGACTCTCGGGTCCCGTCGATGCTTATCTTTGCATGGTCGTAGGCAAGGTTTAATCGGCGTGCCCGACATAGGCTAGCTAGGAGGGAAATAGTTAGTTAGTGACTCCGCAACTCGGTTCTTTTCGTGTCCTCAGAATCTTAACCGTCTAAACGAAGTTAGGAACGGGCTGATCGCACCTATGAGACGAATTTTCGACAAGTCGAGATGCAAATGCCCGCGCTGCGTCGGCAAAAGACGCATCCAGTTTCTTGCGCTGTTTGGTTCCTGCATTGCCGTGGCGGCCGGTTGTTACTTCCTGGTTCACCACTCGGAACCAGGTGCGCCTCCCACCTTGAATCAGCAGGAAGCGCTGGCGGAGGAGCCAATCCCGGATGTGAACGTAATTCTTGGGAGGAAAGCGCAGCCACTATCTATTGCTGCAACGCAGCTCGGAGCAGTATGGAAGGAACAAGATAATAAAAACGCAGTGGACTCTCCGCCCAAGAAGGGCGTTTCGGCAGGCTCACGGGAGCAAAGCGAGAGTTTAACGCTGCCAGAGCGCGATCGAGACCTTTCAGAAAACCGCTCCTCAAAACTTGTCGGAGAAGTGCCGATGTCGCATGCCACCGGATGGCAGACAGTGGTGCCGTCCGAGGTGCCAAAGAGTCCGCCGAAAGTCGACCTGCAGAGAGAGCCTCAACCTGACGGAGAGAAAGTCGCAGCTACGGCCGCACAATCTTCTCCGGAGCCGCCGAATAGCGAGCTCCTGGTGCAAAATCAGAAGAGCGCGACCACAGATCCGGTATCGGGTGCTCCGGCCATTGCGGCGACGCCCGGTACAGATTCAAAAAGTAACGCCTCCAAACCGGACAAGCCGGAAGAGGATACAGGCCACTCTCCTGAGGTAGCGGAGAGTGAACTAGCGGGCAAGCAGCCCGAACCCCCTTCCGGCGAGACCTCTAATGTTGTCACCCCGAGCTCTATCGCTCAAAGGATTACGGATCCGAGCTTCGCGGGTTCAGCGTTCGCCGCTACCGTGAACGTACCGCCGACGCCCTCAAACAGGGAGGTGGCCGCAGTCGGGGCTGCGGATTCCCGAGAGGCTGGCGTGAACAAAAACGGCGTCGAGGCTGTCAAGGCTGCCCCCTCAAACCCCGATGGGCTTCTGTCACAGTGGCTGGTGGAAAGTCTTAGAAAACCAGCAGAGACGTCGTTGAATGGAAACGAGCTCCTGGCGCAAAATCAGGAGGTAGCAGAGAGTGAGATGCCAGGCAAGCAGCCGGAACCTCCTTCCCGCAAGACATCTGAGGTTGCAGCCCCGAGCTCTGTCGCTCAAAGCATCGCGGACCCGAGGTTCGCGGGTCCAGCGATCGTGGCTACTACGAGCGTATCTCCGGCGCTCTCAAATGGGCACGTGGTCGGAGTCGGGGCTGCGGAACCTCGGGAGAAGAAAAATCCCGAAAATGTGGCCCTGGCCAAGACATCGGGACCGGCGGCTGCACTCGTTGCAAGTCTGGGAAACAACACATCTGGCGAAGTTCCCGCTCTGGAGCCGCGCAAACCCAGGGGTTACATTACGATAAAGAGCGCTCCGGAAGAGGCGCAAAATCAGGAAGCTGAGGATCACCCTCCGAAGCCTCGGGATCATCTTCTGAAGACCCAGAACCACCCTTCGAACGTCGAGGATTATCCTTCGAAGGCATTGGGTCACTCGGAGAAACCTCAGGATCAGCCTCCGAACGTCCGAGACTATTTTTCGAACACTCAGGATCGTCCTTCGAAGCCGCCGGATACTTCAGGAGACCTTCGGCGTTTTGCTTCTTCGTTTCTCCAGTCTGACCAAACCGGCAATATCGCGGACCAGCATCGGTTCTTCGCAGATTCAGTGCATTATTATCACGAAGGAGACTTGAGTTGGGCCGGGGTTGCAGCGGCCACTCGCAGATATCACCAGGAAAGACAGAATAGACGATACGGCGTAGAAGGAGCCGCGACCGTTAAGGGCCCGGTGAACGGCGGGTTTTATGTTGTCGAGCAGCCGGTTTCCTGGAGCCGCTCAGAAGGATCGCGGGTAACACGCGGACGATCTGTGCTTCGCCTTCGAGTCGTACCGACTGATCGCAATGGCTGGAAAATCACTTCAATCGAAGAAATCGGACAACAATGAACCGCATCCCGCTACTCGTCTGTTTGACTCTGCTGGTCCAAGTTCCGGCGCTCGTCGCTCAAAAGACTGACCTTCGGAATTATGTAATCGGCGGATATGATCCGAATGCCAACGAAATACGACTTGGCGAGCGGAGAGCCCACGCGTATTGGCAAAAGAACGGTGCACGTTTCGGTGAGAAAGTGCACTACATCGCCTTAGAGGTAGCCTCAGTAATGCCGGGGGACGTAATCCAACCGCTCTGGCAGAACATGATCAATGCCCAGACGGGTTCCGGTTTCCTGTTGCCGGCGACGTGGAACCCCGGGGGTATGCACTGCATTATGATTTACGATACTCAAACCGGGACCTTTGTGAGCAAACACGGTTATTTAATGGTCGAAATGCCGCGCCGCGAGACTTTGTCGAGGTTTGGTGATTACATCGCTCTTTTTGTCCGTACGGGAGCATTTTGGTAGGTAGGGCCTAGTGTCCTGTCCCCGAAATAACATGTCTTTCGTTGCGATCAAAATGGGCCGTCGGCAAGGCGGTCCGAGCCGGACTGGCGTTAGAGGGCGCATATCTGAAGCGATACGTAACTGACGAGCAACGCAGCCGCCGGCCCATTTTCATCGCAACCCTCCGGGCCGCGGCCGGTTGGCTGTTTTTCCGCGTTGCTCGCTCCTTACGTATCAATTCAGATAGGCTCGTCGTTACTGCCAGTCCGGCTCGGACCGCCTTGAAAAACAGCCAACTGACCTGCGGCGAAAGGCATGCTATTTCGGGCACAGGACACTAACCTGCGTCCTTCGAATTTTGTGACATGGGCGTCCCGCCCGTGATTCGCTAATGCACGGGCGGGACGCCCATGTCACAATGAAGCTGCTCCAAAAATGAATGATAAATTGTGGCAATCGAATACCGAGTTGTTCGATTTAGTTCATCGGGAGCTGTTCACCTGCGTTGTCGGTGACGTCATGGACAAGCTCGGATTCAGGAGACAGTTCTTACCTCCCGAGATTCGACCGCTGGATCGGAATATGGTCGTCGTTGGGCGAGCGATGACAGTTCTTGAAGCCGACTTTTTTGCAGAATCGGTTCAGGATAGCGCAAACCCCCTGATGGCTAAGCCATTCGGATTAATGTTTCGTGCTTTGGATGATTTGAAGCAACACGAAGTCTATATTTGTACGGGGGCATCACCAAGATACGCTTTGTGGGGGGAACTAATGAGTCTTCGGGCGATTCGGTTAGGCGCTAGCGGTGCGGTTTTAGACGGTTTCAGCCGCGATACGAAAGAAATTCTCGCGCTCAAGTTCCCAACCTTTTCTTACGGCAGTTACGGCCAAGATCAGGGGCCCAGGGGAAAAGTGATTGACTTCCGGGTGCCGATCGAGATCGGTGGAGTGTCAATTCGCGATGGAGACATTGTCTTCGGCGACGTTGACGGCGTGTGCATTATTCCCCGAGAAATTGAAAACGACGTCGTGCGCCTGGCGCTTGAGAAGGTGCGGGGAGAACAAACGGTTAGAGACGCGATCGAAAAGGGGATGAGCTCCAGCGACGCTTTTGATCGGTATCAACTTATGTGACGATGGGATCTCTAAGCGAGAAACGTTTCTGGTCTGGCTCAGTTCTTGCTGTGCACGAAGCCCATGCCAGAGCAAATGCAAAAACCTCCGGTTCAAAGTCCCTGGGAAAGAAAATCTGAGGACGATGGCGGACCGAAGGCTCCCAATATTTCCAAACCCGATACTAACAGTTTATTGAAGCGCCTCCGTTCGATCGATCCTGATCAATCGAGAAAATTTCGCCAACGTAGCGGACAGTAGGTCGGTAGGGCGGCCTTCAGAAATCCAGAGCCGGTGGAATTGCCATGAGTCGCACGCTTGCGCTGGCTGCTACGACGGAGCCCTCCAGGTTGGGGCTAAGCCGCGCTGAGAGCGACCCAGCCTACGTGACCAGAAATCCGCCATCAATCCGGAGAGCCAGACCGTTTAACATCGCCGCACCGTCGGTCAGTAGAAAACAAACGACGGAAGCTATGTCTTCGCACTCCGCGAATCGACGCAAGGGGATCCTCGCCAACATCGGGCCGCCCTTAGCTGGATCGCTCCAGGCGCGTTTCCCCATCTCAGTCAGAACAACTGTAGGATTAACCGAGTTCACCCGGATTCCGTGCTGTCCGAGTTCAACGGCCATCACGGCGGTCAACTGATCAAGACCTGCTTTTGAGGCACAATACGCAGCGTGATCGTGAAGCGCCTGGAAGGCTGCCATGCTGGAAACGTTCACAATCGAGCCGGCGATGCCGCGCTCGATCATGCGCTTCGCGACGATCTGCGACACGATCATAACAGCACGAAGATTAACGGCCATTGTCCGGTCCCACGCTTCCACCGTGGTCTTCAGAAACGGCTCGAGGATCGCGATCGCAGCATTATTAACAAGGAGATCGATGTCGCCGGCAAGTTCCGCACCTCGTTTGGCTGCGTCCGGGTCACCAAGTTCGGCGGTAATGGTCTCGCAGTTGATCTCCGCTTTCAGGCTTTCCAGATCTTTTTCGGTGCGACCAAGAGCCACAACTTGTGCGTTGAAACGGTGCAGCATGCACGCGATTTCTCGGCCAATCCCTTTGCCCGCACCGGTGACCAAGGCCCGCTTCTGCCGGAAGTTGAACTGAAAATTGTCTGGGAGTTTCATCGCTGGCGCCCAACATCGTCTGCCTTTCGACTGAACGCCACCACGCACCCGAATAAATAGCGCCAGCCATCGCACCGGCCCTGAACACTGAGCGCCTGCCAAACGCAAACGGTGAACGATGAACGGCGAACGCCAAACGTTAATGGTTCGAACGTGCCTTCCTCGAGGATTCGATCACCTGCTGTTCCAATTCAGGCGGCAATTCCTCATAGTGGCTGAAGTCCTCGGTGTGCAACCCGCGCCCACCAGTCAGCGACCGAAGCTGGCTGGCGTAGCGGTAGAGCTCCTTGGCCGGAGCAATGGCGCGAATAACCTGCAAGTGACCGCTTGAGTCCATGCCCACAACTCTTCCGCGGCGACTCGAAAGGTCCCCGATGACCTTCCCCACGCAGTCCTCCGGAACGCGCACTTCGAGCGAGTGGATCGGCTCAAGTAGACATGGCTTTGCCTTGAGAAACGCCTCTCTGAATGCCCAGTAGCCGGCGAGTTGAAAGGAAATATCGTTCGAATCCACGGGGTGCATTTTGCCGTCGTAAAAATCAATCTGCACATCCACAACGCGGTAACCGGCAAGAATACCCTCGCCACACGCGTTGCGGACGCCGCGCTCAACCGATGGCACATATACGCGATCTACGCATTGTCCGGAAAGCGATTCGTCAAATTCAATGCCCGAATCGCGTGTGGCCGGCGTGATCCGCAGCGCTACCTCGCCGAACTGCCCTGCGCCGCCGGACTGCTTCTTGTGGCGGTAATTCGCTTCGGCAGGCATTTTGATGGTTTCCCGAAAGCGTACGCGCGGTTCCAGCAGATCAAAGTGGACATTGAATCGGCGACGGAGTCGTTCTGCGACGACGTCGAGATGCAATTCACCCTGAGCGGCGACGATCGTCTGGCGAAGCTCAGAATCCGTTCTGAAAACGAATGCGGGGTCCTCCTCGTGTAAGGTGGCAAGGCCCGACGCAATCTTATCCTCCTCCCCCTTAGCCTTGGATTGGAGTGCGGCGTGGAGCGTAGGCTTCGGGTAAACGGGCGGCGGCAGCCTTACGGCACGGCTCGCCTGGCAGAGCGTGTCACCGGTGTGGGTGTCTTTAAGTTTCACGGTCGCCCCGATGTCACCGGCCCCGAGTTCGCTGACCGGCGTGCGTTCGCGGCCGTTCAAGAGGTAAATCTGACCCATGCGCTCAGTTGTACTACGCGCACTGTTGAAGAGATCCATCCCGGTCTTTACCGCGCCTGAATAAACGCGGAAGAACCACAGTTCGCCGAAGTGCTCCTCGTTCATCGTTTTGAAAACCTGTGCGACCGGCTCCGAACCGGTAAGCGCGATTTCAATCTCGCGACCGCTCATGTCGTGTGCGGTCACCTTTTCCCGATCCACGGGTGACGAGCCATACTTCGCAATGAAATCCATCAGACGCGCAACACCCACATTGGTCTCCGCGGAAATGCAGAACAGCGGGATAAAGAGCTGTTGCTGAACCGCAGCGTGGATGCCGCCTCGGAACTCCTCCTCGGAGAGTCCGCCTTGATCAAAGAACTTTGTCAGGAGCGTGTCGTCGGATTCGGCGATAAGTTCAATCAATTCCCGGTGGAGACGGGTGACGCGCTCCTTCCATTGGCCATCAGCGGGCTCCTCGGTGAATCGCCCGCGGCCGGTAGTGTCGTACGTAGTAATGTCATCGCGGAGAACGTCGAGGATCTTGTTAAACCCGGGTCCGGGGTTGACCGGCACGTTCAACGGAAATACGCGCGGACCGTACTGGGCGCGTGCATCGTTGAGGATGTCATCGAACTTTGCGTTTTGTTTGTCGATCGCGTTTATAACAATGATCTTCGGGATGCCGCATTCGGTGGCATAATTCCAAACGCGTTCGGTCCCGACGCCGATGCCGTGTTGCGCGTGAACGACCACTACTGCAATGTCGGCCACGCGCAACGCTGCTAGCGCCTCGCTCATGAAATCGAGGTAGCCCGGCGTATCCATAATGTTGAACTTTTTATCCATCCACGTGGTGTGAAGAAGCGAGGTCTGCGTGGAGATTTGCCTCTGCCTTTCACTCACGTGATAGTCGGAGACGGTTGAGCCGTCGACGATACGCCCCATCCGGCCGATGGTGCCGCTACAGGCCAGCATGGCCTCGCTCAGCACCGTCTTGCCAGACGACGCGTGCCCGACGACGGCAAAGTTGCAGATATTCGCGGAACGATGCGTCATATCTTCGAGGATGAGACCGAAATGGCCTCCGTGCAAGCTTCACGACATGAAAGTGTCAATCTTGAGCGTTCGGCGTTCAGCGTTCACCGCGTCGGCGTTCGCTCAGAGAAATCACCCCAGCTTACCGGCAAATCGTTGCTTTGCCGCGCCCCTTGCATTATGCGGGTAAGCAGATGAAAAAGAAGCCCAAGGCCCCCGGCCACGAACGCTGAACGCCGAACGGTGAACGCCAAACGGTGAACGCCAAACGGTGAACGCCAAACGGTGAACGCCAAACGGTGAACGTCAATGCCTGGTACTGAAAAAGAGCTGATTCTTCTTGGCCTCTTTCT
>Ga0213872_10000901_pt1 | contig 21377 bp, 18 predicted proteins | sample VelepicomBERX_R2_FD_160071 | JGI IMG/M metagenome (GOLD analysis project Ga0213872, IMG submission 160071) | Rhizosphere microbial communities from Vellozia epidendroides in rupestrian grasslands, the National Park of Serra do Cipo, Brazil - RX_R2 | ecosystem: Host-associated > Plants > Roots >...
CGGCGCCCCCGAAGTCACGCTCACGATTGAACAACTGGGGCGTTTTGGAACTTTGCCTGCGGGCGCTGAAGTAGCCGGTCCGAATACGCTCGAAGCCACATTGCCCGCCTTGCGAACCATGTCGCTCAGTTTTTATCAGACGGCGGATCCGCTCGACAACGTGCACCTGGAGTACGGCATGACGGGCGAGTCTGTCGATTACCAGCAGAATGCGAGCCGGATCAGTCCCTTTGCGCGCGTGACAGTAGATATCGGATCCGCAGGACAGGTGCTGGCCGCATACAGCGATGGAGGACGCCCCGACGGGCTGACCACGCATCAGGGTTATCGAGCGGTTGAAGCAGACGCGCCTACCGGCGACCTGATGAGCGCAGTAGACGCACTTTCGCGATTGCCGCAGATCTCAACCCGGAACGGGCAGCTCGAATTACAGAGAACGGCGAGTTATGAGATCGGATACAACAAAGTGATCGGTTCGCAGACCTATGCGGTAAGCGGATTTTATGAGAACGTCTCCAACGGTCGCATTAATGTAGCCGGCGATCTTTCCGAGGTCTCGCCTGGCGATTTGTTGTCCGACTACGGGTCGATGACTGCGTCGTATAACATCGGCAACTATCGACGGACGGGTTACCTGGTATCCGCTGCCCAGCGAGTCAATGATTCAGTCGACGTCACCATCGCCTACGGACGCATGGGAGGATTCACGGCAAACGCAGGGGGCCTGGCGCAGAGTTCGGGCGTGCAGGAGAAGTTTCTCAGCGAGGGCGGACATAATCTTGCGAGTGCCAACGTTCGGGTTCGGACGCCGGTGACGGGAACCCGGCTCCTAGCCTCTTACGGCTGGATGGACCCGGGCGCGGTCATTCCTACCCACGCATTCACGACGCAATGGGCCTATGTGTCTCCCGGTTTGAACGTCGTCGTCCGGCAGCCGCTGCCTTCTTTCTTCGGCATGCCCGGGCACCTGGAATTGACGGCCGATCTGCGCAACCTGCTAGCGCAGGGGTACATTCCGCTGGCTACAAACCCTGGAGAGCACATGCTGATTGTGCAGGCTCCCCGGGCGATCCGCGGCGGGTTGAGCTTTATTTTCTGAGAGGCGTTCCGCTACATGCTTAAGCAGGCCTGCTTAGCACGTCCAGGGGGTCCGTCCGTGTTGACGCTTTGCCTGGCAATCTGCGCAGCGGCGTTGAGCTTTCCCATTCGAGGCGCGCAGATTGCAGGCGGGGCGGACGGGGACGGCGTACTGGACCTCAAGGGCAAGCCTGTCGACCTGTTCGCGTCTCCGGCCGCGGTGCAGGTGTTGCTGTTCGTCAGAACGGACTGCCCGATTACCAACCGCTACGCGCCGGAACTGCAGCGGCTGCACAGCGAATTTGCATCGCGAAAGGTGAATTTCTGGCTGGTGTACGCAGATCCGGCGGAAACGGCGGCCGGGATTGAAGCGCATGTAGCGGGGTATCGGTTTCCGGGCGTACCGGTCAGAGACCCTCATCACATGCTGGTAAAGCGCGCGCATGCGACCACGGCACCCGAAGCTGCCGTTTTCGATGCTGCGGGAACGCTGCGATATCACGGGCGCATCGACGACAGGTACGTGGACATCGGCAAGGCAAGAGCGCAGGCCGACATTCACGATCTGGAGAATGCGATCTTGGCCGTACTGGCGGGTAAGGCGGTAGCCGAGCCGGAGACACGCGCCATCGGGTGTTCGCTGGCGGATGTGGAGTGAAGCGGAGTTTTGCGGCGCTTAGTGTGTTATTTGCCGCGCTGCTGACGGGCCTCGACGGAGCAAGCAGGGAAAATAGTTCTCCTACCTTCGCGCGGGATATCGCGCCGATTATCTACCGGAATTGCTCCGGATGCCATCATGCCGGAGAGGCCGGTCCGTTTCCGCTTTTGACGTATGAGGACGCAAAGAAGCATGCCCGGCAGATTGCGGCTGTGACGGAGCGCCGCTACATGCCGCCGTGGCTGCCGCAGGCGGGACACGGAGACTTTGAGGATGAGAGAAGGCTGACAGACCAGCAAATCCGGTTGATCGCGGGCTGGGTGAAGGTGGGCGCGCCGGAAGGTGATCCAGCGGAATGTCCCGCGCCACCGAATTTTTCCGGAGCGTGGAAACTCGGCAAGCCGGATTTGATTCTCAGGGCAGGGCATGCATTTGCCATGCCGGCGAGCGGGCCAGATGTCTTCTGGAATTTCACTTTCAGGCCGGACACCAAGAGCACTCGTTATGTCCGCGCGATTGAGATATGGCCGGTTGGCGAGGGCAAGGAAGCATGCGAGCAGTGCCCCGATCCGCTTTCAGCGGCCCGCATAGTACACCACGCGAACATGCTTGTCGACCGCACGAATTCTGTTCGCCGGCTGGAAGAGGCTCCCGGCAGCGGATTTGCGGGCATGGAGTTGACGCTCGACCGGAATCCTTTTGATCCTGCGAGCTATTTTCTCTTCTGGAAGCCCGGAACGACGCCCTACTCCGAGCCGGATGGTTTCGCATGGAGATTGGATCCGGGCAATACGCTGGTTCTGAACACCCATCTGCAGCCGAGCGGAAAACGGGAGTGGATCCAGCCGAGCGTGGCGCTGTACTTTACCGAGAAGCCGCCGACGCACTTTCCACTGCTGTTTCAACTGGAGCACGACGGTGCTCTCAACATTCCAGCGGGTGCGCGGGACTTTGTTGTCTCGGACGATTTTCGGCTTCCAATGGATGTAGACGTTCTGGCGATTTATCCGCACGCGCATTACCCTGGCAAGCTGCTTGAAGGCTACGCTACCCTGCCAGACGGCACGCGCCGATGGCTGATCACGATTCCGGATTGGGATCTCAATTGGCAGGCCGTGTATCGCTATCGCACCCCTGTGTTTCTGCCGACGGGAACGGTGGTGTCGATGCGGTTTCATTACGACAACAGCGGGCGGAACCCGCGTAATCCGAATCGCCCGCCCAAGAGAGTTTGCGCCGGGAATCAGGCCACGGATGAGATGGGGCACCTGTGGCTGCAGGTGCTGCCGAGGGGGCGGGGCGACCGGCGACGGGAATTGGAAGAAGCCGTCACACGGCATAACATCGAAAAATACCCGAACGACTTCGCGGCGCATCTGAATCTGGGCGCTCTAATGCTATCCCGGCTGGAGACGCAGGCGGGGATTGCGGAGCTCGAGACGGCAGTGCGGCTGGATGCGAGCCGGCCGGAGGCGCACGATATGCTGGGGTCCGCTTTCGAGAGTGTCGGACGTACCGGCGATGCGATTGTGCAGTTTCGTGAGGTTCTGCGGGTGCGGCCCGACTACGTAAACGCGCGCTATAACCTAGCGAATGCGCTTGCCAAGAGCGGCAAGTTCGATGAGGCGATAGGCGACTTCCGTCAAGTGCTCGAAGAATTCCCGGACAGTGCGCGCCTGCACGATCAGTTCGGGCAGATGCTGGCGCGCGGCGGCCGCTATGAGGCTGCGCTGGCGGAATTCGATAAAGCGCTGGCATTAGAGCCTTCGAACGAAACGGCCCGCAACGACCGGCAATGGGTGTTGAAAAACAGGCTGGCAGGGCAGGAAACGCCGCACTAGCTGATACAGAATATTCTGGCCGCGCTCAGATTAAATGTGCGACCGTCCCCATTTGGGGTAGACTCCGTGCATGAGTCTTGAAGAGATGAAGAGTTTCGTTCGCCGGCATTTCGAGGATTTTGTGAACAAGCAGGATCTCTCGGCTGCCGATAGAAACTTCGCACCCGAATATCAGGAGCATGGCACCGACGTACCTCCCGATTATCCGTCCGGACCGGCGGGTCCCAAACAGTATCTCGCCGCGGCGTTCAAGAGTTATCCGGATATTCGAGTAACCATTGAAGACATCGTCGCGGAGGGCGATAGAGTTGTAGTTCGCAATACCTGGCGCGCAACGGACAGCCAAACAGGGCAAAAGATCGAATTCGGCGGTATTGTGATCTGGCGCATTGCGCACGGACAACTGGTGGAGCGCTGGGCGTACTTGTCGCCACCTGTTCCAGCGTCGTCCCACCCCCGCTGATCTAGTGGGCCGAGATGCCTCCGCGGAACTTCACTTTTTTCAAGGTCCACACCAGCGGTACGCAACAGAAGCAGGCAAAGGCCATATAGCGAAAGTCGTCGACGTAGGACCACAGTTGCGCCTGCTGGTCCAAAGTTCGGCCAACCTGGCCAATGGCGAGGGATTGTGCCGTTGGATGGCCGACGTACTGCGCGAAGAAGTTGGTGAAATAATCCAGGGTTTGCTGCACGTTGGGAAACGTTGGAGCAAGATCCCGCGTGAGCTCCGTCCGGTGCAGTTGCCAGTGACGAGCGAGGATGGTGTTCACCACGGAAATGCCGATACTGCCGCCGACATTGCGCATCAGGTTGTAGAGCCCGCTACCGTTGCCAACGGCTTGGCGCGGCAGTTCGGCCAACGTGGTGACGGATAAGGGGACAAAGACAAGTCCGAGCGAGAAACCGCTCACGATGATCGGTATTACAAGAGACCACGGGGAGATTTGCATTGTCAGATTGCCCCAGAAGAGGCTGCAGACGCCAAAGACAAGGAAACCGGTCGAGACAAGAATACGATTGTCCATCTTGGCGACCAGCAGGCCGACCACCGGCATGGCAACGATCGAGCCGATACCGCGAGGCGAGACGGCGAGTCCGGACCACCATGCCGAGTAGTCCATGATGGACTGGAAGTATAGCGGCAGCAGCGTGACAGCCGAATAGACAGCGGCTCCAAACATAAAGATCAAAACGCAGCCTAGGGTGAAGTTCCGGATTTTGAAGACGGAAAGATCGACCAGGGTGTTTTCGCGGGTCAGTTGTGAAATGACGAAGCCGACCAGGCCGACGCACATGATGACGAAAGCCCAGCGAATCCAGATGGCACCGAACCAATCATCTTCCTGGCCGCGATCGAGGATAATCTGCAGGCTTCCCAGGCCCACTGCGAGCAGCCCGAAACCGATGGTATCGAGCCTGCCCACCTTCGCATTGGTAATGTACGGGGGGTCTTTGACGTAACGCATGATCAACAGGATGGCCAAGACGCCAATCGGGATGTTGATGTAAAATGCCCAGCGCCAGGAATACGCGTCTGTGAGAAAGCCGCCGAGTGTCGGCCCCAGCACCGGCGCGACTACGACGCCGAGTCCGAACATACCCTGGGCGAGCCCGCGCTTTTCGGGAGGGAAGCTTTCGGTGAGGATGGCCTGAGAGAGGGGCTGCAAGCCACCGCCGCCAGCACCTTGCACCAGGCGCGCAAGCAGGATGGCAATCAGGCTGGTAGCCGCACCACAGAAGAAGGAAGAAATGGTGAAGATAACGATGGAGGCTATCAGGAACCTTTTGCGTCCGAAGCGAAGCGCAAACCACGCACTGGCGGGAAGCACGACGGCATTCGAAAGCAAGTAGAACGTCAGCACCCAGGTGGCTTCGTCGTTCGAAGCCGAAAGGCTGCCTGCAATGTACGGTATGCAAACCGAGGCGATGGAAGTATCGATGACCTCCATGAACGCCGGTAGAATGACTGCGACAGCAATCAGCCAGGGGTTCACATCCGGCTCTAGGTTTTGTGTTACTGTGTCCGCTTGTTCAGGCATGTGAGGTGCAATGGCCGATCACAACTTTGCCGTTAGTCAGTAGATGCAAGCAAAGGTCGTACGTCAGCAAGATTCAGACTGGCAATAAAAGATTTCGATGCAGCGAATAGAAATTTGCAAGTTCAGCCGGGCCACTGTTCATTGCTACCTTGAGCGTTAACCCCTTAGTCTGTCTCGTTTTACGCTTATGAACCGTTTTAGCAGGATCTCGTTCTTACTGACGGCCGTGTGTGCCGTCCAGTGCATGGCCCAGACCGTTCCCACGACGGACCAGCGTTTGAATGCGCTTGAAGCCGCAGCCAAGTCAGCGCAGATGGCAGGTGACAACGCGTGGATGCTGACAAGTTCGGCGCTCGTCCTGCTGATGACCGGCCCTGGACTCGCGCTATTCTACGGCGGACTCGTGCGGGCGAAGAACGTGCTCAGCACTATGATGCACAGCTTTGTCCTGATGGGAGTGGTGACGGTACTCTGGGCGATTTACGGCTACAGTTTTGCGTTTGGCACCGGAAATTCGTTCATTGGAGGATTTCAGTATCTGCTGCTGAATGGCGTGGGCGGGGCGCCCAACCCCGACTATGGCCCAACCGTGCCGCATCAGACTTACATGATTTTCCAGCTCATGTTCGCGATCATCACTCCGGCGCTGATTTCGGGCGCGTTCGCGGAGCGGATCAAATTCAGCGCGATGCTGCTATTCACCTGCCTGTGGTCGACCATCGTGTATTTCCCGATGGCGCACATGGTGTGGGGCAAGGGCGGATTGTTGAATGCGTTCCTGGGCGGCAAAATTCCGTGCCTGGATTTCGCGGGCGGCACGGTGGTTCATATCACCTCGGGCGTGAGCGCGCTGGTGTGCGCGCTGTACCTCGGAAAGCGCGTCGGATTCCCTAAGGAACCGATGAAGCCGCACAACCTGGTGTTGAGCCTGACTGGAGCCTGCCTGTTGTGGGTGGGCTGGTTCGGATTCAATGCGGGGAGCGCGGTGAATGCGTCGGCGCTGGCGAGCAGCGCCTTTGTGGCAACGCATTTCGGAGCAGCCGCAGCGGCACTCGGGTGGCTCTTCGCGGAATGGGTGCGGCATGGCAAACCGAGCCTGCTCGGCGGCGTCTCGGGCGCAGTCGCGGGACTGGTTGCGATTACGCCGGCATCGGGCTTCGTGAAGCCTTTCCCTGCCCTGCTGATCGGTTTTCTTGCAGGTGTGGTCTGCTTCTACATGGCGACAACCGTCAAGAGCAAGTTCGGCTATGACGATACGTTGGATGCATTCGGCGTGCATGGAGCAGGCGGAACCCTGGGCGCGATTCTCACCGGTGTTTTTGCGACGAATGCGGTGAACGACGGGCTGAAAGACGCCGCCGGGAAGGCGCTCCCGCTGGGGCTGGTGGACGGCAACCCGGGGCAAATTCTCAACCAGGCGGTTGCGGTGGCTATCTCGTGGGGACTGGCGATTGTGGGTACGCTTATCATCCTGAAGGTCGTGGATGTGCTGGTGGGTGTGCGCGCCACAACTGAGCAGGAGATAGTGGGCCTCGATCTCAGCATGCACGGTGAGGAAGGCTATAACCTTGAGGCATAATGGCCGACGGTAAGAAAAAACGAAGCGATGAAGAAGATTGAAGCGATTATTCAGCCGCACAAACTTGACGAGGTCAAGGAAGCGCTCAAAAGTATCGGCGTAGACGGCCTCACGATAACGGAAGTGCGCGGCCACGGCCGGCAGAAGGGGCACAAAGAGGTGTATCGCGGCATGGAGTATGAGGTAGATCTCCTGCCGAAGATTAAAATCGAGACCGTCATTCCAGATGCGAGGCTGGATGAAATCAGCCGTACCATCTCCGCCGCGGCGCGAACCGGGAAGATCGGCGACGGCAAGATCTTCATCTATGACGTTCTGGAAGCGATTCGTATTCGCAACGACGATACCGGCGAAGCCGCACTTTGAAAAGAATAAACGCGATGATGCAGTGCTCCGCCTATGCGTGAACCCCAGTCGTTATTGAAGCTTTTTGAGGCAACACGCGAAGCAGCGGCCGTTTTCGAAGCGCGTAGCGCTTGGGTAGACAACCAGATTTCCGGCGCAGCGCGAGACTACCTGGCGCGAATCAGCGCACCGTTTGCGCTGGTTGCGGTGGGCGGCTACGGCCGCCAAGAATTGTTCCCCTATTCGGACCTCGACATTGGACTGGTGTTTGAGAACGAAACCGAGCTGGCAGACATAAAGGAGCCGCTCTGCGATTTTCTGCGGGTGCTCTGGGATTCCGGTCTCAAAATGAGCCAGTCCGTACGCACCATCGCTGAGTGCTGCCGGTTAAACGAGCAAAATATCGAATTGCACATCAGTCTTTTGGATCTGCGCTACCTGTGCGGCGATCGAGCGGTTTTCGGCAAACTGGCTGACCGGCTGCAGGAATTCAAGACCAAGAATGGGGGCGTTCTCACGCGTCATCTGACTTCGATGTGCCGGCAACGGCACGGGAAATTTCAGAACACGCCTTATCATCTGGAACCCAATGTCAAGGAAACGCCCGGCGGCATTCGGGATATTCATGTCCTGCATTGGCTTACACTGCTGGGACCCGAGAAAGAGCAGTATCGGGAGTCGCTTGCCGAGAGCGCCAGAGCGAAGGAGTTCCTGTCGCAGATACGCTGCTTTCTGCATTTCGAAGCGCACCGCGATAATAACCTGCTTACGTTCGAGTCACAGGACAACGCAGCCGAACAGCTTCCAGCCGAGCCGGTAGATCCGGAAGAGTGGATGCGATTGTATTACCGTCATGCGCGCGCGGTGTTTGCCGGCACGCGGCGAGCTCTCGAGTTTGCCGAGTGGCAGGAAAGCGGTTCCCTGCTGCGGCTGTTCCGCGATTCGCGCCAGCGCCTGTCGACAGCAGATCTCACGGTTTCTCATGACCGGGTGTTTTTGAAGAATCCGGCGACGATTATGAGTTCAGCGGCGTCGGTCTTCGGAGTCTTCTCTTTTGTCGCGCGCCACGGGATCGCCTTATCGTGGGATGCCGAGCGGCGGCTTCGTGCAAGCGCGCAGCAGCTCGCGGCGATGTTTCAAGCGCGGCCGCCGGAATGGCCACTGTGGCGGGAATTGTTTTCGCTGCCACACGCTGCCACGGCGCTGCACGAAATGCAGGAGACCGGCGTTCTGGCTGCAGCGATACCCGAGTGGGAGGCGATTGACAGCCTTGTTGTCCGCGATTTCTATCACCGGTATACGGTCGACGAACACACGCTGGTCGCGATTGAAGCAATCGACAAACTGGCGACGAATGATGCCGGCACTCCGCCGCGTCTGCGCGAACTTGCCCGGGAAGACGACGATCTGGCCGTGGTGCGCTTCGCCCTGCTGCTCCACGACATCGGTAAAGGCACGCGTCCGGGCGACCACGTCAGGGGTTCGCACGAAACGGCAAGCGAACTGCTGCTGAGATTGAAGGTGCCGGACGCCGAAGCAAAAGCCATTCTGTTCCTCATCGATCACCATCTGGATCTGTCGGGGGTGATGAACGGGCGGGATCTGGGGGACCCGGCAACGGCGCGCTTCATAACGTCTCGCGTCGGCACGCAGGAGGACCTGCGACGGCTGACGCTGCTTACTTATGCCGATATCAGCGGGGTGAACCCGTCCGCCATGACGCCCTGGCGCGCCGAGCAACTCTGGCGGGTATACACGATTGGCTCCGAGCAACTGACGCGAGAGTTGACCGGAGACCGAATTCACCCATCACCGGAATCGCCCGTATTGGCGTTTGCCGGACCCGAGCTTCGCCGCTTCCTTGATGGTCTTCCGACTCGCTATTTGCGAACTCATAGCCGCGAGGAGATTGAGCATCATTTTGCGCTGGAGCAGAACCGCCAGCGGGACGGAGTCGCGGTCGAAGTCTCGAAAGGGGAGGGAGCGTACACCGCCGTCGTGCTGGCACCGGATCAGCGCGGGCTGTTTGCTTCGATTTGTGGCGCGCTCGCTAGTTTCGGGATGAATATTCTGGCGGCGGAGGCTTACGCCAACACCCAAGGCTGCGCACTGGACGTATTCCAATTTTCGGATCCGATGCGGACGCTGGAATTGAATCCAGGAGAAGCGGCCCGGCTGGAGTGGACCATCGCGTGCGTTGTGAAGGGTGCCGTCGAGGTTGGAGATCTTTTGAAGCGCAGGCGGCTTGCAAAGGCGGGAGGCGGGCGGTCGCGGATCACTCCATCGGTCCGCTTCAACAACCAGGCGTCTGACTCTTCGACGCTGATTCACTTCATTGGCGAAGACCGCCCCGGTCTCTTATACGCGTTGACCTCAACGCTGGCGCATACCGGCTGCAACATCGAGCTGGTGCTGGCGGACACGGAGGGGAAAAAGGCAATTGACGTATTCTACGTTACAGAGGAAGGTAAAAAGCTGGACGAGGCCGCCCAACAGCAGATGCACGCTGCCCTGGCGGCTGCGGGAAGGCATCCATTCTGAAACATGTCTAATCCTTTTAGACTAGATGGCAAATCGGTACTTGTTACGGGCGGCGCGAGCGGCATCGGCGCGGCTATAGTGAAGCAATTTGCGGAAGCCGGCGCACAGATCCTGATTGTGGATGTGGACGCCGCCCGGGCGAACGAACTCGCCGAAAAAACTCCGCGCACCCGGGCCCGGCGGTGTGACATCACAAGCGAAGAGGACGTGGCGGCGCTGTTTCGCGAAATTCAGTCGCTTGACGTTCTGGTGAACTGTGCGGGCATCGGCATGGTTGGGAATGTTGAGGAGACCGGGCTGGAGGAAATGCAACGGCTGTTCAGGGTGAACGTTGACGGAACGTTCCTGATGACGAAGGCGGCGATGCCGCTACTGCAGCGAGTCCGCGGCAACGTACTGAACATGGGCTCCGTCGCAGGACTCGTCGGCGTGAAGCGGCGATTCGCATATTGTGCGACAAAGGGTGCGGTTGTTGCCATGACGCGGCAGTTGGCTGTTGACTATCCCACACAGATTCGAGTGAACTGCATAGCGCCGGGGACTGTGGACTCGCCATTCGTCGAGGCGTACCTCGAAAAGTATCATCGGCACGAGAAAGAAAAGGTTCGCGAGGAACTAAATCAAAGGCAACCGCTGGGGCGCATTGGACAGCCTGAAGAGATCGCGAATCTGGCGCTGTACATCTGCTCGCCTGCTGCCGATTTCATGAATGGATCGGTAGTCACAATCGACGGCGGCTGGACCGCTGCCTGAGATTGTGAAAAATTTTTTATCTGTAACTCTTTGAGAATGTTTTAGATTGACCGGTTTCTAAGAACTACTTACGATATAGATATTCATGATCGCGAGATGCCGCGAGCAAGTTGTGGCACGCGGATTGTACTAGGTTTGGCAGTTTTGATGGGAATCTTGAATTTATCCGAAGGGGTTGCGGAATGAACCTTCCTTCTCTTCGCCGGATATTGTTGCCGTTGGCACTTCTGGCATTTGGCTCATTGTTTAGCGCCCAGCCCGCGTTTCCGGAGGCGGCTGCAACTACCCCTGTTGCGGCAAAGCACAAACACAGGAATCACAAAAGGGCCGTCGCCACCAAAACGGCCGTGGTGACGTCGCCCGCAACCGGGCGCACGGTTGCCCATACTACCACGCATGCGGCGGTTATTCATACCGGCGTGAGCACCACGATAGCCGCCAACCCGACTCGCCGCCGCAGGACGCGCCGGGCCGTTTGGAGCCCCTGGACGGAACCGACCTATGCCGATTCAACCGTGGGTGACAGTGTCGATGGTGAAGATCTGATCGTTCGAAAAGCTGCAGTCGACGCACTGGGACCGTACAACGGAACAGTTGTGGTCGCGGATCCGCAAAGCGGCCGTATTTTAAGCATGGTGAATCAAAAGCTGGCCACCAAAGGCGCTTTTCAGCCCTGTTCTACGGTAAAGATGGTTGTGTCCGTAGCATCTTTGAGCGAAGGCATCGTCAATCCCGAGGCGCAGGTTCATCTTACGCGACGCTTTTCAATGGACATGACGCAGGCATTGGCGCGCTCGAACAACCTGTATTTTGCCAAGTTGGGCGAGCAGTTGGGTTTTGAGCGGGTTGAGAAGTACGGGAAGCTGATGGGCCTCGGCGAGAAGGCGGGCCTCGACATACCGGGCGAGGAAGCAGGCTATCTGGCGTCTGAGCCGCCCACAACCGGAGTGGGAATGATGACCAGTTTCGGCGACGGTATCCGCATTACGCCGCTCGAACTGACAAGCATCGTTTCGACGATTGCAACCGGGGGCACCATGTACTACCTCCAGTACCCAAAGACTCAGGATGAAGTGCAGAAGCTTATTCCGCGGATCAAACGAGAGCTGGACATCGCGAATTTCATTCCGGAAATCAAGAACGGAATGGAGGGCGCTGTGGAATACGGCACGGCGCGCAGGGCGATTTTCGATCCGGCGGAGCCGGTATTCGGAAAGACCGGAACGTGCACCGACACAGCACAGCCGGGCGTTCATCTGGGATGGTTCGGCTCGTTCAACGAGGTGGGGAACAAGAAGCTGGCGGTGGTGGTTCTGTTGACTGGCGGCAGAGGAATCAGCGGTCCTGTGGCATCCGGAGTTGCGGGCGGGGTTTACAGAAATCTCGAGGCCCAACATTACTTTGGCGGGCCGGAACAGCAGACATCCATTCCGACGGCACTGGTATCCCTTCCCGGACTGGCCGCCAAGTAACCTGAACAGCATCCTTTCCTAAACCGGAGACGCAGGCGAAAGCGCCTGCGTCTCCACACTAAAGCTCAAAGCCCAGAGCCTGTGCCAGAGGCCGTAATATCTCCTCATTCGGCAGATTGCCCTGGGCCAGCGTTGCCGAACCGCCTCCCCGGCCACCCGCCTCGGCGACAAGCTGTTTCAGAACCGCTCCTGCATTGACCTGCGAGTCAGGCGAACAAGCGATCAACACACCCGCCGGTTCGGCACCGACGGCTAACAGGACAGCCTTTTCACTCGCGGCGTAGGCCTGAGCCTGTGCGCGGACTCCAGCATCAATTGCAGGCACTCGCAGGAAGGCGCGGCGGATGCCGTGGGTATCGGGCACCGTGGCCTGATAGAGCGCCAGGCCTTCGCGACGGGCCAACTCGGTGGACAGCCTCTCATTGGTTTTTTCGATCTCGGTCAAACGCTGCCTGACGGCCAATGAGTGCTCGGGCAGATTGTCGATTGTAGTCGCGGCCTGACGGGCGAGTTCCTGTAGGACACGGTAATCCTTTTTGGCGCGTTCGAGTGCGCGTATGCCGCAAACGAACTCAATGCGAACGTTGCCCCGGATCTTTTCCGTTTTACGGATCTGAATCGGACCAAGCTCTCCGGTTGAGCGGACGTGTGTGCCGCCACAAGCGCTACGGTCGAGACCTTCTATCTCAATAATGCGCAAGGTTCCGGAACGATCACTCGGCTTACGCAAGCCTGCGGCTGCCTCCGCGTGTTCGAAAAGTATTCTGACCGGGCGTGACTCGCGAACAATCTCATTTACCCGCGCTTCCGCTTCATCGATCTGAGGTTCGGTCAGGTCCTTGGCGGCCAGCTCGATGGTCGAGACTTCTCGGCCCATGTGAAAGCTGAGTGTGTGGAAGTTGAAGAGTTCGACCAGAACGGCAGAAAGTAGATGTTGCCCGGTGTGCTGCTGCATATGATCGTAGCGGCGCGCCCAATCTACGTGGCACTCTACGTCGGCCGCCTCGATCGGCCGTTCGAGCACGTGAGCAATCCCCCTATCTTCATCGACAACATCCAGAATAGGGATGCCGGCAAGCAGGCCCAGATCATGCGGCTGTCCGCCGGATGCCGGGTAGAATGCTGTATTGTCGAGGTAAACGCGCGTTCCGTCATCGGCGGTATTGAGTACGTGTGCGCGGAAGGTTTTGAGGTAACAATCGGTGTAATAGAGCCGATTCGTATTCACCTTTCGATATGTAGCACCCTCGTTGCATACAAAATCATCTGGCTAAGGGAGAATAAGATCGGTGTCGCTACGCGAGCAGATCCAGACGATCAAGCGGGAGGACCCCGCCGCCAGAAGCAGCCTGGAGATCCTGCTGTGTTATCCCGGTTTGCATGCAGTTCTCTTCCACAAGGTTTCGCACTGGCTTTACCGCCGAAAGCGCTACGTGCTTGCGCGGCTCGTGTCCCACCTGGCGCGTTTCCTGACCGGGATTGAGATCCATCCGGGCGCAACGATTGGGAAGCGTCTCTTCATTGACCACGGACTGGGCGTGGTGATCGGCGAAACGGCCGAAGTAGGGGACGATGTACTGCTGTACCAGGGTGTGACACTGGGCGGCACGGGTAACGAACACGGCAAGCGGCATCCCACGCTTGGCAATCGCGTGGTGGTGGGGACCGGGGCTGCGGTTCTGGGCAACATTACGCTGGGCGACGATGTGAAGGTCGGGGCCGGTTCAGTGGTGGTGCACGCTGTTCCTGACGGGGCAACGGTTGTAGGAATCCCGGGGCGGGTTGTGAAGACTCGGGCCACAGCGCTCGGCATCCTGGAGCACGGCCGAGTGGCGGAATCCGCCGAGTCTGAGATAGCGGACCTGGAGCAACTGAACGACCGGATCCGGGAGTTGGAAGCCCTGTTACGGTTGCTGCTCGAAGAGCGCGTTGGCCAAGCTCGCGGTTGATTGAAAGCGGTAACGGAGACTGTTGGCAGCAAGTTTTCTCAACTCGTTCCGCGCGAACCCGAAGACATCGGCTGCAAGGGTATATTCGTGCAGCAGATCGGTATAAAAGAGGGCGGGATCATCTGTACCAAGAACAAGGGGCACGCCCGCGTCCCATAAGCGGCGAAAGGGATGCGCCTCGAAGCTGCTGACGGCGCCTGTCCGAACGTTGCTCGACAGGCACACCTCGAGCGGTATGTCGCGCTCACGAAGAATTTCCAGAAGTTCGGGATCGTCGATCGCACGAATGCCGTGCCCGATGCGCCGGGCTCCGATGCGAATTGCCTGCCAGACGCTTTCGGAACCGCACACCTCGCCCGCGTGGCAGGTCAGCCCTAATCCCGCTTCGTGCGCGTTGCGATAAAGCTGGGCAAACCATTCCGCAGGCCCGCGCTCTTCATCTCCGCCGATACCGATGGCGACAACGCCTGATTCCCGGCACTCCCGGGCGATGGCAAATACGCGTGCGGCTTCTTCCACTCCGAATTGACGAATGGCATCCAGAATCCAACCGACGCGGATATCAGGGAAGTTCCCGGCCTCCGCGATGACGGCATCGAGAACGGGCTCGATTTTCTGCTGCTTCCACAAGAGGACGCCGGCCGAGAGAGTGATCTCCGCATACCGCACATTTTGCCGGCGGAGATCGAGGAGCAGCCGGCGAGTGGCAAGAGCGTACGCTTCCGGCGAGTTCAGTTTCTTGGTGACCCAGACATACGCCTTGAGGAAGCCTGCAAAACCCGAATAGTGCAGATTCTCCCTGATCTCGTCGAGGGAAAGAGAAGGGTCTATCTCGCGGAGAGTTTCGGGCTGAACCGAACCCTCCAGGTGCAGGTGCAGCTCCGCCTTGTTGAGAGATCGGACGAAGTCTTGCAGATTTGTTTCGGAATTTCCGTTGCCGTCTAGTGGTTCGCTTTGCATGTCTCCGTGCGTGGCTGGGAGTTTCTCGAAAGATTCGGAGCTGGCTACTGTGTGATGCCTTTCCCTTGACATAATAAACAAGCCATGACTGAGCACGAGTTGGAAGCAATTGCAGGCGGCTATCACGGAGACCCGTTCAGTGCGCTCGGACCCCATGCTCTGAGCAAGAACGGCAGGACGGAGTGGGAGGTACACGCCTTTTATCCCCAGGCCAAAACGGTAGATCTTACGGCCGGCGGCCAGGCTGTGCCCATGCAGCGCACGCACCCGGCCGGAATCTTCACGGCGCGGCTCGACTCGCAGCCGCAAGGCTACCGGTTCCGCATTACGGATCATCAGGGCGGTGTGACGGAAGCGGAAGATGTGTATGCTTTCGAGCCACTGCTCAGCGAATTCGACCTGCACCTGATTGGGGAAGGAACGAATTACGAAGGCTATAACTCGCTCGGAGCGCATGTCGTCACGATCCAGGGCGTAGTGGGCACGCGGTTCGCGGTGTGGGCGCCGAATGCCCTGGTTGTGAGCGTGATCGGCAACTTCAATGACTGGGATACGCGCCGCAATCCGATGCGGGCACGCACGGGCGGGGTATGGGAGATTTTCATTCCGGGGGTTAAGGCGGGCGATCCATATAAGTACTCGGTGACGTCGCGTTTTCGAGGCCACAGCCAGATGAAGGCCGATCCCTACGGCTTCTGGATGGAGACCCCGCCGAAATCGGCCTCGGTTGTAGCGGACCTCGACCGCTATACGTGGCACGACCACGAATGGATGGAGCAGCGCGGGAAAACCAACCATCTCGAAGTTCCCATGGCGATCTATGAAGTCCATCTGGGATCGTGGCTGAGGGGTGAACATCATCAGCCGCTCACGTATCGGCAGCTAGCGACAAAGCTGGTGGAGTACGTGAAGAAGATGGGCTATACGCACATCGAACTGATGCCGCTTGCCGAGCACCCGTATACGCCTTCGTGGGGCTACCAGGTAACGGGCTACTATGCGCCCACATCGCGCTTCGGTCCGCCGGAAGATTTCATGTATTTCATAGATTCCTGCCACCAGGCGGGTATCGGGGTCATCATGGACTGGGTGCCCGCGCACTTTCCGAAAGACGCGCACGGACTGGCCTATTTCGATGGCACCGCCTTGTATGAGCACGAAGACCCGCGCCTCGGCGAGCACCGCGATTGGGGGACGCTGATCTTCAACTTCGGCCGCAACGAAGTGCGATCGTTCCTGATTTCGAACGCCATGTTCTGGCTGAAGAAGTATCACCTCGACGGGTTGCGGGTGGACGCGGTCGCTTCCATGCTGTACCTGGACTACTCGCGGAAGGCCGGCGAGTGGCTGCCCAACATGTACGGCGGGAATGAAAACCTGGAGGCGATTGACTTCCTGCGGAAGACGAATGAACTAGTTCACCAGGTTCAGGGAGCGATCACGGCGGCGGAGGAATCCACGGCCTTCACCGGGGTGTCGCGGCCCGTTTATCTGAACGGGCTCGGCTTCACGTTCAAGTGGAACATGGGGTGGATGCACGACATGCTCCACTACTTCGAGCGCGCCCCCATCTTTCGCAAGTATCACCAGAACGACATCACGTTCAGCATGATCTATGCGTTTACAGAAAACTTCATCCTGCCGATTTCGCATGACGAGGTGGTCTACGGCAAACGCGCGCTGCTGGACAAAATGCCCGGCGATGAATGGCAGCGCTTTGCAAACGCGCGCGCATTTCTCAGCTACATGTACGGGCATCCGGGCAAAAAGCTGCTGTTCATGGGCTCTGAGTTCGGCCAGACTGCCGAGTGGAACTCAGAAGGCGAGGTTGAGTGGTGGCTGCTCGATTTCGAGGTGCATCGGAAGCTGCAGACCTTCTGCGCGGCGCTGAACACACTCTACAAGGCCGAGCCGGCGCTGTACGAAGTGGATTTTCACCACTGGGGATTTGAGTGGTTGGATTTCCACGACAGCGATCACTCGATCATCTCTTTTGTGCGCCGTGCCAAGCGCCCCGAGGACTACCTGGTGTTCGTGTGCAACTTTACTCCGCAGCCGCAAATGAATTACCGCATTGGCTTCCCTGAGGCGGGACTTCACCGCGAAATTTTCAACTCGGACGCGGAGATGTTCGGTGGAAGCAATATGGGAAACGGCGGCTCCGTGATGGCGAAGGACGTGCCTTCTCACGGGCGACCGGCGTCCGCCGAACTGATCCTTCCGCCGCTGGCAGTGATTGCACTCAAGCCGGACCGCCCGCTGCCTCCTCTACGGGCGACGGCGCCGGGGCATTCTGGAAGCGTGGCGACGGGCTAGTGAATAGGCTTCAGCCTTCAGCCATCAGCAACGGGCGCGCTTGGGGCGCGTTGTGAGTGGGGTGAATCTTGGATGAGCTGAAAGCTGAAAGCTGAAAGCTGAAAGCTGATAGCTGAAAGCTGATAGCTGAAAGCTGATAGCTCTCCTCGGCTAGATTTCGGCGGATCCATCCAGACTGCGCCAGAGGTACCAGCTTGCTATTGAGCAGTACGGGCGCCACTTTTCGGCGAACACGGCTACTTCGGTGGGCTTGGGTATGCCAGTGAGGCCGTATGCCTTGCGTATTGCATTGCGGATGCCTAGATCGCCTGCCGGCATGACATCGGGTCTTTCCAAAGCGAAAATCAGAAACATCTGCGCGGTCCACACACCGACACCTCGCACCTGGGACAGGTGCGCGATGATTTCTTCGTCCGGCATCGCAGGTAATTTGCGGAAATTGATTTCGCGGCGGGCGACTCGCTCGGCGAGGTCAGACAGAGACGCAATCTTCTGACGCGAGAGACCACACGCGCGTAGTTCCTCCGGGGTCAACTTCAGAAAAGCGGCGCCCGTAAAGCGCGGCCCGACGAGCTGGCGTAACCGGCTAAAGATGGTTCCTGCTGCTTTTCCACTGAGCTGCTGGAACGTGATTGATCTTGCAAGCGTCTCGAAAGTTGGTTTACGAACAGCAAGCTGAACGGGGCCGACGGCTTGGATGATTCTGGCCATCACGGGATCTGATTTCCGGAGGTGTTGGGTAGCGGCTTTCATGTATCTGGCGGAGTGTTCTAGGACTGATGAGTCTAGATGATAATCATAACGAGATGAATACTTCTCCAGTTTCTTCGCAACGCGGCCGGCGAAACGGACTGTGTGGTTTCCGTAGTTTCCTTCTCGCGGGGGCCGGCGTCGCCGTTTTGTGTGGGGCGCTGGCCTGGGGTGCGGCGGGCCAATCGCAGGGCGTGGAACCGGCCGTGGGTCAGGAGCAGGCGGGAAGCCAGGAACCGACCATCCGCGTCAATGTCGACCTGGTCAATATTCTCTTCGCGGTTCGTGCCAAAAAGGGCGGGCAGCTCATCCCAAACCTCGAAAAAAACAACTTCACGATCTACGAAGACGGCAAGCAGCAAACCATTCAGCGATTTTCGCGCGAGACGGATCTGCCGCTTACCCTTGGCCTGCTGATCGATATCAGTGCGAGCCAGGAGCGGCTTATCGATATAGAGCGGCAAGCGGCTTCGGCCTTCTTCTCGAGCGTCATTCGGAAAAAAGACGAGGCGTTCCTGATCTCGTTCGGCAAGGACACGGATCTGCTGCAGGATTACACCAATTCGGCCAGGACGCTGACGGCCGCGCTGGAGGATCTGCATGGCGACGGTGGAACTCCGATGATCAGCCGGGGGCCGATTCCTAATGTCAACACGGGGCCTGTTCCCACCAGCGGAACGCCCAAGGGCACGCTGCTTTACGATGCGGTCTACCTGGCGTCCAACGAGAAACTGAAAGGCGAAGTAGGGCGCAAGGCGCTGGTCCTGATCACGGACGGCGACGACCAGGGCAGCACCTATAACATCAGGACCGCGATAGAGGCGGCCCAGCGGGCAGACGCGATCATCTACAGCATCTACTACGTCGACAAGGAATTTTACATGCGAGCCGGCATGGGATGGGGGGGAGGCGGCGAAGGTGAGCTGCGCAAAATGTCAGAGGAGACGGGCGGCCACGTGTTCACCGTCAGCAACAAGCACCCCCTGAACGAAGTGTTTCAGGAAATCCAGGACGAGCTCCGAAACCAATATTCCATTGGCTATTCGTCGACGAACCCGAACCGCGATGGAACTTTCCGGCATATCGCGATTAAGGTCGACAATCCCGAGTACCGGGCGCAGGCGCGCAGCGGATACTATGCTACACCTAACGATGCGCAGTGACGTGGTTTCGCTTTTCGAAGTAGTCGCGCAGAGCTTCGGCTATCGGCGGCATGGGCGCAATGCCCACGGCTTCGAGCTTCTTGTTAGACAGCGCTGAAAACTTCGGGCGTCGAGCAGCGGTACGATACTCGCGCTCGTCGGTTGGCTGCAGCGAGGGCGACAGCCCGGCAGTCTGGAAGATCTGCTTGGCGTACTCGTACCAGGAAATCGGCTCACCTCCGCCCATGTGGTAAAGGCCGCCCATTCCCTTCTCTACCATGTCAGCGGTTCTCGAAGCGATGGCGGGGGCGTAAGTGGGGGACGCGACATGATCTTGCACGACGCGAATCGGGTTGCCTGTGCCGGCTAACCGGAGCATCAGCTCCACAAAATTGCCGCGAGGCGTGAATCTGCCGCCAGGCCCGTAGACGCCCGAAACACGGATCACGAGGGGATTCGCAAGATAGGCCTGCGCGTAAAGCTCGCCTGCCAGCTTCGAGACTGCGTAAGCTCCGAGCGGATGCGGCAGATCGGTCTCGAGGTACGGGCTGCCTTTCGTTCCATCAAAGACGTAATCCGTGGAATAATGCACCAATTGCGCCCCGCTTTGACGGCAGGCCATGGCTAGGTTTCGCACTGCGAGAGCATTCGCCTGGTAGGCGGCCAGCGGCTCGCTCTCGGCAATATCGACCTGATTGTAAGCGGCTGAATTGACGATTACCTGCGGCTCGGCGCCCGCGACAGCCCGCTCGACGCGGGTCGCGTCAGTGACGTCGAGTGACTGGCGATCAAAGCGCTGCACGGTCCAGCGCCGCTGCTCAAATTCACGACACAGCTCAACACCAAGCTGTCCGCCACCGCCGAAGATGAGAACCTTTCGCTGCATTCCTTTGCAGCATAGCGAATCGAACAAACGAGCACAGCAGGAATCGCTTCAGATTTTTTTGCCGCTCAACACCGGAACAGGCGGTCTGTCAAAAGCTGCATGGGGAACGCCTTCGCCGAGCAGACGAGCCCGAAGGCCTACCAGGCTCTGCAGCCCGGTTAGGATCTGCTCGACTTTGACCTGCACCTCATACGTGCCTGACGGCCGCGGCCTGCATGACAGCACCTCGCCCAGGAAGAGCGCGTCGTTGCACTCCACCATAACGGCAGCGAAGATGGAGAGGCGGGGACCGACCTCGAGCGCAAGTCTGTCGGCTTCCATTTCCTGAACTTCGCAGGGAATATGCAGCTTGCTTCCATTTGGCTGGTCAGTCGCGAGCTGGATGACAGCGGATTTTGGAAACTCTGTGAATGTGTTCACAAGTGTCTAATCGGCGGGCGATCAGACAGCCTTAGTGAAAATTGGCTAGAAGTGGGACTCGATCAAGAGCCAAAGCGACGCCCCAACCGCTACAGGCAGCAAAAGTTCGAGCCAGTGCCGAAGCCAAGGCGCGCGTAGGGCAGTTCTTTCTTCTTTCGCGGATTCCCGCGGCTGATGTGCTCGGAGATTCTCTACCAGCCGGCAATGCACTTCGCTGGGACGGCCCTGTAGCGCGCGGACCAACTCTTCACGTCCCCGCTTGTCGGCAATCAGGATGGTTGCCGAGTTCATTCCCCGGGTGGATGCGGCCAGCCTCTGACGCAATTCCAGCGGAATGTCGGTAACGGACCGGTAGACGCGAGTTTCGTCCCCGGTTGCAATGAAGATAGTGGAACTTTTTGCCGTTAGAGTCGCCATGGGTAATCACGATGCGGTTTTCTTAAGATCTATGTCCCAGACGCGCGAAGCCGTTGATTTGCAACAACTCCGATTTCATCTCCTGCGTGGTCACGGGTTACCTGTATGAATCCCAGAGCCGCCTTCGATAACGACTTGTCGCGGCGATAAATCAATCCCACGCGCCGAATCATCGACTCGGGGCCAAGCGGGACGCAGGCCAGCTTGCCGGCCGCCACTTCTTCGCGGCAGT
>Ga0213872_10000902_pt1 | contig 21352 bp, 16 predicted proteins | sample VelepicomBERX_R2_FD_160071 | JGI IMG/M metagenome (GOLD analysis project Ga0213872, IMG submission 160071) | Rhizosphere microbial communities from Vellozia epidendroides in rupestrian grasslands, the National Park of Serra do Cipo, Brazil - RX_R2 | ecosystem: Host-associated > Plants > Roots >...
CTTCGAAGCCCCGGTGCTGCTGGCCTATTCCGCCCGCAACCGCTCGGCCTCCTGCCGCATCCCCTACTCGGCCAGCCCGAAGGGCAAGCGCGTCGAGGTCCGCTTCCCCGATCCGGGCGCGAACCCCTATCTGGCCTTCGCCGCCATGCTGATGGCCGGCCTGGACGGCATCGCCAACAAGATCCATCCCGGCGACGCCATGGACAAGAACCTCTACGATCTGCCCCCCGAGGAGCTGAAGCAGGTTCCGCAGGTTTGCGGATCCCTGCGCGAAGCCTTGGAAAGCCTGGAAAAGGACCACGACTTCCTGTTGAAGGGCGACGTGTTCTCGAAGGACTTCATCGAGAGCTACACCGAGCTCAAATGGGAAGAAGTCTACCGCTTCGAGCACACCCCGCACCCGGTCGAATTCCAGATGTATTACAGCGTCTGAGCCCAAACGGCCGAAAGACCCCCGCCACCACCGTGGCGGGGGTTTTTCTTTTTGTAAAACTGTTCAATATTCCGCAAACAAATATACAAATTTGCCAATAATGCAGCCGGCTTTATTCGATAGGATTGCAGAACCGGGCTAGATGGGGCACGGTGCGATCTAACTTTTGTAATCGGCCGGGCATGAACGAGGCACTCATATTCGGTAAAAAGTCCGAAACCGGAGGCGATCCGCCGTTGCGAATCCTGCTCGTGACGGCCCAGCCGGACCATGCCGGCCGCTTCGGCGCCATCCTGCGCCAGGCGCATGAAAACGCCACGGTCGACACCCACAACTCGGTGGAGACGGCGGTCGACGCCTTGTCCGAGGGCAATTTCGACATCGCCCTGATCGGCGTCGAGCTGGAAGGCGCGGAAGGGCTCGAACTGATCGGCGTCGGTCCGACCATCGCCCCCAAGACGGTCATTTTCGGCTTAATGGAACGGCGCGATGCCGAGCTCGACAGCCAGTGCATCGCCGCCGGCGCGCTCGACTGCCTGGTGCTGGAGGGCATGACGCCGACGCTGCTGTGGCACGTCTTCCGCAACGGCGTCAGCCGCAAGCGCTTCGAGGAAAGGCTGCGCGCCAATAACGACCAGATGGTCCGCCACCTGATCGATCTGCGCGACGCCAAGGAGCGCGCCGAGGAACAGGGTTCGGCCTATGTCGAGGTCGCCGAAGAGCTGTCGATCGCCAAGGACCAGCTTGAAGAGGCGCTCAGCAAGGCCGAGGACAGCGAGCGCCGCTACCGCGTGCTGTCCGACACCAGCCCGGTCGGGATCTGGCAGATGGATCTCGAGGGCAATACCCTCTACATGAACGACTCGATCAAGCGGCTGCTGGAAATCCCCAAGGATATGGACTGCCTGACCGTGACCTTGGGCGGCGTCGTCGTCGGGGAGGATGCCGTGCCGATGCGGGCCGCGCTGCGGCTATGGTCGAGCGGCACGCCGGGCGACGCCGAGCTGCGCGTCACCGGCATGGTTTCGGGCGAACAGGTGCATCTGGTGATGTCCGGCGTCGGACTGCCGGCGACAGCGCGCGATTCCGCCACTATCCTGGTCACCGCGGTCGACGTCACCGAGCGCAAGAAGGCCGAGGCGGCGATGCACCACATGGCGCATCACGACGCCCTGACCGGCTTGCCCAACCGCTCGTTGTTCCTCGAACGCATCGAGTTCGGCCTGGCCGAGACCAATCGCTCGGGCAACCATATGGGCGTGCTGTTCCTCGATCTCGATCATTTCAAGGACGTCAACGACACGCTGGGCCATCCGGTCGGCGACGAGCTGCTGATCCAGGTGTCGCAGCGCCTGCTGCAATGCGCCCGCGGCTCGGACACGGTGGCGCGCCTGGGCGGCGACGAATTCGCCATCCTGTGCAGCAATTTGAAAAGCCCCGACCAGGCCGCCGAGCTGGCCCAGCGCATCGTCGACACCATCGCCAAGCCTTACGACATCCTCGGCCACGAGATCCACACCGCCACCAGCATCGGCATCTCGACCTTCCCCACCGACGCCAAGGAGCCGGCGCGCCTGGTGAGCTTCGCCGATATGGCGCTCTATACCGCCAAGGAGCAGGGGCGCAGCAATTACAAATTCTTCGATCCCAAGATGGACGAAGTGGTACAGCGGCGCAAAGCGCTCGAGAACGAGCTGCGCGATTCGCTGATGTCCGACCAATTCGTGCTGAACTTCCAGCCGCAGATCGAGCTGGCCAGCGGCCGCATCGTCGGCGCCGAGGCGCTGATCCGCTGGGAGCACCCGACCCGCGGCATGATCTATCCCGGCGAGTTCATCCCGGTTGCGGAGAAATGCGGCCTCATCGCGCCGCTTGGCCAGTGGGTCATCCAGGCCGCCTTCAAACAGTCCAAGGCCTGGCAGTCGGTGTTCAAGGATCCGTTCCGGGTCTCGATCAATCTCTCGGCCGTGCAGTTCCGCCAGAAGAACCTGGTGCAGAAGATCACCGAATTGCTGGAACAGACCGGCGCCGATCCGACCATGCTGGAATTCGAGATCACCGAAAGCATGCTGATGGAAAACCCCGACCAGGCGGTGCGCGCCATGTGGGGCCTGCACGAGCAGGGCTTCAGCCTGGCGATCGACGATTTCGGCACCGGATTCTCGTCGCTGGCCTATCTCAAGAAATTCCCGGTCGATTGCCTGAAGATCGACAAGTCCTTCGTCTCGGACATGCTCGACGACCCGGACTACGCCACCATCACCTCCTCGATCATCAAGCTGGCGCACAGCCTGAATTTGCGGGTGGTGGCGGAAGGGGTGGAGAACGAGCTGCAGGCCGACTTCCTGCTGGAAGACGGCTGCGATCTGGTGCAGGGCTATTTCTACGGCAAGCCCGTTTCGGCCGGAGATCTGGCGGTTCGGATTAACGGGTGACGATTACCCCTCTCCCCTCGAGAGCGGCCTTTTGACCCAAAGCGGTCATTCCATCACCGCAGCTTGACTTCCTGCAAAGCCATGCGGGATAGTAGTGAGAATTCACTACTTGGAAGCAATCCCCCATGCCTGATGGAATTGTCAGTGCAACCGACGCCAATCGCCAATTTTCTCGGCTTCTTCGCGATGTCGAGAGTGGCGGTCGCGTGACGATTACCAAGGACGGCCGACCCGTTGCGATGTTGACGCCCATCGAGACGGATCGGAGCTCTCCCTCGCGGGGCGCTCTTGAGCGGCTTCGCGGGATGCTGGAAACCGGTCTTCCCATCGGATTCACCGGCGGCTTGGATCGCGACGCCCTTCATCGCCGATGATCGCGGCCGTCGATACGAACGTGCTGATCTATGCAGCCGACCGCGCTTCGGATCCCGACAAGCACAATGTCGCCGCGCAGTTGTTGAACGATCTGGCCATTGCCCGGCGCGGCTTTTTGCCTCTTCAGGCCTTATCGGAATTCTACGCGGTCGCGACGCGCAAGATCGAAGTGACACCGGCCGAGGCGGCGGCGTTCGTGGATGCTTTTGCCGAGATTCTGCCGGTTCGGGAAGCCGGTTTGGCTGACGCGGTCGATGCCATGCGGGTCCATCGCGAACATAGCGTGCCATTCTGGGACGGCATGCTCTGGTCCGTGGCCCGCAGATCGGGGGCGCGCTTCATTCTGAGTGAAGACTTTCAAGATGGCCGAGTGTTGGAAGGCGTGCGCTTCATCAATCCGTTCGCAACGGCGAATGCTCGCTCGTTGGCCGAAATTGTCGGGTCTTGACGGGAGAGGGAGGGGCCCGCGAAGCGGGAGGGTGAGGGGGTGTAATACCCCTCACCCCGGCCCTCTCCCGCAAGGGGAGAGGGAGAGGCATCCGTCCGGTTAAGTCGCCAGCTGATCCCTGATCGGCAGGCTGCGGATCCGCTTCCCGGTCGCTACGAAGATCGCGTTGAGCAAGGCCGGCGCCACCGGCGGAACCCCGGGCTCGCCGACGCCGCCCAAGGGCTGATCGTAGTTCTTCGCCGGCACCAGATGCACCTCGATCTTCGGCGGCGCGCCGTCGATGCGCAGCACTTCGTAATCGTCGAAGTTGGACTGCTGGATCACCCCGTTCTTGAAGCTGATCTCGCCCTTCAGCGCCAGGCTCAGCCCCTGCACCACCGCGCCCTGCAGCTGGGTCTGGACGCGCTCGGGATTGACCACCGCGCCGCAATCGAAGGCGATGTCGACGCGCGGGATGGTGATCACGCCCTTGGCGTCCACCGCCACTTCGACGGCACACCCGGTATAGCTGACGAAACTGCGATGCCCGGCGATGCCCAGCCCCTGCCCCTTCGGCAGCTTGCGGCCCCAGCCAATTCCCTTGGCGGCCGCCTCGATCACCTTGCGCAGGCGGGCGGTTTCATAGGGATAGCGCTTGGGATCCTCGCCATAGACCCAGCCGTCCGAGAAATAGGACGGATCGATCACCCGGTCCTTGCCCAGGATCTCCAGCAGATACTCCTTGTGATCACGCCCGGCGGCAGCGGCCAGTTCGGCGACGAAGCTCTGGATGGCGAACGCATGCGGAATGTTCGACACCGAGCGGAACCAGCCGACGCGGGTATGCGCCGCCGCCTCGGGGTTCTCGACCTGGACATTGGCGATGTCGAGCGGCATGTCGACCGCCCCCATGCCGAGCTCCACCGGGATCTCGTGCTTGGGATCGGGCATGAACAGGGCGCCCAGCGACGGGGCCACCGTGCGATGCAGCCAGGCCACCGGCGTGCCCTTGTCGTCGAGCCCGGCCTCCAGCCGTTCCACCGACACGGTGTGCAGGAAGCCGTGATGCAGGTCGTCCTCGCGGGTGAAGCTGACCTTGACCGGCTTGCCGCCCATTTCCTTCGACAGGATGGCGGCCTCGACCACGTAATCGGGCTTGGACTTGCGGCCGAAGCCGCCGCCCAGCAGCAGATTGTGCAGCACCACTTTTTCCAGCGGCATGTTGAAATGCTTGGCGACGTTCTCGCGCGCCACCTGCGGCGCCTGGGTGCTGCACCAGATCTCGACGCCGTCGTCGCGCACCTGGGCGGTGCCCGAGGGAGGCTCCATCGGCGCCTGGGCGAGATGGGGAATGTAGTATTCCGCCGTCACCTTCTTGGCCGCCTTGGCCATCCCGGCTTCGACGTCGCCATTCTTGCGCACCACCTTGCCGGGGGCGCGCGCCGCCTCCTCCATCGTCTTGCGATAGGCCACGGAATCGTAGTCGGCATTGGGACCGCCGTCCCACTCGATCTTCAGCTTCGAGCGGCCCTTGATGGCGGCGAACGTGTTTTCGGCCACCACGCCCAGACCGCCCAGCGGCAGGAAGGCCGACGGCGCCGGCGTCCCCTCGATCGGGATCACCTTCAGCACGCCGGGAACCTTCAGCGTCTCGGCGGCGTCATAGCTCTTCACCTTGCCGCCATAAGAGGGCGGCCGCGCCACCACGGCGTAGACCAGCCCGTCGGGCCGGGCGTCGATGCCGTATTTGGCCTTGCCGACCGAGATGTCCGTCCCGTCGACCAGCTTCACATTGTCCTTGCCGATATAGCGGAACTTGGCGGGATCCTTGAGTTTCAGCTCGGCCGCCGCCGGGACCGGACGGGCCGCCGCGGCCTTGGCCAGCTCGCCATAGCCGATCTCGCGCTTGCTGGCGGCGTGGATCACCTTGTGGTTCTCGGCGGTCAGCTCGGCGGCCGGCACCTTCCAGCGCGCGGCGGCCTCGGCCTCCAGCATCTGGCGGGCGGCGGCGCCAATACGGCGCAGCGCCGGGAAATGATGGCGCATGCTGCGCGACCCATCGGTGTCCTGGCTGCCATAGCGGTCCTCGTCGCCCGGGGCCTGCAGCACGGTGAAGCGGGCCAGATCGGCCTCCAGCTCGTCGGCCACCACCATGGCGAAGCTGGTGCGCACCCCCTGCCCCATCTCGGCGCGGTTGCACAGCAGGGTTATCTGCCCATCCTCGGCGATCGAGAGAAATACCCGGGGATCGTCCTTGAGCCCGCCGGCCATCGCCTCGCCGCCATACTTCTTCGCTTCGGCGGCGAACACGGCGCCGCCGCTGGCCAGCACCAGGCTGCTGGCGGCGAAACCGAGCAGCACGGCGCGGCGGCTGACATTGAGCGGGCTGTCCTGGTTGGAAGAGATCGCGTTCATGATCACACCCCCCCGCCGGCGGCGGCACGCTTGATGGCGGCCCGAATGCGCGGATAGGTTCCGCAGCGGCAGATATTGCCCGACATGGCGTTGTCGATGTCGGAATCGCTGGGGTGCGGCGTGTCTTTCAGCAAAGCGGCGGCCTGCATGATCTGGCCGGCCTGGCAATAGCCGCATTGCGGCACGCGAAGCTCGCGCCACGCCACCTGGACCGGGTGGTTGCCGTCAGCCGACAGCCCTTCGATGGTGACGATGTCCTGGCCCTCGACGTCGCTCATGAAGGTCTGGCAGGCCCGCGCCGCGGAACCCCCGACATGCACCGTACAGGCGCCACACAGCGCCTGGCCGCAGCCGAATTTGGTGCCGGTCAGGCCCTGGATGTCGCGCAGATACCACAGCAGCGGCGTTTCGGGATCGCCGTCGAAACTGTGCTTCTGTCCATTGACGGTAAAGCTGGTCATCGCGGATCCCCCTTATCGCAGTGCAACCCAAGATAAGTGCGACCTTACGGCCGCCGCTTCAAGAGGCCGGTATCGCTGAAATGATCACCACCGCCTCGGCCCAGGGATGGTCGTCGGTCATGGTCAGATCGATGCGCGCCGTCATGCCGGGCGGCAGGATGGCGGCAAGGCGCGCCGCGGCGCCCCCGGACAGGGCCAGGGTCGGCTGGCCCGACGGCAGGTTGGCCACCTTCATGTCGCGCCAGAACACGCCATGTCGCAGCCCGGTGCCCAGCGCCTTGGCGCAGGCCTCCTTGGCGGCGAAGCGCTTGGCATAGGTGGCGGCGCGATTGAACGGTCGGCGTTCGGCGCGGCGGCGCTCCTCCTCGGTGAAGATGCGCAGGATGAATCGGTCGCCGAACCGCTCCAGCGTCTTCTCGATGCGCCTGATATCGATCAGATCGCTACCGAGGCCGAGAATCATCCGCGCGCCTCGTCCATCAGCTGGCGCATCTTCTTCAGGCTGGGGATCAGGCCGAGGAAGATCGCCTCGCCGATCAGGTAATGGCCGATATTGAGCTCGGCAATGGTCGGGATCGCCGCCACCGGCTGCACATTGCCGTAGGTCAGGCCATGACCGGCGTGGCATTCCAGCCCGATCTCGGCGGCATGGGCCGCCGCCGCCGTCAGCCGCTCGAGCTGAGCCTGGCGCTTGGTCCCCGTCGCCTCGGCATAGGCGCCGGTATGCAGCTCGACCACCGGCGCCCCCACCGCGACGGCGGCGTCGAGCTGGGCGATGTCGGGTTCGATGAACAGCGACACGCGGATGCCGGCCGCAGCCAGTTCGGCGATCATCGGCTTCAGCCGCGTCACCTGCCCGACCACGTCCAGCCCGCCCTCGGTGGTGCGCTCCTGACGGCGCTCGGGGACGATGCAGGCGGCGTGCGGACGGTGATCGAGGGCGATCGCCACCATCTCGGGCGTCGCCGCCAGCTCGAGATTGAGCGGCAGGCTGATCTCCTCCATCAGCTGCTTGAGATCCTGGTCGACGATGTGGCGCCGGTCCTCGCGCAGATGGGCGGTGATGCCGTCCACCCCGGCTTCGGCGGCGAGGCGCGCGGCGCGCACCGGATCGGGATGGCGGCCGCCGCGCGCATTGCGGATGGTGGCGACGTGATCGATGTTGAGCCCGAGACGGGGGCCGCGCGGCATGGGGGCACGATCCTTAATGGGATTAAAGGAGGATCTTATCGGCAATCCCGCGATTGCGACAAGCCCGGGCGAAAAGCCTCTTGACAAATTAGTATCACAGTCATACTAATTAATCTGACCAAGGCGGTGGCTGGCATGGACGACCTGGAAGCTTTCGGACCCATCGCCGAGCGCACCGGATTCCAATTGCGGCGTTTCGAGGTCGAGTCGAGCTCGCTGCTGGCCGAGGAACTGGCCGAAATCGGGCTGACGCCGGCGCGGGCAACCGCCATCGTCTTTGTCGGGTTGCATGAGGGATGCGATCAGATGGCCCTGGGCCGGGTGTTCGGCATCAATCGCGCAACGACGATGAAATTGGTGAACAATCTTGTCGCCTTGGGAGCCCTGGAGCGGCGGGAAGCGAATGATCGGCGGCGCAATGCGCTGTACCTCACCTCGGCCGGACGAGCCCTGTGCTCCGAGGTCGAGGTCATGACGAAGCGGCATGACGAGAAGGTGTTCAACCATCTGTCGCCGGCCGAGCTGGATCAGTTTCGGGCCTTGCTCGGAAAATTGCGAAGCGGCCTCAGGGCCGTGCCGGGGCAAGCGGCGAAGACCGTGCGCCGGTTCAGAAGCGTCAAATAGATCGACCACAAAGCCCGGCGGCAAGACCGGCTCACAAGGGACAGGACATGATGACGGCCAAGATCAGTGCGTCCTCGCGGCCGAGGACCTTGTCAATCATCACCCGGCGCGCAAATGAAAGCGCTTTCATTTCTATCGCGGGAGATTTCCTTGCGTGAGGGAAGGCTCGCTATCGAGCCCTTCATCCTGCTCTACCTGCTGGTGTGGACCGCCTATATGGTGCTCAACCGCACGCTGGCCACCAGCGGCCTGATGGGCGGCGGCGGCCCGCTCTCCGGACTGGCGCTGCTGCCCGCCTCGCTGATCGTCAATGGCGGGGCGACCTACGCCTTCATCGGGCTCAGCGGATGGTGGCGCAAATCCGCCGCCATCGCCGGCCCCCTGCCGCTGCCCCGGCCGAACCGCTGGACCGCCCTGTCTGGTCTGGGCGCCGGATTGCTGCTGATCGCGGTGCCGCTGTCCTTCACCTTCGCCGGAGTCAGCATCCCCTTCGTGCAACTGCTGATGCGCGGGGACGTGCTGCTGATCGCCCCGATCGTCGATCTGCTGGCGCGGCGGCGCATTCGTCCGGCGTCGCTCGCCGCCATTGCGCTGGTCGCCGCCGGGCTGCTGCTGACCCTTCATCAGCGCGGGGGATTCGCCCTGCCGCCCCTCTGCTGGCTCACCATCGCAATTTATACGATCGGCTATTTCCTGCGCCTTCATGTCATGACGCGGATCGCCAAAACGCCCGATCCCGATGAGTTGAAACGCTATTTCGCGCAGGAACAGATCGTCGCGACCCCGACCGCGCTGGTCATGATCGCCCTGCTTGCGGCATTCGCACCCGGTCCGGTCGGCGAACAGTTGCGCCTTGGCTTCGCGGTCCGAGATCCGGCCGTGATCGGCTGGCTTGTGGCGACCGGCTCGTTGTCGGCGCTGATCGGGCTGATGGCCACCGTGATACTGCTTAATCCACGTGAAAACAGCTTCTGTGTTCCGTTCGAACGCTCCGCCAGCATCCTCGGCGGCGTCGCCGCCTCGTACCTGATGGCGATCTGGTTCAAGGCGCCCGCTCCGACCGCGGGCGAGCTGGCGGGACTGGCCACCCTGGTGGCAGCGATCACCCTTCTCACCCTTTCCGCGAAACGGCGCACCCCCTCGACCGACTGACGCGATCGAGCTCGGCCGCGCTGTCGGCCACGCCCAAATGTAAGCGCTTTCTTTTTTAGGCAAACTAACATCAAACTAACGATAACGGGAGGAAAACATGGCAAAGGGGAAACTTCTGGCTGGACTGAGCGTCGCCACGATCGGCCTCGTCATCGCCTCGACGGCCCAGGCCCAACAGGCGCAGACTCAGCAGAGTCCCGCCGCGAAAAGCGGCGATCCAGGCCTCGAGACGGTGGTCGTCACCGCCGAACGGCGCAGCGCCAGCGCCCAGGACACGCCGATCTCGATCGTCGCCTTGAGCGGCGCCGATCTGCAGGATCGCGGCGTCACCGACATCAACTCGCTGCAGCTGCAGACGCCGTCGCTCACCTATATGGACAACGGCAACACCCAATATATCAATATCCGCGGCGTCGGCCTCGACGAATCCTCGCCCAACCAGACCAATGGCGTCGCGGTCAATTACGACGGCGCCTATGTCGCGCGCGAGTTCAACAACCGCGACCCTATGTTCGACCTCGCCGATGTCGAAGTGCTGCGCGGTCCCCAGGGCACCTATCAGGGCCAGAACGCCAGCGGCGGCGCCATCTTCATCAATTCCGCCAAGCCGTCCCTCAATGGCATCTCCGGCCTGGGCGACGTTTCCTATGGCAGCTACAACCATTACACGCTCGACGGCGCGGTGAATGCGCCGCTGTCGAATTCGATCGCCGTGCGCGTCTCGCTGTATGACGAAAAGCGCGACAGCTATTGGACCAATCTCGGTCCCTACGCCAATGGCTCCTCGCTGCAGAACGCCAACCAGCCCGGCAATCTCGACCGCCTGTTCGGCCGCTTCCAGCTGCTCTACAAGCCGACCGAGGATCTCGAAATCCGGCTGATCGAGCAGCACAGCGAGTACAAGAGCGACGGGCCGGCCTTCAAATCCTTCGCGCCCCAGGCCAACCTGTCGCCCTACGACCTGACCTACGACACGCCGCAGAAGCTCGACACCACCTATGACCGCACCACCGCGCTGGTCGATTGGGACGCCAGCTCCGCGTTCCGGGTTCATGTGGTGGCGGCCTATCAGGCCACCGACCAGCAGCTGCATCAGGATACCGACTACACCAGCCCCTATGTCCAGCCGGCGGTGCCGCAATCGACCAACGACATCCATCTGCAGGATCACTACTACACCGGCGAAGTGGACCTGATCTCCAAGGATACCGGCCCCTTCAGCTGGACCACCGGCGCCACCTTCCTCGACTACGACCAGCAGGGCGTTGTCCATGGCACGAACTACAATACCGCGGCCCTTCCCTCGCTGGTGTCCAACCCCACCACCGGGCTGGTCATCTATGTGCATGCGCCGCGCCAGAACGAAGCGGTATTCGCCGAAGTCGGCTACAAGATCCTGTCCGATCTCGAGCTGAAGATCGGCGGCCGCTACAATCACGACCATCTCGGCTTCGATCCCGACTCCTATCTGGCTCCCGGCGGACCCAACAGCAGCTTCCATATCGCGCTGAAGCCGCCCTTCGTGGATTTCGACACCTTCACCGGACGCGCCTTGCTGAATTGGACGCCGACCAAGTCCGACCTGTTCTACCTGACCGTCAGCCGCGGCTACAAACCCGGTGGAACAACGCCCTTCGCCGACCAGTACCAGCCGGAATATGTGCTGAATTACGAGGGCGGCTGGAAGGGCTCGCTGTTCGACGGCCATCTCCGCCCCGCGCTCAGCGCCTTCTACATGCAGTACAAGAACTACCAGGCGACGGTGGCGACAGATCCCAACAACCCGACGCTGGACGTCACCGACAATGTCCAGGGAACGGTGGTCAAGGGCATCGAGGGTCAGCTCGCCTCGCGCTTCGGCCCGATCGGGCTGGACGCCTCGTTCTCCTATCTCGACGCCACCTACGGCACCCTCAACATCGTTCAACCGGCCGGCGCGCTCGGCGGCGGGTTGCCGGCCAAGCCGACGCTGATCGACCTCGGCGGCCGCCAACTCGATTACGCGCCGAAATTCTCAGGCAATATCGGCGCCTCCTACACTTATGACCTGGATGGCGGCGCCGTGGTCGGCAGCGCGCGCGTCAACTATCAGGGCTCCCAATGGGCGTATTTCTTCGACCTGCCCTACAACCGGATCCCCGCCCATACGACGGCGGATTTTCGCCTGTCCTATCAGTCGAACGCCAATTGGCATCTCGACTTCTACGGTAGCAACATCTTCAACCGGACTTACGTCGCCAACGTTATCCAGGCCACCAACGGCGTTGGCGGCTATCTGCTGGGAGCCCCCTCCGAATTCGGCGCCAAGCTCGGCGTCAGCTTCTGACGACGGAACCGCCATCATGACGCTCTATCGGAAATCGATCGCAAGCGCTGCAACCGTTCTCCTGCTCGCCGCCTCCCTGGCGTCGGCAGAAGACCAGTCCGACGCGGGTCCCCGCCGGCGCCGGATCATCCTCGCCGGCGGGCCGACCCTCAAAGCCTGGGGGGAGGTCTCGCCGGACTTTTTCAAAAACGAAGCGGTCCATCTGGTGATCGCCGAGGATGGCAGCACGAGGACCATGTCACGGTCCTTGCAGGCCGAAGCGAGCAGGCACCCCTTCGAGGTCTTGCAGATCCTTCCCGAAAGCGGGCTGGCCGGGGAGACCCCGGCCGCCGCCGAGGCGGATATCGTCGCCATGGCCGAGGTGGCGCGCACCCGCAATGCCCATGTCGTGCTCGCCGCCCCGATTCATTTCGGCAGCGGCGAGCCGTCCCCCGAGGACCGCGCGCTGCAGGACTGGATGAAGGATCGCGCCCTCAGCGACGGCTTCCTCTACACTGATTACAGCGGAGCCAAGAGCAGCGGTCCGGCGCCGATGCCGCCGCTAAACGCCGCCGCCGACCTTCTGCCGCGCACCGCTCTGGTCCGCAGCGCGCTGGACGCCGTCTTCCGGATCCGCCCCGGCCTGTCCCAGGAGACCGCGATGAAGCAGCTGGCCGAGTTGCAATCGACGCTGTCCGACACGCCGGGCACCGGCCCCTACCCGGCCATCCGCGCCATCGATCCGGCGCTCCCCAGCCACACCTTCTACCGGCCGGCCAATCTGGCGCCCTTCACCACCGACAAGCTTCCCGTGCTGATTTTCGGCAATGGCGGCTGCACCGATGATTCCGGCCATGCCAGGTTGCTGCTCGAAGAGGTCGCCTCGCACGGCTATCTGGTCATCGCGCCCGGCTTTATGAAATCCGGCCCTGGCGCCTTCCCCCGGCCCGCCCGGGCCGGCCTTGCGCCCCCCGACGCGCCGCTCAGGACCAATCTCGACGATCTCAAGGCCGCGCTCGACTGGCTGTCGACCGACACGGAGTCGAGCCGGGCCTGGCGCGCCTTCATCGATCCGACCAAGGTCGCCGTCGCCGGCTGGTCGTGCGGCGGGCTGCAGGCCACCGCGCTGGCGCGGGATCCGCGCATCGGCACGGCGATCATTTTCGACAGCGGCATCTTCACCAGCGGCAATTCCGGCATCCCCGGCCTGGCCATAGACAAGAGCGATCTCGCCGCGCTGCACGGGCCAATGCTCTACGTGCTGGGCGGCGTCACCGACGTCGCCTTCGAAAATGGCAGCGACGATTACCGCCATATCGACAAGGTCCCGGCCGTGCTGATCTCCCGCGACGTCGGCCATTCCGGAACCTTTTGGGAGCCCAATGGCGGCGCCTATGCCCAGGCGGCGGTGGCCTGGCTCGATTGGCGGCTGCGCGGACGGGCGGACCTGTCCGGGCAATTCATCGGCGCTAAATGCGGTCTCTGCCGCGAAGGATGGTCCGTTCAAAGCAAGGGGTTCTGACCGATGCGCCCGTCTCTCGGATCCGTGGTCTTGCTTGCGCTGGCGGTCACCGCCGGCGCCCGGGCCGCCGATTGGTGGCCGGCCGGGTCGACCGACCCGTTCCCGGCTCAGGCCGATTACCCCAATGCCCAGGGCAGCCTACGCGTCGTGGCCGAGGGAGGACCGGTCGAAACCGCCGGCCATCCGTTCTTCCGGGCACTCGGCAGCAATGGCCGGGCCTGCGTCACCTGCCACCAGCCGGCCGACGGAATGAGCCTGTCAGCCGCCAGCGCCGCCGCCCGATGGGAGCAGTATGGCGCCGCCGATCCCCTGTTCGCGGCGACGGACGGATCCAACTGCCCCGATTTGCCGCAAGACGGCAAGGACACCCACTCCCTGCTGATCGAGAAGGGGCTTATCCGCGTCGCCCGTCGCTGGCCGCCGGCCGACATCGACGGTCATCCGATCAAGCCGGATTTCGAGATCGCCGTGGTGCGCGACCCGACCGGCTGCAATCTCAGCCCGCGCTGGGGCCTGAAATCGCCCCATCCGGCCGTCTCGGTGTTCCGCCGTCCGCGCATGGTGGCCAATCTCAAATATGTCCAGGCCATCGGCTTCAATTACGATCCCAAAAGCGGCCTGCCCTTGCCGATCGACCCCGACACCGGCAAGCCGTCGAGCCATAATCTGATGGCGGACGGGCGCTTCCTCGGTCTCGAGGCGCAGATGAACGATGCCGCCGGCGGCCATTTGCAGATGCTGGAACAACTCTCGCCCGAAGACCGCAGACGCCTGGCGGACTTCGAGACGAGGGTCTATGCGGCGCAGCAGACCGATGTGCTGGGCGGGTCGGTCGATGCGGCGGGCGCCAAGGGCGGCCCGCGCACGCTGGCCGAGTCGCCGGCGGGACGGCTGGGCAGCCGCGGCGTCACGGTGTGGAGCGAATTCGATCCCTGGCTCAAGCCCGCCGATGCCGCCGGCGACAAGGAAGAGCAATTCCGGGCCTCGGTCGCGCGCGGCGCCAAGATTTTCCGCGAACGGACCTTCCTGATCACCGATTCCCGGGGCATCAATTCGCCGATCGGGTTCGGCAATCCGGTCCGCAATTCCTGCGTCTTCTGCCACAATATGAGCCGCATCGGCATGGATGTGGCGCCGGGTCAGGTCGATCTCGGCACCACAACGATGCCCTTCGCGGATCCGCAACCGGATCTGCCTCTGTTCCGGATCACCTGCAAGGGCGAGCCGCATCCCTATTACGGCAAGGAAATCCTGACCCATGATCCGGGCTATGCGCTGACCACCGGGCGCTGCGCGGATGTGGGACGCATCACCTTGCAGAGCCTGCGCGGATTGTCGGCCCGCGCGCCCTATTTCTCGAACGGCGCCGCCAAAGACCTGGGAGCGATCGTGGATTACTACAACCGCCGCTACAATATCGGTTACACCCCGCAGGAACGGCAGGATCTGATCAACCTGCTGAGCGTGCTGTGATGCGCCCGCTGATCGCCCTGGCCCTGGCGGGCGCCCTGGCCGCCCAGGACACCCGCGCCGAGATCGCCTTCATCGCCTGCCCGATCTATCGCGACGTCGATGCGGGCCCCAAATCCGGCTGCTGGCTGGCCGACGACGCTGAATCCGGGCAACGCTACGACATATCCCAGGCGCCGGTCAAACCCGACTGGAACCGCGCGGTGCTGGTCGAAGGAACGCTCGCCCCGCAAGCGGCCGATTCCTGCGGCGGCGCGCTGCTCGACCCGGTGCGCGTGTCCCTGCTGCATGAGGATGTCTGCCCGCGCGCCCTGCTGCCGGCGGAAGGATTCCCGGGCCACCCCTTCAAGCTGCCGGCCCATCTGATCCGCCCGCTCTATGAAGCCCGTCCGCCTTTCGAGGGACCGCTGACCCAGCGCCGTTTCTCGATCCCCTTCAGCTTCGGCAGCACTTTCGTCGATTACCAGCTGAGCGATTATTACGCCGATCAGGCGGCGGCTTACGCGCTGGCCGCCGGGGCGCGCGAGGTTCGCATCACAGGTTGGGCCGACACCCGCCCCTGGCCGGTATCGGGACGCGCTCTGCGCGAGCCGCTCGCCGTCGGCGAAGCCCGCGCGAAGGCGGTGGCGACCTGGATGGAACGGCTTGGCGTCGCATCGGACCGGCTGAAAATCGTCTGGAAAGGCGATCCCGCGCCGGCCGATTTCGAGGGCGCCGGGGGGATCGAGAGCGCGTCCCGGCGGCGGGTGGACGTCGAGATCATTCCCGGGGCGAAATCATGAGGAGGGCCGCGATTAAGCTCTCATGTCTCCTCCCCGCCCTGGCGATGTCGGCAGCCGCCGCCACGGAGGTCGAGCATGTCGAAGGCCGGCTCGGCGACGGCGCGCCCTATGCGATCGACCGCCCGGCCGATTGGAACGGCACCGTCCTGCTGTGGAGCCATGGCTATTCCCCGCGACCGGCGGGCGGCGGCCCGGCGACCGCGCCCCCGGATATGAGGGATTTGCTGCTGGCGCGGGGCTACGCCCTGGCGGCGAGCGATTATGCCCATCCGGGCTGGGCGCTCGACGTGGCTCCGGACGACCAGATCGGCACTTTAGCCGCCTTCGCGGACAAATTCGGCACGCCGAAGCGCGTCATAGCCTGGGGCGCCTCGATGGGCGGACTGGTGACGGTGGCCCTGGCGGAGCGCTCCGGCACGCCGATCGACGGCGCTCTGCCGGTCTGCGGTTCGGTCGGCGGCGCGGTCGGCATGATGAATATGGCGCTGGACGGGGCTTTCGCCTTCACGACCCTGGCGGCTCCGGATGCCGGGCTGCGCCTGCTCGACACCAGGGACGACGCCGAAAACGCCGCCCGCGCGGCGGCGGCGGTCTCGGCGGTCCAGGCCACGCCGGCTGGACGGGCGCGGCTGGCGCTGGCGGGCGCGCTGGCGGGTCTGCCCGGCTGGACCGATCCCGCCGCTCGGCAGCCCGGCCCCACCGATTTCGCCATGCAGGAAGCGGAAATCGCAAAGAGTTTCGTCATGGGCGTATTCCTGCCACGGGCTGGCATGGAACGGCAAGCCGGCGGCGTCTTCAGCTGGAATGACGGCGTCGACTATGCCCGCCAGCTGGACCTGTCAGGCCGGCGGCCTTTCGTCGCCGCCCTCTATGCGGCCGCCGGTCTCGACCTCCAGGCGGATCTGGACACGCTGGCCAAAGCGCCGAGACTGGCGGCGGTACCGGCGGCCGTCGCCTATATGAAGCGCAATTTCACACCGGATGGCGACTTGCGGATCCCGATGGTGTCCCTGCACACGGTCGGAGACGGCCTGACCTCGCCCACTCTGGAACGCGGCTATGGCGATCTGGCCGCCGCCGCCGGCAAGGCCGGTCTGCTGCGTCAGCTCTATGCCGCCCGTGCCGGGCACTGCACCTTCTCGGCCGGCGACTACGCAGCGGCGCTTCAACTGTTGGAGAAGCGGCTCGCCGAGGGCGAATGGAGCCCCTCTCCGCCGGACTTCATCGACTATCACCCCACCCCCTTCCTGAGACCATGCGGCGGACATGCTGCCTGCGCGAGCGAGCCGAGATGACAGACAAAGACAATTCCTTCGACGCCCTGGCACCGGAAACCTTCGACAGCCCTTACCGGAGCTATGCCGAATTGCTGTCCCGCTGTCCGGTCGCGCACAGCCCTTCGTGGGGAGGATTCTGGGCGTTGCTGTCCTATGACGAGGTGACGCGCGCCGCCGCCGACTACCGCACCTTCATCACCTCGCGCCAGAACGTCATCCCCAAGGTGGCGTTCACCGGCCGGCGCCCCCCGCTGCATTTCGATCCGCCCGATCACACGCCCTATCGCCAGGCGCTCAATCCCTTGCTGCGAGAAGAGCGGACCGCCGATCTGGAGCCCGTCATCCGCGGCAGCGCCCGGCGCCACATCGCCGAGATGGTGGCCCGAGGCGAAGGGGATCTGTGCGCGGACATGTCCTCGCACCTGCCGATCGACACTTTCGCCGCCTGGATGAATATCGACGGAAGGCAGGCCGAAGCGCTGACCGAGGCGGGGCGCGCCTACAATATCGCGGTCCAGGGCGCCGAAGAGGAACTGGTGAAAACGACCAGCCTCAAGCTTTACGGCATGGCGACCGATCTGATCCGACGGCGGCGGGAAGCGCCGATGGACCCCGATCGCGACTTCACCAGCGCGCTGCTGGCGGCCCGCGTCGGCGGAGAACCGCTGCCGGAGGAGATGATTGTCGGTACCATCCGTCAGGTCCTGGTGGTGGGAATCATCGCTCCCACCGTGATCATCGGCAGCATCGGCGTCCATCTCGCCCGCGACCAGGCGCTGCAGCGGCGGCTGCGCGCCGAGCCGGCCCTGATTCCCGCCGCGACCGAGGAATTCCTGCGCCTCTACACCCCTTATCGCGGCTTCGCCCGCACCGCGGTCGCCGAAGTCGAAATCGCCGGCTGCCCGATCCCGGCCGACGAGCCGATCGCCCTGATCTACGCCTCGGCCAACCGCGACCCGGCGCGGTTTCCCGATCCGCACAGCTTCGTGTTGGACCGGCCCAACATCGCCGAGCATGTCGCCTTCGGGCGCGGCCCGCATCATTGTCCAGGGGCGGCGCTGGGGCGGATGGAGATACGCGTGGCGATCGAGGAATTGCTGGCCGGAACCGCGCATTTCGAACTGTCCGCCGAACCGAAACAGACCCGCTTTCCGGAGATCGGCGCGCTGAGCGTTCCCCTGAGACTTACTCAAGCTTAGGCGCTCTGGCGGGCAAGAATCTGGAACCCGATATCGATGATCGCCGGCTCGGGGCGAAGTCCCTGGGTGCGGCGGATCAGGAAGTCGACCGATTTGCGGCCGATCATGGCGCCGTCGATCTGCACCGTGGTCAGCTCCGGCTGCACCTCCTCGGAAAAGGCCTGGGCACCAAAGCCGATCACGGCGAGATCGCCGGGCACCGACAGGCCGCGCCGCTGCGCTTCCATCAGCACGCCCAACGCCATCAGATCCGAACTGCACACCACGACATCCGGCCGGAGCCCATCCTCCAACGCGCGAGTCAGACCCTCGCGTCCATGCCTTACCGTGCTGGGGGATCCGGTGAGATAGCATGGAGCGGCCGGCGAGCCGCGCTCGCGCAATGCCGCCAGAAAACCGTCCTTGCGGGCCTTGGCGCGCAAGCTGTCGGCGCACAGCAGCAGCGGGGCCCGATATCCGCGTCCGGTCGCGTAGCCTTCCAGTTCCCGCCCGACGGATTCATGGGAAAAGCCGATCGCCATGTCCAGTGGTTCGGCCGGCAGGTCCCAGGTCTCGATGATCGGCGTGGTGGAGTGCCTGAGCCGTCCGCGCAGGATCTCGCCGGTGGTGACCCCGGTCAGGATCACCCCGTCGGGCCGGCGGCCCAGCACCGAGGCGACGATCTCGTCCTGGCGCTCGTCATGCGAGCCGGTCTGGGCGAGCAGCACGTGAAAGCCATTCTCCCACAGCGTGTCGGCCATGCTCTGGATGGTCGGCCCGAACAGGGACAGGCCGATCTCGGGCACCACCACCGCCACCAGCCGGCTGCGGCTGGAGGCCAGCGATCCGGCCAGGAGATTGGGAATGTAGCCGCTGGCCGTCACCACGGCGCGCACCTTCTCGGCCGTCCGCGCGCTGACCCGCTCGGATCCGTTCAGGACGCGCGACACGGTGGCCATCGAGACGCCGGCCAGCTTGGCGACCTGCTCGATGGTGGTGACCGAAGGGCCTGATGGAGGATCTTTTCCGTGCACGCCTGCAGACTAGCGGTTTGGCGCGCGGCGCGCAGCACTTTGTCGCAAATCGCGGTTGCAACGGCGGCCGCCGGAAAGCTCGATGGCTCTAGTTGCGGGCGCGTTCGACGGAATTGATGACGGGGGTCGCGCGCAAGGCGGCCATGATGTTGGTCAGGTGCTTTACGTCGCGCACCTCGATGTCGACCATCATCTCGAAGAAATCGGGATTGCGGTTGGTGATCTTGAGATTCGAGATGTTGCCCTGGTTCTTGGCGATCACCATCGACAGATTGCCCAGGGATCCCGCCTCGTTCGCCACCACCAGATTGACCCGTCCGACCCGCACGTCCTGGTCGTCCTGGTTCCACGACAGATCCAGCCAGCGTTCCGGCGTGTCGGCGAACTGCTCCAGCGTGTCGCAATCGATGGTGTGGATGGTCACGCCCTTGCCGGTGGTGACGATGCCGACGATGCGGTCGCCCGGCAGCGGGTGGCAGCAGCCGGCGTAATGCATGGCCATGCCGGGGATCAGCCCCTTGATCGGCACCGTCGGCACCGCCTGGGTCTTCTTTCCGCCGCGCTTCAGCGCCACGACATTGTCGGCCTGATCCTTCTGCGGCTGGTTCTTCAGCTCGGGATAGACCGCCACCACCACTTCGCGGCCGGTGAAGGAGCCATCGCCCACCAGCACCAGAAGATCTTCCAGCGCGCCGACCTTGAAGATCTTCAGCACGCCTTCCAGGCCCTTTTCGGTGAAGTCGTAGCCTTCCTGCTTGAAGGCCCGGGTCAGGATGGCGCGGCCGAGATCGGCATATTGCAGGCGCTGCTGGGTGCGCACGAAACGGCGGATCCGCGCCTTGGCGCGGCCGGTGACGACGAAGCGCTCCCAGGTCGGGTTCGGCGTCTGGGCCTTCGAGGTGATGATCTCGACCTGGTCGCCATTGTTGAGCGGCGTCCTGAGCGGCATCATCCGGCCGTTGATCTTGGCGCCGACACAGTGATCGCCCACCGCCGAATGGACGGCATAGGCGAAATCGACCGGACAGGCGCCGCGCGGCAGGGCGATCAGATCGCCCTTGGGGGTGAAGCAAAACACCTGGTCCTGGAACATCTCCATGCGGGTATGTTCGAGGAATTCCTCGGGATTCGAGGTGTGTTCCAGAATGTCGAGCAGTTCGCGCAGCCAGCGATACTGGCTGCCGTCGGCGCTGGGGCGGGCCTGCTTGTAGGACCAATGCGCGGCGACGCCGAGTTCGGCCACCTCATGCATGTCCTTGGTGCGGATCTGGATCTCGATGCGGTGCCGCTCGGGGCCGAACACGCCGGTATGGATCGAGCGATAGCCGTTCGGCTTGGGCGTCGAGATATAGTCCTTGAAGCGGTTCGGCACCATCGGATAGCGCGAATGGATGACGCCGAGCGCGCGGTAGCAATCCTCGATGTCGGCGACCTGGACGCGGAACGCCATGATGTCGGACAACTGCTCGAAGGCGACGTTCTTGAGCTGCATCTTGCGCCAGATCGAATAGGGCGTCTTCTCGCGCCCGGTCACGTTGGCCTTGACCCCGGCCTCGGCCAGGGTGCCGCGCAGCTCTTCGAGAATCCGGCCGATCAGCCCGCCGCCCTTTTCGCGCAGAAACGACAGGCGCGCCATCAGGCTTTCGCGCACATCGCCGTGCAATTCGGCGAAGGCCAGATCCTCCAGCTCGTCCTTGATCTCGGAAATACCGATGCGGCCGGCCAGCGGCGCATAGATCTCCAAGGTCTCGGAGGCGATGCGGCGGCGCTTGTCGGCATTCTTGATGAAATGCAGCGTGCGCATGTTATGCACGCGGTCCGCCAGCTTCACCAGCAGCACGCGGATGTCTTCCGACATCGCCAGCACCAGCTTGCGGAAATTCTCGGCCTGCTTGGTCTGGTCCGACTGCAGTTCCAGCCGGGTCAGCTTGGTGACGCCGTCGACGAGGCGGAGAATTTCCTCGCCGAACAGCTTCTTGATCTCGTCGTGGGTGGCCGCCGTGTCTTCGATGGTGTCGTGCAGCAGGGCGGTGATGATCGAGGCGCTGTCCAGCTTGTAGCGGGTCAGGATGCCCGCCACCTCGATGGGATGGGAGAAGTACGGATCTCCCGAGGCCCGCAATTGCGAGCCGTGCATCTTCATCGCATAGACATAGGCGCGGTTGATGGCGTCTTCATCGGCGGAAGGGTCGTAGGATTTTACCCGCTCGACCAGCTCGAATTGACGCATCATGGCAGGTCATCCCTGCCCGAATGCTTGGGGACGGTCAA
>Ga0213872_10000903_pt1 | contig 21346 bp, 17 predicted proteins | sample VelepicomBERX_R2_FD_160071 | JGI IMG/M metagenome (GOLD analysis project Ga0213872, IMG submission 160071) | Rhizosphere microbial communities from Vellozia epidendroides in rupestrian grasslands, the National Park of Serra do Cipo, Brazil - RX_R2 | ecosystem: Host-associated > Plants > Roots >...
CGCTGCTTCGCCAACACCACGATACTGCGGCCTTCCGGTGTTTCGTCAGCCAGCGACGCCATTTGCGCGGCGTTGGCGAGGTCCTTCACCGTGATGCCGGGTGCCGGGAAGAAGGTCGATGCCTGGCGGTTACCGAGCGTGATGGTGCCGGTCTTATCGAGCAGCAGCACATCCACATCACCCGCGGCTTCCACGGCACGGCCCGACGTCGCGATCACATTGGCCTGCATCATGCGGCTCATGCCGGCTACACCGATGGCCGAGAGCAAGCCACCAATGGTCGTCGGGATCAGACACACCAGCAGTGCGACCAGCACGGTGATGCTGACCGGGCTACCCGCCTTCATCACGTCGACGCTGAATTGCGAGTACGGTAGCAGGGTCACGGTTGCGAACAGGAACACCAGCGTCAGCGCCACCAAGAGAATCGTCAGTGCGATTTCGTTCGGCGTCTTCTGGCGGCGTGCGCCTTCCACCATCGCGATCATGCGATCGAGGAAGGTCTCGCCCGGGTTCGTCGTCACGCGGACCACGATCCAATCCGACAGCACGCGGGTACCGCCCGTCACAGCACTGAAGTCGCCGCCCGATTCGCGGATCACCGGCGCGGATTCACCGGTAATCGCGCTTTCGTCGACCGAGGCCACGCCTTCGATCACTTCACCGTCGGCCGGGATCGCATCGCCGGCTTCCACCAGCACGATGTCACCCTTACGTAGGCTATCGGAATCAACCACCGAGACCTTGGCCGATTTCAGCGGGGCCGACAGCTTCTTGGCCACCACATTCTTCTTGGCACTGCGCAGGCTGGCCGCCTGTGCCTTGCTTCGGCCTTCAGCCAATGCTTCGGCGAAGTTGGCGAACAGCACCGTGAACCACAGCCACAGCGAGATTGCCAGGATAAAGCCAGGCGACGCTTCGCCATGCCCACCCAGAGCATGGAAGAACAGCAGCGTGGTCAGGATACTGCCGACATAGACCACGAACATCACCGGGTTCTTCATCTGCAGCCGCGGTGACAGCTTCTTGAACGAGTCGACGATGGCTGGGCGAACCAGGGCCGGGTCGAACATCGACATATTGCGCGGCTGGCTAGCTGCCGGTGCCGCACTTGTCGCAATTTGAGAGGTTTCGTTACGCATTGCTTGCTCCAATTTTCTCGATGGGCCGCGTTACTTGATGCCCAGCATCTGCAGATGCTCGACGACAGGACCGAGCGCCAGTGCAGGCACATAGGTCAGGGCACCCACCAGAATCACCGTACCGATCAACAGCACCACAAAGAGCGGGCCATGGGTCGGCATCGTGCCGACGCCGGCTTCAATCCGCTTCTTGCTGGCCAGGTTGCCGGCAATCGCCAGAATCGCGACGATGGGCCAGAAGCGACCGAAGAACATGGCAATGGCGAGGGTGATGTTGTAGAACGGCGTGTTGGCGCTGAGACCGGCAAAGGCACTGCCGTTATTGTTGGCGGCCGACGAGTAGGCGTACAGGATCTGGCTGAAGCCATGCGGACCAGGGTTCGATATCCCCGCCCTACCCGCTTCGGTCATCACAGCCAGCGCCGTACCTGCCAACACCAGCAGCGGCGTAATCAGGATCACCACCGACGACATCTTGATGTCGAAGGCTTCCAGCTTCTTACCGAGGTATTCCGGCGTACGGCCAATCATCAGGCCCGCGATGAAGACGGCGATGATGGCGTAGATCAGCATGGTATAGAGACCTGCACCCACACCGCCGAACACCACTTCGCCCAATTGGATCAACCACATCGGTACGAGGCCACCTAGCGGGGTAAACGAATCGTGCATGCCGTTGACCGCGCCACAAGATGCTGCGGTCGTGATCGTCGCAAACAGGCTCGACGCCACGATGCCAAAACGCGTTTCCTTGCCTTCCATATTGCCGCCGGCCTGCAACGCGGTGGCGTGCTGGTCAATACCCAGCGCCGTAATGGCCGGGTTGCCGCCTTGCTCTGCGACCGTCAGGAAGATCACGAAGGCGATGAAGAGCACGCCCATCGTCGTGAAGATTGCCCAGCCCTGACGGCGGTCACCCACCATCACGCCAAAGGTGTAGCAAAGACCCGCCGGGATGATGAAAATTGCCAGCATCTGCAGGAAGTTCGCAAACGGTGTCGGGTTTTCATAGGGGTGCGCAGAGTTCGCATTGAAGAAGCCGCCCCCGTTGGTACCGAGCATCTTGATCGCTTCTTGCGACGCAACTGGGCCCAGCGCCAAGGTCTGCGTCTGCGTGGTCTTATCGACCATCACCGGGTTGCCCTTGTCGTCCTTGATCGGGTTACCGGCTGCATCGTTCTTCGGCTCTTGGTAAGCCGTGACTTCCATCGTCTTGATATCGCGATAGGCGTCGAAGTTCTGGATCACGCCCTGGCTCATCAAGAGCACGGCCAGCACCAGCGAACCGGGCAGCAGGATATACAGCGTCGAGCGGATCAGATCGACCCAGAAATTGCCGATCGTCTTGGCGGAATGACGTGCAAAGCCGCGGATCAGCGCGATCACGATGGCGATACCGCTTGCTGCCGACACGAAGTTCTGGACGGTGAAGCCCAGCATCTGCGTGAGGTAGCTCATCGTCGCCTCTGGCGTATACGACTGCCAGTTGGTGTTGGTGATAAAGCTGATCGCGTTGTTGAACGAGTTGTCAGGCGATACGGCGCCGAAGTGCTGCGGGTTGAACGGCAGCGCGCCTTGCAGACGGTTCAGGCCGTACACGGCAAGGCCGCCCAGCACATTGAACATCAGCATCGCGACGGCATAACCCTTCCAACCCATCTCCTCGTCTTCCTTCACGCCGGCGAGGCGATACAGGAGTCGTTCGAGCGGGCGCACAGGGCGCATGAACCAAGGGGTCTCCCCCTTGAAAATCTTTGCCATGTAGCTGCCCACGGGCTTCGTGACCAGCAACAGGACGAGGACATAAAGTCCAATCTGGATGACGGCATTCGCGTTCATTTAGAACATCTCCGGCTTCAACAGCGCAACCGTTAGGTAAATCAACAAAAAGAGGGCCGCGCCCCCACCCAACACATAGAGCAAGGTCATTTTTGGCCTCCCAAGCGTTCACAGCCGATTACGAGTAGATAGGTCACCGCACCAAAGAGCACGATTCCGCCAATAAAAAGAAGGTCCATGAGAGCCTCAGCTACCTATTAATGGGACGGTGCGACTATATAAATCGGGGTGTAAAGATGGCGTATAGATTCGGCAGTTGAACGCCATGGCCCCCTTCCAGCATCACTTACCCACAGGGAGGTGCTGCAAAGGTATTGAGAGCCCAGATCCGATCCACATCGGGCATGGCAGCCCGCTCATCGCGTCAATCGCCGTATTTCCCGAGGGATTGAAACACCATGGTTCCGCAGCCTGTTGCGATCAGCGCCAATGCCGCCGCGAAGGCGGTCGCGCCTGTCGCCAGTCCATAGTGATCAATCGCATACCCCGTCAATACCGGAAGTAGCCCAGCCGGCAGATAGCCACCCATATTCATGACAGCATTGGCCTCCGCGCGGCGCGTGTTCGCCACATGCATGCCGATAAGCGTAAGCCCGCCAAGCTGCCCCAACCCCTGACCGGCCCCGGCCGCCAGCGCCGCGACGATGAGCAACGGTACGGAAGACGCATACACTGCTATAGCCAATGCAGACATGGATAGCACCGTAGCCCCCGTGCCTACAAGAAACAACCTACGAACAGGCCACTGCCGTACCGCAAACTGAACGCCGGTTGCAACGAAAAACATGGCGCAAGCAATTCCCCCTGCCAGCAATGGGCTCCGGACATTGAGCAAATGAGTTAAAAGAGAGGGCCCAAGCGATAACACGAAGGAAGTTGCGGTAATACCCGGTCCGAATACGCCAATACCGTACGCAACATGGCGCCGGTTTGCTGCGGGCACCGTCGGTAAGTGCAGGCGCCGCGCGCTTCCTTTTTCAGCGGATTTGAGCGGAAGCGCCCAAGTGACGACCAAGGCGCTCAACAGAACGAAGAATTCAATAACGAACACCGGCACGATGGGATGCGCCAACGTTTGTGCGAGGCATCCTGAGAGCAATGGGCCAAGGCCCGCCCCCAGAACCATCGCGACGGACGCGAGCAAAGCAGCATGACGTCGCCGCTCAACACCCCCCACATCGCCGACCGATGCCATCCCTGCCGAGACGATCACGCCTACCGCCACACCGGTTAACAGCCGTGCAAGCGCCAAAGCAACAATCGATGACGCGGTTCCGAACAAAATGCAAGCAACCAATGCTGCGAAGATACCTGGGAGCAATACGGGTTTGCGGCCATACAGGTCAGAGAGTTGGCCGGCGATCAACAATGTCCCGAGTAATCCAGCGATATACAGCGCAAAGATGACCGTCAGCGTGCCCGACGAAAACGCCAGGGCATGTTGCCACGTGACATAAAGCGGGGTCGGTGAATTCGAAAGGATAAAAACTGCGGTCACGGGCCAGGCAGCGCGCCACATATGACTTACGCGGGGCGCCACAGATGGATTCACAGAGCAGGTAGTCATCACACAATCCTTGTACGAGTTTTTTCGAACTATACATTAGTTCGAAAAAATTCGTACAGTGCTATCATGGGTGACATGAAAACCTCAACGCTTCACCAGACAATGGATGTGCCGCCGGCCGATCTTCCCGAGCCGCTGCCTGAACCCGCGGTGTCGGATTTGCGCCTGGAGCATATTTTTGGCGCATTGGGCGACCCGCTACGCCTGACGATCGTTAGAAAGCTGATGCTGGAGTCTGAAGCCTACGACCATCCGTGCGGCTGGTTTGGCTTCGATCGGCCAAAGTCGTCGCTAACGCATCATTTCAAGGCGCTTCGCGAGGCTGGGGTATTACGCCAACGGCAGTACGGTCTGGAGCGGCGGAGTCGCGTTCGGACGGAGGATCTTGAATCAAGGTTTCCGGGGCTATTGCAGTTGGTGATCGAGTGGAAACCGTAATCACTCAGAGACTGCGCCGGAGGGCTCTACAGGCATCGAAGCAGGCCACAACGACTGAATGCACGGCAAGGTCACATCCTTTCGTCCGCACTCGGGCGCATTTTGGACGTTCGACATGGTGAGCCCAATGTTGGTCTGGCCAAACAGCGGTCACCTGACCCATCAACAGACGGGCGTTTTGCCGGGGGCTTAGCGCGAAAGAGCGATCAGTCGTGCATCAAGCCTGCACGTTCGCCCTTGATATGGAGCGTTTTCAGATAGACCATGACCAGCATGATCACCACGCCCATGGTGATGATGATGCCCTTCATTGGGGGGAGTCCGCCGGTGGCAGAGAAATGGACCAGCGCCTCGCCCGGCAGATTGTCGGCCAAGGGGCCGCTCAGGTATTTCACAGCCAAGGTCTGCGCGCCGACCATGACCATGATGCCGATGTTTTCATTGAAATTCTGCACTGCGATGGAATGCCCTGCCCCCATCAGCTGGCAGCCACGGTGCTGGAGCACCGCGTTCAACGGCACCACGAAGAAGCCGGCCAGCCCGCCCACCAGGAAGAGCAAGCAAGCGGCCATCACCGAGCTATGTACGAACAGCATGGTGATCACCAAGATGCCCATGCCCACGCCGGCCGGCAGCACCTTGAACGCCTGTTTGAGCGGCACGAGCCGCCCCGCCAGGTATGCGCCGAACGCAGTACCCAGCGCGACGACAGCCACTAGGCGGGTGGACTGCTCGAGATTGAGGCCCAGCCAGATGATGGCCCAGTCCAGCACCACCAGCTTCATGGTCGAGCCCGCGCCCCAAAAGAGCGTGGTCACCGCCAGCGACAAGGCGCCTTGCGGGTCGCGCCACAGCCGCACGACGCAATCCCAGAACTCGCGCACGAGGAAAGAAGGGCTGAAATGGATGGGCTTCAGCTCGACATCGAGCTTAGGAATGAACAGATTCACCCAGGCGGCCAGCAGATAGAGTATGCAGAGCACCATAATGCCGAAAGTCGGCGCCGGCAAGCCATGCATGCCCGAAAGGCCCAGCCAGCCATTCATACGGCTACAGGTCAGCACCCCGCCAAGCACGGTGCCGAAAATCACGGCGCCAACCGTCGTGCCTTCAAGCCAGCCATTGGCGGCCACCAGTTTCTCGTGCGGCAGATACTCGGTGATGATGCCGTATTTGGCCGGTGAATAGGCCGCAGCGCCAAAGCCGACGATGCCGTAGGCAATAACGGGCGGCATGCCGACCAGCATGCTGGCGCAACCGCCCAGCTTGATGGCATTACAGAGCAGCATGGCACGGCCTTTATGCATGGAGTCTGCAAACGACCCTGCGAACGGGGCAAGACCGACATACGACAGTGCAAAGCTCCATACCAGCATCGGTTGATGCCAATCGGGCGCGTGTTGAACCTGCAATAAGGCCAGCGCCGCAATCAACAGCGCATTGTCGGCCAGCGCAGAGAGAAACTGTGCCAGGAGGATAGTGTAAAAACCGCGATCCATACCGACCCACGAGGTGACAGATATTTACACTTGTACCACAGATATATTAAGTTACCACGCTGCAGTGCAGCACTGTTTGCCTTGGGTCAAGGCAAGTAGTCGACCAGGAGGCCGCTGGCGCGCCGAAGGCGCTGCGAGAGGAGTCGCCCAAGCCGGCGCAAAAGCTTGAGCGCAATGATCGGGCGTTCGCGGCAAAGGCGCTCGAATTCATCGCGTGATAGCACGGCGATGCTGGCATCCACCGCCGCCATCATGGTTGCCGAGCGTGGTTCGCCATCAAGCATCGCCATTTCGCCGAATACCTTGCCTTCCGACATGGCGTAGAGCGGCTTGCCTGCATCCTCGTCGTTGCGCTTGGTCACCACGAGGCGTCCAGCCAGCACCATGCCCATATACGACGCCGGCTCCCCTTCGCGGAACAGCACGGTACGCGCAGGCACGGAATAGGCCCTGAGGCAGCCTGCCAGGTATTTGATCTCGCCACCATCAAGATCCGACAATGCTTCCGACGCCTCGATCTGCTTGAAGAGCTCCGGCGAGCGTGCAATGTCGATGCTGTCGAGCTGAAGCGCTTTCAGGCTTTTGTCTTCATTGACCATGGCGACATCCGTACTCCCATGCTTACTGGTAATCTAAGCCTGTACTGCACATGTAACGAGACCCAATCATCGGGTCTTCTCTGATTGTAGAACCTGGCCCGCCATAAGCATGTTCATCGACACCCACTGCCACCTCGACGCTCCCGAATTCGACATCGATCGCGACGCGGTCTTTGCGCGAGCCACAGCAGCAGGCGTCGGCACGCTCGTGGTGCCGGCCATTACCGTGGCGACGTTTGACGCTACGCTGGCCATGCGAAGTCGCTATGGTTGCCCGATTGCACTCGGCTTGCATCCCATCTACGAGCGTACGCACCGCGATACGCATATTGGCCTGCTGCGCGCCGCCATCGAACAAGAGCGTCCGATTGCCGTGGGTGAAATCGGGCTTGATTTCTTTGTGGATGGGCTCGACGCCGAGCGCCAGACCCAGCTCTTTGCAGACCAGTTGAAATTGGCACGCGACTTCGACCTGCCCGTCATCCTGCATGTCCGCAAATCGCAAGATCAGGTACTGAAGCAATTGCGCCGCTTTGGCATACGACGCGGCATTGCGCATGCGTTCAATGGCAGCCCACAGCAGGCGGCTGCCTATCTTGATCAGGGGCTGAAATTGGGGTTCGGCGGCGCGATGACCTTCGAGCGCGCACTCAATATCCGTCGGCTTGCGGCCGACCTGCCGCTGGAAGCCATCGTACTTGAGACCGATGCGCCAGATATTTCGCCCGCCTGGGCCTACAAAGATCGCAATGAACCGGCCTATCTGCCCCGCATCGCCAGCATCCTCGCAGAAATCCGCCAGATGCCGGTCGATGCCATTGCGGCAGCCACCAGCGCCAATGCACGCGCTGCCCTCAGTCTGCCAGCGCCGACGATTCCATAGACGCCATCTCCCCCGCCAGGCGTTCCCGCACGAAGCTGATGTGCTGCCGCAGGACATACAGCTGATCTGCAAAGGCAAGCGGCACGCTCAGTTGGTAAACCGACGCTTCGATCTCGTCCAATCGGGCCGTCAATGCGTCACGCTCCAACGCCGTCGGGTTCGCCATCGCCGCCTGCTCCAACGCCAACAAGGCGCCATACCAGCGGAAGATGCGCGAGCGAATCCGCCACTGGTACATCCACGGTACGAAGCGCAAACCGGGTAGCGCCACCAGGATAATCGGCACAATGATGATCAGGACGCGGTCGACCAGGCTGGCCAGCCAGAATGGCAGGTGGCGAAAGAGAAAGCCCTTGCCGGAGTGGTAGTAGCGAGTCGCATCGTCGCTCAGCGTAAAGTCGCTCGACTGCGGTGCCGGGTAATCACCGGCCCGTTGCAGGATGCTCGCGTGGCCATGCACCTCCTGCGCGGCCTCGATCAACATATCGGATAGCGCTGGGTGCAGATGGCTACGCGCGACCAGCTCCACGGTCGGCGCAATCAAGTCGACATTGCTTGCAGGAATATTCTTGCCAAGGTCGATGGCCCCCATCGGCAGATGCAGGGCATTCAGGTAGGCAAAGCGCTTGGAATACGCCTCAGCCTGCGAGAAGTTCATCAGACGAATATCCGGCGAGAACAGTAGCTTGCGAATCAGCTCGGGCCGCGCCGAATCGCCCATCAGGAAAGCCGCGTCGATTTCGCCGTCCTGCAGGTCCTGCACGGCATCTTCGCCCTCCAGCCCACGCAGCTGCGTGTCGCCCCCCTGCTCGATCCCGTTCGCTTTCAAGATCGCCGTCGCCAGCACGCGTGCGCCACTGCCGATGGGGCCGATAGAGATATGCTTGCCTTCGAATTCCGATAAGGAGGTGATCTCGTGATCGGCGCGATAAAACACGAAAAGCGGCTGATGCGAAACGCTACCCAGCGACACCAACCCTTCCGTATCCCCTGGCGCCACCACCCCATCCAGTACGAAGGTGACGTCAACCTTGGATTTCGGGTCCTGCAGCCGATGCAGGTTCTCAAGCGAGCCTTCCGAACTCAGCAGCGTCACCCTGATGCCGTTCCGCGCCAAGATCTTCTTATACTGCTCAGCCTGCCGCTGGAAACTACTGCCCTCCGGCCCCGTCGACATGGTGATGCTGGAAGGTGGCGCCGGGTCGAGGAACCAGAATACGCAGCCGATCAGGATCGCCCCGGTGATCAGGAACGGCCCCAAAGTCACCGCCAGATCGCGCCACGAGATCGCGCCGATGCGCAGCCGCAGCGGCATCACCGACTGCACCAACTGCTTACCGATTGCGCGTGGCCGCTTGCCCAGCCTTCGTTTCTCGGTTTCTGCCATGGGCGCTCCTTCTGATCGCGGCGAAGACCTACGCAAGATCGAACTCGCTCAACTGCCGACCGGCTTCATCAAGCCGCTCCACCAGCAATTTGATAAAAGCCTGGTCAAAATAGCTGCGCAGATTGTCAGACGCCGCACGCAGTGTCTCGCTCTGAATCTTCAGGACGATCAGGTCGGTCAGCGCGGTGATCGTTGCCGACCGGCGTGTCTGTTCAGGCCGCAGATAGATCATCTCACCCAGCGTCACGCCAGCACTGATGCGCGCCAACTCGCAGCCCTTGCGCTCCACGCTGACTTCGCCTTCCACTAGCATGTAAAAGGAGTCGCCCAGAGCGCCTTCACGCGTGAGCTGCTCTCCCCGCTGAACGCGGCACCAGCGACCGAGCCGTAGCGCTTCCCAGAGCGTAGGGTCAGGAAAATCCTTGAAAAAACGCATCTGGCGCAAGGCACGGAACAATCGGCTGTCGTCGAGTTCCCGCGTTGCCTTTGAGACGTGCTGGCACAAGCCCGCAAGGTCTTCAGCAAAGTCGACCCAGGTCGCATAACGGTGTTCCACCTTTTTAGCGAGCGCCTTCAAGAGGACCGCGTCGACCGCTTCGGGTAGGTCGGGCCGGCGTATGGTCGGCCGTATGGGGTCTTCGTAATTGATCTTGTATACCGTGGCGAAGTCCGTATCACCCTCGAAAGGCAGCGCACCAGTGAGCAATTGGTAGAGAACAACGCCGAGCGAGAACATATCGGACTGGTGCGTCAGCGGGGCTTCACGCACCTGCTCGGGCGACATATACGCAGGCGAGCCGACGAGCCCATGCAGCTGCGTGTGCTGGGCATGGATCGACATGGCAGCACCAAAATCAGTCAGCTTGATACCGCCCGCCTTAGGCCGAAGCAGATTAGCCGGCTTTAGATCACGGTGCACAAGGCCCAGGCGCTGCGCGTAGTCCAGCGCGTTACAGCACTTGAACGCGATGTCGAATACCTCCGACACGGGCAACAAGGCGTCCGCCGTGGTATAGCGATCCAGCGCCTCACCATCGACATACTCCATGGCGACGTAGGGCCGCTCGCTTTCGAGGTCGGCATCGAGCAAAGCCACGATATGCGGATGGCGCAACCGCCCAACCAGGCTCGCTTCGGTCTTGAGAAAATGGCGGTAGCGCACGCCCTCTTTCTCGTCGTCCAGCAGCTCCGCATGGGCGATCTTCAAGGCAACCGCGTCGCCTGTGAAGCCGTCACGGGCCAGATACACGGTACCGGTCGCACCGCGACCGAGTTCCCCATCGATTCGATATTTGCCGATCCGGCCTGGATGTGCGCGACTCACTTGAAGCGTTTCCCTCTCATCAACATTGATCTGCTGATCTTATTAGTCTTTGGGCACGAGTCTAGCCTGATCTGCCACTCCCATTCCACGAATAATGTCGCAGTGTTGTGTCATCGGTATGTTGGCCCATTTCGGAACGTATCGTCTGTGGTCGACCCGGTACACTGTCCTACGCTCCCCACGCCAAGCCGACAATGCAATCTACTCACCCCGCCTTCGCTACACTGCTCGATGAAATCGTCGCGCTCGACGCACTGACATTGGCCGACCACACTATCGCCGCCACAGGCGAGTTCGACCTGGCGGTGCACCGTGCCAGCCTCGCCGCCCGCCTTGCCGGCGAAACCGAGTTGATCGCAATTCGCCGCGAGGCGCAGCTCGTCGCCTATGCGCTCTACGGCCAATTGCCAGATGCTGCACCCGGCGATTTCTTCGTATTCATGCTCAATACGCATCCCGCCCATCGCAATGCCGCCACATTCCGCCAGCTTTGGCAGGCCTCATTCCCCGCCTTTGAGCGACTAGGCGTGCATCAGCTGGTCAGCCACGTCTACCGCACCAACCGCCTCTCCATCGCCATGCATGAGCGACTGGGCTTTAGCCGTCGCAAGGAGAATGATCGTGGGATCGAGTTCGTTGCCACGCTCGCCGAGCTGCAATGGCCAGGCCATCGGCCGATAGCGGCATAGAAAAAAGCCCGCAACCGAGGTTGCGGGCCTAACTTACTGCTGGGGAATCGTCCGGCTGCTATTTTTTGGTCGGGGCCGGTGCATTGATCGCCCCGATCACGGCAGCCTGAGCATCAATGATCCCAGCGCCGCAACCGGCACAGGTGCCCGGGAACGGCCGAGCAGTGGAGATCAGGATGGAGCGAACCTGCGCCGGCGTCAGCGCTGGGTTGACCGACAGCATCAGCGCAATCGTGCCCACGACATGCGGCGTCGCCATCGACGTACCTTGGTCGTAACCATAGATATCGTTGCCCGGCGTGGTGGTGCCGTCGTTCAGCGTCGAGAGAATCTCGTTATCGGGCGGATCACCCAGGAAAGCCTCGCCACCCGGCGCACTGACCGTAGTCATCGCACCGTAGTTGGAGTACGCCGCACGCGCGCCGGCACGATTGGTCGCACCAACGGCAATCACACCCGGACAGCTCGCCGGTTCTGCGCCACGCGTGTTTTGGCTGGAATTCCCGGCCGCCACCACGACTGTCGCCCCCATGGCCGTGACTTGCTTCACCGCTGCGCGGAAGGTGTTGAGGCATGGGTTCTCGGAACCCAGCGACATATTCATGACCTTGGCCGGATTGGGATTGGCCGGCACACCATTCACCGTACCGCCCGCTGCCCAAACCATGCCGTCAACGATGTCCGAAGTCGCACCGCCGCATACACCCAGCACGCGTACTGGAACGATCTTCGCCAACGGTGCCACGCCGCTGATGCCGATACCGTTACCCGCCACCGCCGCAATCGTGCCGCTTACGTGCGTACCGTGCCAGCTCGATGGCGTACCGGCCGACGGGCAGGCATCGCCCGGGTCGGTTGCATCGCTGGTTCGGCCTACGCCGTTATTGGCCGCCACCGGGTCGGTGATAAAGGTGTAGCCCGGCAGGATATTCGCAACGAGATCCGGGTGGGGGCGGTAGCCAGTATCAAGCACTGCCACCACCGCACCTTGCCCCTGCGTGATATCCCAGGCGTTGATGGCGTTGATGCCACCGATCTGCTCATGCATATCCCACTGCTTGTAAAAGAGGGGATCGTTCGGCACGAAGCTCGGCTTCACCGGCGCAGCCACACCCATATGATGCAAAATCAAATCAGGCTCGGCGTATTCGATGTCCGGATTCTCACGCATCACTTCGCGCGCCATCTTGAACGCCTCGGCGTTCGTGAGGCCATGGCTGAACTTGAATACATCGCCACCCGTGCTCATACGGCGGACGTACTTGACGGTCACGCCATGGCGCGCCGCAAAGCTCGCCAGACGCTGTGCGTGTTGCGCGCCTTCGCTGACCAGTGCGGCCGTGCCGACCGACTGAGCAGCGGCCGTGGCCGACGCGCCCTTGTATTTGACGATCAGGCTCGGCACTAGCGGTACCGCATGCGTCGTCGCAATCTTCGGTTCATCAACTGCCCCAGAGCCGCCGGCCCAGGCGGCAGTGGTCATCGCAGCCAGCGTCACGCTGGCCAGGAATTGTGTACGGAACATAAGCTGCATACTCCTGGATGGGCGCATCAATGCGCCGCAACGGTATAGGGAATGGTGGTGAGCTTGGCTGCGACACTGCTGCTGTCGCCGCCGGCGAATGGGCCACCCCAGGTTACATAGTTACCCTTGCTGCCTACGGCCAGGAAGCCGCCGTATGCTGCCGGGTAAATAGCCCGGATACCGACCAGCTTGGTCGCGACGGCACTGCTGTCGCCGCCCCATGCCGCCGCACCCCAGGTCACAACCGTGCCGTCGGCGCGCAAGGCAGCGAACGCTTGGTCATTGCCGTATACCGCAACCACATTGGTCAGCTGGCTCGCGACCGCAGAGCTATCGCCACCGTGCTCCGGGTCGCCCCAGGTCACCACGGTGCCGTCCAGATTGAGCGCGGCAAAGGCCGACTCGGTCGACGACACGCTGCGCACCGCCGTCAGCTTCGGCTGGACAGTGGTGAAACCAACATCACCCCGGCCCGCATCGCCCCAGCTCAGCACGCTGCCGTTCTGCAGCAGCACCGCAAACGCCACCTGGTTGCCATACACCTGCGCGATATTCTTCAGCTGGCTTGCATAAGTGCCTGCGTTGTTGCCATAGTCGGCCGGGTCGGAATCATCACCCCAAGTAAACAGGGTGCCGTCCTTCTTCAGCGCAGCAAACGACAGGCCGTTGCTGTAGAGCTTGGTCACATTGACCAGCTGCGCCTGTTGCGCGGCCGAGGGCTGGCCGCCAAAGCCGACGCCCCATGCGTAGACCGTGCCATCCTGGTGCAGCACGGCAAAGTCATAGCGATTCCAGATCAGCTGGGTGACCTTGGTCAGCTGCGTCGGGTCGACTGCACCCACGATGTTGGCATCGCCCCAGGCCACCACGGAGCCATCGGCGTTCAGCGCGGCAAAAGCGCTTTCATTCGCACCATAGGTGACGACATTCTTCAGGCTGGCGGCAATCGTCGGGGTTAGCAGACTGTTGACCGTCTGCGTTGCGCCATCGGGATCACCGAAGGTCCGTGTATTGCCCCAGCTCGACACCGTACCGTCCTGCAGGCGCGCGAGGAAAGACAGCGTGCCGGGCAGGATGTCGGACACCTTGGCCAATGGCGCGGTCGGCGTGGTCGAGTTGCCACCTGCGAGCGACGAGCCCCAAGTCACGACCGTACCGTCACTGATGAGCGCGGCAAAGGAGCGCTCGCTCGTCGTGATGCGGCTGACGTTCACCAACTTGGCTGCGACCGTGCTGGCATTGCCACCCCAGATCGGATGACCCCAGGCCAGCACCGTGTTATCGGGCTGCAGCACCGCAAAAGCGGCGCGGGTTGCGAACACTCGACGGCGGTCCAGTGTTTCAGTGGCGCTCACGCCACCACAAGCGGCCGTCGCGGTCACCGTCTGATCCGGCGTCGCATCGACGAGATGATCACCGGTGCCGAGCACATTGCCCTTGGCATCGGCCCAGGAAATGGTGGGTGTTGCGGAACAATGCGCCACGCTGATCTGGGCAACAAGCGTATCGCCCCGGGCGCCAAATACATCCAACTGAACGGTGGGTGGTGGTGTATAGCCAGGCGTCGAGCCATCGCCGCCCAAGCATCCGCCCAGTGCCACAACGAGCGGCAAGACCGCCACCCGCAATAGATTGCCATGCTTCATGAATAAACTTCTCCCCGTTGCACTCCGCAAGACCCGGTCTGCGCCCGATACGGCAGCGGACGCTCCGGAACTCATCTCGACATGGCGTCGACCAGGTTCGTCGACTGACCCTGGTTCGCAATTTCGAGGGAGGGATATTCCGACTTGACAGCTTTTTATTTCAATAAAAATGAAACACTGATTGCGCTTCGTCTGATTTCCGCCACAAATCTGTTACATATAATTACACGAATTGAAATACATTTTCACAGTGCTACACACGCACATCAAAGCATGCTGTCGCACAAATCAATGATTTAGCGGTCAACGCGGGCAAGCACCGCCTCGCGCAGCATGGCAAGGATTGCAGCGTGCCGTCGCCGCCGCCACCACACCTTACGGACCGCGTCATATCGCGGTAAATTGCAGTCTTTACCACCCCGACTCTTAGATTGAAGAAACATGACTGACGTACTCGTGATTGACGATATTCAGCAGGGCGACGGCGACGAAGCCAAGGCAGGCCATGAAGTCACCGTGCACTACACCGGTTGGCTGCTCGACGGCGCCAAGTTCGATTCCAGCAAGGATCGCGGCATTCCGTTCTCTTTCCACCTTGGTGCTGGCCAGGTCATTGGCGGCTGGGATCAAGGCGTAGTCGGCATGAAGGTCGGCGGTGTGCGCAAGCTCACCATTCCGCCGCACCTGGGCTATGGCGCCCGCGGCGCGGGCGGCGTGATTCCGCCGAATGCCGTCTTGGTATTTGAAGTGGAGCTGCTCGAAGTCGAGTAAGCCTGCCTTCATGCGGCATGCTCAGGCATGCCGCACTGTTCGTTGCACCCCCGCCGTAGGGAGCCTGCTTACTATCTTTTCGCGTCGGCGTTCGAGGTCATACCGGATGAAATGCAAGGCGCAAGATGCGCCGCGGTACGGGTACCGCAAGCGGCTTGCAACGCGGCAGTTCGCCGGTATGACCTCGAACCCGAAGGGCCGGACTGGAGAAAGGTCATCCACTTCGTTGCGCGCCTTGACCATAGCCCCACTATGGCCTGCGGTCCACGCCTTGCGCCTGACCTTTCTCCAGTCCGGCGCCGACGCGAAAAGATAGTAAGCAGGCTCCAAAAACACCATAGAGGAGACAGCATGGCGGAAATGCTCGAAGAACCTGCGCCCCCGGCGCTGAATGCGCGCGTGCGCGATTTGCCCTGGTACACGCCGTTTTCCTGGCTCAAGCTCGGTTTGGGCGATATGCGCGCCACCCCCACCGGCGCCCTTTTCTACGGCATCGCCTTTGTCGTCATGGGCTGGTGCCTACGAAGCCTGTTTGGCTACGCACCCGAACACACCATGACACTGATCACCGGCTTTTTACTGGCCGGGCCGTTCTTCTGCCTGGGACTCTACGAAATTAGCCGGCGCCACGAGACCGTCGACAAGGTCAAACTCTTGCCCACGCTGACCGCCTGGCGCGTCAATCCTTCAGGCATTGGGCTGTATTCGCTCTTGCTCGCGCTCTTGGTTGCGGGCTGGATGCGCGTGTCGGTCGTGATCATCGCGCTCTTTTTCACTGACAGCGTACCCAGCCTCGCCGGGCTGCTCTCGACTGACTTCCTGACGCCCGAGAACATCACCTTCCTCTGCATTTGGGCAACCGCCGGCATCGGCTTCTCGCTGCTTGTATTCTCGCTCTCGGTCGTTTCCATCCCCATCATGATGGATCGTGATGCCGACACGCTGAATGCAATGTTTGCCAGCGTGCGCGTCTGCCTCGCCAACCCCACCTGCATGCTGGTCTGGGCCGTGCTGATCGCGCTGATGATCGCCCTGGGGTTTGCACTCTGGGGTGTTGGCCTGGCGCTGACCGCCCCATTGGTGGGTCACGCCACTTGGCACGCTTACCGCGCGCTGATTGAATAGCGGCCTGGCCCACTCAAAGACGGCATACCCATGCTGAAGATCGTATTCCTCGACCGCGGCAGCCTGCCTGTCGCGGTACGCCGCCCCAACCTGGCCCACGAATGGGTCGAATTCGACGGCACATCGCCAGACGAAGTCCAAGCTCGTATTCACGATGCCGACGTGGTCATCACCAATAAGGTGCGCCTGAATGCAGATGCGGTAACCCAGGCGACCAAGCTGAAGCTCATCGCTGTCTCGGCCACCGGCACCAATAACGTCGACCTGGCTGCAGCACAGGCGCGCGGCACCCCCGTCTGCAATATCCGGGGCTATGCCGACAACACCGTGCCGGAACACGCGCTGATGCTGATGCTGGCACTCGCACGCAATCTGCCTGCGTATCGAGTGGCAGTCGCTGAGGGCGACTGGGCCAACTCACCCCATTTTTGCCTGTTTGGCCCACCCATACGTGACCTCAACGGCAAGACAGTCGCCATCGTTGGTAATGGCTCATTGGGTGAAAAGACCGCCGCCCTGTGCACAGCGTTCGGTATGCGTGTGCTGAAGGTAGAGCACAAACAGGCCACATCGGTGCGGCCTGGCTATACCGCATTCAAGGAAGCCTTATCCACCGCCGACGTCATTTCGCTGCACTGCCCGCTAACCGACGCGACGCGTGGCCTGATCGGCGCGACCGAGCTCTCTGCGATGCGGCCCGATGCGATCTTGATCAACACCGCGCGCGGCGGCCTGGTGGATGAAGCCGCACTGGCCGAGGTATTGCGCCAAGGGCGGCTGGGCGGTGCGGGCTTTGACGTACTGCACGAAGAGCCGCCGCGTAACGGCAATCCGCTCCTCACCCAGCAGCAGTCTAACTTGATCGTGACCCCGCACGTGGGCTGGGCCAGTTTTGAGGCCATGAGCCGGCTTGCAGAACAGCTGATCGGCAATATCGAAGCCTGGGCCGCCGGTACGCCACGCAATCTCGTTTAGTTCGGATCAAGCACCTGGCATGGGTGGCGCGTGGCGCAGCCCGCCAAAAAAGGTGATCAGCAGCCATTCGGCGCGCGACGCGAGATCGAACTCGCGGAACTCCAGCCATTCATGGATGCACCCACCCATGAAGCTGCAGGCCGCGAACGCGGCCAGATCGCAATCGAGATGTGATGGTAGCTGTTGCCGCGCTTTGGCGGCCTCCAGCACCCGCGTCATCTCGCTACGACACATCGAGGCGCGATCAGCTTCCTTCTGCATCACTTCAGCCACCACATCGCAACGTTCGGTCTTGAACATCATGATCTCGAACACGCGCATGGTGCGCGGGTCTTCCGCCACCTGCCGCAGAATCGTGATGCCGTTGCTGATCAGGCCGCCCAGCGGGTCGTCACCCGGTTCACGCGCCAGGGCGGTCAGCATGGCCTGCATGGGCAGTGCCACGCGATCGCACATCGCGGTGAAGATGTCCGCCTTGTTTCGGAAATGCCAATAGATCGCCCCCCGGGTCATGCCCGCTTCGTTGGCGATATCGTCGAGTGTGGCGCGACCCACACCCTTGTTGTGGAAAACGCGCTCTGCGGCGTCAATCAACGTTTCGCGCGTTTGCTCTGCTTGCTCTTTGGTTCGTCTTGCCATGATCAGATTTTATATTGTTTCGCTTGCAAACAGTTTGATCCTGGTTAAGGTTCAGAATGGAGCCCGCTGCAAGTATGTATTTACAAACATACGTGTATGTATCTAAAATTCGCCCCTACGTCAACTTACTGGCACATTAGGTTGGCAAGCTCGCGACATACTGCACGTACACGCCACTGCACTCGCTTCTTGCCCAAAAGACGTCTGGGACACCCACGTCGGCCACGCACTTCCCGGTAAGCGGTAGCCTTTCATTTTTTCTATGTATTGCGAGGAATCAAGCCATGCCTGCACGTTGCATTGCCCCCTCTACCCTTGCTGTGCGCGGTACGGCATCAGCAATCATCCTGGCCGCCATTCTCTCGGGCTGTGGTCAAGCCCAGGGCGGCCAAGGTGGCGGTGGTTTCCCACCCCCATTCGTCACGTTTGAGACGGTTACGCCGAAAGACGTGCCTGTCGATTTCGAATTCGTCGGACAAACGGCAGGCTCGCGCGAAGTGGAAATCCGCGCGCGCGTGACCGGCATTCTCGAAAAGCGCTTGTACCAGGAAGGTACGCGCGTGAAGGCCGGCCAACCGCTCTTCAGCCTGGAGCGCGCCACCTACGCGGCCAACGCGGCCACGGCTGACGCCAATGTCGCGACTGCCGACGCCAAGCTCAAGCAGGCCGAACGCGAGTACAACCGCCTGAAGCCGCTGATCGAAGCCAAGGCCGTCAGCCAACAGGACTACGACAACGCCGCATCGAACTATGATCTGGCGCGCGCCGGCCTCAAGGCAGCCCAGGCACAGGCCAATGCTGCACACGTCGACCTGGAGTACACCGAAGTCCGCGCCCCGATCACGGGTGTAGTCGGCCGTGCACTGAAGGAAGAAGGCAGCCTTGCCAACGCGTCGGGCGATAGCCTCTTGGCCACCATGGCCCAGACCGACCCGATGTACGTCAACTTCGCACTGTCGGATTCCGACCGCGAGCGCGTACAGACCGGAAGCGGCGAGCTGAAGCTTCCGGCCAGCGGCTACACCGTCAAGCTCAAGACCGCTGACGGCCGTGTGCTGGAAGAAACCGGCAAGCTCGACTTCTCGGACTACAAGGCCGACGGCAACACGGGTGCTTACTCGTCGCGCGCCATCGTGGCAAACGCCAAGAACAACATTGCGCCGGGTCAGTTCCTGCGCGTGGTGCTCTCTGGCGCGATCCGCCCGAACGCGATTGCCGTGCCGCAACGCGCAGTGCTCGACGGCCCGACAGGCAAGTTCGTCTATGTCGTCGGCAAGGGTCAAGACGGCAAGCCGATTGCACTCCCGCACCCGGTTGTACCGGGCGAATGGGTCAAGCTCGACGGCAAGGAATCGAATGGCTGGGTGATCAAGCAGGGTCTGAATGCAGGCGATAACGTCATTGTCGACGGTACCGCTCGTATCTTCTTCCCCGGCGCCCCAATCGTTCCGCAAACACCGGAGGAAGCGGCAAAGATGTCCCAACAACCCATGGGCCCAGCAGGCGCCAAAGTAGCCGGAAAATAAGGGAGCCTGACACATGTTCTCCCGATTTTTCATAGATCGACCTATCTTTGCCTTCGTCATCTCCATCTTCATGGTGTTGGCGGGGCTCGCGGCGATGCGCATTTTGCCTATCGCCCAATACCCTGAGATCGCTCCGCCGGTCGTGCAGGTGACCGCTGTCTATCCCGGCGCTTCGGCAGAAGTGATCGAAAAGACCGTGGCCGCGCCGATCGAAAACGCGATCACAGGCGTTGAGCACATGATGTACATGTCCTCGACGTCCACCTCCAACGGCGTGCTGACCATCGCCGTCACCTTCGAGATCGGTACCGATGTCGACCAGGCGTCGATCAACGTCAGCAATCTCGTGAACCAGGTCGTCAACAAGCTGCCGCAGGAAGTCCGCCGGCAGGGTGTGACCGTGTTCAAGGGCTCGTCGGCCTTCCTGCAGGTGCTTGCCTTCTACTCGCCGGATGGTCGCTACGACAACCTGTTCACGTCGAACTACGTGACCTTGAACGTGCTCGATCAGCTGAAGCGGATTCCAGGCACCACCAATGTGCAGATCTTTGGTGCCAAGGACTACGCAATGCGCATCTGGATCAACCCGGATCGCATGACGCAGCTCAAAGTGACGGTTGCCGAAGTCGCCACCGCACTGAACGAGCAGAACGCGCAGTTCGCAGCCGGTAAGGTGGGCGAGCCGCCGAACGGTGGCGGGCAGGAGATGGTGTACACCGTCACCACCAAGGGCCGGCTTGAGACGCCAGAGGAATTCGGCAATGTCATCGTGCGCTCGAATCCCGACGGCAGCCAGCTGCGCCTGAAGGACATCGCCCGTGTTGAACTGGGTTCCAAGGACTACGACTTCGTCGGTCGCGTAAACGGCAAGCCCGCTACGCTGGTCGGTATCTTCCTGCAGCCGGGTGCCAACGCGCTCGATGTGGCGGCAGAAGTGAACAAGACGATGACCGGTCTGGCGCAGCGCTTCCCTGAAGGCTTCACCTACAAGACGCCGTACGACACCACGCGCTTCGTGCAAGTGTCGATCCGCGAAGTGGTGAAGACGCTGGGCGAAGCCATGGTGCTGGTGTTCCTGGTGGTGTTCCTGTTCCTGCAGAACTGGCGCGCAACCTTGATCCCCACCCTCGCAGTGCCGATCTCGCTGATCGGTACCTTCGCGGGCCTGCACCTCTTAGGCTACTCGATCAACACGCTGACCTTGTTCGGCATGGTGCTGGCCATCGGTATCGTGGTGGATGATGCGATCGTGGTGCTCGAAAACGTCGAGCGGATCATGCACGAGAACCATCTGCCCGCACGCGAAGCCGCTTTGCAGGCCATGAAGGAAGTGACAGGCCCCGTCATCGCCATCGTGCTGACGCTGTGCTCGGTGTTCGTGCCCATCGCCTTCCTAGGCGGCTTGGCCGGTGAGCTGTATCGCCAGTTCGCCATCACCATCGCGATTTCGGTCGTGCTCTCGGGTATCGTGGCCCTGACCATGACGCCTGCACTGTGCGTGCTGATCCTGAAGCGTGAACACAAGCAGACCGCGCGGTTCTTCCTGTGGTTCAACGACTGGTTTGCCCGCGTCACCCATCGCTATAGCGCTGGGGTCACCTTCATGATCCGTCGTTCGGCGCTCGGCGTGCTGCTGTTTGGCGGCATGGTGGCGCTGACGGTGGGTCTCGGCATCCATACGCCGGGCTCGCTGGTGCCAGACGAAGACCAGGGCTACTACATCTCGGCGGTTTACTTGCCGGATGGGGCCTCGCTCGACCGTACCGACGCCG